>Ga0137418_10004359_pt1 | contig 13001 bp, 11 predicted proteins | sample CZODoug3_1_2_16f_FD_122242 | JGI IMG/M metagenome (GOLD analysis project Ga0137418, IMG submission 122242) | Vadose zone soil fungal communities from Angelo Coast Range Reserve, California, USA - CZODoug3_1_2_16fungal (Hybrid Assembly) | ecosystem: Environmental > Terrestrial > Soil > Vadose...
GCCGCCGTAACAGCCGGCGCGGCCGCCGATCAAACCCACCACCGGCACGCCGGCGAGGCGAGCGTCGACGAGAGCGCGCATGATTTCTGAAATCGCCATCTCGCCTGCATTGGCTTCCTGTAGACGGACACCACCGCTATCAAACAGGATCAGCACCGGCATCGAGCGGATCTCTCGCGACGCGCGCAGTAGGCCGGTGAGCTTCGCGCCATGGATCTCACCGAACGCGCCGCCCATGAATCGGCCTTCCTGCGCGGCCATCAACACCCGCGTCCCTTCGAGACGGCCATGACCAACGATCATGCCGTCATCGAATTGTTCGGGCAGATCGAACAGCGACAAGTGCGGGCTGGTTTCACGCTGCTCGGGACCGATGAATTCCTCGAAGGTCCCTTCGTCCAGCAGCTTAAGCAAGCGCTGCCGAGCCGTGGCTTCGTACCAACTCCAGACGGCGCTCATGATTGATCTCCGACGGCGCGCACCGCTTGGGAGAGCCGCATCGCGACCATATCCGGCCTGGCGCCGCCATCGTTGACTGACAATTTCAGACCGCCGGGCGAGCGACGCTCGACAAAGTCGGCGACAACAGCCTTCCATACGTCGCCAAAGCCTTTGACGGCCGTCCGAATATTCACTTCGCATTCCGTGTCACGCAGCGTGCGTTCAACCAGCACCTCCAAATCGCCGGAAGCGACCACGCCAACGATGGCCTGACGTTTCGAGCCCTTCGCCCGAGAGGGTGCGACGTGTTGATAATTTAGGTGTTCCAAATGTCGTCTCCTTACCAGTTCCGGAATCTGGACGGTGGCTCGTACAGATTGCCCGACCAGCGCACCAAATCTTTGATGGAGCGCGCCGACAACAAGCGCCGATCCGCATCCAGCGGATCGATGCCGAGATCTTCGGGGCGCCGAATCGCCCCGCGTGTCCTCAGGCGCTGGACCATACCAGCATGCCGGCCTCGGCCGATCTCCGTGAAGCCTGCGACGCCCCGGACGGCGTGTTCGCGCTCATCGGCGTCACGACACAGGAGCAGGTTGGCGATGCCCTCCTCCGTCACGATGTGCGTGACGTCGTCGCCGTAGAGCATCACCGGCGCCAGATCCAGATCGAGTTTTTCTGCCAGCTTCAAGGCGTCCAGATGCTCCACGAACATCGGTGCGTTCCTGTCGCCAAAAGTTTCGCCAATCTGCACCACCAACTTACGGCCGCGGCGAAGCGGCGCCGGACCGCCGGGGTCAGCCTCCTTGCCGGCCTGCAACCACGGCTTGCTAGGATGACGGCGGCCGCGAGCGTCGCTTCCCATATTGGGTGCGCCGCCAAAGCCGGCCACACGATCGGCAGTGACAGTCGACGAGTTACCCTGTAGGTCGATTTGCAACGTCGACCCGATGAACATGTCGCAGGCGTACAGCCCGGCTACCTGACAGAAGGCGCGATTGGATCGTAGTGAGCCATCCGGCCCCGTAAAATAGATGTCGGAGCGGGCGCGGATATAGGGCTCCATGCCCACTTCGGAGCCAAAACTGTGGATCTGCTTCACCCAGCCGGATTCAATGGCTGGAATCAATGTCGGATGCGGATTGAGCGCCCAATGGCTGGCCACTTTGCCTTTAAGCCCGAGTCGCTCGCCATACGTCGGCAGCAGCAGTTCGATCGCGGCGGTATTGAAGCCGATGCCGTGATTCAGGCGTGCGACACCATACGGAGCGTAGATACCTTTGATGGCCAGCATGGCGGTCAAAATCTGCGTCTCAGTGATCGCCGCGGGGTCTCGGGTGAACAGCGGCTCCACGTAAAACGGCGTGCCGCTCTCGATCACGAAATTAACCCAGTCGCCTGGAATGTCAACGCGCGGGAGGGTGTCGACGATCTCGTTCACCTGGGCGATCACGACGCCATCCTTGAACGCTGTCGCTTCCGCGATCGCCGGCGTGTCCTCGGTATTCGGGCCAGTATAAAGATTGCCGTGCCGATCCGCGCTGACCGCGGCGATCAACGCTACCTGGGGTGTCAGGTCGATGTAGTAGCGCGCGAACAGCTCGAGATACGTGTGCACCGCGCCCAATTCGATCTTGCCACCAAAGAGCAATTGGGCGATGCGTGTGGACTGCGGACCCGAGTAAGCATAGTCCAAACGTCTGGCGATACCTCGCTCGAACACATCCAAATGCTCGGGAAGAACTACGCCGGATTGCACCATATGCAGATCGTGGACTTTATTGCTGTCCATCGCCGCCAGTGACACCGCGAGCAAGTCGGCTTGTTTCTGGTTGTCGCCTTCTAAACACACTCGATCACCGGATCGAATCACTGCCTCGAGCAACGCGGTGGCATTCTCACGGGCGACTCGCTTGCCCTGCGCATATTGAGCGCCGGCCCGAAGGCGCCGGTCCCGCGCGCGCCGTGCGGTCTCCAGAACAGTCATCATGGAATCGCTTGCTTTGCCGCCTGCTCGATCAGCGCAGCCACTTCCTGGGGATGCGACTCATACACCGAGTGGCTGGCGCCCTGCACTTCGATCGTATGGCTGTGGGCCCGCTTTGCATACATGCGCTCGAGATCTGGATTGATGATACGGTCCGACGTCGCGACCGCGTACCAGCTCGGTTTGGTTTTCCAGGCTGGAGTACCCGCCGGCACTGTGAACACGGACGCCGCGGTGAGTTCCTGGGCCTCCGCCTCAAACTGCGCTTGAGCGGGAGCCAGGTCCGCGGCGAAGTCTGCCGGATAATGAGCCGGATCAAGATACAGAAAGCCGTCGGCCGTTTTCTGAACCGCCTTGGTCGCATTCGGGAACAGCTTGCCGTTGCCCACTTCGGTTTCGCCCTGATCAAGGGCATGCGCGGCGATGTACACGAGTCCCACGACATGGGGATCATTGCCCGTATCGGTGATGATTGCCCCGCCATAACTATGCCCGACGAGGATGGTCGGTCCGTCCTGCAAGGCGAGTATCCGATTCACGGCGGTCACATCGTCGTTGAATGAGGTCAGTGGATGCTCAGCAACCGTGACGTGATAGCCATCCTTGACCAGGATATCGTAGACCGGCTTCCATCCACTCCCATTCACCCACGCGCCATGCACGAGGACGATGTTGTGCGCGGCTGTCGCCGCCACGGCGGGGGCGGTGGTTGCGGCCAAATTCAACATGAGCGCGGTCACAGCCAACATGCCATTTTTCGTTGCAATCATTGAGATCTCCTTTTGATTCATTAGGATTCGATGCCAATTAAGAAAGACCGACCCGCGGTCCAAGTGAGGTGTGATGCCCGAAGTCATTACTTGGAAATACCGGCCAAGTCGATGACTTGCTTAACTCCCGTGACGTCCATTGCGAGTGCCTCAGCACTTCTCTGCATTAGACCGGTCGCGAAGATGCCGTCGAGGTACACCACACCGTGTCGAGCTGAAACGCTGTATTGGACTCCCAGATCTGGATGATTGGCTAATACCATTCGAACACGACTGGTGATCTCCTTGTCGCTAACAGACGACGCGACCGCCGGCGAGGCGGTTACGTCGGCGAGCACGTTGCCTGCCGCGATCCCACCGATAATCATCGTACATATTGAGATTCGAAGATTCATGACACGCCTCCAGTTGATTGTTGATGGTCGACAGGAAAAAAGTAGCAGATCTGTTGCTGCCTGAAAGTAAAGCGTCGTAATTCCATGTAAACCGGAGCGCCGGCGCCTCCGCTCGCCTCCTCAATCACTGGAGATCGTTGTTGAGTAGGTTGGTAAGCGCCGCAGGCTAGGCTCATCGAGCTCTTGTAAAACATGGAATCGCGAGATCCATCACTTGCTGCGAATTTTCAACGTTTAACTCGCGCAAATCGACCGCGGCCGGCAATCTAGTTCCCACTCACAACTACGATGGGAGTTCGACCTATGAAGAGAATGAAGTTGGCGTTGCCGGACGAAGCCGCGCTACTTATCGCCCAGCCATGGAAAGGCACGGTAATCAGCGAGATTAGGACGGACCCAAAGGTATCGGTGTTAGTTTGGAGAATATACTAGTGTACGCGCCCGCTTGGCTCGTAAGGACCGCCTGCATTGTGGGGTTTCAGAGTCGCCGTGACTTGGATCCCTCACGCCAAGCTCGAGCACCAGCCGATCTCAGCACTCGGATAGCTGATGCGCTGCGACACCTACCAGCCGAGCAGCGTGTGATATTGGAACTTGCATATCGCTTTAAGTGTTCGCGCGAAGATATTGCGAGAGTATTGAATTGTTCCGTCGAAACGGTTATGACACAGATGTCAGAAGGCACAAAAGCGTTGAGGCATATAATCCGATAGTATTCAAGACGTTTGGCGCTGACGGTGCCGAACGCATGCTCGGATAACGGCCTTCAGCAGCGCTTGGGCATTGTCCTCGCGACACTTGCTTGCCCGCGCACTACCCGCGAAGCGGGGGCCGTCGATCGCGCGCGGAGCAGTAGGTCTAGCGCCGTATTGAAGCCATGCTCTCGAGTACTCCGTCACGGCGGATGAGACCGTGGTAAAGCGCGGCGCCGAGATGGGCAAGGAAGGTGAGGAAGAGCAGATAAGCGAGATAGGTGTGCAGCGAATGCAGCGATGCATAAAGCTTGACGTTGAATGGCAGGATTGGGGGTAGATGGATCGGCCCATAGAGTATGATCGGGTAATGTTCGGCGGACAGCATCGCCCAGCCGACTAAAGGCAAGGCGAGCATCAGTGCATAGAGCAGGAGGTGGGAAGCCTTGGCTGTCACACGCTGCAGGGGCGGAATAGAATCCGGTAGCGCGGGTGGGCTATTGAAGCGTCGGTTTACAAGGCGGACAACGACTAGGATTAGGATGGCAATGCCAAGTGGCTTATGGACCGAGACGAGAACCTCGTAGCGTCCAGACACTGAGGCAGCCATGCCGATGCCGATGAAGAGCATCATCAGTATCATCGCGGCCATAATCCAGTGAAGCAATCGAGACGGGAGCGGAAACCGTGCCGAGTCTGCGCTCATAACTTGCCCCTTGGTTTGATGTCCGCCGGAGTGATTGCGCTGGGCGACTTCTCATCCTTCTCGGCAGCGCGCAACGTGAAGGAACGCGAATAGGCGGCCGACCGAGCACTGAGCAGTGGGTCGTCGGATGGCTCGATGCCGGGGGGCAACACCAGCGGGTCATAGTTGACATCGGTGCAGCGGCCCGTCTCCTCGCTAGATACTTGATGAAGCGTGACGGTCCCGGCATCGACTTGCTGGCGGTCGGCGGGCCAGGGCAATGTTGCATCGTTGGTCGGGTCACTAGGCTGGCCGATGGTGATCACCAATCGCCATAGCAACGGATGTTGGCCGAGTTGCTCAATCAGGTCATCAAAAAGATAGTTGTTATCGCTGGATGCCGTCTGCGCTGCCTCTTCTGACTTGAAAGGCTGCATCGGCACCGCAGCCCAGCGTACCGGGATGGACTTACCGGCTGCATTGATCATACGGAAGGCGTTGAGGCTGTTGAATATGGCGTCGGCGAAGCCAGAGGACAAAGGGCTTTTCATAATCACCGCGATGGCCCGGACGGACTCTGGATGATCAGCCATGAACAGCTTCATCTTGGCGGGATCAGGCTTGCCGGTGACCGGATCGGGAACGGATGCAAGGACCTCATCTAGGAAACCTTGTGCCGAGTTCGCCACGAAAACCGGGACGTTGTTCAAGCCGGTACGCCATTCCTCATCGCCGGGCAGCATGAAGCGTAGGGCCATGCTGCGCACAGTTGCCGGCTTGTCTGCTTGGAACGCCATGTCTCCAGAGATGGCGAAACGGCCCACGATCGGGATGCGGCCCGGCTTGAACACGGCAGCCTTTGACATCGCGACTGCCTGCCCGTTGCTCTCGAACCAACCAGCGACGCACACGCCCTTTGCGTGATTGCGGCGAAAGCCGGGATGGCGACCGCCAGCCTGCTCAAACATTGCCATAGCTCGGGCCTGAGTCAGGCGGTTGGGCGACAGCCAGCCGCCCGTATAAGCAAATGCCCCGGCAACACTGAGCAAGACTGCGCCAATAATCCCGAACCGGGCCATCACAGCCGCGGTCGTTAACCGCGGCTTCCTGGAGATATTCTGAACCCGATGATCCGACATCATTCAAACTCCTACTTAAACCCAAGACCGGCGTTCGCCTTCGGCCTTGTTTCCGTTCAACCTCGTCATATGGAGGCCATGCGCGCGCGGATGGTTTCACCGCGGCGCACGTAGAAACTCCTGATCTGGAAACATTGCCGCATCCGGTACCTTGATCACCACGCCCGCGTAATTCCGGTTGCGATGGCAGGCGCTGCACGCCTCTATAAGTTGGGTGTATCCGCGAGATATCCCAAGGCCTTAGGAAGCTGCACTGCGACCACCCTAAGAACCGCGTTGATGGTCGATGGGGAAAAGGTAACAGATCCGTACCGGCTTCAGAGTTAAGCGTCGTAATTCCCTGTAAATCGGAGGAATGCACCGGCGAAATGCTATGGCCCCAACGCCTTAGTCGCACAGGAGCGGAGGCCGTCGATCGCAGGCGCCGCGCGCTTTTGAGCGACTCTCCAGTTTCGTCAAGTGCCGGACTGGTTGCGCAAAATGATGAGTTGCACGATCCTGTCGTCGCGTGCGGAGAAGTGAAAGTCGAGCTGTAGAGGATCGGGCAAACCGCGCTTGTCGAAAGTGCCGTCAATGTTCGCGCGGACTATGACATGACCGTAGTGCTCACTCGAATCCACAACCGCCATGTGAAGTGATGCGCCGATAATTTCGTGCGTTGCCCAAATACAGATTGCCTGCTTACCCCAGTATTCTTGGAATTGGTCGTTTACCAGCGCATCGTCGACGAAAGTTGCGAGCAACGCGTCCAAGTCATGTAAATTTGTCGCCGCTACAAAAGCCGCTATCGGTTCCGGCAAACTGGGCACGTGACGGGAATTCATTTATTTCAAGCATCCTCAATCAAAAGCGAGAGCTTAGTTATGCCCGATTGCCGCTCTGTTGGTTGTAGAGAGATGCAAAGAACTGTAAGCGGTGTCGGGGCTATGCGCCGACGATCGGCAAATGGCCATTTCTCAAGCGGCTCAATAATGACCACCAATCCGCGCCACAATGGCTGCTATTCGTCTTACGCAGCTCCGGTATCACTGTTAAGACGCACGAGGTGATCCATTAGAAGGGAGGCGGATTTCAAATCAGCGGTACCGAATCCTTCGCTGAAGCGCGCCTGAAGGCCGCCCAAGAGATCGGCGGCGTCTACGGTGCGTCCTTGCCCGGTCCAAACCCGTGCCAGATCAATGGCACTACGCAGTTCCCATGCCAATGAACCGTGACGGCGCGCTTGTTCGACAGACGCTAGAAGTGACGCTTCCGCGAGGGCGGCGTTCGCACTTCCTGTAGCTAGTTGGACCGTGGCGCGTACCCGCAACAGCTCCGGAGAATCGAAAGTCTCCCCGCCTTTTTGAATTCGCGCCATCTCGTCTTCAATAATAAAGACCGCCTCCTCAGTCTGCCCGGACCGAATTAGACCCGCCGCAAGAGCTAGTGATAAACTTGACACAAGAACGTTATGTCGTTCCACTCGCAGCTCCCTCAGCGCAGCCTTTAACGTATAGACTCCGATTACAAGTTCTCCTCGCGCGATGGCCAACTCGCCTTTCAATGCCACGCCGACTATCCGATACGGGCCCAACGAGAATTTGGAAGCATGGGCCACCAAGCGCTCGATACAGTACTCGGCATTCTCAAAGTCTCCGTTCCACAGGTGTACTGTTGCCACGTAGATCAATGCGATGCATAGATTGACCGGCTGACCGCTTCGCTCGGCTTCACTTATCGCTTGTCGACCCATCCTCGCGGCTCGATCGGGATACCCGCGAAGCCAGGACACGCGCGCAAGCACGATTAGCGCGCGGACCCGATGATCGTAGCCGAAGAATTCGATTTGGACTAAGCCAGATGCCGCCGCACTAGCAAATCCCGAATCGCAATACCGCTGCGCTGCCTCTTGGTTTCCGACCAAGTGGTAACTACACGCGAGCATCCAGTCCGCCACTGTCGATGCAGTGGCGCTTTCAAGCTCAGTTGCGAGAGTGACGCTGCGCTCCGCGACAATAAGCGCCTCACTGAAATCGCCAACGCGACTTAGATATATGTGGAGACCGGCCAGTAAGTGAAGTTGATATTTCCGTTCCCCCAAACGCTCCGCCAGCCGCAACCCACGCTCTATTGAAGCCCGAACTTCGTCGCTGTTTCCGCGCGTGAACATCGACGATATGGCAAGCGCCTGCTGCAACGCGAGTTCGGTTGCCGTTCCTTCATCGGCTTTGGCGAGCGCGGCCAGCCCTTGCTGGCACCAGCGTTGACACTCGCATAGAAGTGAAAGTCCCAGTAGCAGCGGCGCCGCCAGGGCGGCGAGATCCACACCAATCTGGCTGTGTCCAACGCTCGAGAAACTCCATTCCAGAGCCGCACGTATGTCCCCTAAAAGCGGTACAAACCCCGAGAGATCCCGACCGCCGAATGCCGCCAAGTCGACTCTACCCATTCGCAGGGCTTGTGAACAATGAAGGGCATGCTGTCGGGCGATCGATGCCCAACAATCAGTACCGACGAGTTTGCCGGCCGCGTAGCTACGCGTGGTGTCGAGAAGCCGAAAGCAAACAATGTTGTCAATTGTCGAACTGTGGATCAGCGATTTCTCGACAAGGGCATTGAGAGAATTCGCCACCTCATGGGAATCGAGGATCGGGTCCGCCGCCACGCATTGCGCAGCGTCAAGAGTGAAAGCGCCGACAAAAATCGCAAGCCGACACAGGAGCTGTCGATCCGGCGCCGACAGCAAGTTGTAACTCCAATCGAGCATCGCGTGGAGCGTCCGATGCCTAGGCAGGGCTCCGCGACGTCCCTGCCACAGCAGCTTGAATCGATTGTTGAGAAGCTCTTCGGTCCCTCGAATGCCATATGTTCCGATGCGACTCGCAACCAGTTCTATGGCGAGTGCTATCCCGTCCAACCTGCGGCAAATGTTGGTTACGATCCTAGCATCGTCATCCGATAACGGATCAGTGAAGCCACTCGCGGCAGCGCGCTCCATGAACAATTGCACGGCAGGAGCGGCCAAGATACGCTCAGCGGTGATATCCGCGTCGTGCGGCGGATGGTCAAGCGAACGGAGCAGATGTATGTGTTCTCCTTCCACCCTCAGGCTCTCGCGACTGGTAGTCAGCAAATGCACATTGGGCGCCTCCGAATACAGGCGCTCTGTCAGTGCCGCCGCACCAGCGATGACATGTTCGCAGTTATCAAGCACCAACAACACTCGCTGGCGTCCCAGGAAGGCGAGTAAGTCCGGCCACGGATCCGGGGAGTGAGAACGGACACCGAGCACGGACGTAACCGCAGTTGGCACGAGTGCGTCTTCATTGATTGTGGCGAGATCCACGAAAAAGATGGCGTTGCCAAACTCACTGAGTAGCTCATGCGCCACGGAGATTGCGACCGTTGTCTTTCCCATTCCACCTGGGCCTATCACGCTAGCGAATCGACACGATGAAAGCATCGCTAAGAGCGCAGCGATTGTCTCCCCTCGTCCGATCATCCGCGACAGACGAGGTGGCAAATTGTGATTGGGTATTGAAAGGCGTTCCGGCGCTGGTCGTAGCGGCTGCGTATCTGCCATCACTGACCTCCGAATAGGCGCTACAAAGCAATATCCTCGCCCCGGAATATTGGCTATATAGCGGGTGCCGCCATCGCCGTCACGCAGCACTTTACGCAGGGCCCCCACATGAACACGAAGGTTCGCTTCCTCTACAACCATATTGGGCCAGACCCGCCTTATTAGGTCTCGGTGTGACACAATTTCGCCGGGCCGCTCGATCAACGCAATTAAGATGTCTAGGGCGCGACTGCCTATTGTGATCGCAGAATCATTGCGCTCCAGCAGGCGTTCTGTTGGCGAAAGCCGATACGGACCAAATGTAATGGCGTCGGATAACAGTGCGCCAGAATCCGCGCTCACGATTGCTCGGCCACAGGTCGAAATGTCGTTCCGAAGATCCCGAGTCCCGGGCCGCTCGACGACAACTTACCGGCAGTTGTGGCATCCGGCGCTTTGGCTGGAAAGTTTGCAGAGGGCAGGTGGCGATGGTTCTGGTGCATCCGCGGAACGTGACTCGCTTTCATCTCTACTGTCTTCGAACCCATTCGCTTTGCCATGAAACGTCGCAGATCCGGATTGATCGTTCGATCCGCTGTTGAAACCGCGTAGAAACTCGGCTTTGTTCGCCATGCAGCCCGCGTGATCCTGTTGGCAAGCAGGGATTTCTGGAATGGTTGTTGCACCGCGTACAGCACTTTCGCCTTGGGCTCAGGCACGCCACCGGCAAAGTCGCGCAGAAAAGCTAGTTGGCTCAGCCGACCTTTTTCGCCATCGAAAACAATCCCAGCTGTCGCCGGAGGTGTAGGAAGCTTTTTTGCCAAAGCCGTGTAATCCTCACCGGTATCCGGCGCTCGAGCAGCTACATAGACCACAGCCGTGACGTTGGGATGCGCGCCGGCCTCCGTAACGATCATGCCTGAGAAGGAGTGCCCGGCGATAACCGTAGGTCCGTCCAGCCGATTCAGCGCACGCTCGGCAGAAGCCACGGCCTCGGGCAATGTTGTCAACGGGTTTTGCACCGAGGTGACGTTAAGGCCCGCGTTTTGCGGTCGCGCAATAACGTCTGACCAGCAGGATCCGTCTGCGAATAGGCCGTGAACCAGCACAACGTTATGTGCCTTGACCGGAGCCGCCGTCCCGGCCGCCGGGGTGCACTGTGGGTTCGCTCTTGTCATCTCGGCTCTCCTTCACTCCGACAGGAAGCAGGGTAGCCAGAACAAAGGCGGTGATTTATGATTTCGTGGGAATCGATTCAGAGGATTTCGCCATGCGAGCGCTGCCTCCTGAGCTGCTGCGCAGCTTCGTCGCCATAGCCCGGACCAAAAGCTTCACTGTGGCCGCCGACCGCGTCAGCCTGTCGCAATCCACGGTAAGTCACCACATCCGTCGCCTGGAGGAGCTGCTGGGTCAACCGCTGTTCGACCGGGATACACGCAACGTCCATCTGTCACGGGCTGGAGAATCGTTGCTGCACTATGCTGGGCACATCCTGGCTATGATGGACGAAGCCTTTTCGGTCGTCAGCGGGCCACCGCTACATGGCAGTATCAGGTTGGGCCTCTCGGAGGATTTCGCCTCCGCCCGGCTGACCGCGGCGCTCGCGAGCTTCATTCAGCATAACCCCAACGTCGAGCTGGCCATTGCGACAGGCCTGAGTGGCGATCTGTTCCGCGAGCTCGACGAAAACAAACATGACCTTGTCTTTGCCAAGCGCCTCAGCGGAAGCCGCCGGGGACAAGTTGTCAGAACCGAGCCCCTGTGTTGGTGCGGCGGCCCGAAGTCGCCGCTCTACGGCGTTGATTCCGTCCTGCCTTTGGCTCTGCACCCGGAACCCAGCGTTTCGCGTGTGCGCGTGCTGGAAACCCTCAAGGCCGCCGGCAGACCGTATCGCATCGTCGTGAACAGCAGCAGCATCGCCGTTGTTAGGGCTGCCGTTATGTCCGGGCTTGGCATCAGTGCCTTCGCGGGCTATGTCATTCCAGAAGGACTGGTTCGCCTCGACGAAAGCCTCCCAGCCCTCGGTGAGCTGGATTACGTGATTGACAGACCGCAAGGCGCCTCGCGGGCGGTCCTGGCTCTTGAGACTGTCCTCGCGAGCGTTGCACAGGAGCTGTGATCGCACGCGAGCTCATCAAGACTGGAACTGCCCCTGTGATCCGCAATAACCGGGACGCGTGCGTCGGGCGACTGACTACTTTGCTACGGCCCTCCTGCAAGCATTTAGCATTTAGAGCGCGATGTCGGATTTGAGTTAGGTTCGGGGATCGCTACTCGAGACCAGATCGACCTATTGCGCATGATACCTGTTGCCGGAACACATGCAGCGATCGCATCGGGCGCGCCCGACGGACGGGCAGAGACTCGAGTCGGCAAGTACCTTGGAAGTGACTCCGCTTTACCGGCAGGAAAGCATCTTCGCACGCGCCGGCCTGGCGCTCCCGTGCTCGGTTAAAAGCGTGTCTACCTTAATGTGCTTGCTGCGCGGATCGTGTGCTTTGAGCCGCATTGTAGTGCGTAAGAAAATCTTGAATTGCCGCGCGTACACCGGTTTTATTGAACACGTAAAACAATTCGTTCGCGCGCGGCGCGCGCCGAAAATAATCTTCTTCTGGGATACGTGGATAATCCGGGCGGTGCGCAATTGTTACCGAACTACATGTGATCTGCTCATCCGGAGAGAGTCGTAAGTCATGCATTGACTCTAGGGCAAACAATTTCCGGATTTGTAGGGCGTGCGCGGTGGGATGCGAATATATTTTCTGCATGCTGACGTGCCGTTCGCTGGGCGGCAGCGACACCACGGTGCCCGCGGGTCCATAGGGATAATGGTTGCTGTCGGTGTGATTGGTGTAAAGCAGAAAGATTGGGTTACCTTGCCATTGCTCGAGTGCTTGGTCGAGGGCCACGCTGGTGAGTTCATGATCTGGATGAGTGTCAAGTCGTGGATCGGGCATCACCACAATCCCCGGGTTCACCTTGCGCAGCACCTCAACCAAATCCTCCACCAAATGTTGCCAGGTATTGCTGCGCGCTGCGCTCGATACCAGTTTGCTCAAGTTGGCGCGCCGATAGAGCGCCACATCGGTATTTGCACTATAGACTTCGGGAAACGTTTGCCTGGGTGCCGGATACATCGCTTCCAATTGCCCATCGAAGTAGCCGAGATTGGCGGTGCGCTCCGGAGGAATATTGCCCTGCCACGGAATAGTCACGCTATCGACCGCACGCAAATAGCCTTTGAGGGAGTAATGCTCCGCCGGATCGCTGACGCTGGCACGATAGTTCATGTCGCCGGCATTGCCTGCGGTCACCGTGACCACGCTGGCTTGCCGGTCGGCATACAGGCCA
>Ga0137418_10004360_pt1 | contig 12997 bp, 15 predicted proteins | sample CZODoug3_1_2_16f_FD_122242 | JGI IMG/M metagenome (GOLD analysis project Ga0137418, IMG submission 122242) | Vadose zone soil fungal communities from Angelo Coast Range Reserve, California, USA - CZODoug3_1_2_16fungal (Hybrid Assembly) | ecosystem: Environmental > Terrestrial > Soil > Vadose...
CAGTTCGCGCTGGACGGCGAGCATCTGATCGAATACGCGGGCGACCTAGGTCTCAATGTCGCGCGCTTTCGGAAGGAGCTCGAGGGCGGGGTGTACGAGCCGCGGGTGCGGGAAGACTTCCGGAGCGGTGTCACGAGCGGCGTCAACGGGACGCCCACCTTTTTCATCAACGGCGCGCGGCACGACGACTCCTGGGACGTGGAGCCGCTGCTTTCAGCGCTGGAAGAGGCGGCGGCCGCTAGGCGCTGATCGCTCCCGGGAACCGCGCGGGGTCAGGCGTGAATCCCGGGAAGATCGCGGACAGGTCTCGCGCGCCGAGGTGGCGCGCCAAGAGCTCGGCGAACAGGTCACGGAAGTCGGTGGTCACGGCGACGTCCCGGCCCTCGAAGCGCTGTGCGGGATCGAGCCCGGGCCACTTCCCCAGCACCTTCCCGCCGCTCACCGGGCCACCCAGTACCAGCATGGCGGTCGCGTGCCCGTGATCGGTGCCTGAGTTGCCGTTCTCCCGCACGGTGCGGCCGAACTCGGACATCGTGAGCACGACCACGTCGCGCATCCGCTCACCCAGGTCCCGCGTGAAAGCCGCGAGGGCCTGCCCCAGGTCGCCCAGCCGCCCTGCGAGCTGCCCCTCCGTCGCTCCCTGGTTCACGTGCGTATCCCACCCGGTCACATCCGCGAACGCCACCTGCAGCCCGACATCGGCCTTGATAAGCTGGGCGATCTCGAGGAGCGCCTTGCCGAGCTTGCCCCTCGGGTAATCGGCCTCGTTGGCGGGTCGGTACTGGCCGGGATCCAGCCGCTTGAGCATCTGGACCGCTTCGAAGGCCTCGCGGGAGGACGCCGAGAGTAGCCCGGTCGCGGATCCGGCGTACAGCTCCTCGAAGGCGCGCGTGAGCCGGTCGCGCACGACAGGTTGAGGCGCGCGCAGGCCGAACGCCTGGAGGTCGTCGATCGCGAGGCTCGGCGCGCTGCCCGCCAGGATCCGGGGCAGCTGGGGACCGAAGGCGACGGCGCGGAACGGCGTGTCCTCGTGCTCACGGTCGTGCTGGCAGTAGCGGTTGAGCCAGCCGTCCGTCGTGGCCTTCACGCCCGGGGTGCCCGACTCCAGGTAGTCCTGTGCATCGAAATGGCTCCGCGTCGCGTCGGGAGAGCCGACGGCGTGGATAGCGGCGAGGCTCTTCGAGTCCCACAGGGGCTTGAGCGCCGCGAGGCGCGGGTGGAGCCCGAAGTAGCCGTCCAGGTCCACGACGTCTTTCTCGGGTACGGCGATGCGAGGCCGCTCGCGGTAATAGATGGGGTCGCCGTGCGGGACGATCATGTTGAGCCCGTCCACGGCGCCGCGTTGGAAGAGGCAGACGAGAACCGGGCGGGAGAGGGCGGTAGAGGATGGTAGAGGACGGTAGGAGGCGAACGCAGCGCGGGCCAGAAACAGCGGATCCAGGCCCAGACTGAACAGCGCGAGCCCACCGGATTTCACAAACACTCGTCTCGAGATCGACATCATGCCCTCCTCGAACCTCTACCGTCTGTTACCGCCCTCTACCGTCACTGCCTCTGAAACTCCGGTCCCCCAATTGCGAGGCCGACCACGAGCGCGCGCGCCTGGATCGGATCGTCGATGCCCGCCAACTGACGTCTGAGGACTTGCTTCGTGTTGTCGGACATTGCTCCGCCCAGAATCTTCTCATTGACCACGCCGATGAGTTGTTCGGCGTCGCCTACGGAAACGATCGAGTCGAGGACAACGGTCACCCCCTGCAGCTTGCCCGCCGCGAGCGCGACGGCGGCGTTCATCCGGTCCAGCAGCGCACCGCTGTTCACCCACGCCGCTTCGCGCTCGGGGTACCCGTCGGGCGCGACGTGGAGATAAAGCGGCTCACCGAGTCGCGCCACCACCTGCGCCAGCCGGGGAGAGGTGTCGGGTTGGGCGAATACCGCCCGTGCCGCACTGACCACGAACTCGAGCGGTGTCTTCACCTTGGCGCGCACGTTCTCCGCCGCCCAGAAGTCGGGCCCGTGAAATATGGCCCGCAGGACCTCGCGGATGTCGCCGTTCGAGCGCTTCCACGCCGCGACGGCGTCGTCCACGCAGCCGTCGGGCGGATCGTCGTTCACGAATCGTTCGCACAGCTGGCGGCTCACGTGGTGCATCGTGGCTGGGTGGCCGGCCAGCAGCTTGAGGAGCCGGATCCCTTCGTCCATGTCGTGGCCGCCCTCGAACCTGACCCCCAGCACGCGCTTCTCGCGGCGGTCATGCGCCCAGTCGTGGAACTGGAAATCTCCGGCCTGTTGGGGACGCTCGATGCTCCAGCCGGTGAAAATGCGGGCGACCTCGATCACATCCTGCTGGGTGTAGCCCCCGTCGACGCCGAGCGTGTGGAGCTCGAGCAGCTCACGGGCGTAATTCTCGTTGATCCCTTTCGGCATGCGCTCGAGGGCGCGGCGGCGCACCGAGTCCTGCCGGGCCGGGTCGCGCGTCGGGTCGAACAACCCCGGTCGGCGCCCGAAAATCGGCCGGGCGCGGACGCGTAGCCCCGCTGGCGGGACGGAGCCGGGCGCCACGCTCTCCCAATTGTCGAGGTAGAACAGCATCGCGGGACTCCTGGCGGTGGCGATCAGCAGGTCCTCGAACTTGCCCATCGCGCGGGGCCGAATCGTGTGCTCGATGTAGTCGGGCGTGAAGAAGCGATCGGCGCCCTTGGCGACGTAGACGTTGAAGTGATTGGTCCAGAAGTCCACCATGACCTCGTACAGCTGCCGCTCGGAGAGCGCGGCACGGACGACTGCCAGGTCGGCGAATTCGCCCGCCAGGCGCCTGCCGCGTTGGGCGATCGGGCTCGCCGCCTGGTCGGCCATCGTGTCGCCTGCGGCGGCCAGCTTGCGCTCCCGCCGCTCGCGCTGCGCTTCGGTGTACATTGCGGCGAGATCGGCGCGGCCGTACGCGAGGATGTGGAACTGGCGCTCCCGCTCGGCGAGACGGTCGTCGTCGATCCGCTCGGGCGCGAGCTGACGATCGATCCAGCGTATCACCCCATCGGCGGCCACGCGCGGCACGTCGCCGGGGCGGGGCCCGTACGCGAGGCGGTTCAGGGCGTGGAATGCCGAGTCCTGCGGGGTGAGCGCCGCGTGCTGAGCGGCGACACCGGCCGGCAGCGACGCCAGCGTCAGGAGCGACAAAACGATCGCCGTTTTCATGCGGTTATATTGACGCACCGTCCCTTGGAGAAGTTAAGGTCGTGACGGCCTCGACGCCCCGCTTCACCCCGCACGGCATCATCCCGCGGCCCAGGAGCGCGCTCTCCGGGCCCGACGGCAAGCCGCCGACCTGGTCGGAGCGGCTGCAGGCACTCAAGCACGTCCCGCCCCTCCTCAGGCTCGTGTACCAGACCCACCGCGGCTACACGGTGGCCATCCTGGCCCTGCGCGCGGTGCGCTCCTTCATCCCGCTCGCCGTCCTGTGGATCGGCAAGTTGATCATCGACGGGGTGGTGGCCGACATCCGGTTGCGCTCGGCTGGGGGCGCCGTGAACTGGTGGTCGCTCGGGGGGCTCGTCGGGCTCGAGCTCGCGATCGCGATCGGTGGCGAGGGGCTGGCACGCCTCTCATCGCTGTTCGAGAGCCTGCTCGGAGACTTGTTCTCGAACCGTATCAGCGTGCGACTGATGCAGCATGCGGCGACGCTCGACCTGGCTCAGTACGAGGACGCGGAGACGTACGATCATCTGGAGCGCGCGCGCCGCCAGACCGTGGGGCGCATCGGGCTCGTCGCGCTGCTCCTGGCCACGGCGCAGGACCTCGTCACCCTGATCTCGCTCGCCGCGGTCCTGCTCGTGCAGCTCCCGTGGCTGCTCGTGCTGCTGGTGGTGGCCGTCGTGCCGTCGTTCCTGGGCGAGACCCATTATGCGGCGCTCGGCTACTCGCTCTTGTTCCAGTGGACGCCCGAGCGGCGGCTGCTCGACTACCTCCGCTACGCGGGCGCATCGGACGAGATGGCGAAGGAGGTGAAGCTGTTCAACCTGTCGGACTTCCTGGTGGGCCGGTATGCGAAGCTGTCCGACCAGTTCTACGATGCCAACAAGAAGCTCGCGATCAAGCGCAACGTCGTCTCCACGCTGTTCGTGACGATCGGCACGCTCGGCTATTACGGCGCGTACGCGGTGACGATCTATCTGACGGTGCTGGGACGGTTCTCGCTCGGCGCGCTCACCTTCCTCGCCGGCTCGTTTCGCGCGAGCCGCGACCTGATCCAGCGCATCCTGCTATCCCTGTCGCAGGTGTTCGAACAGAGTCTCTATCTCTCGGACCTGTTCACCTTCTTCGACGTGCAGCCGCGCGTGACGTCCAAACCGGGGGCGCAGCCTGTCCCCGTGCCGATCCGGCGGGGATTCGAGTTCCAGGACGTGGGGTTCCGCTATCCCGGCTCGGACCGCTGGGCGGTGCGCCACTTGACGTTCACGTTCGAGCCGGAGGAGCGGGTCGCGCTGGTGGGAGAGAACGGGGCGGGCAAGACGACGCTCGTGAAGCTGCTCGCGCGCCTGTACGATCCGGACGAGGGCCGCATCCTGCTCGACGGCGTGGACCTGCGGGAGTACGACTTGAACAGCCTGCGGCGGAACATCGGGGTCATCTTCCAGGACTTCGTGCGCTACGACTTCGTCCTGAAAGAGAACATCGGGGTGAGCCAGGTCGAGGCGCTGGAGGACGACGCGCGCGTGCGCGAAGCCGCGCGCCGCAGCCTGGCCGACTCGGTGGCGTCGCGTCTCGCACACGGCTACGACCAGATGCTCGGCCGGCGGTTCGACGGCGGGGTCGAGCTGTCGGGGGGCGAGTGGCAGAAGGTCGCGCTGGGCCGGGCCTACATGCGCGACGCCCAGGTCCTGATCCTGGACGAGCCAACCGCATCGCTCGACGCGCGCGCCGAATACGAGGTATTCCTGCGGTTCGCGGAGCTGACCAAGGGGAGGATGGCCGTGCTCATCTCGCATCGCTTCTCGACCGTGCGGATGGCGGACCGCATCCTGGTGCTGCAGGGCGGCGAGCTGGTGGACCAGGGGACCCATGAGGAGCTGGTGGCGCGGGGCGGATTGTACGCGGAGCTGTTCAGCCTGCAGGCGGCGGGGTATCGGTAAGAAGGCGGCGTTCACAGTTAAGGAGGGCACATGTCGGCGATGCATCAACGGTTACTCGCGCTCGCGTTCGCGACGCTCGCGGTTGGCATGCCATTGCACGCGCAACGCAAGACGAACCTTCTCACGGCCGATGAGATCGAGCGGGCGAAGTTGCGCACGTCCACGGCGTACGAAGTCGTCGAGATGCTGCGCCCGCGTTGGCTTTCGAAGCACGAGCTCGCCCGGATTCCGGGGACGCCTACTGAAGCGCTCCAGGACGTCAGCGTTCGAGTCTGGCTGAACGGGCACAACGCCGGCAATGCGGACTACCTCAGGACGATTCCGGCGGAACGGGTCCTGGAAATGCGTTGGTACAGCGCGACCGAGGCGGCGAACCGCTTCGGGCCCACGGACGGAAATGCGGCCATCGAAGTGACGCTCCAGCGATAACAGCGTTCACTTTACGTTCACCCGGCGTCGCCCTGCTCCAGGACGGCGAGCTGGTGGACCAACGGAACGCGGGAGGGCATGTGCGCTCGGTCACGCTAGCGCTGCTTACGCTGCCGATCGCGGCACTCGCGGGAAGCGCGCCGCTGCAAGCGCAGCACCGGTCGAGCAGCGTCCTCAGCTTCGAGGAGATCGACCGGGCGAGAGCGAACAGCGCGGCACACACGGCGTACGACATCGTGCGGATGCTGCGGCCGCGCTGGCTTCAGAAGCGCGAGCCGCTCCCGGCAAGTCCCGGCGCCGCGCGCGAGAACCCTCCCCTTATGGTTTACGTGAACGAGGTCAGCATGGGTGGCGCCGATGTCCTGAGCACGATTCCGGTGGAGACTGTCCTGGAGCTGCATTGGCTCAGCGCGAACGAGGCGGCGGGCCGGTACGGGACCCCCGACGGGCTGGCCGCCATCATGGTGGCGCTGAAAACATGGTGACGCTGAAAGGCTAGCGGTCTTCGGGACCGAGCATGTAGCACCATGCCTCTCCCTCGAGCACCGTCTCTCCCGTCTGCCGGGTCACCTTGATCGCGAGCTGGCACACCGGCTTCGTTGCGTGCACGCTCACAACCAGGGCGTCGGCCGTGATCGTGTCGCCGATGTAGACCGGTGCCGTGAACTTCCAGTTCTGGCTCAGGAACACGGTGCCCGGCCCGGGAAGGTCCATCGCAACCAGGGCATGCAGCAGGCCGGTGGTGAGGCCGCCCTGCACGACGGGCTGCCCGAACTTGGTCCGCGCCACGAACTCCCGGTCGAAGTGGAGCGGGTTGTAGTCGCCCGTGAGCTCTGCGAAGGTCTTCACGTGATCAGCGGTGAGCGTGAGGCTGCGGGACGCCCGCTTGCCGACGGTGACCTTCACCGAGTGCGCTCCAGCGCGGCGACGAACGGCCCGAAGTACTCCTTCCACACGGCCGCCACGGTGTGCGTGCCGTGGCCGCGCGTCCGCTCGCTCGTGGGAATCAGGACGTAACGGGCGCGCTTCACCTTGGGCATCAGGCGCTCCATGAGCCCGAGCTCCGGCGGATTGATGAAGTCGTCGGCCGAGTTGATCGCGAGCACCGGTACGGCGATGCGATCGAGGGCGGGGCTCGGGTCGTAGTCGCGCGAGGCGTCCACCTGGTACAGGAGGTCGGTGGCGTCGGTTTCCGCAAAGCGGGTATCGAGCCAGCGAGTGATGTACGCATCGGCGGAATCGCGAGTGGGCGCGACCCGCTGCAGCACGAGTGGGGCGCTCCCGGCGATGAACAGCAGCTCGAGGGCGGCGCGCAGCCCGCGTGGCTGGCTCGCGTAGTCGCCGCCCTTCCAGTCGGGATCGGTCCTGATGTCGTCGATGATCATCCTGCGCCACGTGCGGTTCCGCCCCGCGATCTGCGTCGGGATGCAGGCGAGCGGAACGACACCGTCAATGGCGTCGGGATAGCGCTCCGCCCAGAGCCAGCTGTGCATGCACCCCATCGACGTGCCCATCACGAGGAGCAGGTGAGTCACGTGCAGTCCCTCTGTGACCAGCCGGTACTGCGCCGTCACCATGTCCTCGTAAGCGTAGCGCGGGAACCGCGCGCGCAGCCCGTCGCTCGGCTTGGAGGAACGGCCGTGTCCGATGTTGTCGGGCAGGATGAGGTAATGCGTGGCGGTATCGAGCGGCTGGCCGGCGCCGTACAGCTCGCCCGCGAACAGCGGCGACAGAAACTGTCCGCCCGACCCTCCCGTGCCATGCAGGATCAAGACCGCGTTCCGAGCGAGGCCGGCGGCGTCGCGCCGCGGGCGGCCGAGCGTGCGGTAGTGAAGCCGCAGCTCGGGCAGCACCTCGCCGCTCGCGAATCGGAAGTTGTTGGTGACAAAGCTAGCGGTGTCTCCCTGGGCTGCCACCGCCGCGAGCAACAGGAGAATCCCCGCGCTCATGCCAGATAGCGCTCGCGCAGGATCGCGACGTGATGACGCTCGTGCCCTGCGATGATCCAGGCGAGCGCGCGCACGGTGATCGGGTTGTTGTTCGCGGTCCCGCGGCGCGCCAGGGCGTCCGCATCCAGGCCCGAAAACAGCGCGATGGTGGCTCGCCGCACCGCATCGAGCTCGGCCGCGAGGTCCTTGAGGGATCGCGCGTCGAACCGTCCGGCCGGCACCCACGCCTTCTCGTCGAACCCCGGGAGGGGGTTCCCGTCGGCCCGCGCGAATCCCAGCGCGCGGTAACAGAAGACGCGCTCGCTGTCCATCAGGTGGCCCACCACCTCCTTGATGCTCCACTTCCCCGGCGCGTAGCGATGCAGGGCCTTCGCGTCTGACAGGCCAGCGAGGAGCTGCTGCGTCTCCCGCCGCTGGTCCTCGAGGACCGTCAGGAGGTTCGTCTTGGCGGGCACCTTCGAGATGTAGGTCTCATAGTACGGCAGATACTCCGTCGGCTCAGGGCGCGGGATCGTCGCGGTCGTCACGCGGCCCGCCGCGGTCCCTTGGGCGCACCCGCCTTGCCCTTGGCGGGCCCGGGGAACCGGGCGAGTCGTGCCTGGGCGTCGGGCATCCGCAGGATGACTTGCTCGAGCTTGTCGAGGTAGCCAGGGTTGTTGAGCAGCCCGCGCAGCTCGGTGAGGAAGGGCTTGAGCCTGGCGTACACCATGATGTGCTCGCCGTTCACGTCGGCGAACATCTGGTCCTCGATTGCACCGTGCAGGACGAGCGATGCCGCCATGTTCCAGTACGTCGTCACCATGCGATATGGCGCGCTGCGCTTGCCACGGTAGACCTCGAGCACCTGCTCGGCGCTCATAGGCTTGAACTGCTCGCGGAACCACGCCCGCGCCTTGCGCAACACCGGCTCGCGGCGCAGGTCGTACAGCTTGAGCAGCAGATCGGCACTTTCGTATTTCGTGGTCACGGGTCGCTCCGGTGGTATGACGATCAGGAAGCTATGGGGACGCCCGCGTCACGGCGACCCAGCCTCGCCAGGTCTCCTCCGCCGGGCCCACGGTCAGGTGCTGCTGGTGGCGGACCAACGGCATCCGGAGGAGCAGGGGCTCGAGTGTGAGCTTTTCGAGCCAGCGATCCTCGGAGAACAGCGCTGCCTTGAGGCCGAGCTCGGTGAAGCGCTTCGCGTCCCGGTCGATCAGAGCCTGCACGCCGAATTTCTGCGCGAAGCGTCGCAGCTCACCGAGCGCCGCGGCGCGCTCGTTCAAGTCCACGAAGTGCGTCTTGACGCGGCGCTCGGCGAAGAAGCGGAGCGCGGCGCGGGTGTCGGCGCTCTTTCGGACCCCGAAAATCTGGACCTCCACTCAGCTCCCCGTGGAGAACCGGACCGCGCCCAGGTCCACCAGTCCCTGGAGGGTCTGGCGCAGCTCGGCCACCTGCAGGCCCGTTCCGGCCGCCAGCTCCTCGAGCGTCCGCCTACCGTCGGCCAGTTCGATCACCGCCGCCACGCCCTCATCGCTCTTCGCTACGGCGACCCGTCCATGCTGCGACCGCGCGACGAGGAGCTTAGTGCGCCGCTCGGGCGCCTGAGGCACCTCCGTCCACGGCCGGAGTAGTTTGGGCAGGACGGTGGGGAGGTCGTAGGCCAGGTCCAACAGCCGCGTTCCCTCCACCGTCTCGGGACGGTGCGGGTCCCCGGTCCCTGCTCCCCCCTCACCATCGGAGTCTCGCCAAACTCGGGGTCCCGCCTCGACCACCATCATGGCCTCCTCGTACCGCAGCAGGTCCGCGAGGTAGGGGACGGGCGGTCGGCCGGCGGCGACGTGTGCCGTCACGAGCTGCGCGACCGACGTCGCGGTCTCGCGACTGCCGAGCACCAGGGTGGGCAGCAGCGCATCGAAGGCCGGAGACTTGAGGACTGCTTCGGGCGCGCGGCCCGTCACCCGGGTGAGGGCGCGCGAGTACTTGAAAAAGTGGACGATCCGCTCGTAATAGAAATGTCGCGCCAGGAACCGTGCGTAGCGTTCCATGGGGTCGGGATCGGCGAGCCCCCGGCGCCGCCACTCGGCCGACGCGCGGTAGGGTGCATCGGCGAGGGCGCGAATCACGTCGTCCTGCAAAGCGCGATCGCTCGGTACGCGGGTCACGGCGGGTCGGAGTGGTCACAGGGCCGCAACCGCACCACCGCCGTCCGACCGTCGGAGACCAGCTTTTGGCCGGAGGCGTTTCGTCCCTCGGTGATCGCGCCGGGGAGACGCATGTAGGCGATGAGATCGCCGCACCCGCTCGCCTCGAGATCGTGCACCACTCGGTCTCGCTCCCAATCGATGTGCGACTCGATGCGATGCGTGGCCTGCGGCTCCCACGGCTTGAAAAGCACCCCGACATCCTTGTTCCCGGCGCCGACCCACACGAGCGAGAGACTGTCGAGCAGCCAGATCCGAATGTGGTGACGAATCCGGACATTCGGACCCGCCAGCTCGTAGGTGAGGTCCTGTGGACGTCCCTCGAAGTACTGGGTGCTGACGGGGGCCGTGATCGCCGGCCGGCTCGCGATGGCGGCGGTTACCTCCCGCGTGACACTCAGGAAGGACCGCTTCTGCGTGGGAAGCCAGCCGGCTGCTCGAAACGCGCTGTCGATCGCGGCCGCCGTCCCGAGCAGCAGCACGTTGAACGGATCGCCCAGCACGTCCCCTGTGCGGTTTTCGGAGCGGGGCACGAACGTCGGCAGCGCCGGCATCTCGGTCAGCTCGCGATGTGCCGTGACGGGGTCGCACCGGTCCGGACTCGGGAGAACGAGCGGCTCGGTGAGCCGGATGCCGCCCGTCTCACCCGCGAGAATGCGTACCGGGGGCCCCCGGCGTAAGAGCGAGAATCCTCCGAGCACCGTCACCGGGATTACGTCGAAGTCCACGGCCGCCACGACACCCGCCGGAACGAGCTTCTTGCCAACGCCGCCGACGGACGTCTTGCCGCTGGAGACGAGCCCGGAGTCGCTGAGCGCGCCCCGCGTGGCGTACTCGAGCGTGTCGAGCACACCGGAGATCGCCACCCAATGACCCGAGCGCACTTCCAAGGAGTCGAAGCGCAGCCCCAAGCGGCCGTGCCGACCGAACCGGCCGCCGCCCTTCGAGACGACGACCCGCGCCTTCGCCCGGACGTAGGGTGGGACCAGAACGCACGAGTCCTGCACCAGGGCCCCCATCGTCTGCACCAGCACGCTTGTCCCGACCGTGTCCCTGCCGCTGGTGACCCGTTGCACGAACCGAATCGGGATGCGCGTGCCCGCGGGAATCACCACGTCGGCCGAGAGCAGCGTGAGCAGCACGAGCGCGAGCGGCCTCACAGGGCTCCCCGAATTCGTTCTACGGTTCGAAACAGGACCTCAGCCGTCAGGGAAGGCGAAAACGCGTCAAACGTGACGGCTTTGGCCCGCGGGCAGCGGCTCACGGCATGCGCGGCGAAGTCCAACATCTCGTTCGACGGCTCGGCCGGCGCGATCCACGGGCCCCCGAGGTCGGCATCGTCCTCCACCCCCGCGACGTGCAGCTCCACCACGTGCTCGAGCGGGAACTCGGCGAGCCAGCGCTCTGGTGCCATTTCGCGGTAGTGCGCCTCGAGCCAGACGTGCGGCAGATCGAGCAGAAAGCCAGCGCCCGTCGCATCGAAGAAGCGGTGCAGCCACGTCGGCTCCGGCATCTGGCTCGCCTTGACGTCGAAAAACCCCGGGATGTTCTCCATGGCGAGCGGTTGGTCGAGGCGCGCTTTGAGCGCGCAGGCGTTGCGGACGAAGCGGTCGAGAAACTCTTCGGTGTAGAGCGGCGGGAACACGTAGTTCAGGTTGTAGCTGCCGTCCTCGGTGTGCAGGCACTGGAAGTGCTCCGCGACCCAGGGGGAGCGGTACAGCTCGGCGAGCGCGCGGGCACGCTGGATCGAGCGCTCGTCGAGCGGCTCGGAGAGCTGCCCGAGGTAATCATGCAACAGCAGGGTATAGCGTCCGCGGATCGCCGGCCACCACGGGTCGCTCGCCGCGGGGGGATCGGCCATGGCGAGATGGTCGATCCCCGTGGCCTGCGCGAGCTCCGCCCCCAGCTGAGGGTTGTAGAAGGCCCCGACCATCAAGCGCGTCTTGCGTCGTCCGTTATCCGTCATCCGCTACTACTAACCCCTGGTCGGCGAGTTGGTTACAAAATACCTTCACCTGCGCCCCAACCATGGGGGTCTCGTGACCATCGGTCCAGAGGGCCGCGATCGTCTCCGCGCTCGTTTTGCCGTCCAGCCGCTCGACGATGAAGCGCTCGCGCTCGCCCCACCTAGCGGCCTGCCGCTTGAGGTCGTCCGAAGCGCGGACCGGCGGGAAGGCCTCCGCGACGATCCGATCGATCTCCGCAACGGTGCCAGGCGGCAGGGGTCGGGTGCCGGCAATGTTCTGCTCGACCTGCTGGCTGCTCCGTGCTCCCGCCAGAACCGTGGTCACGCCCGGCCGTGCGAGGACCCATGCGAGCGCGAGCGCTGACAGCGGCATGTCGAGCTGCCGGGCGATCGGGGCGAGCCGCCCGACCACCGTTCGCCGGCGATCGAACTCTCTGCCCTTGAACCAATAGATCTTGCGTCGGTGATCCGCTGCGGGGAACTCCGGTGGGGCGACGTACTTCCCGGTCAGGAGTCCCGCGGCGAGGGGCCGGTAGGCGAGAAACGCGATGTGACGCTCTCGGCACAGGGGCAGCTCCCGTTGCTCAACGTCCCGATCGAACAAGTTGTAGGGCCCCTGGTAGGCGACCACAGGGGCGATCTCCAGCGCCCGCGCCAGCTGGCGGTGCGTGGCATTGCAGAGGCCGATTCCCAGCGCCTTGCCTTGCTCCTGCAAGGTGTGGAGCTGCTCGAGCCGCCGCTCCCATCCTTCGAGCGCTTCGTGCAGCTGTATGAGATCCACATAGTCGGTTGCGAGACGTCGCAGGGACCCCTCGAGCGAGCGGCGGGGGTCGTCGCGCGGGCCGACTTTGGTGGCGATGGCGACCTGGTCGCGCTCGGCCTTGAGTGCCTGGCCCAAGAGGCATTCGGATGCGCCGTCGCCGTAGGTAGGTGCGGTGTCGAAGAAGGTGATGCCGAGCTCGAGGGCGCGGCGGACGGCGGCGAGGCGATCACTTTCGGCCGTGGCGACACCCCACCCGGTTCCCCCCACCGCCCAGGCCCCGAACCCCAGACGGGGTCCGGACGTCAAGAAACGCAGCGGGGGCCCGATGTCAATCCGGGCCCCCGGGCGCATCTGCTCCGCTCCCTTAGGAGTGGCAGGTGGGCACCAGCTCCGCCGTCTCGACGATTTCGGGACGATGACAGCTGGGCACGAGCTCCTGCATCTCGACGATCTGCATACATCCTCCTTCGCAAGGATACAACCAGAAAGACGGCCGTTCGGAGAATCCTACGGGTTGCCGCCACACCCGTCAACCGGTAACTCTCAACCCTTGATGATCTCGATTCATACGCTGCTGA
>Ga0137418_10004362_pt1 | contig 12993 bp, 13 predicted proteins | sample CZODoug3_1_2_16f_FD_122242 | JGI IMG/M metagenome (GOLD analysis project Ga0137418, IMG submission 122242) | Vadose zone soil fungal communities from Angelo Coast Range Reserve, California, USA - CZODoug3_1_2_16fungal (Hybrid Assembly) | ecosystem: Environmental > Terrestrial > Soil > Vadose...
GCTGCGAGCAGACCGATCCTCAGTGCAGGCTTCCCCATCGAGATGTCCCTCCCAGGACTTCACCGAGTAGTGGTCGCGCGACAAAGGCGCGGAGTCTTTCGATAAGGCGGGAGGCTTTACCCGAGGTGAACGAGAGCGTCAACACGGGTGCCGTCTCGTGCCGCGCGAAATCGATCGCTAAGTCTCCTCGCGGGACACGCGCACTGCCCTGCCGAACAGCGCGGTGACGCGGCGAGGCATCAGGAAATCGAGCTCATCGCCGGCGCACATCTGCGCTTTCCGTGACGCCTTTTTGTCCCTTTCCCGCGCGAGCCGCTTTCGCTCCCGCCGCCGCTGCCCCACTTGTTCGCTTTGCATGCAGACACGGTAACGGAGGGGTCCGACATGCCTGGGGCCCCCCTGACCAGCCGTGCTGCGGTTCGGCTCAGCGGTGGAAATCGGGATCGCGCTCGAGATCGAGCCGATCGCGGTCGTCCCGGTCGTTCTTTCCGGAGCCGAACCCCGTCGACAGCGCGTCCTGGATCGTCTGCAGCGCGTCGGGCGCAAGCAGAAAACCCTTGCGGACGTTGTCGCGCGTGACGCGCGCGACCGCATCGACGTAGCGCCGGTGGCTCGGATACAGCGCGCCGAGCGTCGCGAGATCGAACGGCAGGTGATAGCCCCAGCGCGCGCAGGCGCTCGGACCGCCGTTCTGGCCCACGTTCGCGGCCATCGGGACTTCGATTTGCGACAGCCGGATGCCGCCCTGCGCGAGCCCGAAGCTGTCGCGCGCGATCACCGCGCTGCCGTTGGCGCCGAAGGAAGCGATCTGGAACAGCGGCGACGCCGGCGGCTGCTTCCCCTTCTGCACCCAGCGGACCAGGTGGTCGATGGCGGCGTCGAAGACGTAGTGGTTGGGGACCTGGCTGCCGATCGCCGGAACCGTGCAGGTCGGCGCGAGGTTCGCCTCGCTGGAGACGCCTGCGAGGTCGCGAAGCTCGAGCGGCTCGCGGCTGAGGCGCAGATGGTGGTCGACGTGGGCCGTCCCGGCGACTTCCCATCTGTGGAACATGCTCGTGTCGGGCTGGCGGACGGAGGCTTCGCCGGTCTGGATGTCCCACTCGAAGAGCACCTTGGAGATCGGGACCACCAGGTCGGTGCGGATGGCCTGCCCGAAGTTCGAAAGCAGCAGCACGCCGTCGTAGATGTTGCCGAGCGGTATGACGGAGTTGATGTAGATGGAGAGCCGTTGCGCCGACTGCGATTCGCCGGTCGCGATGAACGTTTTCGGGTTCAGGCCGCCGAGGACGTCGATACCCATGGGATGCTGGATCGCCTGGCCCGCCTGCGAAAACGCGTCGTACGACACCGCGTCGCTGGAGATGTTGAGGGTTCCGTAACGGCCGGGATTCCAGCTCTTCAGTCGATCGACGCCGACCTTCTGCGCGGACACGCCGACCCAGGCGTATCCGGAGCGCATCACGTGCTCCCAGGAGAAGAACCACATGTTCTCGGCGTCGAAGCCGTTGGTCACGTTGTACCACTCGACCAGCACCGTGCCGTTGAAGCGGGACTTGTCGGCGGGACGGCGCACGACGATGCGCGTCTTGTAAGGGTTGTTGCTGGTGAGGATGGTGCCCGTTGCGCCGGTCGGCGTGGTGTACGTGTTCGCCGTGCCCTCGATGAAGTACTCCTCCTCGACGTAGCCGTTCACCGCGAGCTCGTGGTTGCTCGAGAAGAAGACGTAGTTGTGCGAAGGGTCTCCGGGGACCTTGGTCGAGGCGATGGGTCCGGTGACGTTCGGGTTCGGGATCTGGGCGGCTGCAGAGAATGCAGAGAGGGCGAGGGCGCTCGCAAGCGCTGCAGGGTTGGTTTTCACGGTGCTCCTCCGGGATGGGGAGGTCTAGGGTGGGGCAGGAGGTAGAGTCAATCGATGTTTCTCCTGCCCACCGGCGAAGATTCGTCGCCGTGCTTCGGCCCCTGGTCTGCGCTGACTGCCTTGAGCCGGCGGCGCACCAGGTACGCCACGACGGCAGCATTCACGAGGAGAACGGCTGCGCGTCCGATGCGAGGGTGCCGGGCCAGGCTCACGGCCTCGATCGGCAACAGCGCCCCCAGTCCAGCGATGACGATCCACTCGCCCCATGTCCTGCCGGACAAGAGCAGCAGGCCTTCGGCGAGGGACAACAAGCCATCGAGCCATGCGACCACTGCCGCTCTGTGCTCCGCCCGCGGCGTCAGGTAAGGCTCGAGCGCGCGCGCCGCCCGCCATCCCAACGAGCCCGACTCGGAGATTTGGCCGGTGATGCGGTGCGCGAGCTGGAGTGAGTGCGCCGGCGCGAGGATGAGCACCACTCCGAGCGCGAGCATGACCGGCGCCATCGCGAACTTGTACGCGAGGATGGCCTTGAGCCCGAGCGGACGCCGTGCTTCCTTCATTCACGGAGGATACATGGCGCGCACAGGCTTCGCAGGTGCGACAAGCGGCACGGGCGGAATCCGCCTGCGCTACACGAGTGCCATCAGTCGGTCGCTGTCCACAGATCAATGCAGCAATCGCGGCCGGGAAACGTGGTCGTTCGCGAGGCCTGCTCCACTTCCTGTTCTTGGCGAATCTGTCCCGGAGCGCCAGGAACCGGGGGAGCCGCTCGCGCGCCAGGCGCTGCATGCGCTCGGTCTCGGCCGGCGAAACGTAGATGATGGGATCTGCCTCGAGCAGCGGCGCGTAGCGGCGGGGCGTTTCCAGGCCGCCGGGCAAGGCCTTCGCGGGCGCGAGAAGGACTCCTCTCTCGCATCTGTGGTCGTCATCCCGGTCGGCCGTCGCACCAACAGGTCGGCGGACGCGGCGTTCACATCGTGCCTTGCCGCGACCTCGCCGTTCCAGATCACTTGGCGAGGGCAACGAGGACGTCCTGGACATCCATCCTTACGCGACCACGAGCCCGATCTACGTGACGGTCAGTGGCAGGCCGCGTCGGTCGCGCGCAGCCGCGGCCTGGGCTTTGCAGTGGTTGGACCGGCTCGAGAAGACGACGGTCGGGCGCGCGGACTACCGGACGCGGGCCGAGCGCGAAGCGGTGCTGCGCGACGTTTCGGGCGCCAAGGTCTTCTATCAATCCTGCTTCCAGGGAAGCGAAGGAGAGCGCGAAAACGCGCGGTGACCGCAGCCATCAGTGGAGCAACGGCCGCGCGGAGACGTGGTCGTTCGCCAGGCCTCGCTCGAGCTGAAGGACCGACTCGGGCGTGTATCGCCCCCGCGGTGACTCGATGGCCCAGTCGGTGAGAAGCCGCAAATCGAACGTGCCGCGCTGACCCTCGCGCAAGCTGGCGATCTTGTACGGCTGGTTGAGGAGCGTGCCGTCCACGCTCTTTGCGGTGGACTTGTGGACATCGAACCAGAGGTGCTCCGCTCCGCCATGGCCGTGATCGTGGCTATCGGCGTCGCTGTCCGTAGGAAATCCGAGCTTGACGTGGAAGTTCCACTTCCGCTTCTTCGCGAATCTGCTCTGCAGGGCCAGGAACGAGGGAAGGCGTTCCAGCGCCAGCCGCTGCATGCGCTCGGTCTCGGCGGACGACACGTAGAAGATCGGGTCTGCCTCGATCATGCGGGCGTAGCAGCGCGGCGTTTCCAGCCGCTCCGGAGACTCCTTCGCCGGCGCAAAGAGGATTCCTCTCTCGCCGCTGTGGTCGGCATCCCGGTCAGCCGCGCCACCAGGACTCCCATCCACATGCTGCAGCGCAGCCTCCCAAGGGAGCCACACGAGCGGCAGGTCATTGCCGGCATGGAACCGCGTATTCGGGAGCGGCACTCCGCAGTCCAAGAAGAACCTCGCGACGTTGTTGATCAACTCGGCGAGCGCAGGCGCTTCGCGGCGACGGAGGCCCACGACGTCCAGCTCGATGCTGGCCATCCGGTGCAGACCGTGAGTGTGCAACCACGTCTTCTTGCCATCGTCGAAGACGGAATGAACGCTGAAGAAGCTCGTCGGGGCTGGAGGGACGCTCGCGAATGCCGCGTCCCTCATCCAGTCGCCGGTCTTCGCGTGAAACGCATTCAGGTCGAGCATCGCGACCGCATCCGGGGCGAGCGCAGCCAGTAGCCGGAGCTGAGCGTGCAACGAGTCGAGCACGTCCTGCCCGAGCGTGCAGCTGACGGACACGAAGAAGCGGCTGGCGAGCGCTGCGTCGAAGTCGCGTCCTCGGAGGCGCGCGAGCTCGAGATACTGAGGCAAGAGCTCTGTCGCGTTCACCTCCAGGTCGAACCGGCGCGCGCCGCTCGGTTCCTGGAGCAGCGCGCGGATGCGGCTCCCGCTTGCGTTCTGTCGCAGTGTCACCGGGAGGCAGGCGCGCGAAACGAGGCGCTCCATCTCCTCGAACGTGGGCGGCGGATCGGCGGCGGGGAGCAGTGCAACGAGCTTCGACAAGGGACGGCGAGCGACTCGGTACATGAATTCCTCGATGGCCGCGGGCGGAGTCCCGCGGTCATTTCGAGTGTACCGACCGGGTCCGACATGCACATCGGTCGGTCTACCGGTTTCGATCGCGTGCGGGCTTCTGGCACCAGGCGAACGCGGCGCCGGTGCCGCGAGCTACCTGCGAAACGGGTCGAGAATCTGCGCCAGGTACGTCCTGGCCGCGGGGCCGTCGGACACGCCGTAGGATCTCAGGACGGGCGCGGTGAGGAGCTGTGGGAAGTGGAAGCAGAGCACAGCAAAGAACCCGAGCGCGCCGCCGAGCAATGAACCGACCCCGGCGATCCAACCGGATCCCAATCCAGCTCCGCCTGATCGGAAATGAGAAGCGGCCCAGAACGTATGGCAGACGAGGGGAGAGACGGGCTGGCCATGGTCATCACCGTGAGACGAAACTATCCGTGGTTCCCTGTGGCGCTGGCCACGGGTGGGTGTTGATGATGAGCTTGGCGGTCCGGGACCTGGGCTGGTTCGCGCGTTTCAGCTCCGCATTGGGCGATCCCGAACAGCCGACGGCAACGGCCAACTCGGCGTCATCCGCAGCGGTCAAGGCCCCGCTCGGCACATCGCCGTGCGCTGCCGCGATCGCTCCTCTCGCTCACAGCATTCACTGACGTCTTCTTTCGCGCCCTGATTCGGCTCTTCATCGGCCTCCGCGCGCCGAGAAATCCGGTTCTCGGCCTCGTTCAGCGTCGGCGGTTGGCAGCAGGGCACTGCCGTCGCGGCCCAGCGGCGGCGCAGGCCGAACTCCCATATCAGCTTGTCGGGCGCCGTCCCGCTGACCCGCATCCGCTCCTCGTGGATGCCGAAGAGGTGGTGAGCGGCACAGAGGCAGAGCAGATTCGATTCGTCGTTGCTGCCGCCTTGGGACCGATATTCGACGTGATGCACGTGCGCGGCGGGGCGGCTGCACCCCGGGATCTGGCAGCGATGGCGGTCGCGGCCCAGGATCCGCATCCGCTTCGTCATTCTGATCTTCAGATGGGCCTTCCAGACGGCGACGAAGTGCTCCGCCATCTCCACCAGACACATTCCCAGGGAAATTGATCGCTTGGCGAGCGCCCGCACCATCCCGAGCGTCTCCTTGAGGAGGTCGAAGATATCCGGCGGGGCGGTGACGCTGAAGATCCCCTGCGCGCACATCTGCCCTTCCGCCTCGACCGTCAGCGCCTCCCGGAGCTCGACGCAGGTCATGGCCTGCGCCATCGCGATCAGCGGCCGCACCTCCGGTGCATGCCCGGCTTCCCAATGACGGGCGATCACGCGCGCCTTCTCGTACGTGATCCGGCCCTCGCGCAGCGCCTGCCGAAGGAGCGGAATGCGCAACAGGGCGCGCTCCAGCGCCACCCGCTGCATCACCGTGCGCCGGGCCATCCCCAGCCGTTCCTCGCAGTAGTGGGCGAAGTCGACGAACCCCAGAGACTCCCAGGCGCCACAGCGCTTGAAGAGCGTGGCGATGTGCCCGAAGACCTCATCCCAGCGGTTGCGCATCTCCATCAGCCTCTTCAGCTCGGCGTCGATCCGCCAGGGATCGATCTCCCCGCTGAACTCCACGGCCCGCAGCGGATCGACGGCCACGAAGTCTGCCCAGAGCCGCGTTTCCTGCTCGAGGCGTTCCTTGAGAGACTCCATCTCGTCTTCACACTTGGTGCGCCACCGCACCTGATCCATCGCGTCGTCGCTAGCATCTTCCGGAGGAGCGGGATGGGCGCCGTAGTATTCCTGCGCCCACGCCTCGACCCGCTGCGCCTTCGTCGAGCGCTGTCCGAGCACGATGCCGCCCCAGCGCAGGCCTTCCTGGATCGCGGACTGTTTTCCGTCCGGGATGGCGGCAGTCGCGCTCATCAGGACTTCATCCTCGGGATCGCGCGGCGCACTCACGGCCTTCTGGAGAGCCCGGACCGAATCCACCTTCGCCCGCATGATCCAGTGCGCCTGCTGGTTGCCGACTGCGACCGGCGCGATCACTTCTGCCTTCCGCGGCGTGATCTCTGCGCGCCGGAGCGCCTCGCGCAGCAGCGGGCGGGCGCGCAGCTTGCGCGAGAGCCGCGCCTTCTTCACGGCCGTGCTGGCGTTCATCCCCAGCTCTTCGCGCGCGTAGTCGCCGACATTCGAATACTTCAAGTCCATCGCCCGGCGCCCCGTCTCCAGGGCAGCGAGGCCATCGCCGATCGCCAGCTCCAGCGCGTTGTAGCCGGTGGTGATGTTGCACAAGAGCGTGTCCAGCCCATGCGCGATGGTGAGGCCCAACCGCGGGTCGCGAATGCGGGGAATGCGCGAACCGAGGGTGGCTGCGGCCCTCGTCAGCGTCTCGAGGCGCTTTTCCAGTTGCTGCCACGCTTCGCTGGTGCGATTCGGGAACTCGCGGCCGCGCTCGGCGCGCACACCTGCCACCGCGCCGACCAAAGCCGCGGCGAGCTCGATCTTGTCGCGGGCCGGGCTCCCGGGGAGCCGGTCGATGCCCTTGCAGGGTTCGCCGGTGGAGAGGTCGTAGCAACCCATGCCGCCACGGTACCAGCCCCCTCTGACATTCCCGGGGCGCGGGACGAGCGCGGCGTCCCGCGTATGCCCGCGCGCTGTGAGAGCATCGACACCGCCGTCCGCTGCCCATGGAGTCCTCCGTGCTGTGGTCGCCTGTCATCGTGTCCGTCCATGCGCGGCGCACCGTGCGCGGCGGACCGTAGTGCCGCTCTGCCGCGCTCTGATAGGGTGGTCAGGAGGAGCGAGGAAGAGGTGAGGGGACAGAACTGCGCTTATCCTTCCTTTCATCACGGCGCCCGGGAATTGTCCGTTCCAGGGGACTGGCCGCGAAGGCGGCGGGCGACGCGTTCGTTTTGGCGTTAGAATTTTCTCAGGACCGTTTTGCGGGGAGGCGCCCATGCTCCGCATATTGATCTGTGCCGTCATCCTATTTGCATGTGCAACCTCATCGAAGACGGTGACTCGCGACGTGCACGACTGCGTCTACCTCGGACTCATCGGTGGTGGCTCGCGCTCCGAAATCGTCTCCGAGACCCAGACGATGGGTCCGTCGCACGTCATCTGGTTGCATCCGCCCGAGGTGGTGCGCGGATACCTCGTCGAATCGAACAGGTCTCTCTACAGTTGCCCGTCGCCGCGACCTGCGGCGGCATCGTTCAAGCAAGGCTGACATTCCCGACAAGGCCGGCCAAGTCCCGGCTGGCGAAGTGGAACGCCTGGTCCTTGGAATTGGTGCCCAGGGGCGGAATCGAACCACCGACACGGGAATTTTCAGACCCATGCGCGGCGGACCGTAGTGGGACCGGGGTGCCGCGCTGCCGCGCTCAGCGCAGGCGGTGCTTCTCCCTCATCCTTGCGGCGAGGAATCCGGATTACTTGGAAATGCCGCTGCACTTGGACACTGGCGGCGCAAGTTCACACGCCGCCCCAGTCCTACCGCTGGATCGTTGCGCAGTGCTCAGCCCCCCACTGGTAATTCGATCCGTCCACGGTGTACGGGCGATCGCTGCACTTCCACCTCACAGGGGGCAGCACATGCGCAGGATGACCTTGTCAGCAGCAGTGCTCGGCATGTTGTTCTCGTTATCCACACCGCTCCTCGCACACGACTCGAAGCGTCTCTCGGCCCAGACCATCGCCGCGCGGCAGAAGTACCTGGGCGTCGACAACGTCGACGCGAAGACCGGGGCGGTGCGCAGCGATCGCGTCATCCTGTCCTGGGTCGGGGTGAGCAGCTTCGTCGCCGCGTTCAATGGCCACGTCGTCTTCCTCGACGCCTACGTCGTCCGTGCAGGGGGATTCCCTGGGGCGCCGTGGGCGGGAATCCGCTACAGCGGCACGACCATTGCGGAGCTCGCCTCGCTCAGGCCCGAGCTCATCCTCTTTGGGCACGCGCACTTCGACCACATGGGCGACCTCCCCGACGTGGTCCGCGCGAATCCGGATGCCGTCCTCGCCGGCACGGCGGAGCACTGCCGCGACATCAAGGACGAAGTCCGGGACGTCTCCTTCCGCTGCATCCCCATGTTCCCCGAGCGCGCCGACCTCGGCGGGATGCGCGAGCTTCCCCGCGATGTGGTGCCTGGCGTCGAATTCACGGCCATCAAGCAGCCGCACTCGAGCGCGCCGAAAGATCCCGTCGCCGACCCACCCATCCCCCTCGGGCCGGCCGCGTGCAAGACCACCCCCGGACTGGCCATCGCGGACTACCCTGTGCAGCCCGACGACCCGACCTCGTGGGACTTCGCTACCGCCGGCCCTCCTAGCGGCATCATCGCCGTCGCCTGGCAGATTCGCGTCGGGGACTTCGCGCTGCTCTGGCAGGACACCGCCGGATACATCATGGGCAACTGCGCCGTGCGCGGAGAAGTAGGATGCGACAGGGTTCCCCAGGCACTCGCCAGCCTGCCGGAGACCGACGTCCGCATCGGCTCCATCGTGGTCTCTGGACGCAGCGTGTTCTCCCAGCACACCTCCGTCGTCAAGGAGAAGCTCTTCATCCCCGTCCATCACGACGCCTGCGGGTACATGGCGAAGAAGGCCTTCGACGAGCTCGTCGCCAAGCTGCCGGCGGAGATCCGGCCCAGGGTGATGTTCCTCTCTGACCCGAGCGATTACCTGAAGCCGCTCGTCTTCGATCCCGCGGCGAAGGCCTGGCGCGACCACGGCCGCCTTGGCGACGACGACTGACGAGAGCCAAAGGAAGGGGCGCGGGCGCTTCGCAAGCCGCCCGCGCCCCTCCTCTTCGCTAGAACGGGCAGTTTCCCGGCGCCGGAGCGTCGATCCGCCGGACCGCGCCCGCCGGGATCAGCTGAACAGCGACCGTCTTCGCGGGGACCGCGCCTTCGTTGCGAGACAGGTACACATGCTCCCCGCCCGGATCGACGAATCCCATTCCCACCCAGTACACCCGCCCCGTGCAGGACGGGTCGTGCCCTCGTGCGCCGTGACCGCCCCTTCGGTGACGATGATCAAGCTGTGCCCCGGATGCGTGTGATGACCGCGGGAGGAAGTCCCGCGATCATTTCGAGTGTACCGGCCGGGTCCGACATGAACATCGGTCAGTCTACCGGCGCCGACGCCAGTTTCTCACCCGCCGCTGGCGCTGACGACCGGTACGCCTTCTCGAGGGCTGCGATGTCCAGCTTCACCATCTGCAACATCGCATCCGTCACTCTCTTCGACCGGGCAGGATCCTTGTCGCGCATCAGCTCGTCCAGGATGGCGGGAACGATTTGCCAGCGGAGACCGAACCGGTCGATGAGCCAGCCGCAGGCCTGCGGCTTGCCTCCTCCCTCGATCAGGGCATTCCAGTAGCGATCCAGCTCCGCCTGATCGTCGCAGAGCACGAACATCGAGATCGCGTCGTTGAACTCATGGTGCGGCCCTGCGGTCATGGCCTGGAAGCGCTGGCCCAGCAGCGTGAAGTCCACGACCTTCACGGACCCTGGGGGGCCGCTCGGGCTCTCGCTGAGCAGCGGCGTGACCCGGTCCACGCGCGAGTCCGGGAAGATGGAAGCGTAGAACTTCGCTGCTTGCTCCGCCTCCTTTGCGTACCAGAGGAACGGGAAGATCTTTGATCTGCCTTTCGAAGCCACGATGGTTTCTCCTTCCTTCCGAAGTCCTGAGCCGCGAGGAACGGCCGGATCTGCCCTGCCTCTTCAACTTCGACGAACGGGACCCGGCGGGATCGACATGCAAGCGACGGTTGTCGCAAGAACGCGCCCGGCAGGGGCTCGGCCGAGCGGCACACCCTGCCGGACGAACCGCTCGGGAAGAAGAACATCCATCGCCTGTTTTGCAAGGTATGCGGCATGCGGGCGCTCCGATGCTACCGTCCCGGGCCAGACGGCGCTGGGCGATGGTGGCCGGCGTCGTGCTCGCTCTGGCGGCGTTCCTGGCGTGGAGGCGAAGCGCGCCGCGCGAGCCGGCGCTTGCCCCGGCGTCGCAGCGTGCGCCGCTTCCGGCGGCGGAGCCCGTCACTCCGCCGCTTGCGCCGAGACCTCAGCTGGCCGTGCCCGTGATCCAGCTCGCAAAGCCCGTCGAGATCCGTCCCGCTCGCAACCTGGCTCCCGGCGCGCTCGAGGGAACCGTCCTCGATGCGGAGACGAATGCCGGCATCCCGGGTGCCGAGCTGACCTTCTCGCACGACAACAGCGCCTGGTCCACGACGACCGGCCCCGGCGGCGCGTTCCGCTTTGCGCCGCGGGCGACAGGGACGTACCGGCTCGTCTCGATCGAAGCCCGCGGCTACGCTTCGTTCGAGGGCGATTTCGGCAGCAGCCCCGTCTCGTTCACGAGCACGGAAGGGAACGACATTTCCGGCGTCGTCCTTCGCCTGACCCCGGGAGACAAGGCCCGCCCCCGGCATCGTGGCCGCCGCAGGAGCAGTGATCAGGTGGACGCCGGAGACGCCGGCACGCCGGCAGCACGGGGATCGCTGCGCGGCCGCGTATTCGATGCCCGCAGCGGAGCGCCCGTGGTGGCCTTCGCGATCGCCCTCTGGCGGCGAGACGGAATCGCCCTCTCCAGGATGATCGCGCCGGCGTCGTTCATCGATGCGTCCGGCGCGTACGAGATCACGGACCTGGACCAGGGTACGTACGAGGTGGTGGCGATGGCCGCAGGCTACGCCGGGTCGGGTTATGCGGTCGCGCAGGTGGACACCTCGCCGGTCCAGGCGGACTTCGCCCTGCGCGCGGGCGCGCGCATCGAGGGCATCGTCACCGACGGCGCGACCAGGCGCCCGATCGCGGGCGCCACCATCTCCCTCGAGGGCCGCCGCGGCGTAGCGCCGAATCTGCCGTTCGCGCCGCTCTCGCCCGAGGCCGAGACCGGAGCGGACGGCCGCTTCACCCTCGAGCAGGTCCCGCCCGACGCGATGAGCCTGCACGCGGACAAGGAGGGCTACCTCACGCGCATCGTGACGCTCGGCCCGCTTTCCGAAGAAGGCGACCATCCGCCCCTCGCGATCGCGCTCACGCCGCGCGCCTCCGGCGACGACGCCAGCGTCGAGCTGACCGGAATCGGCGCCGTGCTGGAGGCGCAGCCCGAATGGCTCGCGGTCCGCGGTGTCGTTCCCGGCGGAGGCGCCGCGGATGCGGGCCTCGTGTCCGGCGACCAGATTCTGGCCATCGACGGCACGCCGGTGGACCGCCTCGGCTACGAGGGCGCCATCGGCGTGATCCGCGGCCCGGAGGGAACGATGGTCGTGCTGCGCATTCGCCGCGACGGACGCGAAGGCGACGTCGCGGTCACGCGCAAGCGCGTCCGGCATTGATCTCGCCTCGTCCCCTGGCCTGTGGGCTTTCTCTGGGAATGATTTTCGACGCTGGTGGCATCTACACCGCAGCCCGTCCTGGGGGACGCGCCAGGAGATCGCATGCGGACGAAGGAGGCGATGAACCCCACCGAACGGCGCAGGCACGAGCGGATTCTCTGGCTTGGCCTCCTCGCGCTACTGCTCGCAACCGCCTGTGGCGCGTCGGCGGATTCGCAACCCGCCCCGACCTACCGGATCCGGCGCCTCGCCGACTCCCCTGTGGCAGGCTCGCCGACGGACGCGTGCTCTTGAGCGGGGGTTTCGCGGCGGCGGGGGCGGCGGATGTCGAGGCTCTGGCCGCCTCGGAAATCTTCGATCCGGTGAGCGAGAAGTTCTCCTCGGTCGGGGGACTTGAGATACCGCGGGTGGGCCATTCGGCGCTCCTGCTGCCCGACGGGCGGGTACTGGCAGTGGGGGGAACGAGGGGCGGCGCCCAAGCGCGCTCGGGCGTTTCCGCGACCGAGCTCTTCGACGCGCGCACCGGGAAATGGACGGCGGGGCCTCTATTGGACCCGGCCTGGGTAGGGGTGACCGCGACTCTGCTGGGGAACGGGAAGGTCCTTCTATTCGGAGGCGAGGACGCCCAGGGGTTTCCCCGGCCGGAGGCATTTCTGTTCGAGTGACCGCTGCCCGGAAACGAGATTCGTCCCTCGGGCTTGCTGCTTTCGCCGCATTCCCGCAAGTTGGCGGCCAACCCGTGAAGTGCTTGGCGAACGGCTGCGCGATGCAGTGCCACGTCGCGAGCGTCTGCGGGTAACCATCCAGGAGCAAGCGGGACCTGTCGCCGGCGCGGACGAGGTTCATCACAGCCCTGTCGTTTCGACACTCAACCTCTCGAAAGTCTCGAACACGTCACACCCCCGACCTGCGCGCAACGCGATACCGGCTTCATTCGAACTGGTGAGGCTCACCTCTCCGCGAGCAACACCCAAAGCCGCGATGAGTGTCAGAGGGGGCTGCTACGCTCATCACATGGGCGAGGCGTGCACCGAGCTCGATGCCAGGCTGGAGGCAGTGGCGAAGGCGGCCGCTCCGCTGGGCTCGAGGCTTCCGCGGGTGCGGGATCCAGCCACCGCCCGCTGGATGGCGCACGCCATGGATGCGCTGCTCCGGAACGTCACCAGCGGTTACGACGCCCTTGATGTCGCCCTCGGCGAGGGCCTGGACGCCTTGTCCGTCGGACGCCGGGCGATGGACCTGAGCTACTCCAACATCGGCGACTACGCCCGGGAAGAGCTG
>Ga0137418_10004363_pt1 | contig 12991 bp, 12 predicted proteins | sample CZODoug3_1_2_16f_FD_122242 | JGI IMG/M metagenome (GOLD analysis project Ga0137418, IMG submission 122242) | Vadose zone soil fungal communities from Angelo Coast Range Reserve, California, USA - CZODoug3_1_2_16fungal (Hybrid Assembly) | ecosystem: Environmental > Terrestrial > Soil > Vadose...
CCCGCACACGATGTATCCGGGTGACCTCGGCGTCGAGTCGCGTATCGGCGAGAAAGTGCAACAAGCACTGATCGCCAAAGGGCATAAGTTGCGAGTGAGTGGTCCGTGGTCGATGAGCGAAATGGCCGTGATCGTCATCGATCCGAAAACGGGCGTGCTTCATGCTGGTGCCGATCCGCGAAATGATGCGTATGCCTGGGCCTGGTGAGGACAGTTCGCAATTATAGTGACGACTGTTGGAACAGAATCCAATACCCCCTCTGCGAGAGTAGTCACATCAAGCCATCAGAACCAAAAATGGCGCAGACGTTCAATAGTCTGTATACCGCGCTTTATTTGCGCCACCATGGTCGCAGCCATTCCCTTTTTACTTGCCGAACGGCATCAACGCCGGCGCAGCCGCGCCATGAGAAAAACTTTAGTGAAACGCGCAAGGGCCTCCTAACTGCGAAGCAACAGGATGTTCAAGGCTTGCGCTTTGTTAGGAATTAAAATTCCAACCTGATGATTGTCGCGGTGATGATGCAAAGAAACACCGATACCCAAGCCAAGTATCTCCTAAACATCCAAACCATGGCAAATCGAACCGCGACAAACAGGAAACAAAAAACTGAAAAAGATCGGCATTTATGGCGGCTCATTCGATCCGATCCATCACGGTCATTTGATTTTGGCCCGCGAAGCGCGCGAGGACCGGCAGCAGGAGCGGCGCCAGGCCGGCCGCGACCCCGGGCCAGACGCCGGCCTCGTACTCCTGTCCGCGCCACAGGAAGAGCGTCACGGCCGCGAGCAGTGCGCCGCCGCAGGCCAGCACTTCCTGGGGCGCGCCGCAGCCGGCGAGGGCCAGGGAGATCGGCAGCGCCAGGAGCAAGGCTCGGCGCGTCGCGGCGGTCAAGCGGCCGAGCTCGTAGGCCCGGTGCGCGCGACTCACGAGGCGCGCGTCAAGGGTGTTCATCGGTGGTCCTCCAGGCGGTGCGCAGCCGCACCAGGGCCCGCTCGACCCGCTTCCTGAACGTTGCGGCGGCGATGCGCGGACGTTCGCCGCGCGCGTACAGACGCAGCGTCTCCACGTCCTCGGGCCGCAGGGTCCCGATCGCCTCGCCGAGGGTCGCTTCCAGATCGCGCGCCAGGACGTCCTCCTCCGGACTCCGCGCCGGATCGCGCCGCGACTCGAGCCCGGCGACCTCGCCGGACGCCTCCCGTCGTCGGAGGCGCCGGCGGCGCGCGGTGCGGATCTCGAACCCGGCGACACCAAGCACCCAGGCGATGGCGCTGCGCGACGGATCGAATCCGGCGGCCTGCCGGAAGATTTTCACCAAGGTCTCCTGGGCGGCGTCCTCGGCCTCCGTGGGAGGCAGATGACGCGCCGTGAAGCGGCGGAGGATCGGCCAGAGGGCCGAAAAGGCCGGATGGAAGGCGGATCGGTCCCCTGCCGCCAGGCGGGTCAGGAGACTCTGCAGATCGGGATCGAACCCGTGCTCCATCCGGTCTTCACTCAAGCCCTTGAGATGCTAAAGCCAGTTCTGCGGGCAGCAAAGCGGGCAGCAGCAACACGCCTCCGCGATCTTGCCGGCTGCCAGGGCGACGCCCGGGATCGCCAGCACGGTCATCAATGGAAGCACGTGGCTCAGAATCCGTCGCATCACTCTCACCCCCTCTCAGGATGTCTCTAAACCTCTCCGGATATAGGCGCGAGGGGGCGGCAGTGTGACATGTGACAAGTTTCGCCACCCTGTCCATGTATTTCGACGGATGTTGTCGATTCCTCTGAATGACCTGGGATTATCACCGGGGACATAAGCCTCCGCGGCTCGGGCCCCTCGACGTTGTCGCCCATTTTCTTTCTGGTTGCAAATGAACCAGGCGCGCCGTACACAAGGCGATCACCCGGATCAGAATAGGGAGTTTCGATCGCTCCAGCGGAGCATCGAGCTTGACGTCCGTAAAGGCCTGGACATGCCCTGCCGTTTCAGAGCGCCTTTGATCATTTTCATCACGCTCTTGTTCCTCGCGCCGGTTGCCCACGCTGGCGTCGGAACCAAGGACCCCGATCCCGGACCAAGCGTCGCGAGGCTCTGGGACGAGCAGCTGCTCGACGCCATCCGCGTCGACATCCCCAAGCCGCCGGTGCACGCGCGGAACCTGTTCCACCTGTCGGTGGCCATGTGGGACGCGTGGGCGGCCTACTCTCCGACTGCGGTCGGATACCTGGTCAAGGAGAAGCTCCAGGCGGTCGACGTGGAGGCGGCGCGCGCGGAGGCGATCAGTTACGCCGCGTATCGATTGCTGAAGTATCGCTTCCCCGTGGGCTACCTCGACGCCGACGACAAGCCCTGCCACCCCAATGACGCGATCTCGCAGGCGGAGTTTGACTCCCAGATGGACGCGCTGGGGTACGACCGGACGTTCGTCTCGACGGAAGGCGACTCTCCCGCGGCTCTCGGGAACCGGATCGCCGCGGCGGTGATCGCCTACGGTCAGGGCGATGGGTCGAACGAGGGCGTGGGCCTGTGCTACCCGGACGACACGGGTTACTCTCCCGTCAACCCCAGTCTGATCATCAAGCTCCCCGGCACGGGGAGCCTCGTCGACCCGAACCGCTGGCAGCCGCTGGCGTTCGACTATTACGTGACTCAGAACGGCATCGTCATCGGAAGGCTGATCCAGAAGTTCGTCGGCGTGGGCTGGGCGGACGTGAGGCCGTTCGCGCTGGGTCCGGAGGATGTCAACTCCGGGACCGGCCTCCCCATGGACCCGGGGCCGCAGCCGCGTCTGGGCGGCGCGGGTGACCAGGTCGTCAAGGATGCGATGGTGGAACTGCTCCGGCTGAGCGGCCGTCTCGATCCTTCAGAGAATCTGTTCATCGATGCCGCGCCCGGTGCGATGTTCAACGACTCGCTCGGTGCCGACGACGGCACGGGCTACGCGTTGAACCCGGTCACAAAGTTGCCGTACCTTCCCAACATCGTCAATCGCGCCGACTACCAGCGCGTCGTCACCGAATTCTGGGCGGACGGGCCGCGATCGGAGACGCCGCCCGGCCACTGGAACGTGATCGCCAACGACCTGTCGGATGATCCTCTCATGCGACGCAAGCGCATCGGCGGCGCGGGGAACCCGGTCGACGGCCTGGAGTGGGACGTGAAGGTCTACCTGGCGCTCAACGGCGCCGTGCACGACGCGGCGATCTGGGCCTGGGGTAACAAAAATTTCTACGACTCATCCCGGCCGATCACGCTCATCCGCTACATGGCCGGGCTCGGCCAGTCCTCGGACCCGTCGCTTCCATCGTACCATCGAGACGGCCTGCCCCTGGTGCCCGGCGTCATCGAGCTCGTCACCCCAGAGACGACGCGGCCCGGTGGCAGGCACGCGAACCTGGCGGGCCACGAGGGTGAGATCGCGATCCGCGCCTGGCGCGGCGCTCCCCCCGATCCGACCACCCAGACAGGCGGAGTGGGGTGGAGGCGCGGAGTGCAGTGGCTGCCGTACATGCCGAAGAACTTCGTGACGCCGCCCTTCCCCGGCTATACGTCAGGGCACAGCGCCTTCAGCCGGTCGGCCGCGGAGGTGCTGGCCGCGATCACGGGCATGGCGTACTTCCCCGGGGGCCTGAAGAGCTTCGTCGCCCCGCAGAACGGCTATCTCGCCATCGAGCACGGCCCCGGCGCGACCGTCGAGCTGCAGTGGGCGACCTATTACGACGCGGCCGATCAGGCGGGCATCTCGCGGCGCTTCGGGGGGATCCATCCGTACTACGACGACTATCCTTCGCGGATCGCCGGCTCCCGGATCGGCCGGAAGGCCTGGGCGAAAGCCCAGGAGCTCTACGGGCCCAAGACCGTGACGATGTGCCAGAACCCCGCGGGCGGTCCGTCGCAATCCAGAACGATCACCATCGACGCCTCGGCCGTCGCCGCGCACCTCGCTCAGGGCGATCGGATTGGCCCCTGTGTCGGCGGCAGCGCCGCGCGCGGCGCTGGGCTCCCGGCTCGAAACTAGATTTCTCCGTCACACCGCACGACGACCGACCCGCCTCCCGCGGCCATCACCACGTTCCTGACCCCGTATCTCATGCGGTGGTCCGATCCGCTCGCCGAGGCCGTGAAACGGGCGGCTCCGAAAGGCATCACCGCCGCCATCGAGCGTTACATCCGTCTTGCCCGCCGGCAGCCCCGCTTCCTCCGAGGCAGGCGCGCGACCGGCGATGAATCCGCGCCAGGGGAGCGGCGCGAGGATGACGCCGGCGGCCATGCGTGACGCGGCCCCGACACGGCGGCCGACCGTCCCGCGAGAAGGAGCACGAGATTGAGGTGAGTCGCGAAAGGGAGGTGTGGCTCAGACCCCGACGGAGCGGACGCGGTAGTCCACGTTGTGGTCGATCCATTCCCACAACCGTGGCTGGGCGCCCGCATCACCGTGGGGGTCGAGCTGGTCCTTCCAGCCCTTCATGATCTCGGCGTCCACGGTCCACAGCCGGACGCGCTGGCGCGGCACCAGCTCGCGCCAGTTCTTGCCGACCTGGGGAGAGACGTAGGCGAGCCGCACGCTCATCCGCCGGGACAGGTATTCCAGCGGCGTAAGATCGAGCTTCTTGTACACGGCCAGGGATCCGGCCTTCGCCCTCGGAACGGAGAAATCGGGGATGCCGTCCGTGACCACGGTCACGGTGATCGGGGCGAGGACGAGGTTGCGCTCCTTCACGATGCGGGACACCTGCTTGAAGAAGGGATTGAAGTCGGTCAGGGCATCGCTCGAGACGAACCAGCTCCTGAGATCCTTCTCGATCTCCTGGACGCTCTTGTCGTTGAAGTCCTGGATCGGATGGAACGCCTTCGGCTCGTTCGGCTTCTCGCCGCCAATCGACCCGACGAACAGCTCTCGAGGCTTGTCGAGACCTCCCAGCTCATGGAGATGGCCGTAGATGTAGTAGGCCAGGAAGGTCATGGAGTCGTCGTAGGAGCCCGAGCGCTGGAACGATCCGCTGGTGTCGACGCCGATGAACAGCGTCACGCGCGGCCTGCGCTCGCCGGCCGCGAGGCCGCACCCGGTGGACAGAATGGCCCCGAGAGCGACGATGGCCGCAAGGACTCGGGCGCTCGAAGGGGCGCGCCTCATTGACTCTCCGCACGCTTGGGCTGCAGCCGGATCGAGTTGGCCATCTCCCGCGTGTCCATGATGTCCTTCAGGCTCTTCAGCGGCAGATTGAGCACCGGCTTCGACGCGACCAGGATCATGACGAAGTTCAGGGCCGCGGCGAGGACGTGCAGGAAGGGAAGGGCCAGGTATTCCAGGATCTCCTGGCACTTGACGTGCAGCCAGTCGGTCTCCCGCTTGAAATCGTCGATCAGCTCCCGCCAGGGGCTCACCGGCTCCGGTCGCGACGGCTCCGGGGCCGGGCCCTCCGCCTGCGGCAGCGGCTGGCGCGAAATGAAGGCCAGCAGAGGAGGCGTGCCGAACTGACCGAACAGGAACCAGGTCATGCCGCGGATGCCGATCCATCCGAACGTCGCGACCGAAAGCGTAAAGCCGATTCCCAGGCGGAAGCGCTCGCCGGTCTGCTGCGCAATCCAGGGCGTGATCGCGTCCACCAGCTCGCGATACAGGAACATGACCTCGAAGAACATGACGAACAGTTCCACCAGCACCATCTGGATGATCAGCTTGAAGTCCCGCTTCCTGAAGCTGTCCAGGAGGGCCTGGATGCAGGCGAAGCTGCCCAGGATCAGGAGAAGCAGGAACAGGTACAGGACGGGTCCCGCGAGCCGCGGCGCCTCCATCCCGACCAGGTCCGCGAGGACCTCCGACACGGTCGGGAACAGCGTGTAGGTGAAGATGGTGGCTTCCAGCAGGGACCAGAAAATCAGCATGAAGAAAGCGATCCAGGGCACGCCCGGCTGGAAATAGCTCTTGGAGAGCTTGCCGGTGAAGGTGAAAGGGGCGATCAGAACCTGCCGGAGCGCCTCCATGGCCAATCGGAGCGCGAGGCGGGCCAGGGTCAGGCACCACCCGATCGCGACGACGCACAGGCGAAAGAGGCCGATCCAGTAGAACCACACCGCCCGGCCCGCGTCCCACCAGCTCAGGACCATCATCCCCGCGAACTTCACGCGCGCGGGCCTGAAGAGAATCGTGTAGAGCGACAACTGCGTGCACCAGATGGCGGCCACGAACAGCAGGACCGGCAGAAGGAGGAAGATGATCTTGCCCGCCGCCGCCCAGCCGGATGACGACGAGATGAAGAAGTCCAGGAACCACTTCTGCATTTCGGTGATCCACGCAATGGGCGTCAGTAGCATGCGGAAGACCGACTGCACGAGGTTGGCGTCCGCAGTGACAATACTGTTCGGCATCAGCCCCTCCCCACGTATCGAACTCGAAGATCGCCGCTACGAGCAGAAGGTAATCTCCGCGACGTCAGAGTCAAGCGGGGATCGGGCCGCGGTTACCATTTTGGAATCGTTCGAAGGCGACAAACCGGCAGGCGGACGAAAAATCCTGGAGCCGGAGCGCGGTGTCACCTCACGCACACGGGGCCGCTCGACGCCCAGGGTTGCCCGAATCCGAGCGCGAAAACTGCATCCAATAACGCTGGACTTGCCATACCATGCGCAGCGTCCGGTCGGCGCTCCCCGCGTCGTTCCGGCGGAGGAGGTGCTGCGATGCCTTTCGGAAGCCTGTGGCTCCAGGTGATCGTTGCGGCGGTTGTCGTCTTCATGGCCAGCTCGATCCTCCACATGGCGCTCAAGTACCACAAGGCCGATCACAAGCGCCTTCCCAACGAGGACGCCGTGCGCGAGGCGATCGCGAGGGCAAACCCCACGCCCGGGATCTACTTCACGCCGTACTGCGCCGACAAGAAGCAGATGAAGGATCCCGCCATCATGGAGAAGTTCGAAAAGGGCCCCATCGCCATGCTGACGATCTACCCGAAGGGCACCCCGATGCTGCCGAAGCACCTTCTGTTGTGGTTCGGTTTCTGCATGCTCGTGAGCTTCGTCGCGGCCTACGTCGCGCGCCACACGCTTCATCCCGGCGACGATGGGATGCTCGTCATGCGGATCACCGGCACGGTGGCGTTTGCCGCCTACGGGGTCGCCCAGCTGCACGACTCGATCTGGAAGGGGCAGCCGTGGGTGAACACCTTGCGGTTCGTCCTCGACGGCGCAATCTACGCGCTGCTGACGGGACTCACCTTCCGCTTGATGTGGCCGGTCGCATAGCGGGGGAGCCCGCTCCCGCCGCGGGAACCCCGGTTTCTGCGACCGGACGCGCCAGCAGGCCGCTCGTCGAGACCAGGATGTCGTAGGCGGCGAACCCTCGCGCGCCGACAAAAGCCGCCGAGCCATACTCCGCGTCGACCAGCGCCGACAGGCGCCGGAACCGTCGCGCCGCATCGAACAGGTCGAATGGCTTCAACCGGCCGAGCGAGTACACGGTCCGTGGCTTGGCGCGCTCGTCGGCCAGCCGGTCGTAGCGCCCCGCGACCCGGTCGAGCTCGTACAGGGTGTGCAGCCCGAGGAGGTTCACCCAGGGCCGCCACTTCAGAATGTGCGCATCGACGTAGATCGAGTCGCCGGAGAGATCGAAGCTCTCCGCCCGGCCGTCGGGGTAGGTCACGCTGGCGCGGAAGCGCTGGGCTCCGATCGGAATCGTCCGGATGGTCGCAGCGACCTCCTCATAGGCAAGGGCCCGGTAGCCGCGGATCGAGACGCAGATACTGACGAGCAGCGCGCAGAGCGTCATGAAGAGGAGGCTGCAGAGTCCGCCCGAAAGCATCTGTTGCCACCGTCGCCGGCGCGCGGCTCCGCGGGCGAGAAGGAAAAACACGAGGCCGAGCACGGCGGATGCGGACGCTGTCCCGAGCAGAAGGCGCGACATTTGCGCCGAATCTAGGTTCGCGTCGCGATCAAGTCAAAGCGGGTGGGATTCGCGGCTCACGGCGCCTATACTTCCGGGAAGAGGCCGGGCCCGCTGGGGGTCCGGACCGATCGTTCCCGGAGGTGAACATGGTGTCAGGGCACCGATTACTACTGCTGGCCGCGCCTGCGTTCGCCCTTGCCCTCAACCTCGCCGGCGGGCCGCAGACGCAAGCCGCCGGCAAGGAAAAACTCCCCGAGTCGGATCCGTTCGGCCGCTTCACCGTGAACCAGGTCGAACGGCGGCTGGGCCAGCCGAACGTCCACGTCTTCGACGGCAACAGCCCGGAGACCTACGCCGAGCACCATCTGCCTGGCGCCGTGCGCATCAATCACAAGGACATCACGGCGAGCGTGCTGCCTCAGGACAAGGACGCCACCCTCATCTTCTACTGCATGAACGAGCTTTGAATGGAGTGCCATCACGCGGCCCGGAGGGCCGTGGATCTCGGCTTCCGCGAAGTGTTCATCATGCCGTCGGGGATCATGGGGTGGGACGAGGCCGGCAAACCGATCATCAAGGGGGAAGCCGCCCGCTAACCCGGGATGCCGCGGTTGAGTTCATCCCGCGTCGCAGGTTGGAGCGAACCTCGCAGAAAACAATGCCCCCCCGGTCGGGATGACCCGGGGGGGCTTGATCATTCTGCGAATGGAAGCCTGCGGATCAGTACATGCCCCCGCCCATGCCGCCCGGTCCGCCCGGCATGTCCGCCTTCTCTTTCACGGGAATTTCGGAGACCATCGCCTCGGTGGTCAGCATGAGCGCCGCGATGCTGGCGGCGTTCTGCAGGGCCGTGCGGCAGACCTTGGTCGGGTCGATAATCCCGGCGTCGAACATGTCCACCCACTTGCCGCTGTAAGCATCGAAGCCGATCGACGCCTTCTCCTTTTCCTTCCCCTGCTGCACGATGATCGAACCCTCGTACCCGGCATTGATCGCGATCTGACGGATCGGCTCCTCCAGGGCCCGGCGCACGATGTTGATGCCGGTCTGGATGTCCTCGTTTTTCTCCTTGAGCCTTTCCACGGCCGCGATGGCGCGCACCAGAGCGATGCCGCCGCCGGGGACGATCCCCTCCTCGACAGCCGCCTTGGTGGCGTGCATGGCATCCTCGACGCGGGACTTCTTCTCCTTCATCTCGGTCTCGGTGGCCGCGCCGACCTTGATGATGGCGACGCCGCCGACCAGTTTCGCGAGCCTCTCCTGCAGCTTCTCGCGGTCGTAGTCGGAGGTCGTCTCCTCGATCTGGGCCCGGATCTGTTTCACCCGGCCCTCGATGTCGGCGCGCTTCCCCTTGCCCTCGACGATGGTGGTGTTGTCCTTGTCGGCGGTGACCTTCTTGGCTTGGCCGAGGTCCTCGAGCTTCACGTTCTCCAGCTTGATGCCCAGGTCCTCGGTGATGCACTTGCCGCCGGTGAGAATGGCGATATCCTCGAGCATCGCCTTGCGCCGGTCACCGAATCCCGGCGCCTTCACCGCGCACACCTGCAGCGTTCCGCGCAGCTTATTGACCACGAGGGTCGCCAGGGCCTCGCCTTCCACGTCCTCGGCGATGATCATCAGGGGACGCCCGCTCTTGGCCACCTGCTCCAGAAGCGGCAGGAGCTCTCGCATGTTGGAGGTCTTCTTTTCGTGGATCAGGATGTACGGGTTCTCCAGCACGCACTCCATGCGCTCCGGGTCGGTGACGAAATACGGACTCAGGTAGCCCCGATCGAATTGCATCCCCTCGACGATCTCGAGCGACGTCTCGAGGCCCTTTGCTTCCTCCACGGTGATGACGCCGTCCTTGCCGACCTTCTCCATCGCCTGGGCGATGATCTCGCCGATCGTCTCGTCGTTGTTGGCGGAGATGGTGCCGACCTGGGCGATCGCCTTGCCGTTGACAGGCTTGGAGAGCTTCTTGATCTCCTCGATCGCCTTCTCCACCCCCTTCTCAATGCCCCTCTTCAGATCCATCGGGTTGGCGCCGGCGGTGACCGCCTTGACGCCCTCGCGATAGATCGCCTGGGCCAGGACCGTCGCCGTCGTCGTTCCGTCCCCGGCGACCTCGGACGTCTTGCTCGCGACTTCACGAACGAGCTGGGCGCCCATGTTCTCCCGGGGGTCCTGGAGCTCGATCTCCTTCGCGACCGTGACGCCGTCCTTGGTGCTGGTCGGCGCCCCGAACTTCTTCTCGAGGACCACGTTCCGGCCCCGAGGACCGAGCGTGACCTTCACCGCGCCGGCCAGCTTGTTCACGCCGCGGAGGATCGCCTGACGGCAATCCTCCGAATAGATGATTTCCTTTGCAGGCATGGATTCTTCCCCTTTCAGCTGATGATTCCGAGAATTTCATCTTCTTTGACGATCACGTGCTCGACATCGTCGATCTTGACCTCGGTGCCGGTGTACTTGCCGATGAGGACGCGGTCTCCGGCCTTGACGTCAAGGGCAACCCGCTTCCCGTGGTCGTCCAGACGGCCCGCTCCGACGGCCACAACCTTCCCCTCGAGCGGCTTCTCCTTGGCCGTGTCGGGGATGATGAGGCCGCCCTTCAGCTTCTGTTCGGGCTCCATTCTCTTGACCAGGACCCGGTCGCTCAGTGGTTTCACCGTGGTTTTCATTGAAATTGCCTCCGTCTGTGAGTGATTAATAAGCCGGGGGATGGGCACGGGGTATTAGCACTCGATGCTGTGGAGTGCCAATCGTACTCGACCAGGCCCTCTGATGTCAATCGGAGTTAGAATTCCCGGGCCAAGGCCTCCGCCATGAGGGCCGATCATGCCACGGAGCAACCGCAATGCCTCCCGAAAGCGGGCCCGTGTGAATCGTGCGGGCGGCCGCCAGGCCTTCGACAGCGCTCCCGTCGGACTCGCGCTCGTGGGTCCCCAGGGACGGTTCGTTCAGGTCAACCCGAGACTCTGCCGCCTGCTCGGATACGCTGAAAAGCAGTTGCTGGCCAGCACGCTTGGGGCGGTCACTGATCCTCACGACCTGAAGACCCTGGCGGTGCGCTCCCGCAGCCTCCTGGCCGGCGAAGTGGACGAGTTCCGATTGGAGCAACGCTTCCGGCGCGCCGACGGACATCCAGCATGGGGCCAGATCCACGCAACGCTCGCAACCAGTAACGGAGAGCGGTCGTTCGCCTGCGCCATCACGATCGACGAGGGGTCCGAGCACGGGTTCTCGGGGTTGTCGCGCGCCCTATCGTTCGCGGTCATCCGTGCGCTGACGGAAGCTCCGACGGCAGACGAGGTGCCTCGCAAGATTCTCCAGAACCTCTGCGGGACCGGAACCTGGGCGCGAGGGGAGATCTGGATCGTGGACGTTCGCCTCAAAATCTTGCGTCTTCTGGACACCTGGCCGCCGCCGGCCTCGGAGTCGATCGAGAGGGGAACGACGACCGGAACGACATGCCTGCCCGGGATCGGTCTGCCGGGACATGTCTGGACGGCCGGGAAGCCCGTCTGGGTCGCCGACCTGGCCGGTAAACCCGCCTTCAGTCGTCCTGCCACGGCGACCCAATGCGGTCGGGGCGCCGCCATCGCGTTTCCAATACTCAACGGGCGGACCGTGACCGGCGTCGTCGCCCTCTTCAGCCTGGACACCCGCCAGCCGGATGGCGACCTCCTCGGAGTGGTGGCCGACATCGGACGGCAGATCGGGCAGGTGATCGAGCGGAAGCGCGCCGAGGAGGCGCTGCAGAAGAGCGTCGAGGACATCCACGCGGTGCTCGACAATGTCGCCGACGGCGTCGTGACGACCGACGAACGCGGCTTCATCGAATCGTTCAACCGGGCCGCCCAGAGGCTGTTCGGCTACCCGACGAACGAGGTCCTGGGCCGCGAGGCCAAGCTGCTCATGGCGGAGCCCTTTCAGGGGGAGTTCGCGAGCTTCCTCACCAGCCATATGAGGCCGGGACGGGATCCTGCCTCGACCTCGGGATCGCGCGAGATGTGGGGCCGCCGTAAGGACGGGTCCACGTTCCCGATCGAATTCCGCGCCACCGAAATGTTCCTGAGCGGCGAAAGGCGCTTCGTCGGCATACTGCGGGACATCTCCGATGAGCTGCTCCAGAGGGAGACGCTCGAGCATCGGGCCCTGCACGATGTCCTCACGGGTCTGCCGAACCGGACCTTGCTGAACGATCGGCTGCGCCAGGCCATCCTGACCGGGGCCCTCTGCGTCCAGCCGTTCCTGGGGCTGATGACGGAGTTCCGGGATCCCTGGTCCTCCAATCTCGCGTTCCTGACGCTCCTCTTCCTCTGGCTCGCGTCCCACCACCCCCAAGCGCTCCCCCGTCCGTCGCGCCCGGCGCCGCAGCTTCTAAGCGCGCCCCCGCATGACGCACGACGCTATACTTGTCACCCACCCGCTTCCGCTGTATAAAGAAGAGACCTACGCGCCGCCTTGTCCGCATCCGTCCCGTTGCGCCGCTTTGTCCCCCCACCACACTGCTTTGCCATGCTCTGCTTTCGCGCCGGGTCGCCCGGTGTCGCTCCATATGGACCCCACGTACGTACGGACGTCTTCGTCTGCCTGTTTCATACTTGCGCAATTATGTTACCCACCTACCCCGCGCGCACACATACACACACACGCACACACACGCACATATACATGACACTTTTTTTTCAGCCCCTGCATTGCATACATACGCTTTTTTTTTATAATCATATGTGGATATACATACCTTTTTTTTTCAATTATATGTGGATATACGTACCTCTTTTTTTTTGGGCTGGTATACCGACCGGTTCTCTGGGTGTTGTTATATACTTGGTTGTGAGTAGACGGAGTTGTCGACTGCCATGGCGGTGTATGCGCATATGATACATGATACGGTGACTGGGACCACGGAGTTATGGGGGGTTGACTCGTCGGTGCCGTCAGACTGGATGCTTTTTAATATATACGTGAATGTACATACATAACGTTATTATTATCCCGATGGCGGCGGATGTATGTGTGCGTGATACGCACCTGTTTTCCTTTGGCGGGAATATCATACTGACAGAACGAGTGTTGGCGGCGGCGGCGGCGAAAGTCGTGCCGGTGGGTGTGGCGGACTATGACCAAGACCGGCATG
>Ga0137418_10004364_pt1 | contig 12991 bp, 12 predicted proteins | sample CZODoug3_1_2_16f_FD_122242 | JGI IMG/M metagenome (GOLD analysis project Ga0137418, IMG submission 122242) | Vadose zone soil fungal communities from Angelo Coast Range Reserve, California, USA - CZODoug3_1_2_16fungal (Hybrid Assembly) | ecosystem: Environmental > Terrestrial > Soil > Vadose...
CTGCTGTCAACACAAGTCAGCTTCGCACGCAAGCCTGAATTGATCATGGAACTGGCCAGCGACCGGGTGGGCATGCCCCACACCGGAAAGAGTGGCTGCAACCCGGAATTTTCCAGCTGCTTCTCGCGATATGCCCGTATGTCGGTCAAGAAAAGATCGCCAAAAGCGATGTATTCAATGCCCGCGTGAACAGCGGCCTTGCACGTTTCCTTCATGATGCACTCGTAGTCTGCATTTGAGCACGGCCACGGTAACTCAACGTCCCACAAAGCAATGCCAGCCTCTTTTGCCTGCGCTTCAACGAGGCTACGACGCACCGCATGCATAGCGACCCGGTTCGCCGCTTGATTAAACGTCGTTAGCAGGCCAACAAGTTCGTATTCACTTTGCTGCCGGAGAAGATAAAGGCTCCAAGCACTGTCTTTTCCACTGCTCCAGGAAAGTAATGTTCGTTTCATGCGAATGCGGGCCCCGGCTCCTGATGATTGGCTTTCCCTGCGCGGCGTCATCGTCAGCCGCCCATACTCAGCGGCGTGAGCGGCAGCCATCCCGTTTGACTTCAAAACTCCAATCGGGGTGGGAACACGTCGCGCGCGTGCGGCTGGGCGGCAATTGGCTGGAATGCAAGAGAGACACTCAAATGAGTATAAATTGGCAGAACTCACCGCTGCCAGGTGTAAAGGCATGGGATAATTTAGGCGCCTGGGGTGTTTGCATGCAATCAGCGTCTCCCGATTTTGTCCAACTGAAATCGAACATGAAGGCCAGCTGGATGGCCGGGGACTTCGGCCAGATCGCCAACTTTACCGTCGAAGCGGCCGAGGAGTTTATCGCACGAACCCCGATCCCGCCCGGAACTCGTGTGCTGGATGTAGCCTGTGGCACCGGAAACACTGCGATCCCGGCTGCACGAGCAGGTGGGTTGGTCACCGGCGTGGACATCGCTCCCAACCTGCTTGAACAGGCGAGAAAACGTGCGGCGACAGAACACTTGGAGATACGCTTTCAGGAAGGTGATGCGGAGCAGCTTCCGGTCGGTGACGACGAATTCGAGGTTGTGCTGACGATGTTCGGGGCAATGTTCGCGCCCCGCCCGGAGCGGGTGGCTGCCGAATTCATCCGGGTGTGCAGGCCTGGAGGACTCATCGCGATGGCGAACTGGACTCCCGAAGGATTTGTCGGCAAATCGTTTCAAATCAACGCGGAAATGGTGCCGCCCCCCGCAGGGATTCCCGCCCCAACGCTCTGGGGGAAGGAACAGGTGGTGCGTCAACGGTTTGCCAACGGAACTTCGAAGCTTAGCCTAACTCGGCACAAGGCAGTGTTTGATTACCCATTCAGTCCAAAAGAAGTGGTGGGATTCTTCCGGCAATACTTCGGTCCTACGCAGGCAACGTTCTCAAGACTCGACCAAAAAGGTCAAACGGAGCTGGCTTCCCGATTGGAGTCACTATGGACCGAGCACAATACTGCCAACGATGGCCGCACGAGAGTCGAAGCGGAGTACCTGGATGTTAGAGCGATTCGTGCCTAGGACGCCGTGAGAATCGTTGCTCGCGATGGCGGAGCACAAAACTGAACCCGAATGGTCCGCGCAGAAATGACACTTGCCGGTTTCGGGCACGTGGTGCGTCGCACCACTGACGCCCGTCGAAAAGATGACACCGCTTGCGCCGCAGATCCGAGCCGACAGGCGCTCGCACCAGGAACCGCCAGCTTCCCGAACGAGATGATCTCACGCCACGGAGTTCTAAATGGAGAAATCATATTCCCAACGGACCGATTTCTGGGGGCCAGGGCCGTTCGGCTCATGGGGTTCTGACACCATCGCATCGTAGTTACGTTGGAGGCAAGGCCGGGAAATTCCCAGCTTCTGCATTCTCTTTATCAGCGTCGTACGCTTCAAGCCTAGTGTGGCGGCTGCGCCTTTCGGGCCACCGATCACCCAATCGAGTTGTTCAAGCGTTTGCAGAATCAGAGCGCGCTCCGAATCTTTCAGAGTGGTTGCGGACGAGGAGATGATGACACCGGGAGTCTCCACCGTCGGCAACGGATTGGCAAGCACGCCGTCGTCTGACAGGATCACAGCACGTTCGATCAAATTTTGGAGCTCGCGGATATTACCCGGCCACTGGTATGAGCTAAGCGCGGACATAGTCTCTGGAGCAATGTGTTCGATTTGCCGTCCCATCCGGCGGCCATGAATCCCGACAAAATGTGTCACCAGAGCGGGGATATCCTCGCGACGCTCGCGTAACGGGGGCAGCAGGACCGGAAAGACATTCAGACGATAGTAGAGGTCGCTGCGAAATTCGCCGCGATTCACCATCTCCGTCAAATCACGGTTCGTTGCAGCCACCAGCCGGACATCTGCCCTGCGGGTGTGCGCGCTGCCCAAGCGCTCGAACTCCTGTTCTTGCAAAACGCGCAGCAGCTTGGGCTGCAGCCCCGGTGGAATATCTCCCACCTCATCCAGGAAGAGCGTGCCTTGGTCGGCCAGGTCGAAACGACCAATCCTTTGCGCTATCGCTCCGGTGAAAGCTCCCTTTTCGTGACCAAAAAGCTCGCTCTCCAGCAGATCGAAAGGAATGGCAGCGCAATTGAGCCTTACGAACGGGCGTCCACATCGTGCGCTGAGATTGTGAATCGCTTTCGCGATCAGCTCCTTGCCGGTGCCTGTTTCTCCCTGAATAAGAACTGTAGAATCCGTAGGCGCGACACATTCGACCTGTTCGAGCACCGCTCTCAGCGCAGGACTGTGGCCTACGACCTGCTCCAATCTGCACTCATAAGAAACTGGATCGGCACTTCCGAACCTTTCGAAAGCTCCCACAAATGATCTCCTGGCGGGCGTTTTACCCTTCGCGATCAGGATTTAACTCTCCCGCGCTGCTCGAACACTTCCGTCAAGGCGGGAAGAAAGCACCTGAATTTCTCGTTTTCTGCCGACGATCCAATCGATGGGAGCAGTTAGATCGAACCAGGGCGGTTTCCTACTCATTGGGGGCGACGGTTGTAACGGGAGTGTCTGAGTACCGCTCTCTCTTCCGGGCCCATGTTGTTTATTTCAACCCATTGTCATGCAGAGTCAGCCACTGGTTTTTTCCGCTCTGCAGCTTAGCGATCGCGCCTTCGCCAGAGCCGAATCGCAGGCGCACACGACAGCCGTCCGAACCAGGCTCCTACCCAATTGCACGGCGCGCCAGCAGGAATCACGCGTAAAAGGCGATGCCCGCTGCGCACAGCAGTGTTACTACTACGGTTTTCGCGAACATGTTTGTCCCGAGCTCGCATCCCAGCGCCCGATTGCGTGAAACTTACTTCCAGACCATTGACTATTAAAATCCGTAAAGTTTTAATAAGAAAAACATAATTTGTTCGTAAAGGTTGCTTTGTTAGCGCCGAGAGATTCCTGGAAGGTTTAAACTTATCAACGCCGGTCCATTGTGTGTTTCTCCGGGCTCGCCGGAACTGGTTAGCAGCGAGGCTAAGCTTTGGAAATGCGCGGCGCCTGGCCAGTTAAGAGTTGCGCCTGGAATGTTTGGAGCTACCCTATGGGTACTGTCCTTCAGTTCAACCGCGGACTCTATCATTGCTCCAATCCCGGTCTGATACCGCGCCGACAATGTCGTAGCTCTTTTTTTATCTTGTCGTTGAAGATCCTGAAGCCTTGAATGCGCCGAGGACCGGTCTTCACCGTGAGCTTCTGAGATTCGATCACTAACGCGTGCTGAGCATCTGGGGGTCTCTACAGCGGTTCCTGTATGCAAGAGCAGGGGCGCGTAGGTAAATTACGCGGGATCGCGAGATGGATAAAACTTGAACAGCCACCGCTAAGTCGCTGTAACAGTTGATTTCCACTCGACTGGAACCCAACCTGCAATAGACCCGGGCAGAGCGAGCGGCTAGAGTCTTGCACCTCATATGTGGAGGATTCTATGAATCAAAATCCGGACAACAAATGGCGGGATTTGTGCCAAGCTGCAGCCACGGAGCAAAATTCGAAAAAGCTGATGGAACTAGTGGCCGAGATAGTCAAGGAGCTGGATGAGCGACACCGGAAACGCAAACCTGCAGTGATCAAGAAAGAGTGCGATGAAAGCTTATTTGGAATGAGCCTGGAGCTGGAGGCGACTAAACATGCGAAAGCGGTCCATTATTCCGGCTCTTGAGCCTGTTCCGTGTCACGACGAAGACTTGCTGGACCTCGAGCGCGCAGCTGTGGTTGAGGTCAGCTCGGAAGACAAAGATTTCCCGGTCGAGGCTGCATTGGCTTTAGGGGCTTTAGGTGAGACCCGGGGCTGGCGCGCCGCCCAACCGGGCCCCCAAACGATTCGGCTGCTATTCGATCAGCCTCAAACCATCAAACGAATCGCGCTGGTTTTCGAGGAAGACGAAACCAGACGAACACAAGAGTTCGTCCTGCGATGGTCCCCGGCGGGCCCGGAGCGGTTTCGCGAAATCGTCCGCCAGCAATGGAATTTCAGCCCTCCTGCGACGGTGCGAGAAGTTGAGGAATACCGTGTCGAACTCTCCGATGTCACCACGCTCGAACTTACGATCGTACCGAACCTTAGCGGCGGTGCAATTCGCGCCTCGCTCAAGAGCTTGCGCCTGTCTTGAAGTAAAACCACCACCGCCACGCGCAATGCAATGAGTCTCGATTTTCCAATCGAGCCGGGCCCCAGCTCCTTCCATCGATTCTTCTTTCGAATCCTGTGGTTTGACGGGCTTACCGGAAGACGTCGCCGCCAGCTCGGCCCGATTTTGCTGCCAGAGGTAGAGCAAGTACTTGGCGGCTCGCAAGAGCTGGGCTTGCTCATTTCGTTGCATTCGCTTCCTTTTTCGGTGTAAGTTCAAAAATTACATTGCTCAGGGAGTGGGGTTGTTTTCGAAAAGGATAGCGTCGTTGTGTCTTTTGCTGACATTCTGGTCAGCAATAGCATTCAGTGCGCATCACCATTCGAATGCAACGGAGGCGGCAAAGTGCTCGGCTTGTGTGGCCGCCCATTCAGCTTCCCCCAAAACCACTTCCAATTTGCCAAGGGTGATGTTCGTTTCTGTGTCGACCTTTGGGCCGGCGCCGGTTTCTGCCAAGCAACGTCTGATAGCTTTCGCTCTTGGGACCACGGCGAGTGCCAGTCTTTTGAAATCTGTCGGCTGCAGATGTCATTTCACAGCGCCTGACAGAACTCTCCTGGCGTTGCGATACGCAGGCAGGGCCTGCGCTTAATTGGTATGTAGCAAGCGTCAAAGAAACTCTTCACGGGACAACCACCCAGCCAAGTACTAAGGTCACGTTCAGCGTTGGCGAGTCCTTCCCTACAATGGAGTCTGCCGTTTTCCCCCTTCGCAGTCGCGTAGTCAAATGCAATTCTTCAGTCGGCAGCAGCAAGCCTGCCACAGGTGTGGGCTAGCCAGAGGCCTACTCCAACTGTTTATGCGTGCAAAATACGTCTAGCTGGAGGCTCCGTGAAACGAAGAGGAAGTGCAATGTCTGACTCTGGAGTGTGCTCTGGTGACATGCTCGGACGCCTGGTAACGATTCAGAGGCACCTGGCAGCCGCCAGAATGAAAGTGAGCTGCATCGTCCCGGGTCTCCGAATCTGGCAGACCGTTCTGCTTTTGATTTCTCTCGTGGCATTGCCTGCTCTGAGCCGGGCGGTGAGCCAGGACGCTGCACCCCTACCGACGCCTCTGGTCGAGTTCACAGTGCAAACCGGTCACACCGCGGAGATTCAAGGCCTCGAGTACGCAGCGAACGGCAAATTTTTCGTGAGCGCCGGCAAAGACTCCACGATCAAGCTCTGGTCGCCGGGAGGCACCCTGATACGCACGATTCGCACGGGTTTCTGGGTCAACTATCTTGCCCTTTCCCGTGATAGCCAGCTGCTCCTGGCAGCCTCGCGCACGGGCAACATCTTCCTGCTCTCGCTCGACGGGCGAGTCATCCACAGATTTCCCGATGTACCGATGAGGGAAGGGTTCGTCTCCGCGATTGCCTTGTCCGATGACAACCACCATGCAGCCATCGGGACAACAAGAGGACTCGTACTCTACCACGTCGACGGGACAGTGGAGACACGACTGCAGCCAGAAGGCGATGCTTCTGAAGTTGACAGTGTGCTTTACACACGCGACGGACGCCTGATCAGCGGACATCCAGATGGTAAGCTCCGTTTCTGGACGGACGAGGGAAAGCTAGTCCGAACCGTTGCGGCGCACGAATATTCGATCAAGACGCTGGCGCTCAGTCCAGACGGCAAGACGCTGGCGACGGCGGGAAGTCCATATTTCTTTGCTGAAGTCCCCAAGAACGTAAAACCGGTCACCAAGTTATGGGATCTTGACGGCAACATGCTGGGACAGTTCTCCTCACAGTTCACCCAATGCCTACGGTTCAGTGCCGATGGGACAAGCCTCGTAAGTGGTGGACGCTCCGACAATCGGGTGAACATTTACCGGAGATCGGGCGAGCTATTGCGCACAATCACGATCGGAACGGGGGCCCATCGTTCGCCTTATCTCATCGCCCTTGCGCCCGACGGACGTACGTTAGTTAGCGCTGACGACAATATCGATCCTCCGGGACTCGAGATATGGAACGTTGACGGCGGCTTCGAACGCAGTCTGCTCGGATTGAGCGGCCCGATGACGAATGTCGCCGCATCCCCAGATGGAAACTTCATTGTGACGCTGTCGGCAGATCGCCTCGTGCGCATTTGGTCGCTCACCGGCCGCCTGATCGCCAGCTTGCCCGGGCACAAGCAATATTCAACAGGACTTGCATATGCGCCCAATGGAATGTACTTCGCCAGTGGCGGAGACGAGGTCATTCTGTGGAGCCGGTTCGGCCAGAAGCTCGATGAGTTCACGGGCTTTCGAAACGGCGCAGGCGTGCTCGCCTTTTCGCCCGACAGCCGGTTCTTGTTCTGTGGCGATGGTGGAGGCACAGTTCACATCTACGACCTCGAGCAGAAGTCCGTCCGTCATCTGAAGGCGCACGACAGCCGTGTCACCGCTCTCGCGATTCAGCGATCTGGAAAGTACTTCGCAACCGGCAGCGCTCGCGAAGAAGTGCGTATCTGGGACTTAGAGGGAAAGCTGCAAGGGGAAAGCCGGTTTGACCAGAAGGCCGCACGTCCGGTTAGCGCAGCCTACTCGCTAGCGTTCTCCCCGGAAGGAGACAAACTCGTGGCCGCAACCACCAACCCCGAGAAGAGCTTGCAAGTCTTCGATCTTAAGGCGCAGCTCGTGGACGCCATGAAGGTGTCCAATTCCTTTCAGGGTGGCGCGATTGCCTTTTCGAAATCAGGGCGGTGGCTTGCGGCCACAGCAAATAATACCGCTATCCTTTGGGATTGGCCGTCGCGCAAGCTCGTCCGCGTTCTCAAAGGGCACGGCGACTTCATTGAAGGACTGTGCTTCACGCCGGACGAGGAGCACCTTGTCACAGCAGGCCACGACGCAACCACGCGGGTGTGGCGGCTCGACAACGGTTATTCGATGGCCCTGTTAGCCCACGGCGGCGACTGGATCGTGTACACTCCCGACGGCTATTTTGATGGGTCGCACTATGGTGGTGACCTCGTCGGCATCACGCGGGGTCTCGATACCTTCGCCGTCGATCAATTCGCACTTCAACTCAACCGACCGGATCTTATTCTGAGTCGCGTGGGGACTGGTTCGCCGGAATTTATCGAACATCTTCGGTCAAGATATCAACTCCGGCTGGAGCGCAGCGGATTTTACCAGAGCACTCCCGGAATGTCTCTGGAGGCTCCCGAAGTTCATCTGCTGGAAGCAAAGCAGGACGGCAAATTCGCCCAGATTGAGGCTGAGCTCAGCGATCAACACTACCCGCTTGCGCGCTATCAGATCTATGTCAACGATGTCCCCGTTTTTCGGGGCCCAGGGAAGCCGGTGAGTGGCCTGAGCACACGGGTAAATGAGCGGATCGAGCTTGGGTCGGGAGAAAACAAGATCGAAATCAGCGCCTTCAACAGCCAAGGGGTCGAAGCATTGCGCGCCCACTGGTCCACGATCTATCGCTCGGACCCCAAAGAGTTGAAAAATGACCTCTACTACATTGGCTTCGGAGTCTCGCACTACCGGAACCCTGCCCTCAATCTTCAGTTTGCGCACAAAGACGTCCTTGACCTCGGCGCGGCGCTCGAGCGCTACACGGGATCGTTCAGGCATGTCATCGCAAAGACATACATCGACGAGGCAGTTACTCGCGACAACCTGCTGAAAGCAGGGGAGGTGCTGAGGAACGCAGGAGTGGACGACATGGTAGTGATTCTCGTTTCCGGGCATGGGTCCTACGATGTCTCCAAGGAAGCGACTTACTACTACGGAACCTACAATGTCGATGTCAAAAATCTGGCCGGAACGGCCGTGAGTTTCGATGAGATCGAATCGCTTGTGCGCGATATCGCACCGCGTCGCAAACTATTGCTGATTGACACTTGCGAATCGGGCGAAATGGACGAGGCCACACGAGCCGAACTGACAGCCAAAGTGCGAGATGCAGGACTGGCTGCCCGCACCAGCCCGGTATTCCAGCAGGCGCACGCCGGTCAGGTGAAGCGAGTATTCCTCTATGAGCGGGACCGTTACATCTATAACGATCTTGCGCGGCGCACCGGCTCTATCATCTTCTCCGCATCCCATGCGGGAGAAATGTCGTTCGAATCGCCGAAGATTCAGAATGGCTTCTTCACGCACGAGATCCTTGAGGCTCTCCATTCAAGTCACGCCGATGCCAACCAGGACGGCAAGATTTCGATTGATGAGCTCGAAGCTTTCGTTTCTCTCAATGTCGCGCTCAAGACTGAGGGATTGCAACGGCCCACCGTAGACCGCGACAACATCAATCAGCGCTTTAGCTTTCCGCTGCTGCCCTGAGCTCAGCAGCCATGGGTCGCCGACCTGCGGCACTGTAGGCCGAGCACGCGCCTGAAAACGCCTGGGACAGATACCGATACTGAGCGGCGAAACAGAGATCGAGATCTGCCCTTAAGACAGCCGGGAGCTCCGCCTAAATATCTCTTGCGAATGTGCACTCACTCAAAAAGCGGCGGCTGTGCAGGGTCGTCCTCGGGTTCTCGAAAGTTACTCAAACCGATGCCGACGAGCCGATAGCGTTGCTCCGCACTCAAGTCCACTCGTTCTCGCAGCTTCAGGACGATGTCTGTCAATTCCTCGTTGGTAGAAGGAGCAGAGCCTGGCGTACGACTGCGAGTGAGAATCTTGAACTCACTTGTCTTGAGTTTGAGAACCACCGTGCGCGCGGTCCGTGACTCCTTACGGGAGACAGACCAAAGCTTTTCCGCCAGGCGTCGGATCATGGGCTCGGTTTCTGCCAACAGCACATCGCGTTCAAAAGTGTCCTCGACCGAGATGGACTGCGTAGGCCGGTCAGGGACGACTTCATGATCATCGATACCGCGGGCAAGCTCGTGCAGGCGTAGACCAAAGCGGCCAAAATGCAGTTCGAGCGCTGGCAAGTCCTGGCGTCGCAAGTCCGTTACGGTTTGTATTCCAAGTTTCGCCAGCTTCTCTCCCGTCACTTTGCCGACGCCCGGCAGACGTCCAACCGGCAGCGGCAAGAGAAACGCATCGATGTGCTCGGGCTGGATGACGAAAAGCCCGTCGGGTTTGCGCCAGTCAGAGGCCAGTTTTGCCAGGAACTTGTTTGGCGCCACGCCTGCAGAAGCTTTGAGATTCAATTCCCGCCGGATTTGCTCGCGGATTGTGCGTGCCACTAGCGCCGCTGTCGGTAATCCCGTCTTGTTCTCGGTGACGTCCAGATACGCTTCGTCGAGCGATAGTGGCTCGATCAGGTCGGTATGGCGCTTGAAGATCTCCCGCACGTTGCTCGAGACTGCCCGATAACGTGTAAAATCCGGAGCGACGAAGGTCGCATTGGGACACAAGCGTTCGGCTTGCACCGCTGGCATGGCCGAGTGCACTCCGAAACCCCTGGCCTCGTACGAGGCCGCGCACACGACCGAGCGGGTGCCTCGCCAGGCGACCACCACAGGCTTGCCCCGCAGCTGCGGATCATCGCGCTGCTCGACCGAAGCATAGAACGCGTCCATGTCGACATGGATGACCTTTCGCACAATCGTCTGACAACAATACTATTCGGCCCGAACGCTTTGAACATCTATCGAGCCGATCGCTCGCCGTCCTTGCTGCAAAGTCTAGAGACGCAAGTAGGTGTCTTACCTCGAGTTTCTGCTCTGTACTCGCGGTTTGCGTGCTCTTGCTGCATGCGCTGTTCATTTTGTGGGTCGTCTTCGGTGCCTTGTTGACGCGATCGGGCCCGACTCTTCGCGGGCTACCTGGCGGCTCTCTGGCTGTCGGAATCCTTACGGAACTGTTGCTTGGCTGTGTCCTTGGGCTCCCCTGGAGAACGGGTTCGAAGGCAAGGCCGGAGCCGAGCTCTACCCGGGTGGGGTTCCTGCTCCATTTATAATTCTGCGGGATGGAGACGGTATTTCCTCTCGGCATGCCTGCCATGATCGTCTTCGGAGTGCGACCGCCGACCATCCTTTGTGGGAAACGGTGGGACTCTTATAATCACGCCGATGGGTAATTCTCCTGCACCTTTTGGGATCGACCGACACTTTCTGCGCATGGACAGGAATGGTCCCTACCTCAGCCTGCACTTCATCATGATTTTCGTTCGCGATCAGGAGCGAAGCCTGCACTTCTACGTCGACAGGCTTAGTTTCCGGTTGGTGGTGGATCATGTCTTCGAAACGGGTGGCCGGTGGATCGAGGTTGCACCTCCGGACGGCAGCGCGAACCTCTCCCTGGCCCTGGCGAAACCCGATTCCGAGGCATACAACCTCATTGGGCGCGACAGCCAGATTTACTTTCTCACCGAAGATGTCAACGCCAAGTTCAACCAATGGAGCGCTCGTGGAGTTCGGTTTCATTTTCCACCGGAGGAACCGGTTTGGGGCGGAATCTTCACGCGATTCGAGGATGTGGACGGAAATTCATTTGGGCTTGCCGGCTTCGACGAATTGACACTCGGGGTTGAAACACAACGCCGCGCACTCGCCCAAAAACTCGAATCCGAACGCCGGGCCGCCCAGGAATTGGAAATAGCAAAGCAGGTACAGGCCAGGCTATTTCCACAAATCCATCCTGAGGCGAAGACTCTCGAGTACGCGGGCATATGCCTTCAGGCTCGGCAAGTTGGAGGGGATTACTTCGACTTCTTGGATCTCGGCCAAGAGCGGCTTGGTCTAGACTAGTGATCGGTGACGTTTCTGGCAAAGGAATTGCCGCTGCTCTTCTGATGGCTAATCTGCAAGCGAACTTGCGTAGCCAATGTGCCCTGGCTTTGGATCATCCCGAACGTTTGCTGGGCTCGGTGAACCACTTGTTTTACGTGAACACTGTGGATAGTGCATACGCCTCTCTGTTCTTTGCAGAGTACGACGACCAAACGCGGCGCCTACGCTACGCAAATTGCGGACATTTGTCTGGCCTTTTGCTGCAGAGCAATAACACCGTGAAGCGCCTTGGCTCAACCAGCATCCGGTTGGGTCTTTTCGAGGAATGGACTTGCTCCATGCAAGCATGCGAACTCTTGGCAGGCGATATGGTCGCACTCTACACCGATGGCGTGACGGAAGCCTCCAACGATGCAGGAGAAGAATTCGGGGAGCACCGCCTGATCCGAGCATTGCGTCGACCTCATGAGTCCTGCCAGGGTTTGCTGTCAGCGATTTTGGATGAGGTTAGGCAGTTTAGTTGTGGTGAGCAGTACGATGACATAACGCTGATAGTTGCGAAGTGCAGACGCGGCGAATCATAATTCGATTACAAGAGTGGCTCCCTCCAGATATCGTCAGGTGGGAAACGTGATTCGCTTCCCACGGCGTCGCCGTCCCCGACATTGAAGGGACGACCCCACGGGTACCAACGGACTGTGAACCAGTGAATCTTGTTCTTTCGGCGAACCGTCTCCCTGGTTGAGTCCGCAACCCCCAGGACTTAGCACCTTGCGGCTGAGGGTCCTCTGGTTGCGTTGATGCCGTACAATTCACCTGTCGGTCACGCCTTCTCAAGTACAATTGCCTGGCCCGAATGGAGTGCAGGAGCGCGCAGCCTTCGTCGCCTTTCTAGACTCTGGCGTCGGCAAGGCAGTGGCGGATATGGCTTTGACCGGGACCGCAGACTCAAAACAAGGATCGTTTGGGATTTCAGGACCGGCGCTTGGTTGGTTAGAAAGCCTGCCGGTGACACACGAGGCTGCGGGTTCGAGTCCCGTCGCTCGCGCGAGCCTTCCCCATCACTTCTCACATTTCTCGGTGCCTGTGTATTGCTTTACGACCTGAGTCTTTTTCCACGCCGCGATCTGTTCGCGTGCATCTTTCACCAGTCTTGCGAAGCGGCGGGCCAATTCGTGAATGCGCTGCGATTGCCTTCTTTGAATCGCCTCGGTTGGAATCAATTCCGTGCCAACCCCGATTGCGATCGCACCCGACAAAATGAAGTTGGCCGCGGTCTGTTGATTCACCCCTCCTGAGGCAATCAGCGGAATGTGCGGGAACATCACATGCAGGGATCCAATGTAGGTTGGGCCGCCGATCTGGGTCGTCGATCCGCCCAGCGCGGAGATCAGAAAGCCAGTAACGACGGCGCAGTAAATGCCGGCTTGGGGAGTGAGCCCCGACGCGATCGCAAAGGCCATCGCCAGCGGCAACGCCACCAGTCCTACCGTGATCCCGGCAAGCAGGTCATGCAGGAATTTATTCAGACTGTAATCGCGCAGGCAGAGAACTGACTTGGGGAGCCAGCGCTCGTCAAAAAGTGTGAATTCCATCGGATACAACAATTATCGCAAGTAGCAGCCAAGCGCCATAGTCCCCGAAAGGTGTATGGCCAAGACGATCCTTTTGGGTGCAAAGAGGCAAAGAGGGGGCCGAGTTGCGCTCGGCTGGGACGGGGAAGAGCACAGTCC
>Ga0137418_10004367_pt1 | contig 12988 bp, 15 predicted proteins | sample CZODoug3_1_2_16f_FD_122242 | JGI IMG/M metagenome (GOLD analysis project Ga0137418, IMG submission 122242) | Vadose zone soil fungal communities from Angelo Coast Range Reserve, California, USA - CZODoug3_1_2_16fungal (Hybrid Assembly) | ecosystem: Environmental > Terrestrial > Soil > Vadose...
CCGCTGCCCGGTCGCGCGCGCGGCGCGCGCGGCGTTGGCTCGACCGGGGGCGCGCACCTGGGTGTGTCCCTCGGAAGTCGTCATCCCGAGCTCGCGGTGGCCCTGGCGCGACACCTCACGAGCGAGCCCGCGCAGCGGGCGATCGCGCGCGGCGCCGCGCTCTCTCCGACGCGTCAGGCCCTCTACCGCGATCCGGCGCTCGTGCGGGATCACCCGGCGATGCCGCGTCTCGAGGCGCTCGCGCTCGCGGGGCGCCCGCGCCCCGTGACGCCCTACTACCTCTTGCTCTCGGCGACGGTCCAGCCGGAGTTCTCGGCGGCGCTCGTCGGAATCAAGCCGCCGGAGCGCGCGATCGCCGAGGCCGGCACGCGGCTCGGCTATTTCCTCGAGGCGGTCCGATGACCGGCCGCGAGGCCGCTGATCGTCGGCGCGCGCTCGTCTGCGTGGCGCCGACGGTCCTGGCGCTGGGCGCGCTCACCGTCTATCCGGGCGTCTGGGTGCTCTGGCTCTCGCTCCAGCACCGCATCCCGATCTTCGATGTCTCGCGCTTCGCCGGCTTCGAGAATTACGCCTTCCTCGCCGTCGACTCGCGATTCTGGAGCGCGGCGCACACGACGGCGGTGTTCACGCTCGGGTCCGTGGCGCTCGAGGTCGTGCTGGGCGTGGCGGCGGCGCTCGCGATTCACACCCAGCGGCGCGGCCGTCGCCTGGCGCTCTCGCTGCTGCTGCTGGCGTGGGCGATGCCGGCGGTGGTGGCGGCGAAGCTCTTCGAGTGGCTGTATCACCCGGCGGCGGGCCTCATCAACGTGGCGCTCGGCCGGCACGCGATCAACTGGCTCGGCGATCCGCTCGTCGCGCTTCCCGCGGTCATCTTCGCCGACGTGTGGCGCACGATGCCCTTCGTCGCGATCCTCTGCTACGCGCGGCTCCTGGCGATTCCGGCCGACGTGTACGAGGCGGCGCAGGTGGACGGCGCCGGCCGGCTCGCGACGCTCACGCGGATCACCCTGCCGCTGCTCGGGCGCATCCTGCTCCTCGCCACGCTCTTCCGGACGCTCGACGCGCTGCGCGCCTTCGACATCATGTTCGTCCTGACCGGAGGCGGCCCCGCCGGGACGACCGAGACGCTCACGGTCTACGCGTACCGCGCGCTCTTCCAGACCCTCCAGCTCGGCTTCGGCTCGGCGGTGAGCGTCGTCGTGTTCCTCCTCGTCATGGCCGTCGCGTGGGCGTACCTGAGGCTCCTACGCGCCGGCGCGGTGGCGGCGTGAGGACCAAGCGGCGCGCGCTCGCCGACATCGCGGTCGTGCTCGCGCTGGCCGCCTACGCGATCCCGTTCTTCTGGCAGCTCCTGACCTCGTTCAAGCCCGAGGCCGAGCTGCTCCGCGTGCCGCCGCTCCTGCCGAGCCGGCTCACCCTTTCGCACTATACGGTCGTGATCACGCAAAGCTTGATGCCGCAGGCGCTCGGCAACAGCCTCGGGATCGCCACGCTCACCACGGTCGTGTCGCTCGCCGCAGGCGTGCCGGCCGCGTATGCGGTCGCCCGGCTTCCGCTCCCGGGTAAGCGCTTCCTGTTGCTCGCGATCGTCGCGAGCACGGCCTTTCCGCAGATCGCGACCGTGAGCCCGCTCTATCTGCTGATGCGCGCGCTGGAGCTGCGCGACACGTGGGCCGGGCTGGTGCTCGTGCACGCCTCGTTCGCGCTGCCCCTGACGATCTGGCTCCTCGCCGGGTTCGTCCGCGAGATCCCGATCGAAGCCGAGGAGGCCGCCTCCGTGGACGGCGCCGGACTCGTCGCGCTGTTCCGGTGGGTCATCGTGCCGCTGCTGGCGCCCGGGCTCGCGTCGACGGCGCTCCTCACGTTCCTCTTCAGCTGGAACGAGTTCCTCTTCGCCTACACGTTCACCGTGTCCGAGGCGAGCCGCACGATCCCGGTCGCGCTCGCGTTGTTCCCGGGCGTCTTCGAGGTGCCGTGGGGCGACATCGCCGCGGCGTCGATGCTCGCGAGCCTTCCGCCTGTCGTGATCGTCATCGCGCTGCAACGCTTCCTGGTCCGGGGCCTCGTCGCCGGCGCGGTGAAGGAGTGAGCTACTATTGAGGAGGGGACGTCCATGGCAGATTTCTGGCGCGATCTCGTCCTGACCGCGATGCGCAACATGAGCGTGACCCTTGGGACCGTGCTGCCGAGCATCCTCGCGATGCTGACCCTGGTGGTGCTCGGCGCCGTGCTCGGCTGGATCGCCGGGGCGCTCGTCGGCCGACTCGCCCGCGCGATGGACCTCGACCAGCGCAGCCGCACATGGGGCGTCACGTCCGCGCTCGCGCGCGCCGGCGTCTACAGGCCGCCGTCTCAGGTGCTGCGGCTCGTCGCGTTCTGGGGAATCTTCGTGATCTTCGCGACGATGGGGCTCGGCGCGCTGGCGATCCCCGGTGCGCCCGGCGCGACGAGCATGCTCATGGCCTTCTTGCCCCGCCTCCTGTCCGCGCTCCTGATCCTGGTCGTCGGCTGGCTCGCGTCGAACTTCCTGGGGCAGGCGGTGCTGATCGCGGCGGTCAACGCCGGCGTGCTGCAGGCCCGGCTCCTGGCGCGCACCACCCGCTCGGTCGTGCTGCTCTTCGCAGTCGCCACGGCGCTCGTCGAGATCGGCATCGGCCGCGACATGGTGCTGATCGCCTTCGGCGTCCTCTTCGGCGGCCTCGTCCTCGCCCTGGCGCTGGCCTTCGGTCTCGGCGGCCGCCACCTCGCCCGCGAAATCCTGGAACGCCGCTACCGCCACGAACGCGAACCCGCGCCTCAGGATTCGATCACCCACCTGTAACTCTGCCGCCGAGCCAGCACGGGTCGCGATGCCCGGCAGTCGGGGGTGGGGTGAGCCGACCATCGGCGCGCCGTCTCTCGGCGACGCTCGCGGCGTCGGGAGCGATTCACCGTGAGCCCGTGATATGGTGGCTCCGGAGGTTCTCTGGAGCGTGAGTGGCGTACTGATCACGCTCGAGGGCGTCGAAGGGTCGGGCAAGACGACCCAGATGATGCGACTCGAGCGATGGCTTCGTCGGCAAGGCCGTAAGGTCGAGCACACACGCGAGCCCGACGGCACGCGGCTCGGAGTCGAAGTGCGCCGCCTGTTCGAGCGTCCGGGTGTCCATCCGCAGCCGCTCGTCGAGGTGTTCCTCTTCATGGCCGCGCGCCAGCAGCATGTCGCGGAGAAGATCCGCCCGTGGCTCGACCGGGGCCGTGTCGTGCTCAGCGATCGGTACGCCGACGCGACGGTCGCCTATCAAGGCTACGGCCGCGGCGTCGATCCCGATCTGATCCGCGAGCTGAACACACGTGCGACCGGCGGCGTCATGCCCGACCTCACCTTGCTCTTCGACCTCGATCCCGCCGAGGGACTGCGGCGGATCCGCGGCCGGCGTCTCGACCGCTTCGAGCGCGAGGCGCTCGCCTTCCACCGCCGGGTACGCCGGGGCTATCTCCAGATTCGTCGCGCCGAGCCCAAGCGCGTGCGGCTGATTCGCGCGGCGCGCCCGCCGGCCGTCGTCGAGGCCGAGGTGCGCGCGATCGTCGAGGAGTTCTTCCGTGGCGCTTGAGCGCATCCTCGACCAGCCGCGGGCGGTGGACTTGCTCCGCCGCGCGCTCGCGAGCGATCGGGTGGCCCACGCGTACGCGTTCATCGGGCCCGCGGGCGCCGGGCGGATGACGACCGCGCTGGCGTTCGCCGAAGAGCTTCTGGCAAGCTCGGCCCGGCTGCACCCCGATCTTCACGTGATCGTGCCGACACCCCCCGAGTCGAATCCGCGCGGGGCCCGGGCCATTCGCATCGGCGCGATCCGCGAGCTCGAGCGGCAGGCGGCCCTGCGCCCGGCGATGGCGCGACGCAAGGTGTTCCTCATCGACGAAGCCGAGCGGATGACGGGTGAGACCCCGCAGGCGTTCCTGAAGACGCTCGAGGAGCCGCCCGCCGCGACCGTGATCATCCTGATCCTGCCGCGGGCCCGGGCGGTACCGGCCACCTTGCTGTCGCGCTGCCAGGTGGTGCGCTTCGGCCCGCGCGCCGACGCCGGCGCCGCGGCGGCGCGAGCGCAGGCGCTCGAAATCCTCGCCGAGGTCAAGGCCCAGGGCGTCGACGCGCTGTTCCGCCGCACCGATCGGCTCGAGCGCGAGAAGGCGGAAGCCCTGGTCGACGCCTACTGGCTCTACTGTCGCGATCTGCTGCTGGCGAAGTCCGGAGCGTCGAGCGGTCTCCTCATCGATGCCGATCGCGCCGCCGAGCTCGCGCGCGAGGCCGAGGGCTGGACCGTCGATCAGATCGTGGCCGCGGTGGACGTCTGCCGCCAGGCGCGCGACGCGCTCCTGCGCAACGTCGCCCCGCGCCTCACCATCGAAATCGTGCTGAGCCGGCTCGCCCTGCGGGCGGCATAGGATAAGAGGATATGGACGAGTTCCTCGTTGGCGTCAGGCTTCGCCCCACCGCCCAGGCCGACGACTATCGGGTCGGCGACCTCGAGCTCCATGTCGGCGACCTCGTGCTCGTGGAAACGCTGTCCGAGAGCGTGGTGGGCGAGATCCGCCGGCCCAAGCGCGAGATCCCCGAGATGAAGAAGGATCGCGCGTACCCGCGCGTGCTGCGCCTGGCGAGTGGGGAGGAGGCGCGCGCGCACCGCGAGCGTCGCGAGCGCGAAGAGCGCGCGATCGTCACCTGCCAGCGGATCGCGCGCGGCCGAGGCCTCGTATTGAAGGTCGTCGACGTCGAGATGCACCCGGTGGCTCGGCGCACGACCGTCTACTTCAACGCCGAGGAGCGAATCGACTTCCGCGACCTGGTGCGCGACCTCGCGCGCGAGCTCAAGTCGCGGGTCGAGATGCGCCAGATCGGCGCGCGGGACACGACGAAGGTCATGGACGGCATCGGGCCGTGCGGGCGTCAGCTCTGCTGCACGTCGCACCTGCGGCGCTTCGACCCGATCTCGGTGAAGATGGCCAAGGCGCAGGACATGCCGCTGACCGACAACCGTCTGCTCGGCAACTGCGGCCGGCTCAAGTGTTGCCTGCTCTACGAGTTCTCGACCTACGAGGAGCTCAGGTCGAGGCTGCCGCGGGTGAATTCTCCCTGTGAGGCGAACTGCGGGTCGAGCGGCTGCATGACCGGCAAGATCAGGTCGATCCGCGTCCTCAAGCAGAGCGTCGTCGTGGGCTTTCCCGACGGGACCCAGGCCGAGGTCCCGATCGACCAGGTCACCTGGGAGGGACGGGCGCACATCAAGGCCCAGCTCGAGCCGTGACCGCCTTCTATCTGACGACGCCGATCTACTACGTGAACGATCGTCCCCACCTGGGGCACGCGTACTCGACGATCGTCGCCGACGCGATGGCACGCTATCGGCGGGTCGCGGGTGACGACGTCTGGTTCCTCACGGGCACCGACGAGCACGGTGACAAGATCGCCCAGGCCGCGGCCAAGGCCGGCGTGACGCCGCAGGCGATGGCCGACCAGAACTCGGCCGCGTTTCGCGCGACCTGGCAGGCGCTGGGCATCCAGTACAGCGACTACATCCGGACGACCGAGGAGCGCCACCAGAAGGTCGTGCAAGCGATTCTCCAGACGCTCTGGGATGCCGGTGAGATCTACCTCGGCAAGTACGGCGGCCATTACTGCTACGGCTGCGAGCGCTTCTACACCGAGAAGGAGATCGTCGACGGCAAGTGCCCCGATCACCTGACCCCGCTGACCTGGGTCGAAGAAGAGAACTACTTCTTCAAGATGTCGAAGTACCAGAGCTGGCTGATCGACCACATCGAGCGTCATCCCGACTTCGTCAGGCCCGAGCGCTATCGCAACGAGGTGCTCGGCTTCCTGCGCGATCCGCTGACCGACCTGTCGATCAGCCGGCCGCGCCGGCGGCTCGAGTGGGGAATCCCGCTGCCGTTCGACGACAAGTACGTCACCTACGTCTGGTTCGACGCGCTGATCAACTACGTGTCGGCGCTCGGCGGCCCGGGCGATCCGCGCTTCGAGAAGTTCTGGCCTCACGTCCAGCACGTGATCGGGAAGGACATCGTGAAGCCGCACGCGATCTACTGGCCGTGCATGCTGAAGGCGGCCGGGATCTCGCTCTATCGGCACCTCAACGTCCACGGCTACTGGACCCTCGGCGGCCACAAGATCTCCAAGTCCGTCGGCAACCTGGTCGAGGCGCTCGCGCTCAAGGAGAAGTACGGCAACGACGCCTTCCGCTATTTCGTCCTGCGCGAGATGGTCTTCGGGCTCGACGCCGACTTCTCCGAGGAGGCGTTCGTCGGCCGGCTCAACGCCGATCTCGCCAACGACCTCGGCAATCTCGTGTCGCGCGCGACGACCCTGATCGTCAATCTCGGCCAGGGTGTGGTGCCCGAGCGTGGGACCACGACCGCGGCCGAGGAGGCTGTCGCGGCGGCCTTCGCCAAGGCCAAGACCGACGTCGCGGCCGCGATGGAAGAGTTCGCGTTCCACCGCGCGCTGGCGTCGATCTGGGAGTTCGTCGGTGTCGTGAACCGCTACGTCGACGCGACGCAGCCGTGGGCGCTCGCCAAGGACCCGGCCAAGAAGGACCGGCTCGCGGCGGCGCTCTCGACGCTGGCCGAGTCGCTGAAGGTCCTCGGGATCATGCTGACCCCGTTCTTGCCCGACGCGGCCGCCAAGATCCGCGGCGCGCTCGGCCAGAGCGGGGAGCCGAAGCTCGCCGAGGCGGTCTGGGGACGACTCGGTGCAGGCGCGCCGGTGCAGAAACTCTCGGGACTCTTCCCACGCGTGGACGTCACGGTCACGCCCGCCCCCGCTTCCGCGGATGCGTCCACCGGCGCCCCCCGCATCACGATCGACGAGTTCGGCAAGGTCGAGCTGCGCGTGGCGGAAGTCGTCGCCGCCGAGCCCCTGCCGAAGTCGAAGAAGCTCCTGAAGCTCACGGTGTCGCTCGGCCCGGAGCAGCGGACCGTCGTCGCCGGGATCGCCGAGCACTACACGCCGGCGGAGATCGTGGGCAAGAAGATCGTCATCGTGGCGAACCTCGAAGCCGCGAAGCTGATGGGGGTCGAGTCGAACGGAATGGTCCTGGCCGCATCATCCGGCGGCAAGCTGGCCGTCCTCTCGCTCGATCGCGATCTGCCGCCCGGAGCGAAGGTCACGTGAGAAGTCCGGCGCCAACTCCGGACGAATACGTGGACGCGATGGTCCAGGTGGCCGAGCGCGACGCCTCGATCGGGCGCGTGCTCCGCGAGATCCTGAGCCTCGACGGCGCGGTGAGGTCGAGCGCCCTCGACCTGGTGGCCGCGCACCTGCGCGTGCACTCCGCCGCCGGCGACGTCCTCGACTGCATCGACATGCTCAAGCGCGACGCGATCGCGCAGCGCCTCGGCGAGCGCCTCGCCGCCGCGCCCCCGCCCGCTCCGGGCGATCCGACGACCCCGCCACCCGTGTGAGCTCCGCGTTCGCGTGGATCGCCGAGTGGGGCGTCTCGTTCGCCTCGCTGACCGGCGGCGTCTTCACGCTGTTCGTGTTCCGCCGCGGCCTGCCGAACGTCGCCTGGATCGTCGGCTACCTGCCGCTGCTGTGTCTGGTCTTCGCGGCGCTCGTCGAGCTGCGCCAGCCGCTCGCCGAATCGGGGCGCCGGTCGCGCCGGCTGGTCGTCACCGCGGCCGACTACACGATCCAGACCCTCTACCACGGGCTCCTCCTGTTCGTGCTGCCCGCGTACTACGCGAGCGTGACGTTGACCTCCCTCAACGTGGTCTTCTTCGGGTTTCTGGTCCTGCTGGCGATCCTGGCGACCTTCGATCCGTGGTACCGGGTGATCGTGCATCCGCGGCCCTGGCTCGGCTACGTCTTCTTCGTCATGTCGATCTTCGCCGCGCTGAACGTCGCGCTGCCGCTCGTCGGGCTGCCGCCGTTCGGCGCGCTCATGGCCAGCGCGTTCGTCGCCTCGCTCGCGATCACGCCGGTCGTCCGGCGCGCGGGCGGACGAACCTGGAAGGGCGCGCTCCGCGTGACCGTCGCGCTCGGCATCGCGGCGGCGGCGCTGGCGGCGGTCGGCCGCGCCTGGATCCCGCCGGCGCCGCTCTTCATGGCGCGGGCGGCGATCATGTGGGACCTGCCCGATCTCGACAACATCGAGGCACTGCCGACGACGATCTCGGCCGACGAGGTGAAGCAGCGCGGGCTCGTGGCGTACACTGCGATCTACGCGCCGGCCGGCCTGCGCCAGTCGGTGCGTCACGTCTGGAGGCATCGGGGCCGGGTGATCGAAACCGTCGCGCTGGCCCCCGTGCTCGGCGGACGCCGGGAGGGCTACCGCACGTATTCGCGCAAGACGTCGTTTCCCGACGAGCCGGAGGGGCGCTGGTCCGTGGACGTCGTGACGGCCTCGGGCCAGCTGATCGGACGGCTCAGGTTTCGAATCGTTCGATAGACGCTCGACGATCCGACCTGGAGGATGCCATGGCTGAGACGGTGCGAACCGCCGACTACTTCTACGTGATGGTTCCCGACAAGCCGGGCGAGGGTGCCCGGATCCTCGGCGAGCTCAAGCGCGCCGGCGTGAATCTGGTGGCCTACTCGGGCTTTCCGAGCGGGCGGGGCGCGCAGCTCGACCTGGTGCCGACCGACCCGGCGGCCTTCAAAGCGCTCGCGAAAGAGAAGAAGTGGAAGGTCAAAGGGCCCAAGCGCACCTTTCTGCTCGACGGCGACGATCGTCTCGGCGCCTGCGCCGACGTCCTCGGTCGGCTCGCGGCGGCCAAGATCAACGTGACGGCGATGGACGCCGTGGCGCCTCCGGGCGGCGGGCGCTACGCCGCGATCCTGTGGGTGAAGGCCCGTGACGTGAAGAAGGCCGCCACCGTGCTCGGAGCCATGTGACCGCTCCAGATCTGTTCGACACGCACGCGCACCTGCACTTCCCCGAGTTCGCGGCGGATCTCGACGCCGTCCTCGAGCGGGCGCGGGCGGCGGGCGTTCGGCGCATCCTCACGATCGGGACGGACGTGTCGACCTCGCGGGCCGCGGCGGCATTGGCCGTCCGCGAGCCGGACGTGTGGGCCGCGGTCGGCATCCATCCGCACGAAGCCGCCGACGCCGACGACGCGGCGCTCGCCGAGATCGAGCGGCTCGCCGGCAGCCCGCGCGTCGTCGCGATCGGCGAGACCGGACTCGACTTCTTTCGCAACCTGGCACCACGCGAGGCTCAGGAGCGGGCGCTGCGGGACCAGCTCGCGCTCGCGCGCCGGACGCGCAAGCCCGTGCTCATCCACTGCCGCGAGGCCCACGAAGAAACGCTGGGCCTCCTCGGCGCGGCGGACGTGCGGGAGCACGGCGGAATCATGCACTGCTTCTCCGGCGACGTCGCGATCGCGCGCCGCTGCCTGGATCTCGGGCTCCTGGTCTCGCTGGCGGGCCCCGTGACGTATCCGAAGCCGGGTGCCTTGCCCGAGGTTGCTAGATTCGTTCCCGCCGACCGTCTCGTCGTCGAAACCGATTGCCCGTTCCTGCCGCCACAGCCCTATCGCGGCAAGCGCAACGAGCCCGCGTATCTGGCGATCACGGCGACGCGGGTCGCCGAGCTGCGCGGCGAGCCGCTCGCCGAGCTGGCCGCGCGGATGTCCGAGAACGCCCGGACTCTCTTGCGGCTGTGAGTCGCGGCACTTCGCTGCGCGACGTCGCCCTGTATCTGAGAGGGCGCCTCAACACACGACTGAGCCAGCTGGCCAACGCGCGCGACCGCACGCCACCCGTGGTGCCGGCGCCGATCGACGAGGTCATCCAGGGCGTACGGACTCCGCAGGCGCTCACGCGTCTCCTCGAAGGGCGGTCGAACCCTGAGCGCGAGGCGGCGGTGGCGCGGTACCTCCGCGCCCTCGGCGTCCCGCTCACGGTTCATCCCTTTGCGTCCGCCGAGGGCGCCGGCGAGAACTTCAGCGTCGACCTCGGCGCCGGCGACCGCGTGCTGCTGCTCGCCGCGCATCACGATGCGGTGCCCGGCAGCCCCGGCGCCAACGACAACGCCGCCTCGGTCGGCCTCTTGCTCAATCTGATCGAGCGTCTCGCCGTCTCGCCCCCGACGAAGCTGCGCGTGAGGTTTCTCTTCACGGCGGCGGAGGAGCGCGGGTACCTCGGCGCTCGCCAGTACGTGCTCGGCACGAACATCGCGGAGCTCGCCGGTGTGCTGAGTCTCGAGCTGTGCGGGATCGGCGACAGCATCGTGATCTGGGACGCGGCCGAGGAGACGCCGTTCCTGGGCACGGTGACCGCCGCGCTCGAGGGCCTCGGCCTGCGGCGCGACGCGAGCTATCACACGGTCGGCCGCATCCCGATGTTCGGTAGCGACCATCGGGCCTTCGCGCCGCTGGGCGTGCCGGCGTACGGGTTCACGCTCGTGCCCTCCGCGAATGCGGAGGCGCTACGGCAGTTCGTCTTCAGCCCGCTGCGCAGCGCGCTTCGTCATTTGATCCGTCGCCCCGTGCCGTTCGATACCTATCACACGCCGCGGGACCGCGGCGGCACGCTCGAGCCGCCCGCGCTGGCCCTCGCGCTCCGAGGGCTCGAGGCCGTTATTGCGGAAGTGGCGTAGGCGGAGACGAGGCGAGGCGGAAGAGGAGCCGGCGGCTCAGCGGGGCCTCGCTCGCCGGGACGAGGACGACCACCTCACCCTGACCGCCGACGCTGAACGGATAGACGGACTGGGCCAGACGTGAGCGAAGCAGGGTCGGGATCCCCTCGCTCTCGAAGAGGCCCTTGAGCACGAGCGCCTCCGCCTGATCGCAGCGGCGCACCTCGACCAGGCCGCGGTCGCCGCCCGGCTCCCGGGGGAACCTCGGAAACGGGATCACCTTCCCGCGCATCGACATGGGCGTGAGTATAATCCATGCCTATGGGGCCGCGCCCGTCCACGCCGTGAGCCGGGCGAGCGTCGGCGTCGTCGTCTCCTGCCCGTGCGGCGAAGTCTACGAGCTGCGGCCGCAATACGCGGGCCGCCTCCTCGAGTGCCCGTCGTGCGGCCGGCACCTGCGCGCGGGCCCCGCCGCGACCGCGCCGCGCCCGCCGACACCCGGTGTCGACCACGCCTTCGATCGCGACGTCTTCCTGCTGCGCGAGCGCGTCTTCACGATCACCTCGAAGTACGAGGTCTGGGCCGAGAACGGCACGCCCATTCTTTACGTGGAGCGGCCGACGTACCCGATCCGGACGCTCGTCGCCTACCTGCTCGCGGGCATCGTGACCCTGAGCATCACGGGCTGGGCGGCCGGGGTCGTTGCCCAGGATGGGAGCGGGCTGATCATCCTGTTCTCGGTGCCGGTGGCGGCCTTCATCTTCCTGGTGATCTCGATGTCCTTGCGCCCGCGTCGTCACGTGACGATCTACCGCGACGACTCGCGAGGCGAGACGTTGCTGCGTGTGCTCCAGAACCAGCGCGTGGCGTTCCTGACCCGGACGTACACGATCGTCACGGCGGCGGGCGAGACGCTCGCGATCTTGCGCAAGACCTATCTGCACAACATCGTCCGCAAGCGCTGGTACGTCACGGCTCCCGCAGGCGCGCCGCTGGCGATGGCCATCGAGGACTCGATCGTGCTCTCGCTGCTCCGGCGGGTCATGGGCACGTTCTTCGGATTCCTCCGCACCAACTTCGTCTTCGTCCGGGGCGCGGACGCGGAGATCTTCGGCGAGTTCAACCGGAAGTTCACGTTGCTGGACCGCTACGTGCTCGACCTCTCCGCCGACCCGGCGCGCACGTTCGATCGGCGGATCGCCGTGGCCCTCGGCGTCATGCTCGATACCGGGGAGCGGCGCTGACGTGAGCGCGGTCCCCGAGCCGCCGCTCCGCATCACGCCCGACATGCTCATCTCGCGCCGGGTCGATTTCGAGCGGCGCATGAGGCGCGTGCCGCCGGTGACGCTCGCGACCTTGGCCCTGCTCGCGGCGATCTTCGTGTCGGAGGTTCGTCTGGGCGCGCTCACCTCCAAGGAGTCGATCATCGCGATGGGCGCGCTCGCCCGCGACCGCGTCGCCGCCGGCGAGTACTGGCGGCTCCTGACCACGCCCTGGCTCCACGGCGGCACGGAGCACCTGGTCGGCAACGGGATCGCGCTCTACATCCTGGGGATGGTGTGCGAGACCGCCTTCGGCCGCGCCCAGCTCGTCGTGCTCTACGTGCTGAGCGGGCTGGCGGGCTCTCTCGTGAGCGTGCTGGTGAGCGCGGGTCCGTCCCTCGGCGCCTCGGGGGCGATCTTCGGGCTGCAGGGCGCGGCGATCGTGCTCCTGCGCCGCGAGCGCGAACGCCTGCTGGTGCGCGACCGGCGGGTCGGCTTCGTACTGCTGATCTGGGCGATCTACTCGATCGCGAGCGGCCTGACCGATCCCTTCATCGACAACGGCGCCCACATCGGCGGCGCGCTGGGCGGCGCGCTCATCGCGACCCGCCTGCACCCGGTCGTGCTGTCGCCGTTGCCTCCCGAGCGCGCGACGACAGTCCGCCGCTGGGTCGGGCTCGTCGTCGCACTTTTGGCGTACGCGATCGTCGGCTGGGTTCGCCGCTAGCGCGCACGCTCCGCCGACCGCCCGTGCGGGCACGCTCGCCACGGCCCGGGCGATGTCGCGCTCGCCTTCATCCTGATCTGTCAGCGCCGGGCGCGCGACGCTGATCGTTCCGGGGAAAGCTAGGCCCGAAGCGGCGTTGCGCCCGTCGATTACTCCAGATCGCGCGCTGCTGGAAGGCCCGGCAGCGACGTGGCCGCCCGGACGCCGCGCACGATCGCGTGGGCCACGGCATCCGCCGCCGCGAGCCCCAGCCGGGTGATATCGGCCGGCAGATCACCGACGGAAAGCGCGAAGAGCGTGTCGCCGTCGAACGCGGTGTGGGGCGGCGAGAGCGCGCGCGCGAAGCCGAGCATCCCGAGCGAGGCCAGCTTGCCGGCTTCGGGCTTGCCCAGTCGCGCGTTGGTGGCGACGACGCCGATGGT
>Ga0137418_10004368_pt1 | contig 12987 bp, 7 predicted proteins | sample CZODoug3_1_2_16f_FD_122242 | JGI IMG/M metagenome (GOLD analysis project Ga0137418, IMG submission 122242) | Vadose zone soil fungal communities from Angelo Coast Range Reserve, California, USA - CZODoug3_1_2_16fungal (Hybrid Assembly) | ecosystem: Environmental > Terrestrial > Soil > Vadose...
GACTCATCTTTGAGGCCGTTGCGGGCCTGATCGAGCGCAGTCAACCCTGCGACGCCGTCACTCTTTCCGGGCACCTTGAAAGCCAGGGAGTGCTGGATCAGGTGGGGGGTCTTGCGTACTTGGGCTCCTTGGCCCGCGATACGCCTACAGCGGCCAATATTCGCGCCTATGCGGACATCGTCCGCGAGAGATCCGTCCTGCGGCAGCTCATCACCGCGGGCAACGAGATCGTCACCAGCGCCCTCGAACCCGAAGGCCGCGAGGCGCGGGAAATCGTCGATGATGCCGAGCGGGCCGTGTTCGAGATCGCCGAGCGCGGCTCGCGCGGGAAGGTCGGCTTCCGCTTGGTCAAGAGCATTCTGCCCGACGTCGTCAACCGGATCGACGAGATGTACCACTCGGACGGCAAGTTGACGGGCATCTCCACCGGCTTCACCAAGCTCGACGAAATGACCTCGGGCCTCAACGCCGGCGATTTGATCATCGTGGCCGGCCGGCCGTCCATGGGAAAGACCACGCTCGCGGTCAACATCGCGGAGAATGCCGCGCTGGGATCGGGTAAATCGGCGGCTATCTTCAGCATGGAAATGTCGGCCGAGTCGCTCACGCTGCGCATGATCTCATCCCTCGGCAGAATCAATCAGAGCCACCTGCGTTCCGGCCGCTTGAGCGAGGACGATTGGCCGCGCATCGACTCCGCCATGACGCAACTGGGCACCGCCAAAATATTCGTCGACGAGACGCCGGCGCTGACGCCAACCGAGTTGCGAGCGCGGGCACGCCGCTTGAAGCGCGAGCGCGGCCTGGATTTGATCGTGGTCGATTACCTGCAGCTCATGCAGGTGGCCGGCACCAAGGAAAATCGCGCTACGGAAATATCAGAGATATCACGTTCGCTGAAGGCACTGGCCAAGGAACTGAAGGTGCCTGTCATTGCGCTCTCGCAGTTGAACCGCGGCGTCGAACAACGGGTCGAGAAGAAGCCGGTGATGTCGGATCTGAGGGAGTGCGTCACGGGCGAGACGCTCGTTTGGCTTGCCGATGGAAGGCGGGTGTCCATCCGCGAGCTCGTGGGTCAGACTCCCGAAGTCTGGGCCATGAGTGCGGATCAGAAAATCATCAAGGCGCAGAGCGATCTGGTGTGGTCGAAGGGAGTGCGGCAAGTATTTCGGATGGCGCTTGCCAGCGGGCGTACGCTGCGGTCAACGTCGAATCATCGCGTGTTTACGGGAGACGGGTGGAAGACGGTCGGCGAGATAGGTCCGGGCTCTCGAGTCGCTGTGGCGCGGAAATTTCCTTCGGTTACCGACCCGGTGGTCTGGTCGGACGCCGAGATCTCGCTGCTGGGTCACTTGATCGGCGACGGCAGCTACCTCGCGAATCAGCCTCTGCGCTACGCCACCGCGTCGGAAGCCAACAGCAAATTGGTCACCGAATGCGCGTTGGCGATCGGGAGCACTGTCAAGCGGTATGCGGGCCGCGGCAAGTGGCACCAACTGCTCATTGCCGGCAATGGCAACCGCTGGCATGCGGCCGGCGTGGGTGCATGGTTGAAAGGTCTCGGCATATTCAATCAGCGTTCGCACCAGAAACATCTGCCGAGCCCCGTGTTCCAAATGAGCGATGCGCAAATCGGTCTCTTGCTCAAGCATTTGTGGGCAACGGACGGTTGTATACACGTGCGCCCCGCGGGCCAGCGCGGCGCCCCGGTCGTTTATTTCTGTTCATGCAGCGAACAGCTCGTTCGAGATGTGGCCGCACTGCTGCTGCGCTTGGGTATCGTCGGACGCATTTATCAAGTGAAGCAAGACAGTGGCAGACCTCTGTGGTCGGTGTATATCAGCGGATCCGAGCAGCAGGCTCTGTTTCTGGCCAAAGTCGGCGCGTTTGGACCACGCGAAGCACCAGCGAAAATTCTGGCGGCAAAACTTGCCATGACGCGTTCGAATCCGAATGTGGATACGTTGCCTCAGGAATTGTATTCGCAGATCAAATCGTCGATGAGCGCGCAAGGATTATCGGGGCGCCAAATGGGCGCAATGCGCGGCACAACTTACTCGAGCACTAATTTTCGGAAGTCACCGTCGCGCGCGACGTTTGATTCTTACGTCGATTTGCTCGACAATGATGCACTCAGTATTTGGTCCAATTCTGATCTCTTCTGGGACCGCGTCGTCGCCGTGGGCCTCGAGGCTGAAGAAGAAGTCTTCGACATCACAGTCCCTGGTCCGGCGAGTTGGTTGGCTGATGGCATCGTCAGTCATAATAGTGGAGCGATAGAACAGGATAGCGACCTCATTCTCTTGATCTATCGGGAAGAGGTGTACGACAAGAATACGACGCGCAGAGGCATCGCGGACATCATCATTGCCAAGCAGCGCAACGGCCCGACGGGCGACTTGCAGCTCACGTTCCTGGGCGAATACACCAAGTTCGAAAATTACGCGCCGGAGTCTTACGCCGAGGGCGTATTTCGGTGAGGTCCGGGTGAACTTCCCGTGACGCCCATGGTGAGCCTGACGATTGACACCGGCGCGCTGCGGCACAACCTCGAAGTCATTCGTCGTCTCGCGCCAAAATCTCGTGTGATGGCCGTGATCAAGGCCAATGCCTATGGACACGGGCTCGTCACGGCGGCTCGAGCGCTCGATGCAGCCGATGCGTTGGCGGTGGCCCGACTCGATGAGGGCCTCGCGCTGCGGGGCGCAGGCATCCAATCTCCGATCGTGCTGCTCGAAGGCGTCTTCGATCGGGAACAGCTCGAAGCCGCGGCGGCGGCCGATATGCAACTTGTCGTTCATTCGCAGGAGCAAATACAACTGTTGCGAGCGGCGCCGCCGCGCTGCCAATTCAAGATATGGCTCAAGCTCGACAGCGGCATGAATCGATTGGGATTCAAGGGAGCGGCGTTTGGCGCCGCGCATGCGGCCCTGAGTGCCTTGGGCAGCGTGCAGTTGCCGGTCAACTTATTCACCCATCTGGCGTCGGCCGATCTGCCGGAATTGCCCACCACGGCCGAACAACTGGCGCTGTTCGCCGCCGCGACCGGGTCCCTGTCCGGCGAACGCAGTCTCGAGAATTCCGCCGCCATGTTGAGCTATCCGGACGCGCAGGGCGATTGGGTGCGCCCGGGCCTCCTGCTCTACGGCGTTTCGCCCTTCGCCGGCTCCATCGGCGCCGACTACGGATTGCGGCCGGCCATGACCCTGCATTCGCACGTGATCGCAGTCAAGGAACTCTCCCCCGGGGAGCGCGTGGGTTATGGCGGCGACTGGACCGCCAGCCGTCCCACCCGCTTGGCGGTCGCAGCGGTGGGCTACGGCGACGGATACCCGCGCAGTTTGGATTCGGGCGCACCGGTGCTGGTTAATGGCGAACGCGCCGGCCTGGCGGGCCGGGTGTCGATGGACATGATCGGCATCGACGTCACGGACCTTCAGCGGCCGCCGGCATTGGGCGACCCCGTGGTGCTGTGGGGAGATGGGCTGCCGGTGGAGGAAATCGCAGTGTGGGCGGACACCATTCCCTATGAGCTGCTGTGCGGCATCAGCCAGCGCGTGGCAGTGACCTTGCGCTGAGTTCCAGACGAGGCGATGTGACGACGCTGTGACGAGTCGCTGTGGAAACGTCGTCCGCCGGTTGAACACCTCCCGTCCGCGCGCTATGAACTCGCGGGCTCGCGCCGCTTGGCGTTTTCGCGCGGTATTTGGCGCCGCAAAACCGGAGCCGTCGTGGATTGCCGGCGGTCGCGGCTGGGCGAGCAACCAAAGAAGGCCCGGTACAGCCGGCAAAAGTATTCGGGCGATGAAAATCCGCAGGAGAACGCCACGTCGGTCACGCTGAGTGCCGTTTGCTGTAACAGCTGATGGGCCTTCGCGATGCGGATCTGCCGGTAGTACTGCAATACCGAGCACCGCAATTCCTCTCGAAAGCGGCGCTCGACCTGGCGCAGCGACAGGCCGACGCGACGGGCGATTTCCCGGCAGGTGAGCGGCTCGTCGATGTGCTCCAGCATGATGGCGCGGGCCTGGAGGACGACGGCATCCTCGCTCGAGGGCGCCGACATCGCAGTGATTCGTTGTTCGGTCTGCGCCGCCCGCGGCCGGCCGAGAAGCAAGTGCTCGGCCACTTCACCGGCGAGCTCGGTATCGGCGTGCCACCCGATCCACGCGATCATCAGGTCGAGGATGGCCGACGCGCCGGCGCAGGTGATTCGCGCGCCGCTGCGCACGTACAGCTGAGTGACGGCGCGCGTCTTGGGGTAATGCTCCTGAAAGCCGATGGTGTTGTCCCAATGCACGGCAACCGCATGCCCGTTGAGCAGCCCGGCCTCGGCGAGCACCAGACTGCCGTTTTCGATCCCGCCGATCTCGACGCCGAACTTTGCGATGCGCTTCAGCCAGCGAACGACTTGCCGCTCGCGGGCACTGCGATGAGGGTCGAAACTTGCCAGGACGAATACCGTTTTGCAGTCCGCGGCGCAGCCGAGATCGCCATCCACGGCCACCAGCCGCCCATTGCTGGCGCGGACCGGCTGGCCGTCCACGGAGACGATCTTCCACTCGAATACCGCGTGCTGGGCCAGCCAGTTGGCGATGAACAGGGGCTCCGTGGCGGCAGCGATGCCGAGATTGGAGAACTCCGGCAGAAGCAGAAAGGCCAGCTTGCGCAAGGGCACCTCGGAGCAAATTCGACATCATCATGACGCTTTTCAGCAGGCGAGGCCAGCGAATGCGCCGTAGCTTGGGCTCGACGTCTTCCGTTCAACTTTCTCCCGGGAAATCTTTATGGATATCGACGAGGCCAGCTGGAGCGTTGCGGATCAGGAGGCGGGCTATGCCTTGCCGCCGCGCTTCTTTTACGACGACGCCGTGTTCCAGCGGGAGAAGACGCAGATCTTCTTCAAATCGTGGCACCTGGTCGCGCACGTCAATGAATTGCGTGAACCGGGAAGCTTCGTGACGCATCAGATCTTCGAACAGAGCGTCATCGTGGTGGCGGGGCGCGACGGTGAACTTCGGGCGTTTCACAACGTCTGCCAACACCGGGGCAATCGGCTGGTCGAGGCGCGGCGCGGCAAGGTATCCATGCTGACCTGCGGCTACCATGCCTGGACGTACTCTCTCGACGGCTGTCTTCGCGGCGCTGCGCACACCCAGAGCATTCCCGGCTTTGACAGGGCCGCGCATGGCTTGAAGCCGGTCCAAGTTGCGGTGTTCGCATCCTTCGTATTCATCAATCTCGATCCCGCGGCGAAGCCCGTGATTGCGATGACGTCCGGCGCCGAAGCGGAAATACGCCGTTTTATACCGGACCTCGATCGACTGACGCTGCTCGAGGAGGTCGACGTTCCGGTTGCCGCCAACTGGAAAGTCATCCAGGAGAATTCCATCGAGGGATACCACTTCGATCAGTCGGGCCCGGCGCACAAGCAATTGGTGCAGCTCATCGATTTTGCGGGCTACACGCTCAAACCTCATGGGGAATGGTGGACCTACATCGGGCCGCCGAAGCAGGGCGCCACCCATGCGTACGGATTGCCGCTCGCCGGCGCGACCTGGCAAACCGATTGGTTCTTCAATTTCGGCCTGTGGCCAAACGCCACGATCTATGCCTTTCCCTATGCTGACGTGGTGGGCACCTTCATCATGAACCCGACGGGTCCGGAGACCTCGATGCTGCGCTTTGGATACTACGGAGTGCAGGGCAGGGCGATACCCGAGGTGACCAAGGCCTGCATCCGGTGGATGAACGAGGAGTTGGGACCTGAAGACATTCAGCTCAATCAATCAAACCAGAAGGGGCTGCGCTCTTTCGGATTCGAGCGCGGGCGCTATGTGATCGGCGAAGGCATCGACAACCGCAGCGAGCACCTCGTGCGCCATTTCCACAGACTTTGCTACGACGCCATCCGCTCGTGAGCGAGCAGCGCTACGACTACATCATCGTGGGCGCGGGCTCTGCCGGCTGCGTGCTGGCCGCCCGTCTGACCGAGGATCCTCAAACTCATGTCCTCCTGGTCGAGGCGGGGCCCAAGGACCGCAGTTGGCGTATCGACATGCCGTCGGCGGTGGGCAGCCTGTTGAGTTCCGACCGGTTCAATTGGAACTACCTGTCGGATGCCGAGCCGCATCTGGACGGGCGGCGTCTGACTCATCCGCGAGGCAGGGTACTCGGCGGCTCTTCGTCGATCAACGGCATGGTTTATATTCGCGGGCATGCGGGCGATTACGACGGGTGGGCCCATTCAGGGCTGTCCGGTTGGGGATATGCCGATGTGCTCCCCTACTTCAAACGTGCGGAGCAGCATCTGCACGGCGCCGATGCCTACCACGGCGGCTCGGGTCCGCTTGCCGTGTTCGCGCCCGATCTCGAGGCGTCGCCGCTGGCCTCGGCATTCGTAGCAGCGGCGGGGCAGGCCGGTTATGGCCTATCCCACGATCCGAACGGCGAACGCCAGGAGGGCTTTGGCCGGGTGGATCGCACCACGAGCAATGGCCGCCGCTGCAGCGCCGCCCGCGCCTACCTCGCGCCGGCACTGAAACGGGCGAATCTCGAAATCTTGACCGGTGCGCTGGTGCGCCGAATCGTACTGCGCGGTGATCGAGCCGTTGGTGTCGAATTCGGTCCAGGAAATCGAGCCGCACAAGGAAATCGAGCCGCGCAAGGAAATCGAGCCGCACGGATCAGTCATGCGGCGCAGGGAGGTCAAACCGCGACCGCCTACGCTGACCGTGAGGTCATTCTCTCCGCCGGCGCCATCAATTCTCCGCAACTTCTGCAATTGTCCGGGATAGGCGGCGCGACCCAGCTCGCCGCCGCCGACATCGAAACCCGCATCGAGCTGCCGGCGGTGGGCGCAAACCTCAACGACCATCCGGATCTCGTCATCCAGCACGGCTGCCTGCAACCCGTGTCGATATTCGGCGCGAACCGAGGCATCGGCAAAATACTGACCGGCCTGCGCTGGTTCGCCGGCCTCGGGGGCCTTGCGGGCTCGAATCACTTCGAAGCGGGCGGATTCTTGCGCAGCCGCGCGGGAATCCGGCAACCGGATCTGCAGCTCACATTCATGCCCTTGGCTATCAAGCCCGGAACGGTCGAAGATGTGGGTATGCATTCCTTTCAGGTGCATATCGACCTCATGCGTCCCAAAAGCCTGGGCCGCGTGACCCTCCGCTCGGCGGATCCCGCGGCGGCGCCGTCGATTTGCTTCAACTACCTCGCCGACCCCCAAGATCGGGAGGATTTGCGCACGGCGGTGCGCCTGACCCGGGAGATTCTGGCCCAGCCCGCCTTGTCCTCCTATCGGGGCGAGGAGCTGAATCCCGGCGCGGCGATCCAAGGCGACGCAGACATCGACGCCTGGGTGAGGCGCAGCGTCGAAACCTGTTATCACCCGGTGGGGACCTGCCGCATGGGACTGGATTCCCGGAGCTCGGTGGTGGATTCGCAATGCCGGGTTCATGGCGTCGCCAACCTGCGCGTCATCGATGCCTCGGTCATGCCCGCCATCGTGAGCGGCAATACCAACGCGCCGACCATCATGATTGCCGAGAAGATGAGCGATCTCTTGCGTGGGAAATTCTCGTTGCCGCGCGAGCAGCCCGCCGTTTGGACTCACCCACAGTGGGCGACCTCGCAGCGTTGATATCCGGAGCAGCAAACATGACAGCCACGTCCAAACCGACCTCTGCAGCATTCTCTTCGACTTCCGCTACCTCAGTGCGGACCTCCGCAACATCCGCGCCGACCTCAACATCATCCGCACCGGCTTCTGCAGCATCCGCTACGGACTTTGCAACACCCGCGTCGGATCGAACGGCCAGAATCGATCTGGCGGCCGCATTTCGCTGGTTTGCGCGCCTGAACATGCACGAATCGGTGGCCAATCATTTGAGCGTGGCCGTGTCCGACGACGGCGCAAAATTCCTGATCAATCCGCGCGGCCGGCATTTTGCGCGCATGTGCGCCGGCGATCTCCTGCTCCTGGATGCGAATGACCCGGCGACGCTCGATCGACCGGACGCGCCCGATCCTACCGCCTGGCATCTTCACGCAAGATTGCATGCGCGCTTGCCCGAGGCGCGCTGCGTGATGCACCTGCATTCCAAGTACGCAACGGCGCTCGCCTGTCTTCAAGATCCGACGATGTATCCCATCGACATGAACACCATGCGCTTTTTCGGACGCGTGGCCGTGGACAGCGGCTTCTCCGGCATGGCGTTGTCGGACAGTGAGGGCAACCGCGTGGCCGGCTTGATGGCCGGCGGCAAGAGCGTGCTGCTGATGGCCAATCACGGCGTCCTGGTCATCGGTGCCACGGTTGCCGCCGCGTTGGACGAGCTGTACTACTTCGAGCGCGCAGCCGAGACGCTGTTCACTTGCTATGCGTCCGGCAGAGCGCTGCGCATCGTGCCCGACGCCGTGGCGGCTCTCACGGAGCGGCAATGGCGCGGCTACGGACAGCTCGCCATCGATCATCTGGACAACATCAAGGCCATTCTGGATGCGGAGGAGCCCGCTTATCGGCGCTGAGGCCCATCGTGCTTAGGATCGTGCCGCCGGCGCGGCCGCGGCTGGCAGCGAGGCCGTGGCTGGCGGCAAGGCCGTCGGTGACGGCGCGGCTGTGCGCATCATCGTGGCGGCTCCGGATACCGGCGTGGCTCTTATTGCCGGTCTTTGCTGCCGCCACCGTGGGCATCACCGCGAGCGCTGCGGCGGCTGCCGCCGCGGGCATCACCGCAAGCGCCGCCCAGGGCGCCGACGAACCCGCAAGCTGCCGGACCGTGCGCTTTTCCGACGTCGGTTGGACCGACATTACCGCCACGACCGCGCTCACCTCACGAATGCTCCAGGCGCTGGGTTATCGAACGATCACGCAAATCCTGTCCATCCCGGTGACCTATGCGTCGATCAAGAATCGTCAGATCGACGTCTATCTCGGCGACTGGCAGCCCAGCATGGAGGAGGACCGCAAGCCGTTTCTCGCCGACGGCTCGGTGCAGGTGGTACGGGCGAATCTCAAGGGCGCGAAGTACACCCTGGCCGTTCCTTCCTATGTTGCGGCCGCGGGGGTCAAAAGCTTTGCCGATCTGCACGCCTACGCCGACAAGTTCCATCATCGAATCATCGGCATCGAACCCGGCAACAACGGCAACCGCATGATCGGGTCGATCATCGGGCAGAACCGCTTTGGATTGGGCGACTGGACGCTGGTGGAATCCAGCGAACAAGGCATGCTGAGCGAGGTCGACCGCGCGATCCGCAAGGGCGACTGGATCGTGTTCCTCGGCTGGTCGCCGCATCCGATGAATCTCAAGTACCACATCGATTATCTGTCGGGAGGCGACGATACCTTCGGCGCCGCTTACGGCGGAGCCACGATCTATACCGACGTGCGGACGGGGTATCTTGCCGAGTGTCCCAACGTCGGGACTCTGCTTGAAAATCTCGAGTTCACGCCGGACATCGAGAGCCGAATGATGGCCCTCATTTTGGATGAACACTTGGACGGATCGGAGGCCGCCGGCCGCTTTCTCGCCGCCCATCCGGCGTTTCTCGATGGATGGCTGAAAGGCGTGACGACGGTCGACGGAAGGCCGGGGGCGGAGGCGGTGCGCCGCACGCTCCTCACCTCGGGATTGCATCGATTCGCGGACCGCCTCGATGCGGCGAACGACTGGGTGATCGGGCACAAGATCCCTCTGGGGATGTGGCTCAACAATCTGGTCGAATACTCGATGCATCATGCGCAGCGTTTTTTCGATGCCGTCTCCGACGCGCTGGGTACGGTGATCACGGCCCTGACGACATTGCTCATGCGCGTCCCGGCGTTGTTGCTCATCGTCGGCTTGACCGCGGGCGCGTTCTTTCTGCATCGCTCCCCGGCGCTCACCGTCTTCATCTTGGGATCGCTGCTGCTCATCGATAATCTCGGCTATTGGGATGCGACGATTCAAACGTTCTCGCTGGTGCTGTTCTCAACCTTGGTGTGCGTGCTGCTCGGCGTGCCCATCGGCATCGCCGCCGCGCACCGGCCCTGGATCTACAAGCTTCTGCATCCCGTTCTGGATCTGATGCAGACCATCCCGACCTTCGTGTATCTGATCCCCACCTTGGTTCTGTTCGGCCTGGGCGTGGTGCCGGGATTGATTTCCACCGTGATCTTCGCAATCCCCGCGCCCATCCGGCTGACCCATCTCGGCATTTCCAGCGTGCCCAAGCACCTGCTCGACGTCGGTGAGGCATTCGGCGCCACGCGCCGGCAGCTCTTGTTCAAGGTCGAGCTGCCGCATGCCTTGCCGACCATCATGGCCGGCGTCACTCAATGCATCATGCTGAGTCTTTCGATGGTGGTGATCGCCGCCCTGGTCGGCGCCGATGGGCTGGGCAAACCCGTGGTGCGGGCGCTCAATTCGGTGAATATCGCCATGGGCTTCGAGGCGGGTCTCGCGATCGTCATCCTCGCCATCATCTTGGATCGGGTATTCAAACGAACACGCGGTAACCCATGACCTTGCCCGGGAGGCGTGCATGGCTGATCGCGGGCGCAGTGACCGGCTGCCTGCTGTCGGCGATTCAAATCCTCCACGATGCACGGGTCCCCGTGAGGTTCCTGCCCGGAGTCGCCGCCCGCGTCAACGGCCGAGAAATCGATGCCGCCGGCGTCGACCGGACCGTCGCAGGTCTCGATGCTCGCCTGCGAAACTCGCAAGCGGCCGCCCGCGAGCGAGTGGTGTCGAGGATGATCGACGAAGAGCTGCTCGTGCAGCACGCTCTGGACAGCGGTGCCGCGGAAACGGATCCGGAGGTGCGTGCAGCCTTGGTGCGGGCCGCGATCGCGCGGGTGACCTCGGAGATCTCCTCGCAATCGGTGTCGGAATCCGAAATCGGCGCCTATTACCAATCGCATCGAAGCGCCTATGCCAGCCCGGCAGAGTTTCAAGTGACGCCGCTCTACTTCGCGTCGCGGTCGTTTCCCAACATGGAGGACGCAGAGCGGCGGGCCGATTCGGCGCGGGCCGCCGCTCGCGCCGGTCAGACCGTCGAGTCTCTGCAGCGCGCCGCCGATATCCTGCCGTTCGGGCCACCCGGGCAGTTGGCGACGGCGCGAACGCTCGCCAACTATTTCGGGCCGCCTTTGGCCGATGAGTTGGGTCGTCTTCAGGCCGGTGAGGCGACCGAGCCGGCCGCGTTTGGCCATGGGGTTCTCCTGCTCTATTTGAACCGGCGCGTCGGCGGCGCCACACCGGACCTGCAGAGCATCCACGATCTGGTGCAGGCGGATGCGCTGCGCAGCAGGCAGGAAGCGGCACTGGAGGATTTGCTCGTGTCGCTGCGCAAGTCGGCGCGCATCGACATCGCTCAGGGCGCGCACTCGGATTCGCAGAACTGACCCATTCAACTTACTCGCGGGTTTACGACATGACATGCATCGCGCCGATCAACAAGTCCCGTCTGACGGTGATGTTCGCCGCCGCCGCTCTTGCGGCGCTGTCCGCGCCGGCCGGGGCGGGTCCGCACAAATCGACCGGAACGCTCAGCGAATCCACCGCGGATTTCCACGACGCGCGGGTCGACCCCGTCGGGACGGTCAGCGATGCGGCTCGGCCGGCCGAGCTCATGAACGCGATTCGAAGTCCCCCATCGCAGGGCGAGCAGATTCTATTCGGTGATCTGCATGTCCACAGCACTGTTTCCTGGGATGCATTCGTCTTTTCGCTGCCGGTGTTCGGCGGCACGGGGGCGCATCCCCCGGCGGATGCCTGCGATTTCGCCCGCTATTGTTCGTCGCTGGATTTCTTCTCCCTCACCGATCATGCGGAGACCTTGACGCCCCGTCAGTGGAGCGAAAACAAGAAGGTTCTCAGGCAGTGTTCCGCCGTGGGCAGCGGCGGCGGCACTGAAGACCTGATCACCTTCACGGGGTTCGAGTGGACCCAGGCGGGCACGACCCGAGAGAACCACTACGGGCACCGCAATGTGATTTTCCGGGATCAGGACGAGGCGCACTTGCCGCGGCGCTCCATTTCGCCCATGCCGCCGTACTTCGATCCCGACTTGTCGATCCTCACCAAGATGCGCGGGCGCGAACCGAGGGTGAGCGGCTACGTGGCGATGATGCAGGAGCTGTCGAAGGTGCCCGTATGCCCCGAGAACGTGAACACCAGGGCCTTACCGGACGATTGCTTCGAAGTGGCGCTGCGGCCTCAGGACTTGGCCCGCAAGCTCGACGAGTGGGGTTTCGAAGCGCTGGTGATTCCGCATGGCACGGCGTGGGGGTTGTCGAATCCCCCCAGTGCGGATTGGGCGAACGAGTTGACGCCGGCCATCGCCGACGATCCCCGTCAACAGTTGGTCGAAGTGTATTCCGGCCACGGCAATTCCGAGCAGTATCGATCCTGGCGCGAATATCTGATCGGGTCCAATGGCGAGAAGGTTTGTCCGGCACCCACCCAGGACTATCTCCCCATGTGCTGGCAGGCGGGACGGATCATTCGTTCGCGCTGCGACGCCCGGCACTTGCCCACGGAGGAGTGCGAGCGGCGGGAGCGCGAGGCCCGGCAGCGAGAGCTGGACGCGCCGGTGGGTTTCGCGGCAGCCGGATTTCTTGCCGTACCGGGGGCCAAGACCGAAGAGTGGCTCGATGCCGGTGAATGCCGTGATTGCTTCCTGCCCACCTGGCATCACAACCCGCTGGGCTCGGTGCAATATATCTTGGCGCTTGGAGAGGATCGACAGGGCCGGGATCCTCTGCGCTTCAGATTCGGCATGATCGGCTCGACCGACAACCATAACGCCATGCCCGGCGAAGGCTACAAGGAGGTGGCCCGCTGGAATTCGATCTTGCTGTTGCGTCTGTCGAGCCCGGATGCCAAGCGATTTTTCCTGCCGGCACCGGCCGAGCCGAAGGCCGAGAGCAGGCCGGTGACACCGGATTTGTATTCCTCGTCCTGGGCCACCTGGGATGTGGAACGCACCAAC
>Ga0137418_10004369_pt1 | contig 12987 bp, 29 predicted proteins | sample CZODoug3_1_2_16f_FD_122242 | JGI IMG/M metagenome (GOLD analysis project Ga0137418, IMG submission 122242) | Vadose zone soil fungal communities from Angelo Coast Range Reserve, California, USA - CZODoug3_1_2_16fungal (Hybrid Assembly) | ecosystem: Environmental > Terrestrial > Soil > Vadose...
GTATTGGCTAGCTGAATCGGTTAGTCTTTATTACTCGAAAGGCTTTAATACTGTGCTGCGTACCTATAACTTTCAGTCGCCCGCCGACATTCGTTCCGGTGACAAGGTAACTGATTTCCGGGGTCGTACATTCATTACCACGGGAATGGCAGAGTTTGTATTGGGTGATTATCATGTCAATGGCTACCTTGTGGGTAGTTCTTCATTTACCTCTTTCACCATTGATGGTGACTCTCTTGTCACTATCTCTTATGAGGAGGAGTACGCGGATAGTGAAGTAGACTTCTAAGCACACAGCATTACCACTCAGCAGGCATACACTCGTAAAATTGGGTGTATGCCTGCTTTTTCGTGTTCCCTTTTAGGAGAGTTATGAACCATCACCCTTTATGGACTAAGAAGACCTTTGCTTGTATTACTGCTTCAGTTGCCCTTACTTCCTGCGTCGCTCTGAGCGTCCATGATGCTAAGGGAGGCATACACCTTAGCCTGCCCGCTCATAGGGCATCAGACGGACACACAGAGCCCTTAACAAGTCTTGGAGGGAAGTAACGATGCCCTACGCCATTCGTAAATCAGGAACCGGATTCAAAGTGACCAACAAGAATACGGGCAAGACCTACAGTCGGCATGCGCAGTCACGAGACATGGCAGAGCGCCAACGCAGAGCCATCGCTGTATCCGAGTTCGGGCACGGCTCCTCATCCCACAAGGCAGGTTCCTAGACATCTAACAGAGCCGCTAGCACGTCTGTATGCGTCTCTAAGAGCCTTACGTCCCTTGGTTGGACTAGGAGACCTGCTCTCTGTTTGATCTTGTTAGAGGAGCACACACAGCCTGTTTGTACCACATATTGTTTTCCTTGCCGACGGGCAGACAACATGAACCTGTCAATACGTCAACGCAAAAGAGCCCCACCAATTCCAGTTAAGGAAAAGGCAGGGCTCTTTTTTATTCAGTCATCCATAAGGTCAATGGTGATTCGGACCCTAGTCATATCTCTATTGTCAGTGTTCCATGCGTCTGAATCATAAACTACATTTTCCAATGCGTCGATGATATGTTGAATTGTACTACCCGCCTGATCTGGTGTGTAGCCTTCAACAATAACGGAGCCGTAGTTGATTCGCATTGCATTCCTCCTGTTAGTGAGCCATAGAGAAAGCCCCACCCTTTCGAGTGGAGCTATCCCTAAAACACACTACTAGAACGGAGCTACCTCAGGCTGGTTCAGCTTGTGCGCGTTGATCTGAGCATCGGCCTTAGCCATCCACCAGGCACGTGCACTCTCAGTGTTCGCGCAGTGAGCCATGAACCAAGTGTTCTCAGAGACTCCAGCCGGAACAGCAGGAAGCGTCTCGGGAGCCTCAAAGTCCTCAGCGATCTTGGACTCCTCAAACGTAGGCGTCCAAGTCTCGGGGAACTCTGCGTCAAGCAACTTCTCTACGATCTCATCCATGATCTTTCCCGCTTCCTTCGCCTCTACCATTCGTGGAATGGTAACAGTCTCCACAATCTCACTATTTTCTGTAAGCGTGTAAATCTCGTCAAGCTGAGGGGAAGGCACAATAGGCGCCTTAGCCTTAGTGGCACGCTTCGGCTTGGGAGCCTCTGCCGGAGGAAGCGGGTGGGTCATCAGAGCGTCATAAGCGGTCTGCTGAGCATTGGTCTCGCTGACATCCGGAATGGCGACCCACACGTTACCTCGCTCGAAACCGATAAGCTCAGCGTCGGCGAGGATGTTCAGGGCATCGAAAGTGCTCTGCCCAGTCTCGTCGTCCAGTTCCTGGACGGTAACAGGAGACTCCTCAGTAGGCGAGAATTCCACCACAGTCACAAACAGGGCAACCAGGTCGGTACCGTCAATCTCGACACTCTGAACCTTGGTACGACTAGCCATTGTGCTTGTCCTTTCGTTCGTGGTTCCCCTCTAGGAACCTCACAAGGAAGACACTAGCGATCAGTGTCTACCCTGTCAAGCCACTAGCTCAAGATCTTTTACAACTCACATGGTCCCATGCACACGGGACACTCATACTCTTCTACGTCGTAGAAGTCGTAAGGGTCCGTCAGAGCGTCATAATCGGTCCAGTCGTAGTCTTCTACGGCGTAACCGTACTCTGCCTCTTCCTGCTGCTCACGCTCCCACTCACGGAGCCACAACACGCGTTCCTTGCGCTTGATCTCCCTACGGAGAGTCTTACCGCGCTCCCCTTCATCTCTGTAGTGGTGTGACAGGACACGAGAGTTAGCAGAGACGCCCGCACCGTTCTTGTACTTACGGCGTCCGCCGCTCCGCAAGCGCGAAACGGGAACGCCTTTTTCCGTAGCGTGAACCAAGTTCGGACGCTTGTACTCATAAGCGGGGGGAAGGGATTCGACAAACGCATCCCAAACCTTCATTTTGGAAACGTAGCGATAAGTCGCTTTGGTGTAAAGCGAAATGTCACCATTGAATTCCGAAAGGCGCGGGTATTCGGGCTTTTCCATGCGCTCTCGCGTCTCCCGGTTGAAACCCACCCACTTACCAGCGCGGTAGTAGATCATTCGCCGTGTTCCTTCCTGCTGTCTTGCTGTTGTGTCCAACTTAGTGGACACCCCCACACCCTGTCAAGCGACAGGACACAAGAGAATCAACTAGCCAAGATCAGAAATTATACTCTTTATGGAATACTGATCGAACACTGGTTCTTTCTTTCAGTAATGACTTTCAGTGTGAAGCAATAACAAAGAATACTATCAGCACGACAACCATTAGCGTGATAAAAGATCCTCCGCCATTGTTTTCTTTTTCGTTTATTTCTTTCTTCATGAGATTTCCCTTTCTAGGAAACCATAACCACTCCCCTGATTTAGGGGAATGATTAAAGCTTACTAGAGAATAAGACTACCTAGCCACCAGAGTAGAAAACCTAGTCCCACAAAGAAAGCGGGAACAATAGTTATGGCAGGAAGAAGACAACAACCATAAACCAACCCTTTGGCTAGTGGCCCTTCATCACCATAACCATTTTCGAATGCGGATCCCATACGGTCACGTAATGGAGCATTACGAGTTGAATTGAATCGCGCCCATTTTGGCATTAGATCAGCTCAAGCTTTCGTGCCGTGGTGCGCTTGATAACACGCATTTGCGTAGTAGAGGAAAATCCCTTGATAAAGCCATTACAGGCTTTCTTGGTAAGCGGAAGTGTCCAACCGAATACTACGCGCTCACTCTTAGCCGTGCGCTCAGTGACAACATAATGCCGATCGGCAGCAAGCATCTGTGAAACCTCCTGTGTGCCGTTGTGTGGGACTGGATCAGATAGCAGTGTACAGTTCCCGCAACGTCTTACGGTAAGCGCTCATACGGTCAGTCAGAGCCTTGAACTGTGCTTCCTCAGCGACAGTCCAGCGACTGATTCCCCGCACGCCCGGAAAACGTGTTGCAGGAATTTCGGGGTTATTGAATTGTGCCACCGTGTAATTGTTGATGTAGAAATCCGGACCGTAATCCTTGATAAAACGCGCACGCATAGCGATCTGCTTATTGCGCATACGGACAAGGTGCGGGTTAGCGGCAATAGTGTGGGCGAGCTCAATTTCCTGCATTTTCTGTTCCTCTCCTGTTGGCTACCTCTAGCCAACCATACCCGCCACCCTGTGTCAAGCACACAGAGAGACGAGTAAAGCAGTCTAGATCGGGTAAAGCTCAGTGCCTGTTACCAGTACTCCGTTATTTTCCCACGTGTGATCGAATACCACCCGATATACTTCACAGTTGGGCAAGCACTCAATAATAGTTCCCCGAGAACCCCAGTCTCGGGTTCGGCCCACACGATCATTTACTGAGTACTCATGAACAAATCCCCAGGTATTTTCGTAAATCTCTTTGTCCCAACTAGAAGCAGCCATTAATACTCCCAAAAATCTAGTTCCCGGTTTTCCTCGCAGTCAATCACTTGAGCTCGTACTGCGTGTGGGGCATTGTACACCTCGCCGCACTCTTCCGCAGGCTCACCACACGGGCAGGATGTCTTAGCTTCCTCCTCACACGTTCTCGTACGCGATGCGGCACATAGGAGCGCATCAGACTCGCTACGTGTCTTGTAAGGCACGTCATATCCGTCTGTGTCCACCTGATACCAGCCGTTGATGTGCCGAGAAACGGTGGTATTTGCCCACAAATCTTCTGCTTGCCAAACACGGTATTCCCGCATTTCGGTCCAGCCGTTGTAAGTGGCCATTAGCCTACCTCACGTTCCTCGCTCAGATAAATGACAGGATCGGTTTCGCTGACTTCCCGTCCAGTAGGATTTTTCTCTGACCAATCGGCAGGATATCCCTTAATGAACATTTTTCCGAAGAAGTTAGCTATTTGCTGATTAAAAAGATCTTCCCAATCCTTGTTATCCAGACCTGAGTAAGGACTTTCAGGCCGTCCTACATAATAGGCCACATCTTCCCCGAATACAGAAACAACGATTACCAGGTTTCCCTTGTAGTTAGTTGTATCCCTTACCCGTACGATTCCCGGCAATTCCAATTGCAATTTCATATGTTCGCGTCCTTTCAACTAGGCGAACAACACCGAACACCTTTGCAGATGTGCGATGCAATACGTCTAGTCTTCAACTAGCAGTGCGTTCCGAATCTTTCGCAAGTCAGGGTCCGTAAAGAAGTCTTCCAATGCCCCTTGGATTCTCTCAGAACTCAAATCCCTATCCTTGAGAATACGCACAAAGGCAATCATGCCATCAATCAAGCCTTCGGTAATACCTTCTTCAGAACGGCAACTTCCCATTTCCTCAGACATATTAATTCGCTTTCTTTGTTAGGCAAGAACAGAAAGAGCACGTACTTCAGCGTCTCCCCAACTATTGCCATTATCCTGATAACTCTGAGCGTAGCGCAGCATATCCAATGCCTTACGCTCAAACTCAAGAATTCCTCGCCCGGACAAACTCTCTACTACGTTCCGTGCAGGGCGAGTCTCATAGTCTGAGAGAACATACAAGGGAACCCCAAGTCGATGCAGAACATTACCCACAATGCAGCCCGGCTTGTCTGTGTGAACGTACTGGCACTGAATTTCTACAGCGTTTTCCAAATTAGCTACCTCACCCGCTTCATTGGTGTATACGTAATCTGCTCCCTTTTCCTCCACCGCTTCCCTAAGAGCCTCAGCGACACTCTCTACGGAAAGAGCAATGGTCATAATGTATTCCTTCCATTGTTTGCCCAATCGGACAACACCACTCCCGAATTACTCAGGAATGATGCAATGCGATTAGTCCTGAATGGTAGGCCACTGAGCGCGGTCGGCAGAGAGCCACACAATCTCGTCCCTGTCATCCATCAGAACGGCTACAGAGCCGTCAGAGCGCTTCCCACACGTGATACCCGTACGGCCATCAACGAAATGAGCCTTACGCATGATGTCTCCTTTATCTTGCCGAATCCTCTAATTCGGTCAAAGCCACTTCCGGAACACATTTCCCACAAGGAAAGGATTTCCGGCCATGACTCAAACAGAATTAAAGCCTGTCTACCATAGGAGAGAGAATTTGAACCCTGTCTGGGGAATATTCTTCCAGCAGTTCGGACACTCTGTCTTCTGCATCATTAAGCGTATCGTGCTCGGAATCATCCGACCAGCAATATGTATAGGCCACCTGTACTTTGAACATGTGAACTTCTTTCTCTACTCGCACTCAACTAGGTGGACAGTGGAGACGCTAGCATGGCCTTTGAGAGGCTGTCTAGCGTCCCACAATCCGACTAGAGGGTAATACTCAGTGCTCGACGCTCCAGAACCACTAGGCGCCAAAGGTTGGTCAGACGGTCCAATGCATCAGAGTTGGAATACCTTCCCCAACCCTCTGTAACATCGAAATCGTCAAAGGGTACATCTTCCGCATTGAAGCCGTGGGCGATGTATGTGTTGTCGTCTGCGGTATTCGCGTCATTGGTGAGCCCGAAGTGCCGCATACCATCCAGCCAATCCCTTCCCACACCCAAGTGCTGAGCAGCTTGAGCAGTCACACAGGCCATACCGTCGGACACATTCAGAGTGTCAAGGTTGAGCAGCTTCCACCAGTCAGGGAATCGCTCGTCCAACAGAGCAACACCCTTAGCCACACGAGCGGAATAATCGATGTCGCCCGGCAGGTAATCAATCGTCATAGCTTTTCCCTTTTCTCTGCGGAATTGCCCTGATTGGACAACACCGTATTCACAGAGTGAATACGATGCAATTCAATCAGCGATTCTTATTGGAAAGTCCAATCACAAAAACGATGGCAAGTCCAAGAAAGGACCCAACGCCCGCCCATATGATGATCCAGCCAATCGCGTTTGCAATTTCCTCAACAATATCCATTAGGTCTGCTCCCTTTTGATTAGTTGACCATAGGCAGGCTCAATACTTTATTTAGGAGAGTTCGTTCTTGGCACTTTCCAGTGTCCAGAAATCGGTTTCGTAGATGTAATACTTCTCATCTTCGAATTTGATGAGGGAAAATATGACCGAACCAAACATATCGTGCTTATAAACTCGAATGTTTTCCTTTTCGTACACCATTACTGAATCATTGATGTATTCAGCGGCGCCGAAGGTTTCGAATTCAATCCACATGGCATTTCCATTCTGTATTGAGCCTACTTAAGGTCAACCACTCAACTCACTTACTGCACAAACACACATTATGTGCGCGGCTCATTCAGTGAGGAATGGAGACCATTTACTAGGCAGTGATAAGGCCACTGGAATTTTTATATTACATTTCTGAAATTTTACGGGAATGTTCTACGATGTCAGCCACGGTCAACCAGCCAATTACATTATCGAATTCATTGGCCCCGATTTTTACAGTGACTGTGTTGACTTCACTGTCTCGCAGCAAAATTTCCCACAGTCCTTGATTTGCCCCGTAGGTTCCTCCAAAACCGCTCTTTCCTTTGCGGTTTCGAATGATACAAAGACTGTAGCCATTCTTGAAATGGACCTCATATGCGTGGTTGATGGGATCCGCGTGTTCCTCTACGAATTCCACACCATCAATTGCGTAAAGTTCCTGGAAGTACATAGGATTTCTCCTGCCTAATTCCAGTGACCTTAACACTGCCTAGTATAAGTTTGGCGTCCACTATTGAGTTATCAAGGATCTTGATTCCGTTTCGAGTTGCTTTCGCTTCCCGCTCATTCGGTGTTGCTGGTAGAACCGTACTGCCTTGCGGTGTTGCTGTCAACTCCCCTGCCCAGTAGGCATGTTGGACTACACACCCGCAGGCTATCGTCTTTCCCCACCCTAAAAGGCAGGGGAGTCAAATTGTGGCTAGTTCTGTATAGCTTTTGCCTAGTGGCATGAGCCCTACCCCTAACCCACCACACGAGACTAGAGGACTCTCTCACTGCTGTACAGAACTTGCGTTCCCTCGTCTAAGCCAAGAACAGAGCCTTTTCCACAGGTGGGTTTGCGCCCCGCTGATACTCTAAGCGTTCAAGGATACGAACTAGCCGGAACTATCACCAGCGTATGAGCGTCCGTTGCGTCGTTTTAGGCCCTAGGGCTGTCTCGCTCCGGCGTTGCTCTGTGCTGCTGACAGGTAGAACACTACTCAGATCCGGCGCTGTGTCAAGTCCAGACACAGAAACACCCTCTGACCAGGTCTTTTCGCCTAGTACAGAGGGTGTCTCATGCTCAGTCTTGCGCCGCGTACAGCCTGTTGATCATGGACATGATCAGTTCATAGCGCCGTGTCCTGGGCATGACGTTGTCACTGAGTACGTACAGAGCCTGCGTCAGTAGGTCTAGATCCTCCTCTGTGAGCCCTGTAAGGCTGTAGAGGGGTTCCTGTACCTCCGTCGGCTCCTGGGCGCTCTGAGAGTCGTTTACGGGCATTGGATGATCCTTCCTAGATGTCGTACAGCGCGTGCTGTAGTTCCACACCTTCCGAGTCTTCCAGAGACACAAGATCCAGCGCATCTCTCAGACGCTCCAGATGTCCCTCTGAGAGATCCGTCAGCATGTACCGACCTGATCCAGTCATCCACACAGTGGGAGACTTGACAAGAGCCTCTGAAGCAGTGCCTGTGCCTTCCTCTGTATATCCGGCGCACTGAACAAGTTCTGATCTATCAGTGTGACTATGAGGAGCATGCTCGATTTCATCCCATGCATCTTGGCAACCCAACCAAGCGACTACTTGGGAACGCTTATTGTTAGCCAGCGACATTGTCATCTTCCTTTGTTGGGATTTCGGAGTCAGTAAGAATAGAAACTACTTGAGAACAAATAAGAACTATTGCTCCTCCACCATCATATGGAAGAAAAGTATATGAATCATGATTACGAATATTCCATTCCAATAACTGAATAGGAATTTTGTTTAGGACAGTCATTTTTACATTTCCCAATAGAAAGAATTGAACTCTTCGCTCCTCCACTAAAGGATAACCAGAAGGAAATGGATCAATATCTTTACGTTTGAACAATTCTATTCTCCTTTTGTTCCATAAATAATAATCCAAGCAAGGAATAAGAAACACATTCCAGAAGGAATACCAAAGACAACCAGCCAATCAAATAAAGATACTTCTGGCAAAGATATATCCTTTCTTTTATGTATAAATATACAATATGTTTTTCTTATGAAAAGAATATACATATTATATAAAGAAACATAAACGATTATATTTAGAATATCTATTCATATATTCTTTTGTATTTATAAAAGAAGAGTGTACTACCAAGAGACTGTAATTGTCAATCCCTTGGTAGTACCCCTTACAGCCTCTCAGACTCCACAGAAATCCTGAATGGTGACGGAATCGTGATAGTCGTCCCATACAGCTGTAGAACCCTCGTTCATAGCCGTTTCCAGCAGGGCAAAGCCACACTCATGCGCGAACCAACGCCCGGCTACGTAAGCATCATATGCCCATGAGCCGAACTCTTGGGATACGAAAACCTCGTAAGCCTCAAACACGTACTCATAAACGTCATCCTCACAGTTGTAGAACCATGCGTACATGTCTCGTTCCTCTCACTTGGCCCTTAAAGGGCTCTGTACGCTCCTCTAAGCGTCCAACACAAGTCAGGTGGGGGATCGTGCCACCTGGCTCATGCAAGGCTCTCAGCGGTTCGTGTGCCAAGTTCCCACATATTTTCTCTTGGCTTTACGACACATTTTGCAATAGCGGTATTGATAAATGGAATATGCGGGCCAATGCCATTCGCCCCATTTATGCAAATGCATTTTTATCCTTTCGAGAAAGCATGAAATTGGTTTCCTTCTGACTTTCACATTCACAGTAATTCGTATGAATTTCCTCACCCACATTTTGCATGTGCTGAATATACTGTGAAAGTGCATTCAAGCACATACGGGCATTTCCATTCGCTTCCGCGTATTCTTTATCGGTAGCGAAATCGGAAAGCTGAGCATCACACGTGACCACGCCCAGGGTGCTAAGAGCAGTTGAATTCGGCGAACCAGGAGAATGCCACCAGGCAGCGATAACCTGTGCACACTTATCCGTGATGATGTCCTCATGCAGCCACGCGTCCGCTACGACCGTATAAACGGCTTGCTCGTATTCAGTGGGCATTTACAGGACTTCCTTCCTCATTGGCCTTAATCCAATTGACTTCAGCGTGCGCGACACCCTTGGACATTCCGCATTCCCGGTAAAGCGCATTCAGCAGCAAACCAAAGGGCTCATTGTTCTTCCATGCACTCACAACAGCACGTGCGAGAACATGCTTACGAGTTTCCATTCGCTGTACGCCTTTCTAAGCGTCTCTCGGGCTGTAGATGGTCCCTACTGCCATAGACACTCTGCGAGGCTCTGAGAGAGCCCTACAGGATGCCTAAAGCGGTACGGCTAGAACTTGTCTGCACAGACCGGGCCGATACCTTGCTCGATGCTGATCGCCTTGGTAAGCGTACGTCCACAGCAGCAGCATGTCCCTGTGCGCCGTCCAAAGGCTTTGGCATCCGCCAGAGACAAGAGCATGTCCGGAGTGATGTTGCGGACTTCACCAGGCGCGTACACGAATTCATGGGTCTTGGTTGCGGTCTTCATTACGACAGGTTCCGCAAGCTCGGTCAACAGCATGGCATACGGCTTGCCGCTCGACTGAGAGATCTTGACTTTCCAGATCTTCTCCCCGTTGCCGTACATTCCCTCCTTCAGCTCTTCCAGGGAAGGATTGGCGACCTTGATCTCTTCCTGACGCTTACGATCGATTTCCTTCTTAGCGCCATTGAACAAAGGGAGAACACTGTCAATAAGCTTTGAAGCGCTGCTTTTGGTGTATTTTCCCTTTTCCAATTGCTCATTGAAAGCATCAAGCATTCCCATGCCGAATGCCTCATCAATTGTGGTGTAGATTACGCGCAGGAAATCAACCTGCTTTTCGGCAATCTCATTCACAAGCTTTCCCTTTCCATATCCCATGGAATTCCCGTCCGTATTCCTACGCTGAGAATCGGGGTTATTCGTGATAACCGTAGTGGCGTAATTGCGGGTAGCCAATGCGGCACGGTAAAGGGCAATTCGAGAAGCGCTGTTCTCTTCACCCTTCTCATAGTCCCTTACCACGTCTTCCAGCATTGCCCACTGCTCACCGGTACGCCGCATGCTGATGAACGTCTTCTGCGCTTCCGTCCACGTACCCTCTGTGTCCTCCACCCGGGCTACGCGGGCACAAGACTTGCACAGCCTGTCGGCAGGCACACGCTCACCCATGAGAGCGACACGACCACACAGGGAGGAAACACCGGCACTCAGGGCAAGGTGTGTGACCTGCCCGCCCTTACGCGTTACCCGAACCATCTCGGCTACCGTGATCATGATGTGTGCCTCCCTGTGAGCTACTGACACTCAGACACTTCCTTAGGAGGGTGCCGGTGTCAAGACCCTAGAACAGTAAAGCTTGAGCAAAGCCTATCTAGCATGATCGAAAGCTCTGTGTGGCGTTGTAAGAGCCTTGCAGAGGAGGGGTGGACCAAGTGCCCACCCCATACCTCACAGCCTCTCAGACGTCGCACACATCAATCACACGGATGATGCTCACCCAACCATCTCGCGGCATACCGGAACCGTTGCGCACCCCGTACATGTTGGCGATTACTTCTGCGTTCGCAGCATTGGCTGCCGACACTGTGAATTTGTGCCAACCGAGATCAACCGCTGCCCCCGTGGACTCATCCACAACGATTTCCAACAGGTATTCCTGGGTCACCCACTGCACGCTGTTTTCCTCGGCATCCTGGGCCATTGCGGTGCAGAAACCACACACATGCCCCTCTGACGTGTTCTCAGGGGTCATGCTCATGTCCCCGTGGACTCCGCACCGAACGCACTTCTGGGGGTCAAGAGCAGCCGCCTGCTCAAGGGAGAACACTTCCCCCTTCACCACTCGCAGGAGCCTGTCACCCATCTTGCCCTCAGGGATCGAAAGGCACGGCATGATACGAACCATGCTGTTCGAGTTTTCCAGAATGGCCTCATACCACTCGGGAGTTCCCTCACTGGCGTAATCGCTCGACACATCACCCATTTCCATAATGAGGATTTCGGCGACCGATTCGAAATTCATGCACAGCACGTCACCCGCACTCTGCCCGTAACGCTTCATTTCCCGCTGAATGTCACGGCAACCAGGGGTGTGGTAGTGGGTGATTCCCGCCATACCCGTCCCGTTCTGAATGACTCCGACCACGGAGACACTCAAGGCTTCCTCGGCCGCGTACTGGGCTGTCAGGACTTCAGAGAGCGTCACCACACCCTCACGGATGTAAGCGTCTTCCAGGGCCTGAAACTCACTCAGACGCATGGTGTGTGCATCCTTGTCCGCCGTGATCTTGTTCGCTTCCGTGATGACACTCGCCGCTGTGTAGGTGAAGACGATCTTGCCCGTCTTCTGGGTGACGATCTCTACTGTGTCACCCATGCCCAGTCCATCCGCGCTCTTGGCGAAGAGTTCGGCCGCACCCATCGCGCGTCCCTTGTTCGTGTAGGTCTTGTCCTGTGTGATCCCGTTGAGCTTGATCATGTATACCGTTGCGGCCATTTCGATCACTCCTTTTGTGGGTCAAGCCTTGCAGGGTAACCATACCCCCATAGCCATGCTCGCAAACTCACGAGGATGACTAAACAGGTAAGGGTCAGGCCGCGCAGCCTACGAACAGCGCGTAAGCCATGTTCTCAAGGTTCCTGTAGTCGTAGGTCATCCATGCGCTCATGTTCCTACGTGCCATGGCGTCCATGGTGGCTGCTGCGCGCTCAACGATCCAGGAGCGCTCAGTCTCGGTCACCTCACACATGAACTGTCCTTGGTACTCCACACCGTTCATCAGCCGCTCACGCAAGCCTGACAGCGTCCGTGAGGGAAGCAAGATGGACATGTCCATCACGTACTGACGCTGTTCCCTGTTGATCTCAATCAGGATCATGATCACTGCCTCTCATCGGTACTGCCTACTAACCACATCCTCCCATACACAGTCCCCCTGTCAAGGTCCCCTACAGGTAAAGGCTCCCTAAAGGATTTCGCGGCGAACCATAGAAATTTTCATATGTCAATACCTACTCCCACGTATACTCATAGAATCCCTACACACCCTTCTAAGAGCCTCTCAGCACTCTCTAGGTCTCCTCATACCAACCCTCACCTACCAGGCCCTTACAGACGATTTTCACTCACTGTAGGGACTAGACCAATAGACCACAGGGTCTAGACCACTACTGGTATGCCCTCTGACCTGGTGTGGTTCACTGTAGATGCATATGCATATCCCTTAGACCCACAAACCATACGCTAAGTACTCTATGTCTTTCTCTGTACCTTATGTCCAATATAAAGACACTCTCTGTTACTAGACAACAGTAGACAGGTACATATCATAGTTAATTAGGATACATAAGTAACATGCCAATAAAGCAATATATACCATTACACATAGGTAACTTAGGGAAAAGGCATAATATACCCT
>Ga0137418_10004371_pt1 | contig 12984 bp, 16 predicted proteins | sample CZODoug3_1_2_16f_FD_122242 | JGI IMG/M metagenome (GOLD analysis project Ga0137418, IMG submission 122242) | Vadose zone soil fungal communities from Angelo Coast Range Reserve, California, USA - CZODoug3_1_2_16fungal (Hybrid Assembly) | ecosystem: Environmental > Terrestrial > Soil > Vadose...
CCGCCAGGAGCAGTCTTCGACGCGCCCCTATCGATTCCAACGAGTCCCGTATGGGCATCAAGCGCACCGGAATTACCTGCGCAGGCGGCACCTGTCGTAAAGGCTACTCCCAGCCCTTTTGAAGAGAATCTGAACCAAAACTATACGGCCCTGAATAAACTGCGCGAACAGAAGGCTAATCCCTGGGGGACCGAGAACAATCACCCTGGCACACTTGGCAAGATCGGCCACATCTTTTCGACGATTGGCAATATCGCCGGTGATGTTGTAGCCCCCGGCATTATGGCAAGAATCCCTGGAACGCAGCTCAATCGGGATATGATGACTGGCCAGCTTCAGGACCGCATCGAACAGGAAGAGCAGGAAAAGGGTCAACTCAAGAGCCAGGAACTCAAACCGCAACTTGATCAGGCTAAACTTGCACTTTCACAGGAAAAGCAGAGCCAGACGCACGAGCATCAGCAGACGCAGGATGAACAGCAGCTTCGCAAGGCTGGGCTTACGCGTGATGCATCTGGTGCAATCGTTCCCGTGCCTTACGAACAGCTTGCACCTCATGAACAGGCAACAACCGATCTTCAGAATGCCCGCTCTGAAGCACAGCAAGCTCAGGAAGATTACCGAAAGGCGCAGATAGCCAATATGCCAGAACAGATGGAATTGGCTCGTGGCCGCCTAGCGACTGCGCAAAAGAACGCGAATACAGCCATATCTCGCCTCGGCCTGTCCGCACAGGAGTTTGGATTCAACCAAGATAAATTCTACAATCCACAGCCAACTGCGAATGAGCGTAAATCGGGCGATCTTGCTGAATCGGCGGTCAACCAGGTTCATACGATGCGTTCGATCATCGCAGCGCATCCAGAGATGTTTGGCCCTGGTGGCGCAGCAAAGCAACAGCTTACGCGATGGCTGTCTTCGGGTGCTGAGGATGCTGGTAAGTTCAACGCTGCTAAGGATTACCTCGCAGAGCACAGTGCAGGTGTCTTCGGCGGCCGCGGCGCATACATTATCAAGGAACTCCAGAACATCACGAATCCGAATCAAGATCCTTCGGCGCTGCGTGGAGCACTTGATCAAGCCGAACAGACTGCAACTCACTTTGTGAATAAAGGTGCTGTGCATGGTAAGGGTGGCGGTCAACCTGAAGGTGGTGGAGGGCAATCAGTACCAAAGGTTGGTGATGTTGTTGATGGGTATAGATTTAAAGGTGGTGCTCCGCATGATAAAAATAGCTGGGAGCAGGTGAAGAAATAATGGCTGAGCCCTGGAAAAACTATTCCGCGCCTGCCGCACCCGAGGATTCTGGTCCTTGGTCGAAGTATGCTGCTCCAGCGACAACACCGCCGCCGCAAGTGATGCCTACTGCGGCCTCGCCTGCGCCACAAAAGGGATTCATGGAGACGGCGGCAGAGGGGTTTGCGCCGCAGATGGATGTCGCCAAGGGAATGGTTAAGGGCGTAGCTGGTACGTTGGCTAATGTTGATGAAGCAGCGCGCAAGCATCTTCCCGCATTCATGACAAAACAGTGGTTCGGTTTCGGCCAGCCAACAGATATTGAGAAAGAGAAGCAATTCGCACAGCCACAGAATATTGGCGAGAAGATCGGAAAGTACGGCGAACAGGCTGGAGAATATCTTCTTCCGGGTGGAGCAGAGGAAAAGGCTGCCTCGAGTCTCGTAAAGGCATTCCCGCAGGCAGGAAAGGCTTCCGCACCTTTGGCGCGTATCGCCACCAAGGCTTTAGGATCTGGAGTTGTCGGAGCTGGCCAGGGAACAGGATTCGGTACCGGAGCTGCTATCGGTGCTGTCGGTGGGGCACTACCTGAAGTGGCTGCTTTGGTTCCGACTAAGGCCAAGGCAGGGAAAGTATTCCAGAGCGTAATGGAAGACGCCAAAGACCAACCAATCTCGCTGACCAATTCGATGCCCTATCTCCAACGCGTTCAAGAATTGGGTGAACGAGGGGCTACTCAGCCGCGGGTAACTCAACAGCTCTTTAGCCGCGCAGGACAGGAAAATCCGATTCTTTACCCCGAAGCACGTGATTTCGCTTCGAACCTTTCTCGTATGTCGGCCGCTGACAGAATGGCGATCAATCCGACAATGGCACGAGAAGTCGGGAATGCGTCCAAGGCGTTCAACCAAGATGTCGGTGCGGCCGCATCGGCTGTAGGCCGCGGTGAAGACTACAGCAGGGCTATGCGGGATTACGCAAGAGCCGCAGCGCTTAGAGAAGGTACTATTAAAGCAGCAAAGGCTGCTGCGAAATATGGACTACCAGCCGCAGGTGCAGGTTATGGCCTGAGCCACCTTGCACATGTAATGGTTCCAGATCGATAGGAGAAAAGATGCCAGCATATAACAGCCCGTTTCGCCCTCCGGTTCTCCTCTCTAAAGGAGTGCCTTGCTATCTTCTCGGTTCGTTCGACTATAAAGTCGGGCGTACCAAAGCTTATGTCACCAATGTCGCCTCTACCGGTGGGGTAGGAACTGTTACGCTTCAGATCCTGAATGGACCATTGCCGACCGTTGGCGAATATATCTCCATTCTGAATGCGACCAACGCCGCCTTCAACGTAACTCGTGCAATTATTACTACAGTTACGATCAATACGGCTACCGGTGCAGGGACAGTAACCTTCGCTTTGGCCGGAACTGTTGTATCTGTTGCAGATACGGGTACTGTTCTGATCGAGCCCACTGAAGTTGGCGAAACTCTCGTGGCTGGAGCTTCGATTCCTTGCTGTGTACAGGCTCCTGAAGGAGATTCTCAGTTCACTATCACGACTGCCGTAGGATTCGTCGGAGCATTCCCGACAGCAGTTACGGTAAATCTCCAGGAAGCGGTTCGAGATATCAACGCTGAATATACGACCTTGACACCAGTGGCGGCAACGGTAACAGCAGGTGCATTTTCACCTACTGGACCGGGGCCAGTGGCTTCATTCACGCTGACTCGCGGAAACTTCTATCGCTTTCTCGTCTCGGGAATAACGGGAACAGGTTCTATCGTGGCAAAAATAGTCTAAAAGGGGTAAGCATGGCGTTCTTCCGTGATGATCGATACGTTACAGACGCCTTAGGAAGGGCGCTAAGTGGCGCACAGGTGTTTTACCTCATCCAGCCTGCAAACACGAGCGTATACCCACCTACGCCGCTGGCATCGCTATTTACGGATGAGACAGGTACTATACCTTTGGCGAACCCGGTTATTACGGATGGATTTGGCCATTCTTTCGCCTACATGGATAATTCCGTACAGTACACGGTCTATATTGCGCATCCACTTTTCGGGCAATACCCGATTATTCTCCCTGATCAAGCTATCGTTGGTGGAACGGTCGCCGTACCCGGAGTCCTCTTCGCTGGTATCCCTTCTGGGACAATAAATGGGACTAATCGAGTCTTTACTCTTACGAATGCAGGGACTCCTCTGTTAGGGACTCCGCGCCAGGCAGATGTATGGTTAAACTTCCCTCTTATACCAGGAGCTGGCTACGTTATTGCGGGGAATCAACTTACGTATGCCGTCGCGCCACAACCTGCATCGGGCGGTAACCCAGCAGACATCCTTTATGCTCAGGGGATTCTATGAAAAAACTTGCTATTCTTCTTCTCTTATCTATTTCAGCATTCGCTCAACAAATCAATCTTGGGCCTAATAATCCACAGGTAAAGGGAGTTCTCCAGCCTGTGAATGGAGGTATTTCGGGTGGTGCATGGGTAAATACAGCATCTTATGGGCAGGGGGCCGTCGTAACTTATTCGGGGGCTACTTACATAGCCCTGTTGCTCAATGTCAATGTTATCCCAAGCAGCAATCCTGGGACTTGGACCCCTATAGTAATCCCTGGAATAGTCTTTACTGCTCCTACGGGAAGCCAGCAAGTAGTGCAGCCAGCAGGAACAACTTTATTCAGTAATAGCATAAATGGGGTATTTAATGATCTTGGCTATACTCCTACTGGGGCGACTTCTCCTAATGCTATTTCTCGTATAAATAACGCTCTGACCTCTTGCGGATCTAACCCCTGTACAGTAGTGATCCCTCCTAATGAAGTCAGCACAGGGAGTGCTTTATCTTGGTCCGCACCATTTGCTACGACGGCATCGGTTATTGATCAGAGATATACAAATGGTTTTGGTTTCGCAAATGGTATCGGTGGGCCGGATCTGCACTCTGCGGATCAACGATATACCTATCATGGAGTTAATCTCCCTTTCGAAAACAATATGAATGGCACTGGTACCTTTAATATGGATCTCGAATCATATGCTTATGCTGGAGGAACAGCGGGAGATCAAACTAGCGCTAATGCTGGAGCGCTACTTCTATATTCCAATCGTACCGCTGGCAACCGTCCTATCTGGGGCACAGATATAAATGTGCAATGCACGAATCTTACTAATAGCTGCTATGCAATAGAGATAGATGAGGTTAATAATAGCAGCGCTGATGATACGACTCAGAATACTAGCGGACTAGTAATTATTGCTTCTGGTATACATAACACTGCGACTGCTATTTTTATCCAGGGATCTCCTACAGAATGGACTACAGGAATAATCGTTGATAGTTATCATTCTATAGGAGTGGAGTTCAATACCTTAGATACAGCTCGTATAGCAGATATTTATATCATCCCCCCGGATAATGGAGTGAATAGGGAGTTAGTAGGTAGGAATTCCACCAATACCGCAGACGTTTGGACGATGAACGATCAAGGATCCCTGACTACCACGGGAAATATTCAGGGAGCCATCATCGTTGGCACTTCTATCGTGAATACAGTGACATATCAAGCTGGAGGAACCCCTGGGTTTACTGGAACCTGCGCGCCAACTACGACTGCTACCGTAAAAGGTGGGATCATAACAGGGTGTTCTTAATGAAGAAACTTATATTCTTATTGCTGATTTCATCTCCATGTTTTGGACAGCAACTGTCAGAGACAGAATCTTTACGACTAAAGATAAATATGCTACAGCAAGAGCTTTATCAAGCTAAAGCCGAGATAACAGCTTTAAAGCTACAAGCTGGTTTGAATCAGCTAAAAGAATCTCATAAATGGCCAATTGGGACCACTATCCAGCTCGATAAAAATGATTTACCAGTCGCGGTTTTCCCAAAGGAAGAAAAAAAATAGGAGAAACATGAAGAAGCTAATTTTTATTCTCGCGTTCATTGGCTCATTTGGTTCAATCTGTTTCGGCCAGCAAACAGCAGTTTTGACCGATTCCGATGGTTCTGTCTGGACCAACGCTAAATGGTCATCTGCTCTTATCAGTCCGAATGGACAACCCACGATCAATGGAATCCCATTGACGCAGGCGCAACAGTTTGCTTCAGGTTCAACGAATGGGTCAGGAGCATTATCTTCCACATTGACGCCGAATAATACGATTGACCAGGCGAATACGTCTTGGCAATTCACGATTCAGCCGAATGCGTCTTCTGGACCAAGCATCATCTCTGCGACGATCACTAGTACGACACAGAATCTCACGACAGTACTCAACGCAGGTATAAAGGCTCCTCGGTTTCCTGCGAACTCTACCGCGTATGGATATGCCGACGTAGAAGTAACTTCGGCGGTCCTAGGCGCTAGCTATTACAACACGACTACGCCTACGTTGCGTCAGTTCAGTTTGGCTGGATGGACGAGTGTTGCTGGTGGAGGTGGCGGGGTTGCAAGTGTAGGAGCTACGGGCAATGCTGTCATTAGCGCTACGGTAACGAATCCGACAACGACCCCAGTGGTTATTATGACGCTGACAGGAGCTCCAGCCAATACCGTCCTGTCGAATTCGACAGGATCTACAGCGGCGCCAACCTATACAACTACACCAGCCTTCACTGGCTCCAGCATCACTGGATTGAATTTCACGCAGCTTGGTGGTGCGGCAACTATTGCACAGGTTCCGGCAACACTTGTGCAGGCCGTAGGTACTGTTTCTGCCAATACGAGTTTGAGATGGGTTACGGGCAATACGGCTACTAACGGTTCACTAACGGATAACGGTACGGCGATCACAACATCTGTTCCTATAACTGCATCGGCATTCAATGGTTCCGCCTCTGGACTCACTTCATTTCCTACGGGGCAGTTTGCTAATCCAGGTACAGTGAGTGCTGTTACTAGAGGATTGAATTTTGAATATCATTTTCAAGAGGCCTCTGGTGCGACGGCAATTGTTGACTATTCTGGAGCTAATAATCCGGGAACTGTGACAGGAACCGTAGGACTGACAGGAACTCTTGTTGGCGGTATGAATGTTTGTTCTACCGGATGCGTTGGTAGTGTGGCTCCTTCGGGTTATGTTTCTATTCCAGCCGCATTGAGTACAGATCCCACTCTTCAGTTCTATACTTGCACCAATTCTCTTACCGCTGCCGGAATTACTGGGGGATTTACCGATATAATCGCAGGCGGACTTATATCAGCTACGGCTCCATCAGGAGGAACTACGCAAGCTACAGGTTTATTCATTCAAGGTGGGCAAGGGAATAGTTTATCTACAAATGCTTCTAGTGTAGCTAAATTTGCAATTGCTCCGGGAATGTTCAATAACGCTACGGTTACGGCTCAATCTATCAATGCTCTTGCTGGTTGCCATCTTGTTACGGTAGTTAGGCAAACAGCCCCTACTACTGATCTTATTTATATCGATGGAAACTTATCTTCGGGGGGGCAATTCACTGGCACAGGCACTTTGCAGCAAGCTATTATAGGCTCTATTGCAATTGGAACACCTCCTTATGCAACTCTAAGCACCAACTATAAGCATCCGTATCCTGTTTATTATGCGGCCGGTTCTAGCGTTGCGTGGACTGCGGAAGAAGTACAGAGAAGCTATGGTTCTATCCAATCTTCTATGGGATTCCGGGGAGTTGTGCAGCTTCCTCCGGTTTATTCAGATGCAGGTAATCAGATTGTAGCTGGAATCGATTCTCTTACTTTTGGCTACAACTCTGCTAGCGTACATGGCTGGCCCTTTTACCTTTCAAGCAACCCCAAACCTGGAGCTGTAATAGTAACAACTCCCTATCCCGTAGTCACCAATCTAGGAATAGTTGGTTTGCAATTAAAGCAGGCAATTGCAGAATGCCAATCAGGAAAGTGGCAAGCAGCAATCAATCCAAACAGTCCTACGACCTTTCTCTTCTGGGGCGCAACAAATGATGTAACTGGGACTGCAACAGCGGCCGCTGGTCTTCCTGCTGTGCTTGCTGTAGATGCTCATCAACGACTTCATAGATTAGTCCAATGCGCTAAAGGGCTAAATCCTCAGCCAAGAGTAATCGTGGCGACAATGATTAGTCGAGGCGTCAATGGTTCTGCCGCTAATGGTACAGGGGTAAATTCAAGTACTCCATTGGAGACACTAAAGCAGCAAAACAATGATCTTATGAGGGCAGATTATGCTGGTGCAGATGGTATGTTTGATATGGCTAGTATTCCTGCCTTAGGTGCTGACGGAGCTTCTCTTGTTAGTACAGGAACCGCCTGCGTAGGGACTTCATCGACAGCTTACTTTACTGGAGATAGTGTGCATTTGACAGATTGCGGTCAGCAAACAGCCGCAAGCTATTGGAGTGCATATCTTAACTATTTAGATAATAAATTTGGATATACTAATCCAACTACAATTACCGCTGCAACCTACCCGGAGACATCTGCTGATGTGGCTATAAATGCCAATCCAGCAGCAGTTTCGACAATAACTTTGCCAACTGCTGTAGGTTTAGTTGGGACTGATAGGCAAATAGCTAATATGTCTGCCTTTGTAGTAACTGTAGCTGCTGCTGCGGGTGAAGTCATAAACGTATCCTCTACTTCGGTGGCATGTATTGCTGGAGCTGTTTGTAAGTTCCGTTCTGTTTTGGGAACATCACAGGGAGTAGCCTCACCTAATGTTACTTCTGGTGCGCATTGGGAACAGTTTTAGTAAACTTGATCTATTGAACCACTTTGTATTCGATCTGCCTCCTGAAAGACGAATAAAGGAGAACTTCACACACCGGAGCCGAGCAATGTCCATAAGTAACGAGTTTTCTTTACCGGATGGTACCCGAGCACTGAAAATCATCCTCGAAGGAACTGGATCTAAGGGCTCTTTGGTATCCCGGATTGAAGTACTAGAAGATAGGGACGAGAAACAGGAGAAGGCATATGCTGAATACCGGACACACACTCGCGAGACCCTCAAAAGTCTTGAGAATGAGCTGGATAATCGTATGAAGACATTCCAAATTGAGATGTCGGATGACCTGAAAGATCTACGTAAGAAGAATGCAGAGATAGAGAATGAGCGCCACAGAGAGATGAAGCGTTATATGCAGGCCATCATAGGAATGTTATTTGTAGCCCTGGGCACTGTTCTCTGGAAGTTTATCTCTAAGTAAGGCCCCATCGCTGAGGCCGTACCGGTTACTTAGGGTCTACTGGCTTAGGTGGGTTGATAGGCGGAGGCCCAGTTGGTTTATTGGGAGGCACCGGGCCAACATCTGTATGAGGGCCAATCGGCTTAGTTGGCGGCACTGGGCCGACAAGTTCAATCGTTAACAAAATAGTTCCCCTTTCTGCGATATAAAATACCGCACATATAGAGTAGAACACTTAAATATACTGGCCTCAGTATGTCAGCGCAGCGCAGCGCCATATCCCAGAAGCTATCTCTCCAGAAACCTAAGAAGAAGAATCCAACATGAAATACTTCTGGAGCCAAATAGATAAGCATAGCCTGCATAATAAAGCTCTTTGTAATCATCTTCTTGCATTCAATCCATGCGAGAAAGAATATAACGAAACCAACCGTCTCAAAGATGTAATAGCAATAGAAATATTGATTGCCTGACATTGGAGTCATCAGAATATAATCTGCGGCTATGCGCCCTATAAGCATCGTCATGAGCCATCTCATCATAAGAGATGTTTCGCGCCAGATAAGAAGCCAGAGAAGAAAAGTGTGGACTGCAATGGTGATACAGTTTATTGCTTGGTCGAACATACGTCAATTATAAAGGCCCCCCATTTCTGAGGAGACTTAAAAAGTGTGGGACGCCGGGTTGCGAGAGAAGCGGATAAGCTGCCAAGAATACCCAACTCGTCAGCAATCCCACACACTCATCTTGCAATAAGAGACGTGATATGTCAATATGGAGTTGCCAAGAACACCCAGCTTTCCAGATTATCGGACGGTTGGTTCGAGGGACTCCATGACCGATATACGAAAAAACGGCCCTCTTGCGGTAAAGTCTACGGGACATAGGCACCCGATGGTTCATGCGAAACTGAAATCCGGGCAACGGGTAGGTGATCGATCCTACATTGCGCAGACGCCCCGGTCTAAGTCATTCCCGCAAGGGTAAATAAGGATTTCGCTTGCTCTAAGAGACTTGCTGGGTGTTCTGAGTAAAAGGGACACTTGTTATAAATGACAAGGGATTGCGCTATGTCTTGATATACTTAAAGCATGGGTTATCTTGAACAATCCTACGACGCACTGAAGCGATGGGAAGGCGTAGTGCCGTACATGTACTTAGACTCCATCGGACTGGTGACGGTCGGCGTGGGATTCATGCTTCCGAATGTCTATGCGGCATCAACCCTTCCTTTCGTGAATACGAAGGATGAACCGGCCTCACAGGTAGAAATCGCGCTCGATTACAACCGAGTCAAAGCGTTGCCTGCCAACAAGTTAGTAACGTATTACCATTCTTTCTCGTCGCTCCTGCTCCCTCCATCAGAGATCAATCGCCTATTGGCCGCAAATGTGACTTCGTTTGAAGTTAGCCTTCGTCGGATCTATCCCGATTACGATGTCTATCCTGGATCGGTAAAGATCGGACTCTTGGACATGGTCTACAACCTAGGAGCGGCTAAACTACAGGCAACCTACCCCAAATTTAATGCTGCTGTACGTGCTCATAATTGGGAATTGGCGGCTGCACAGTCTCATCGTAATGGCCCTAGCGAAGAGCGTAATACTTGGACTAAAAATCAGTTTCTGGAGACGCTACTATGATTACTGCTTGGTTCGTAAAGGTATATAACTCGATTGTTTCCTTCTACATGGCCGTAAAGAACTGGTTCAAGAAGATGTTCGTGAGATCGGCATGAACGAGCGATGGACTCAGTTCCTCGCTGTAACGCTGATGGTATTCGGATTAGGAGCCATCGCGGCTGCGGATAAGTTCAACTACAGAGATCTAGCCAATGCTGGTACCGTAGTTGTCGGAGCGGGAGTGGGCTTGTTAACTGGGAAGGCAATCGATAAATCCAACAAAGACAAGCCAGAGGAACCTAGAGTATGACCGAATCTTGGCTGAAAACGCATGAACGCCTTATCCTCATAGTCCTGGGCCTGCTTGTTGCAGGTTTTCTTATTTGGAAGTTCCTCGATCATTCCGCTGCCGTCGCCGATAAGAAGTCGCTTCAGGCCGATGCGGTATTGCAGCAGCAAACAGTGATCAATACCAATCTGGCCGCACAGGTGAAGTCCCAGGGCGACACCTTGACCCAATTGGTAGTGCAGGTATCTCAGGAGAATGCAGCTCTCCTACAGGCCATCCAGGTGCGATCGACGGCTACTGTGGTGCAGCAGAAGGCTGACAATACTCTTCCTTTACCGGAACTGGCTACTCGTTGGGAGAATCTGGCATCCCTACAGTCCACAGACATCACCGCAACAAGCTCAGGATTGATTGTGAGCGACGCGGGAAGCCGGATGACCGTATCGGCCCTAGAACAGCTTCCTACGCTCCAGGCGAACCTCCAGGACACGCAGAACATCGTCGCAAACAAGGATTCTCAGATATCCAGCATGACCGAGTTCCAGGGAACGCTTCAGACGCAGGTACAGGGTCTCAACACTCAGATTGTGGATGCGGATAAGGCTTGCAGGCTACAGGTTTCTGCTGTAAAAGCAGATGCCCGTAAGTCCAAGATGAAATGGTTTCTTACAGGCATCGGAATCGGTATTGGTGGCGGAGTCGCGATCATGAGCAAGCTACTCTAACGTGTCAGAAACCATTCTGTAGCCTTCCATCCCCAGAAGCAGGCTGAAAGGGCTACAACTGGGCTCAGGAGTACCGCGAGATAGACAACGCAGTAGGTAAGCATGCGCATCGTCCTGTAGGCATCATCGGTAATTCGGCAGGAAAGTATTTCAGCATCAGACATTTTGTACCTCCAATACTTAGTTTATTCTCTCTTTCTCTTCGCACTTCATATATTTCACGGCCTTATATTGAATGTGAGGCATCTCTTTTCTCCACGTAATGCACCACTGTTCTGCCGTTTCCCCATCTACAAAGGGTAGATCGTGAATATGATCAACGGTGAATCTATGGCCTGTTTCTGGTATAAATCCTTCGATCATATAGAAGAATTCGTATACCCAAGGATTTAGAGCCATGTGCGGGCCCCTGTCATTTCTACATAATGCTGATCTATAACATCAGTCCACGGAACAAATACCTCATACTTATGATTGAGGCAGAATATCCCTTTGCAGCGCTTGCAGCGGGTCTTTACGCTACCGTTTGGGAAACGCTGTATTTCAGTGAGGCGATGAGTAAGCCAACTACACAGAAAGTTCATCACTTACTACCTCTTTCTCGCACACTTCGCAAAGATCTTCATCTTCCGCAAACTCAACATTGCAAAGTGTGCACTTCGGATAGCAAGATTCGCAGAGACTATCACATGCTTTCCCATATTCATTTATGAAGAAATAGACATACAGTTCATTGCTATATTCGTCGCATTGATCGCAGATCCCTTTACTGTCTGGATGTCTCATTAGATTAGCCCCATCGTGCCAGCGTTCGGCAGCCCTTCAATTGATTTCCAGTACGCTATTGACATTGCATCTGTGTGTGGTTCGTTGCGGAACTTTTGCGAATTGGGGATCTTGGCAAATCCTGCCAGCATTTCTACCGAATCATGGTAATCATCGTACCCATTCATGCAATCAAGCATCAGATCCATGGCCCGAGAAGGTACCACTAAGCCTAGTCCGATTGCGTAATCGACCACAGCGTCAATTCGTGTGGCCGCAGCATCTAAGCAGCGTTTCTGGCCGTCTAGATTGCGGTTCTTTGCGTGGCCGCCTGCTATCTTTATGTCGGCTGAGGCAGAGTCTAATGTCAGGTGAACGTCCATGATGTCTCCAGTTCCTCAATAATAGAATAGGTAGAAGAATGAGTCAAGTAGTATTTGACAACTGGCTGTTGTTGTGAAAATATCTATTCATGGCTAAGAAGAAAGAGTTCAATTATTCAAACCTTATTATGTATCTCAATGAGAGATATACGGTTAGGCAGTTTGCTACCGAAGCTAAGGTTTCAACACAGCATGCATACAACATATTGGATAGCAGAACTAGACTCTCTGATAGCGTCATCAAAGAGCTTGGTATCAAGGTAACTTACGAGGTAACTAAGTGAATCAATCAGAAAGCATTCTCAAGATCGCACCAGCCTTACTGAAGGCCCAGAAGGGTTTACAAGCTGCCCTAAAGTCTTCAACCAATCCTCACTTCAATAGCAAGTTTGCAGATCTAAAATCGGTCATCGAAGTAGCGCAACCAGCCCTCAACGATAACGGGATAACCTTCCTACAGCCTCTATCATTCAACGAGAACCGCGTCTGCATCACTACTGTGCTATTGCATGAGTCCGGTGAATGGCTGTCCGACACTCTCGAAGTACCACTCGTAAAGATGGATGCACAGGCAGTTGGTTCTGCAACTACTTACGGGAAGCGCTATTCTCTTCAAGCATTCCTTGGAATTCGTTCCGAAGATGATGATGGCCAGAGCGCAAGTGAGCCGGTACAGCAGAAAGCAGAGATAAGGGAGTTCCCTGCGCCTAAACCTCCAGCGGATCTAAAGGAAGCTCTTATCAATTCTCTTTATATCTCGGAGTCGAATAGGAAGAGGTTCATTGATATAGCTGTCAAGAATGGGAAGACTA
>Ga0137418_10004372_pt1 | contig 12983 bp, 10 predicted proteins | sample CZODoug3_1_2_16f_FD_122242 | JGI IMG/M metagenome (GOLD analysis project Ga0137418, IMG submission 122242) | Vadose zone soil fungal communities from Angelo Coast Range Reserve, California, USA - CZODoug3_1_2_16fungal (Hybrid Assembly) | ecosystem: Environmental > Terrestrial > Soil > Vadose...
TTGCTGATTCTTAAAGCCGGCACACTACTGCACCTGCGCGCCACACCAGCTCGCGCTTTTCCTTAACAAAGCGGCCAAGCTCTTCCACGACGTGAGCGATCAAGCGCGGCTGCTGTCCTGACGCCCGATGAAGCGATGGCGAAGGGCAAGGCAATGACGTCGAGTCCGCCCAGCAATTCCGGGTGGTGGCCGTCAAGATGAGCGCGACGAAGGCGAAAGAACCAGCATCGGCAAAATAGTCGAGAGACTCTTGGCGACCAGCTGGTCGCAGACATGGCCGCAATCGCATACGAACGTCAAATGAAGGAGCATTCGCCTCCGCAGGAGCACGATACCGGCGAGGCTCTTATACGAAAGATCATTTGTATTCAGGTCTAGCAAGTTCCAACCTCAACCGAACCCTCAGCGCCGAGGAGCGGCGCCATGCTATCCGGTCTTAGCAGCCAAATTGCATATTGTTATCAGCGCGCGAATGAGTGCAGAGAGCTTGCCGCTCTCTCAGTCAGCGAAAGCGACCAGCAATTCTACTTCGAACGCGAGCAGGGTTGGCTCAAGTTGGCGCACAGCTACGAGCTTTCAGAACGGGTGGCTCGTGTGATCAACGAGTTGGAAAGGCGCGGCCGTCTGATGCCGACGCCTCGGACGCAGCAGGCGCTGCCGAACTGCCCGTCTTGCGGTGTCGCAATGAACTTCAAAGGATCGTTCCCCGCCAAGGGCATAGGAGCGCAAGCGACCACGGCTATCGAGGTCACTCTGTTTGAGTGCCCGGATTGCGGGCGGAAGACCGACGAAGTGATCGAGTCCCGCTTGTGAGTGGCTCGGCTCGGAATTATGCGAGGCATGAAACTCTGGCTGAAGCGACGCACCGTAGCGCTAAAGCACGTCGAAGGCAGTCGCCGAATAATCGAGCGGCAGCGCTTTCTCGTAGTGCGGCGCAAAGCGCTCGGGGCCGCCAACACAGACCAGTCTGAGAGCCTGTTAGGGACTTTTGAGCAAACCCAGACGATCTTCGAGCAGGACTTGGCGGAGTTGGATCGCAGGAAGCCCCCCGAGCATTAATTTTCGCCACCCGTGCCGAGCTTCCCGCAACGCTACTGATTTCCATCGTGTTGAGGGCGAGCGTCGTATCATGACTGATACACGGCGGATCATCGCGGCGATATGCGCGAATGATGATCAGCCTTTTCCCGGAGCGCCGCTGTGAGGCTCACAACGAGGGGAGGCTCGAAGGTTCACGATCTTCCGTGCTGCGTGGAGCAAGCCATTCTTTCACACGCGCGATCTGTTGGGCTCGCTTTCCAAGGAAATCATTGAGACACTTCTTCTTACAGAATTGATAGCCCCACCAACGATGACCGGACGAGGCCGAAGCGACGATTGCAGGTGTGACATTTCTCCATACATTCCCCCGCGCGGCTTGGCAGCGAACGTGGTCTCATTACCTGAGTCGTCGTGCAATGGCGTAGCGGGTAAGGCTGAAAGGGGTGAATTTCCTCATTGTGTGATTGCGGCGCAACGCTCCGCCCAGCAGCCAACTGGCACGTACTACGCGCCTGGTGGAAATCGGTCCCTTTGGTATCAGCGTATGCGGCCTACGTCTGCACTGGCGGACACTGAAGGCACGAGACTCGTGTTAAAGCGCGCAGGTAAACCACGTGGGAGCACTCGGTGGACCGCATTTCGATGAGGAGCGCACGATACTACCAAGAACAGGGCCGCCTGCTGCTGCACTGGGCTTCAGCTTCCGGTGACGACCCTACGGTCGCCGCCAAGCTCGAAGCTCTTGCGCATGAGTCCTTGTTGCAGGCTAGTCTACTCGAACAAGCCGCTGGACGGGATAGCCCGAAGCAGGTTCTTGACCAATCTCAAAACCAGCAGCGGCGCGACGACACACCTCAGTGACGCGCAGGCATCGCGACGCCCAAAGCCGACCGTGGAAGTGTCGGCGGATATGTGGATCCAGTCCGAACTCGTAACGAGGCGATTTCATTCAGCCTCGTCATGAGTTGGCGCGCGAGCATGTGGTTGTATTTCTTCGCGCGTCAGATTGCCTATGGCTGCTTGGCCCCGCGTAAGATGAGCTTGGCAATCACATCTGCTGGATGTAAAATTCCTGGTAACAATTTGCTCCTTCGTCAGAACAAGAGGCTAGTTGCTGGTAACACTGTTCCCTATTGCGAATCGGGGATGCATCATGAAGTCGCCAGGACCACGCGGGGTGACCGCTCTCGACAAATACATAGGACTTCGATTGCGCACACGGAGACTGATGTTGGGCATGACCCAGTCAGACTTGGCCAAGGTGATTGGTCTGACGTTTCAGCAGCTTCAAAAATACGAGAAGGGCACCAATCGTGTAAGCGCAAGCACACTCCAAAAACTCGCTGTGACCATGAAGGTGTCTATCACCTATTTCTTTGAAGGCGGTTCATGCGAGAACGTCGCCGACGAAGACGTTGAGTTGGGATTCACTTCGTTCCTCGCCACGCCCGATGGTCTCGCGCTTGTCACAGCCTTCAAGAGCATCGAAAGCAAGTCTCTCCGTCGCGCCGTGGTGACACTTGTAGAAGGGATGGGAAGGCGCGATCGACTATCGAGGACGGGCCGGCGCGGCTGCGCGCGACATGCTGATCGAGGCTCGCTCTGCCGGCCTGAATCCGGACTGGTTGGTGGTTTCTGGAATCGATACTGAAGCGCAAAAGGTTTTGGCGAAGGAGGCGGGCTTTGCCTTCGCCCAGGGCTCGGATGCATTCCTCACCCTGAATTCCCGCCAGTTCCCGTACCCCAGGAATTGCACAATCGTATTCAGGGTATTGGTATGCGGTAGACTTTCATACCTCACCTTCCCCCAAATTCGCTTCAGGGTGACATGGCTCAACGCGATTCCTGTCTGATCGAAGATCATCTCGCTTAGCTCCAGAAAATCCTGGTTGCTCCAAAGATCGCTGTCGCCCCACCCCGTCTTTTCCTCGTACAGATGCTTAACCTGCCGAATCAAATCTTGGTCCATAGTTCTGTTTTAATGGTGATGTTCAACTGAAACCGTAGGGTTCATGGCCTCAATTTTTCAACAACATCTTCCTCACAAAATCCTTCTCCGCCTGAAAAGAAGTAAGTGAAAGTGCCTTATTCAAATAAAAGTCACTCTTATCGGATTCTCCTTCCAACAAATACAATTTTCCCAACGCAGCATGCAACAAATAATACTCTTCAAGAAAAGTCTTACGTAAGCCCTCCAGCACGTTAAAGGCAGAAAGCTTTTGGCCATTATAATAAAGCGCGATGCCATAGTTGAGCGAGACAAAGGGATTGGGGTTGCCTTGCAGTAACTTCGTGTATAATTGCGTAATCGTTGCCCAATCCGTATCCGCAAAACTTTTTGCGTGGCTATGGAGGTGGGCGATCGCCGCCTCGAAATGCTGAATCATGAACAACGTCAAGCGATTGCCTGTTTTCTAAGGGCTCTGCCTGAACTCGTAAAGCTATCGCACAGAGATGCGAAGGTTGTATCGCGGTCGCTCTCCGCTTACTGGAAGCAGTTTCTTCCATTATGAGACACCTCGTCGTTTCCGTCGGTCATGGAGTGCTGTAGGCTGTTATCGTCTACCTCGCGTGGGGTCTCGTTGTGCGCCATCGCTACACCAACGCCTTCGCCGCGACTTCGCCTGGCGATACAATGTTCACCGTTATCACCCGTTTTGGCCCACCCGATAACCTCGAATCTCCACTGAAGTATTCTCGCCCGGACTATTGCGCCAACGCCCATCCGCCATGCTCCGACCCCTACTTCCTCCGGCTCTGGTACTCGCTACCATTCACATCCGTGGTCGGCGGGCACGTCCTCGATGGCGACGGCGGAGTCGGTCTCGGTGACGGCGTCGGCGGCGGCAGCGGCGAGAGCCTCGAGCGTCGCGCGCGTGATCTCCTCCACGGCCGGCCGCGGGATCACGGCGGGTGCGTCGAGGCGGGGCGCGGGCGCCGACGTTCCGAGCAGCTCCTTGGCGATCTCGGCGAACGACACGCGCGGCTTCGCCCCCTGGGGTGCAGACGCGGCGGCCGGCGTGGGCGCCGGGATGGCCTCGCGCAGCGTCAGGCGCGCGGTCGGCTTGACGACGGCGGCGGGCGTCTCCACGCGCGGGGCGGGGATCTCGATCCTCGGCGCGGGCGCGACGACGGCGGCCGCGGCGAGTTCGGCGCGGAGCAGTTCGAGAGGCGGCAGGGCGGTCTCGACCTGCGGCCGCTCGACGCGCGGCGCGGGCGTCTCGACCTGCGGCGTCTCGATGCGTGGCGTCTCGACCGCCGGCGAGGCGATCTCCACGCGCGGCAGCTCGATGCGCGGGGCCGGCGTCTCGATGCGCGGGGCCGGCGTCTCGATGCGCGGCGTGGGCGTCTCGATGTGCGGCGTGGGCGTCGCGATGTGCGGCGCCGGCGTCTCGATGCGAGCGGCTTCGGCGCGCGGTGCGGCGATCTCGGCATGCGGCGCGGGCGTCTCGATACGCGCCGTTTGCACGCGCGGCGCCGGTGGGGCGACGCGGGCCGCGATCTCGATCACGGGCGCCACGCCGTTGCCGTGGCTCGAGCCGTGAGTGTTGAGCATCTTCTGCAGACGCACGCTCGTTGCCCGCGCCGTGCTCGGCCCGCTCATCAGCGGCACCACCTTGTCGGCGCGGTCCACGCCCGTCCTCGCGGCCGGCCGCTCGGCCCCCATCGACTGGGGCGCGCGTCGCATCTCGGGCTCGGACACGCGACGGGCGATCGGCGCGGGCGTGAACTCGGGAAGGCCCGGGCCGCGCCGCAACCGCGCGATCGTGTCGAAGTAGGCTGCGGGCGTGCCGCTCACATCCAGGTGACGGAACTCCACGCAGTCGACCTCGGAGAAGCCGAGCTGCTTGATCTTGCGATGGAACGCGTCGGGCAGCCGCTCGACCACGAACATCAAGCGCGGCGGCCGCGCGGCCGAGATCTCGACCGAGGGATAGAGCCGGCGAATGGCCTCCGGATACTCGAGGCACCAGGAGTACGCCTCGACCGCCTTCAGCAGCATGTCCTCGTCGGCGGTGAAGCCGGCGGTGAGCAGCACGAACGCGCCCTCGGCGTCGAGGGCGACGATATCGATGCTGGCGTGACCGAGCAGCACGCGCGAGTCGAGCACGGTGAGTCCGGACTCGATGCCGTCGAGGTGCTCGAGCACCAGCGACTGCATCTGTCCGAGATCCACGACTTCCAGCTTCTTGACCACCAATCTCATCGCCTGCTCCCCGCGCTGGATTTGCCCGTGACGGGCAGAGGAGGAGCAAAGGGGGTACCAAACCGGTCACCAGGCCTTAAGTTACTGAAAATACGATCAAACTAGGACACATCGGCGGGCAAAACACCGGATGTCCGGTCGATTCTTAGCCGATCGGACCCGATGGCAAGCTGCGGTATGGCGAGGAACTGGCCAGGCGCGGGCCCGGGCGGCGGGGAATTAAGCTTCGGTCAGCTTCTTTCGGAGGGTCTGGCGGGTGATGCCGAGGACCTTGGCGGCTTCGCTCTTGTTGCCCTTCACCTGCTGCATGACCTTGAGGATGTAGGAGCGCTCGACGGCGGCAAGGGTGCGGGCCGTCGGCGCCGCATCCTCGGCCGGCCGACCCTCGGGCAACTGGGAGAACTGCGCCGGCAGGTTATGGGCGTCGATCGACTCGCTGATCGACAGGATCACCGTCCGCTCGACGAGGTTCTTGAGCTCGCGCACATTACCGGGCCAGGCGTAGCCGAGCAGCAGAACCTCCGTCTCCGGGGCGAACCGCCGGACCATCTTGTGGAACGTCCGATTCGCCTCGGTCAGGAAGTGGCGCGCCAGCGGCAGGATGTCCTCTGTGCGCTCGCGCAGGGGCGGAATGGTGATCGGGATCACGTTGAGCCGGTAGAAGAGGTCTTCGCGGAACTTTCCCTCTTTCACCATGGTCTCGAGCGAGCGATTCGTGGCGGCGATGACGCGGACGTCGACCTTGATGTCGCGTGTGCCGCCCACGCGCTTGAACATCCGTTCTTGCAGGCAGCGCAGCAGCTTGGCCTGGCTGTTCGGCGCCATCTCTCCAACTTCGTCGAGGAAGAGGGTGCCGCGATCGGCCATCTCCATGAGCCCCTTCTTCGTCGCGCGCGCGTCGGTAAAGGCCCCCTTCTCGTGGCCGAACAGCTCGCTCTCGAAGAGCGTCTCGGTGATGGCCGCGCAGTTGACCTCCATGAACGGGAAGTTGCGCCGCGCGCTCTCGTAGTGCAGTCCCTTCGCCACCAGCTCCTTGCCGGTGCCGCTCTCGCCGTGGATGAGGATCGTGTGCGCCTCGCTGCGCGCGAGCTGGCCGATGATGTCCCGCAGCCTCCGGGTCGAGTCGGACTCGCCGATGAGCTGGTCCGTGCGGTACTTGCCTTCCTCGCGCTTCGTGAGCCGGGTGATCTCGCGTCGCGCCTTGACCTCGTCGAGCGCGCGGCTGACGGAGATCCGGAGCTTCTCGAGATGCTGGAAGGGCTTCTCGAGGTAATCGGTGGCGCCTGTCTTGATGGCGGCCACCGCGCTCTCGATGTGGCCGAACGCCGTGATCATGATGACGGCGCTGTCGGGGTGCTTGGCCTTCAGCTCGCGCACGACCTGGATGCCGTCCATGTCGGGCAATCGGAGATCCACGAGGGCCACGTCGGGCGACAACTCCTCGGCGAGCTCGAGGCCCTCCTTGCCGGTGCCGGCGGTGTGGACCTCGACGTCGTCTTGGGCGAGGACTCTGGAGACCAGCGTGCGGATGTTGCGCTCGTCGTCGATGACCAGGATGGTGTCCATCGCCTTCTGCGATTCTAGCCGAACCGGCCCTGCCAAGAAAATAGCCAATTGCGTTGAAATTGGCCAGACTCGCGGTGAAAAAACGCCTCCGAAATCTGTCGATTACATCAATGCACGTGGGCTCTTATACCGCGTGGCATATGCCTTGTAGCTGCGGGATGGCGGGAGGGAGCGACCGTGATTTCAGACGTCTCGAGAGAACCGAGAAGCCTGAACGACTTGCTCAGGCAGCTCATCCGGATCGGCATCGCCCTGTCGAGCGAGCGGGATCTCGGGGTGCTGCTCGAGCGGATCGTGGCCGAGGCGCGGCGCTTCACCAACGCGGAGGCCGGGATGCTGTTCCTGAGGGAGGGCGGCGCGCTGCGCTTCGCCGTCGTCCAGAACGAGCCCTTCGTGCCGCGCTTCGGCGCGGCCGACACCCGTGCCTGGATCGGCGCCGAACGGCTGGCGCTGGACCTGCCGGGCCTGGCCGGCCACGTGGCCAAGACGGGCGAGACGATCCTGCTGCCCGACGCATCCGGCGTGCCCGACGGCCGGCCCTCGACGTTCGACGCACCCACCGACGACAACACGCGCTCCGTGCTGGCGGTGCCGCTGCAGGAGCCGGCGGGCGACGTGGTTGGCGTCCTGCAGCTCATCAACGCGCGCGACGAGGACGGCGAGGTGATCCCGTTCGCGGCGGCGTTCGAGGGGCTCGTGCGCTCGCTCGCCGCGCAGGCGGCGGTGGCGATTCGCAACGCCACGCTCGAGGACCTCTCGTTCAAGGATCCGCTGACCGGTGCCTACAACCGGCGATATTTCATGCTGCGCATCGAGGAGGAGGCCAAGCGGCACACGCGCTACGGCGAGCCCGTGTCCCTCGTGCTGATCGACGTCGACCATTTCAAGCCGGTCAACGATCGCCACGGCCACAGCACCGGCGACACCGTGCTCCGCGAAGTCACCCACGTGCTGATGGAGAACTCGCGCGACTTCTCGATCGTCACACGCTACGGCGGCGACGAGTTCGCCGTGCTGCTCGTCAACACGCCGAAGCCGGGCGCCCTGCGGTATGCCGAGAGGGTCCTCGGCATCGTCGCGCGTCACCAGTTCGTCCACGGCCACCTCACCGTGAGCATGGGCGTCGCCACGCTGCCAGACGATGTGCGCGCGGCCGACGAGCTGATTCCCACGGCCGACCGCGCGCTCTACACCGCCAAGCAGGCCGGCCGCAACAACATCCAGAGCTGTTGAAGGTGGGGGGCCCCGAGATGGCCCCCCACGCCCCCCAACGTTCGGAGCGCCCCGGCCAAGCCGGGGCGCTCCTCTAAACGCGCCTCGGAAGAAGCCGGGGCGCCCCTCGACCCTGCGACGTCAGGGCGAAGCCGGGGCCCGTCGATTCGACCGTCGCCATCCTGCATATACTGGGGCTCGATGGAGCCGGACGTCGATTTCCCTACGCTCGACCTGCCCGTCCGGCCGCCGTACGCGCCGATGGAGGCGCTCTCGGTGGACGCGCTGCCGCCCGGCGAGGAGTGGGCGTTCGAGCCGAAGTGGGATGGGTTCCGCTGCCTCGCCTTTCGTGAGGGCGAGCGCGTCGTGCTCCAGTCGAAGAGCGGACAGACGCTCACGCGCTACTTTCCCGAGCTCGTCGCCGCGCTGAGCGCGCTGCCGCTCCCGCGCGTCGTCTTTGACGGGGAGATCGTCGTCGCCCGCGACGGGCGGCTCGACTTCGACGCCCTCCTGCAGCGCATCCATCCGGCCGAGAGCCGTGTGCGGAAGCTGGCGCGCGAGACGCCGGTGACCTATCTCGTCTTCGATGCGCTCGTGGACGACGCCGGTCGCGACCTCACCGCGCTGCCCCTCACGGAGCGGCGGCGGCGGCTCGAGCAACTCTTCGCGCGCGTGCCGGCGGATGGGACGCTGCGGCTCTCACCCGTCACCGCCGACCGTGCGCTGGCGGGTCGCTGGCTCGCCGAGCTCGGCGCGGGCGGGCTCGACGGCGTTGTGGCCAAGCGCGCGGACGCGGCCTACGCGTCCGGGGAGCGGACGGCCATGCGCAAGGTCAAGCGCATGCGCACGGTCGACTGCGTGGTGGGCGGCTTCCGCTACGCGCAGACGGGCGGCGAGATCGGCTCGCTGCTCCTCGGGCTCTACGACGACGCCGGACTGCTGCACCACGTCGGCTTCAGCGCGAGCTTCACCGTGCCGGAGCGCCGCGCGCTCAAGCCCGTGCTGGAGCCGCTCGTCGAGCCGCCGGGCTTCACCGGCGGCGCTCCCGGCGGTCCCAGTCGCTGGAGCGCTGGACGCAACACGGAGTGGAAGCCGCTGGCGCCGCGGCTCGTGTGCGAGGTCCGTTACGATCACTTCTCGGGCGGCCGCTTTCGTCACGGCACGAAGTTCCTGCGCTGGCGGCCCGACAAGGCGCCGCGCCTCTGCACGTACGCGCAGGTCGAGGGCGGAAGCGATGACAGCCTCGCCCAGTTCTGGGGACGGAGAGCCGGGTGACCGAGCTCGAGATCCTCGAGCGCATCCAGCGCCGTGTGCTCTGGCTCTCCACGTGGATGGTGCACGAGGCCAATGCGCGCCCGAGCGTGGACGGCGCCAAGGTCGGTGGCCACCAGGCATCCTCCGCGTCGGTGGTGAGTCTCCTCACCGCCCTCTACTTCAAGGCGCTCCGGCCCGGCGACGTGGTCGCCACGAAGGCGCACGCGGCGCCGGCCTTCTACGCCATCCAGTTCCTGCGCGGGCGGCTCGATGGCGCGCGTCTGGCGACGCTGCGCGAATTTGGCGGCTTGCAGGCGTACCCGAGCCGGCGCAAGAACCCCGACGTCGTCGACCTCTCGACGGGCTCGATGGGACTCGGCGCGGTCATGACGACGTTCGGCGCTCTCGCGACACGCTACCTCGTCGATCATGGCGCGGCGCGCTCGCCCGAGCGCTTCGTGGTCATGGTCGGCGACGCCGAGCTCGACGAAGGCAACGTGTGGGAGGCGCTGGGCGAGGAGCCGCTCGCACAGCTCGGTGATGTGCTCTGGATCGTGGACGTGAACCGGCAGAGCCTCGATCGCGTGATCCCCGATGGGCGCACGCGCCAGCTCGCCGATCTCTTCCGCGCCCACGGCTGGCGCGTGCGCGAGCTGCGGTGGGGCGGCCGGCTCGAGGCCGCGTTTCGTCGCCCGGGCGGCGAGCGGCTGCGCCGCCGCCTCGAGGCGATGCCGGGCCGCGAGTATCAGCGGCTGCTGCGGCTGCCGCCGGGCGCCGTGCGCAAGACGCTCGTCAGCACGCCGGACGGCGCGCTCGACGCCGACCTCGATCGCGCCCTCGCCGGTTTCCCGGACGACGCGCTGGCCTCGCTCGTGGCGGATGTCGGCGGCCACGATCTCGCGTCGATCCTCGAGACACTCGACGAGGCCGAGCGCGAGCGCGGTCGGCCGGCGGTGATCCTGGCCCACACGATCAAGGGCTGGGGACTGCCCTCCGCGGCCGATCCGCTCAACCACACGATGGTCACGAGCCCGGCGCAGATCGCCGAGCTGCGCGCGGCATTCGGCATCGCGCCGGGCGAGGAATGGGCCGGGTTCGATCCCGCCGGCGCCGAGGCGGCGTACGTGCGCCGGCTGCCGCCGCTCTGGACGCCGCCGCCGCGTGCGGCCGCCCCCGCCGTGCCGCGCGCGCTCGACGAGACGTACGAGGGCGCGATGTCCACACAGGAGGCGTTCGGCCGCGTCCTCGGCGCGCTCGCGCGCCGCCCCGAGGGCGACGCGATCGTCACCGTTTCCGCCGACGTCGCGGTGACGACGCACCTCGCGGGCTGGATCAACCGCACGGGCGTGTACGGGCTGCACGCGCGGCCCGATCCGTTCGCCGACGCGCCGCAGGCCATGGCCTGGCGCGAGTCGCCGTCGGGCCGTCACATCGAGCTGGGCATTGCCGAGCACAACCTCTTTCTTCTGCTCGGGGCGCTCGGCCTCACCGCGGAGATGTCGGGCACGACGCTACTGCCGATCGGCACGCTCTACGACCCGTTCGTGCCGCGGGGCCTCGACGCGCTCTATCACGCGCTCTACGCCGGTGGCCGGTTCGTCGTGGCCGCCACGCCGTCCGGCGTCACGCTGTCGCCCGAGGGCGGCGCTCACCAGTCGGTGATCACGCCCTCGATCGGCGTGGCGCTGCCCGCCATCGCCTACTTCGAGCCGTCGTTCGCGCGCGAGGTGGAGTGGATCCTCCTCGACGGCCTCGCGGCCATCGCGGCGCGCGAGGGGGAGAGCCTCTATCTGAGATTGTCGACGCGCGCGGTCGACCAGGCCCTCGCGCCGCCGCCGTCGGACGACTACCGGCAGGCCGTACTCCGCGGCGCGTATCGGCTGCGCGACGCCCGCGAGGCGCCGGCCTATGCCGCTGATCGCGCCGTGCACGTCTTCGCCGCGGGCGTGATGGTCACGGAGGCGCTGGCGGCGGCGCGCTTGCTCGCGGCGCAGGCTGTCTTCGCCAACGTGTTCGTCGTGACCAGTCCGGATCGCCTCTATCGCGGCCTCCGCGCGCCGCGCCCGTGGCTGGAGACGCTCGTCACCGCCGACGAGGAGGACGTGCCGGTGGTCTCCGTCCTCGACGGCCATTCGCATGCGCTCGGCTTTCTCGGTTCCGCGCTCGGCGTTCCGCAGCAGGCGCTCGGCGTCGAGGACTTCGGTCAATCCGGCGCCCGCGCCGATCTCTATCGCCACTACGGCATCGACGCCGCGGCCATCGTGGCCGCGGCCCGCACGCTGCTCGCCCTATGAGTGGGCGGCATTCCGCTTGCTTCGTGTCGGGGACGAGTTCGACAAACGTTCCTCCGCGGTGGCGCGGCCGTCGGCAATCCAACAGGGCGGTCGGCGCGCCGCCGCCGGCCGGGGGGCGACGACGAAGGCCGTGGTGACTTTCGCGCGATCGCCGCTCGGCGCGTGCCTGCTCGACCTGGTCGAGCGGCGCGCCGCTGCCCAGCGCACGTGGCTGCGGGAGACCGCCGCCGCCTCCGACGCCCGCACGCTGGAGACCGCATTCGCGGAGACGAGCCGCCGTGTCGGCGCCGCCCCGCTCGCGCTGGCCGACGCCGAGCGCGCGGCGCTCTCGGCGCTCGGCGTCGACTGGTCGCTCGACGCGTGGGGCCTCGACGACGCCGCCCGCGCGGTCTGGCTCCTGCTCGTCGCGGAGCGCGCGGCCGCCGACCTGGAGGAACTCATCGAGCGCCGGCGCCGCCAGGGCGATGCGCGGCAGCGCGCGGCGCTCATGCGCGTGCTGCCGCTGCTGCCCGACGCTCGGCAATGGCTGGCCGTGGCGCTCGAGGCGCGGCGCGGCGACGTGCGTGCCGTGCTCGAGGCGCTCGTCTGCGACAACCCGTATCCGGCCGCCCACTTCCACGAGGTGCACTTCGACGACCTCGTGCTGGCCGCGCTCGACGCCGACCTGCCGCTGGCGCGCATGATCGGACTCGGCGCGCGCGTGACGGAGCGGCTCGCGACGGCGGCGGCGCGCGTGGCCGCCAGCCGCCGCGCCTCGGGACGCCGCCCACCCCAAGACCTGTGGCGTCTGGGCTGGAGCGTGGCGTGAGCCGCGTGCCCGCCACCGGCTCCGCGGCGGACTTCCTGCCGGCGCGCCGCACACTGCCGGCGCTGCGCGCGGCGGCTGCGTCTTGCCGTGGCTGCCCGCTGTGGGCGCGCGGCACGCAGACGGTGTTCGGCGAGGGCCCGCGACGCGCGCGCGTGATGCTGGTCGGCGAGCAGCCCGGCCACGAGGAGGACCTCGCCGGCAAGCCGTTCGTCGGCCCCGCCGGCCGCGTGCTCGACCGTGCCCTCGAGGCGGCCGGCATCGCACGCACGGACGTCTACCTCACCAACGTCGTGAAGCACTTCAAGTGGGTGCCCAAGGGCAAGCGCCGCATCCACGCCAAGCCCAACCAGATGGAGATCTCGGCGTGCCTGCCGTGGCTCGAGGCGGAGCTCGACGTCATCAAGCCGGTGGTGCTCGTGTGCCTCGGCGCCACCGCCGCGCAAGCATTGCTGGGTCCGAAGTTCCGCGTGACGAAACAGCGCGGCGAGTGGGTGCAGGCGCGCTGGGCGCCGTACGTGACCGCCACCGTGCATCCCTCGGCGATCCTGCGCGCGCCCGACGACGCCGCGCGCCACGCCGAGATGGAGCGCTTCGTCGCCGA
>Ga0137418_10004374_pt1 | contig 12979 bp, 9 predicted proteins | sample CZODoug3_1_2_16f_FD_122242 | JGI IMG/M metagenome (GOLD analysis project Ga0137418, IMG submission 122242) | Vadose zone soil fungal communities from Angelo Coast Range Reserve, California, USA - CZODoug3_1_2_16fungal (Hybrid Assembly) | ecosystem: Environmental > Terrestrial > Soil > Vadose...
TGGAGTTGTGCTTTCTGGCTTTATCGAGATTCGTAATTGCTTGAAGCAAAAGAGAAGTTGGCTCCCCGGGCTAGATTCGAACTAGCAACCCTTCGGTTAACAGCCAAGAAACTAATTTAATCAGAACTTGCCGGAATTGGCCCTGACTGAAGGTGATTGGGCACGATTCCCGATTCCAACGACTCTCTCGACTACTTCTAACTACCAACAATTCCAACAAATCGGGGCGTCTGCTTTTCGCTCAAAGCTAACTCCAATCTGTTGAAAACGACGCATTCGTACAAAGACTGTGAAACTAAGACCCCCTGATTTTCCGGTCACATTGTGCGCAAGTAGATCCTCGCAATTCGCGACCCACAAAGAGTGCATCACTAAACTGCACCTCTGCAAACGATTTACGAGTCGCCTTCTTTATTAGGGAATTATTAGAAAGCTCTTGAGCGACTGAAACAAAATCAAATGCTCTTCGAGCATCTACTGGTATAATGTTGTCCCTTCCATTTTCTTTTCAATTTCATCGTGTGCTATTCCCCTCTCTGGCACGAGAAAGCCAATCCTCATGAGAACAGCCGTTGCGGATCGCCGTGTCACTCGCCGTCACAGCTTCAAGGCCCCGTTGCGAGTTCGCATCTGGAAGTCTGTTATTCCCGAGCGGCGAACCGAATCAAAGAACCATCCTGAAAGAGGAATTTTCTATACAACGGATTGCCTCCTCCGCGTGGGTACGACAATTGAAATCCTCCTCAAGATGCCGGAAGAAATCACTGCTGAAGCGACAACTGAATGGCTGCGTACAGGACGCGTCGCGGGCGTCGAGCCAATCAATTCCTCGCGTGGCAAGTCCGGCATTGGTGTGGAGTTTGATTGCTATCAGATTTCGTGGGCTAAGACAGCTTGACGATCCGGGGGGAAACAAATGGCCATTCCACTTCGCGCGCTGATCATTGAAGACTCTCAGAATGACTGCGACTTGCTGCTGGGTATGCTGTGCCGGGGCGGTTATGACGTGGCGCACAAACGTGTGTGTAACGCAGCGACTCTCGGCACACTTCTAGAAGACGGACAGTGGGACATCGTTATCTCCGATTACTCAATGCCCGGTTTCAAAGGCACTGATGCGCTTGCGATGGTAAGAGAAAAAAGATTAGACGTCCCCTTCGTTTTTCTCTCTGGCACCATCGGCGAAGAAATAGCAGTCAATGCCATGAGGGCCGGAGCCCAAGACTACGTGATAAAGGGCAATGCCGCACGGTTGCTTCCGGCAATCCAGAGAGAATTGCGAGAAGCAGAGGTCCGTCGCGAACGCAAGCAAATGGAGCAACGCGTGCGACAACTGGAAAAATTTGAGGCACTGGGAAAGCTTGCCGGCGGAGTATCCCATGATTTTAACAACGTAATCGGGGCCATCATGGGCTGGGCAGAACTTGGGGTTGATCGCGTGCCTTCCGACAGTCCCGAAGCCAAGCTGTTTCGAAACATAGGCGAACAGGCAACACGGGCGGCGGGGTTAACCCGGCAGCTCCTCGCCTACGCTAGGCGCCAGGTCCTGGAACCCAAGAACATCAATTTGAATCACATGGTTAACGAGACGACGACGCTGCTCCAAAAGACTATCGGGGCACAGATTGAAGTAAAGATGATGCTCGCACCAGATCTTCAGATCACCCGAGCCGATCCTTCTCAGATCGAGCAGGTGATCATGAACCTTTGTTTTAACGCCCGGGACGCGATGCCGAAGGGCGGCCACCTGCTGATTGAGACGCGTAACATTGACTTGGATTTGTACTATTGCAGAACACATGCTGACGCTCAGCCAGGGCGATATATCCAGCTTTCGGTGAGCGATACGGGCGTCGGAATGGATGCGGCGACGACAGAACGGATTTTTGAACCTTTTTTTACAACCAAAGAAATTGGCAAGGGTACCGGGCTCGGTTTGGCGACGGTCATGGGGATTGTCAAACAACATGGAGGGTTCGTCGACGTTTACAGCGAACTTGGGAGGGGCACAGCGTTTCGGGTCTATCTCCCGGCGTGCGAAGGTGCAGCGGAACCATTACACGAGGTGGACGAAGCTCCGGTGCGAGGAGGGACGGAAACCATTCTGGTTGCCGAAGACCATGAAGGAATGCGCGAAATGGCGCGGGAGATTCTTGAGACGCTTGGTTATCACCTGCTTATTACCCAGGACGGAGAAGAGGCCGTTCGTCGATTCAAGGAACATCGAAATGACATTTCGCTGGTGCTGCTTGATGTGATCATGCCCACGCTGGATGGAATCGACGCTTACGAACAGATTTGCAAGTCCAAGGCGGGCATGCCTGTGATCTTCACTTCTGGCTATTCCGATCACGGGCCCGTGCTGGCGTCCTTGACTACGAGGGGCGCGACCGTTCTACAGAAGCCGTACGGCGCGAAGGTCCTGGCCCGAAGAGTGCGAGAACTCCTGGACGAGGCCAAGGTTCTGGAGCCAACTCACGGATGAGGCGTTCCGGATCATAGCGGGGCCCCCGGTCTGGAGGCCGGAATCGTGAAGTAAAATGTGGCACCTTTGTCCACTGCGCCGCTTGCCCAAATGCGTCCCCCGTGCCGATCTACAACGCGGTGCACGGTGGCAAGCCCAATTCCGGTTCCCGCAAATTCCGCTTCATTGTGAAGTCGTTGGAATGGGCGAAAGAGATTTTCGGCATAGTTCATGTCAAACCCCGCCCCGTTGTCACGAACGAAGAAGATGGTTCCTCCTTGTTGCTGGTCTGTTCCAACCTCAATCCGCGGCTCAGAGACTTTCGCGGTGAACTTCCATGCGTTCCCGAGCAAGTTGTCGAACAGTACCCGCATAAGCCCGTTGTCTGCTTGCGCCAAAAGGCGCTCCGCGACGCGCAGGTTCACGCGCCGCTCCGGATCTTTCTTCTGCAACTCGTCGAAGACCGCCCGCGCGATGCTGGTAAGGTCGACCGACTCACGCCTCAGGCCGGCGCGGCCAACGCGCGAGAGCGAGAGGAGGTCGTCGATGAGCTCGCCCATGCGCTGCGCCGATTCGCGTACACGGCGCAAGTAGTCTTGGCTTTGCGGATCGAGCTGGTCGGCGTTGTCCTGAAGCAACAATTGGCTGAATCCGTCGATGCTGCGAAGCGGGGCGCGGAGATCGTGCGAAACCGAGTAGCTGAACGCTTCCAGTTCGCCGTTCTTGCGCTCCAGCTCCTCGACGAAAGCAGCGCGCGTTTCAGCAAGCTCCCGAGCGGAGTTCGCCGCAACAACCTCCAACTCCTTTTTCAGGAGCTGTTCACGAATGTTGCGGTTTTCGTCTTCGAATTGCTTTCTACGCAACTGCGCGCGCACGCGCGCACAGAGAACCTCGAGATCGCTGGATTTCGCGATGTAGTCGTCCGCGCCGGCGTTGATGCCCTCGATCATCGCGCCCTGCTCTTCGAGGGCCGTGTGCATGATTAATGGAATGTCGCGCCACGCGACGGAGCCCTTGATGCGGCGGCAGGTTTCCTGTCCGGAGAGCCCTGGCATCACCAGATCCAAGAGAATGCAGTCCACGGTTTGAACCGAGAGCAGCTCCAGAGCCTCCTCCCCTGAACGCGCGGGAACCACGTCGTAACCTTCTTCCCGCAATTGAGCGGCAACTTCGTGGAGATAGGTAAGGCTGTCATCCACCGTCAAAATTCTTTTCGGTCCGAGCAAACTCGCGGTGGAAGCAACGGTCGAGGGAGCTCCGGCAGAGCGCAGGACGGCGGTTACGCGCGCGAGAATGATCTGCGTGTCCTCTTCCTTTCGCACGTAGGCGTCGGCTCCGGCCTCGAGCGCCCGGAGCTCGCCACTCCGCTCCTCGGAGGCGGTCAGCAAAATGCAGGGAGTGCTGCGCAGGACAGCGTCGGCCCGGATCCGGCGGATCACCGTCGAACCATCGATGCCGGGGAGTACGCCATCCACCACAATCACGGCCGGGCGGGCATCCAAGGCCGCCCGGAGGCCATCTTCTCCACTTCCCGCGGTGACCACCGAATACCCGGATGATTCCAGCACGAACTTCAGCTCTTCGCGAAACGTGGGACTATCGTCGATGACAAGGACGGTCTTTGATTTTGGGGATTCGTTTGCCGGCTCTCTTTTCCGCAACAGTTCGCGGGCACGAGCGACAACATAGGACTGGTCGTATGGCTTTCCAACGTACTCATCAGCACCCGTATTCAGTCCCCGGACGCGGTCCCTCACTTCCGCTTCGGAAGACAACAACATTACGGGAGCGCCCGCTGTGGAGGGAGTTGTTCTAATCTCTCGGAGGAATTCGATTCCGTCTCCGTCCGGGAGGAGCACATCGAGGATGATGAGGTCGAAGGAACCTTTCACCAGGGCCGCGCGCGCTTCCGATAAAGTCGAGCACAGCGTATTCGCGAATCCCGCCATCTCGAAAGCTTCACCGAGATCCATGCGAACGGTGAGGCTGTCGTCAACGATGAGAATGCGTGGCTTCAACCGTTTTTCCTCAACTCGGCTTCGCGCGCAACGGCGGTCAAGGCCAAGGCTATTTGGTCCAGGGCCAGAACGCGACCAGCTGCGCCCATCTGAGTGGCTTCCTTCGGCATGCCGAAAACCACGGATGAGGCCTCGTCCTGAGCGATCGTAAGCGCGCCGGCGTGTCGAAGGGCGAGCAGACCCGCAGCGCCGTCTCTGCCCATTCCGGTCAGAAGACAAGCAGCCGTTTGGCTGCCCAACTCTTTAGCGAGAGACTCGAAAAGAACATCGATGGAAGGCCGGCAGGAGTTCCTCTCCGGATCGCGGGTGAGCCTGAGTCTACCGTGCTGCACAATCATGTGAAGGCCCGGCGGAGCCATCACGATGCCCGCCTGCCCGAATGCCGGTAGGTTTTCCCCATCGTTGGCGTAGCGAACGCGCAGCGCTGAGAGGCCATCGAGCCACTCGGCAAACGAGGCGCTGAAGGGTTCTCCGATGTGGATGACGAGAAGAATGGGGATCGGAAAACCGGCTGGTAGTCCGCGGAGTATTTCCATGATGGCGGCGGGACCACCAGTCGATCCGCCAATCGCAATGATGCTCTTTTGCGCCGATCCGTTGGAAGTTGCGAAGCTGGCGGGAGCAGTAGGAGTTTGTCCTAGTCGTCCTCGAATGTGCGTGATGACTCGTATCCGGGAAACGATCTTTACGGACGCTACAAGACCACGTTCCCAGACTCCGTCTGGGTCCTTACCGGACGGTTTCTCGAATACGTCCACTGCGCCCGCAGCCAATGCGTCATAGGTCTTGTAGAGTTCTCCGCGATTGGTCGATGCAGAGACGACAAGAATCGGCGTGGGAAAATAGGCCATGACATATTCGGTGACCGCCACGCCGCTCATCACGGGCAACATCATGTCGAGCGTGATCACATCGGGGCGCAAAGCCCGGCACAATTCAATCGCCCGTTTTCCGTCCTCGGCTTCTCCGGCGACCTCCAGCTCTGGATCAGCGCTCAAGACCTCGATCAGATGCTTGCGGGCTGTGAGCGAGTCATCGACTACGAGTACGCGTGTCTTCTGCATGTTTTATCCCATCAACTCCCGGGTCATTCGAAGGAGATAGCCCTGGTCAAACTCGCCCTTCACGATATAGGCCCGCGCGCCCGCCTGCTCTCCGCGGCGCCGGTCTTCGACGGCGCTTCTCGATGTCACCAGGATCGACGGTACTGCGCTGAGACGCGTATCCGCCTGCGTGCGTGACACAAACTCAAATCCGTCCATTCCCGGCATTTCCACATCAACCAGGAAAAGCCCATATTGTTTCGCGCGCGCCTTTTCGAGGGCTTCTTCGCCGGATGTCGCAACTTCAACTTCATATCCCGCTGACTCGAGAATGCTTTGCTCCAGCATGCGCGTTGTAAGCGAATCATCGATAACGAGCACGGGCACGCGTTTCGCCGGGGACAGCTCAGGGAGACGCGCGCGCCCGAGGCATGCCGTGGCCACGAGCCCTTCCGGATCGAGAACGATCTGAGGATCACCTTCGGCATTCAAGGAAGCCCCCGTGACACTCACATCGGCCACCGCCAATGGCGGGAGAGGTCTCACTACAACATTTGCCGTGCCCAACAACCGATCGACACCAATGGCGGCCACTCCGGAGGACCCTTCCAGAACGACTACGGACCAGAAGCGCCGCTTCTGGTCGTCCGCGTCTTTCTTGCGCAATACCCTGGGCAAACTCAGGAACGGGATGACGTTCCCTTCGTAGACAATGGAATCCTTTTCCGCCGAGTGGGCAATGTCGTGATCCGCGAGCCGCAATGTTTGGCGCACCGAATCCAGTGGCAGCGCGGCGACCATCCCGCCCGCATCCACTTCGAGCGCGGCCAGAGAGGAGAGCGAAACTGGGACACAGATTTCCAAGGTCGTGCCTTTTCCAGCCTCACTGCGGACAGCGACATCGCCTTTCAGTCGGGCGGCCGTCTCCCGCACTATGTCCAGCCCGATTCCTCGGCCCGAAACCTCATCCACGGCGCCGGTCGTGGTCACTCCCCCCTTCATGATGATCTTGACTGCTTCCTCCAACCCGAGGGAGGTTACGTCCGAGGCCGCCACCAAGCCTTTGCGAACGGCGACCTGGCGAATTGCCTCCACATCAATGCCGCGCCCATCGTCGTGGCAGAGGAATGCGACACGCGTACCACGCTGCTCCACGCGCAGTTCGACACGTCCCTGAGCTGGTTTCTTGGAAGCCAAACGTTCCTGCGGATGCTCAATGCCATGAGCCACGGCGTTTCGCACGACGTGGAGCAGGGCGTCACGCAGAGCCGCGAGCACGTGAGCGTCCAAGCGATTCGCGCCGCCAAACGACTCGAACATCACTTCCTTGTGAAGGGACTGGGCTGCATCGCGAACGGCGCGCTCCAACGAAGAGAACACAGTGGCTGCCGGTAAGAGCCGTAGGCGGTTGGTCGCATCGCGAACCTGCGCGAACTCCGCTTCCACCTGATCGAGTCCGATGGAGAGGTTGCGTCCGAGGCGCTCCACGTTAGTGCGAAGATCTTCCGCCATGGTGCGGACTTTCGAGGTGTTGCCCATCCACCGGTTCCCGTTTGTTTCGATCTTGAGTTGCAGGGACACGCTGTCCAGTAGATTGCCGGCCAGCTGGCGCGCTCGATCCAATGTACCCAGTTCCTGCCGAAGCGCCCGAAGCTGCACAGAGGCCTCGGAAACACCTTCAAGAAGCCTGTCCATCTCCTCGATTTCCACTCGCACTGTTTCGAAGAGCTCTTCGCCCGCTGGTCGCGACGTTTCTCCTTGCGGTTCAGCGAGCGTCATCTCCAGGGACGCAACTTTCCCGGCGATCGTGTCCAGCAGTCCCAATACTTGATTTGTGCGTTCCTGCGGAATTACCTCATGCCCGTCGCGATAGGCTGCGAAAGCATCTTCGACGGCATGGGCGCACTCGGCGATTCCAAGCTGCTTCACCACGCGCGAGGCGCCCTTCAGCGTGTGCGCCAGGCGTAGGAGGCGTGCAAGGATCTCCTTTCGGTTTCCGCCTCGCTCCAGTTCGAGCACGGCTTGGTTGAGTCCCTCCAAGAGTTCCCGTGCTTCGATTCGGAAGTACTTGTATTGGTCTTTCGCCATTCTTCAGGCACTCGCGTTTGCTTGAATAAGCCGGATCAGATCGCGCGACAATCCCGCCAGTTGTCCCGCAGTTTGCAGCGTCTGGCCGGAACTCACTTCGGTTTCCTTCGCCGCCTTCGCGACGTTGGAAACCGCTACGTTGACTTGTTCCACCGCTGTGGCTTGCTGCTTGGTGCTGAGTTCGATCTCTCTTGCTGCCGCCGTGGTCGTTCCGAGCAACTCTGTGATTTGCTTGAGCGCGGAGGCCACTTCCATAAACTGCCGCGCGCCAAGGTCTACCGCTTTGGAGCCGCCTTCCGTGGCCATCACCGTCGTATTGACCGCGGCGCGGATTTCTTCGATGAGCACCCGGATTTCCTTTGTTGAGCCGCCCACTCGGTCGGCAAGTTTGCGGATTTCGTCCGCCACAACCGCAAATCGCTTCCCTGCATCCCCGGCGCCAGAAGCTTCGATGGTGGCGTTGATCGCCAGAATGTTGGTCTGCTCGGCCAGCTCGTTGATGATTTCGAGGATGCCGCCGATCTGCTGGGACTTCTTTCCGAGATCCAGCATATGGGTCACAATTAGATCGACTTGCCGCTTGATGCTGTTCACCGATTCATGCGATTTCTGTACGGTCGTGTCGCCGGATCGCGCCGCCGAGGAGGTCTCTTCGGCAACGTGCGCAACGCGCTGAGCGCTCTCGGCGATTTGCCGCGAAGTCGCAAGAAGTTCGCTGATCGTCGTAGTGATCTCGTTCATGGCCGTCGATGATTCTTTCGCGCCTGACGCCTGTTGATTGGCCGCGGATTGGAGTTCGGCCGAGGAACTCTGCACGTGGCGGATGGCCGCTCCGATCTGTCCGGTGAGCGAACGGGTAATGAAAAACCCTGCCGCCATCACAAACACGAGGCAAAAAGCAGTGCCGTAAATGATTGTCGATTTCGCGCCGCTGGAAGCGGTTGCCACTTCGTCGGCGCGTTGCTTCAGCAGATCCCGTTCCTCGCGTTCCATCTGAGTCAAGAGCAATCGAAGGTCGTCCATGAACTTCTTGCCCTCGCCCGAGCGGACAAGCTTAGTGGTTTCTTCAATATTTCCTTTCCTGCGCAAGTCGATGGTTTGTTTAAGCTCGGCCAGCTTCGCTGCGACGAGCGGTTCCATCTTGTCAATGCGTGATTGTTGATTTGGGTTATCCGCCGTGAGTTGCCGCAGATCTTTTACGACGTTATGGACGGTGCCGATTGCAGTCTGATACGGTTCGAGGAAAGCTTCGTCACCCGTGATCACGTAGCCCCGCTGCCCAGTTTCCGCGTCCTTTAACAGGCTGAGCACATCCGCAATATGTTCCAGCACCTGATGGGTGTGGGTAACCAATTGGCTGGTGCTCGTGAGCGCACTTATGCTGCGATAGGAGACTCCGCCGATTCCCAGCAGCAGTAAGAATGCAAGCGTGAATCCAGCAGCTATCTTTCGACCGAATGTCCACATGTCATCGCTCCTTCGAAACGCCGTCGTTACCGCAGCGTCTTTGAATCGTTTTTCTGATGAGAGAAATGCTGACGACCGCACGAACCATGTCCGTCGCGCGCACCACATGCTCTACATGCGTGCGAGACACATCCTTTTGTTCGGTCGCGTAGAGTTCTGTAAGAGGAACCCGGACGTAACCTTCGAAGTCGCTAAACACCAGGGCGACCGGATCCTCGGCTCCGCACAAGGCGAACCAACGAGTTCGCTCTGTTTCTGCGTTGTAGCCAAGCAGCATCGCCAGGCTGTAAACGGGAACGAGGGCACCGCGGACACCCGCTACTCCGAGCAGTTCAGGAATGGGAGACGGAAACGCAACGATTTTCCTGTCGGTGGTAAGACCTGAGATCTCGCTCACTCTGATTGCGTAAGCGTCCCGGGACACGCGGATGGCCAGGAGGTCTTCCGTCTGCTCTTCCTTGCCAGAGAAAAACGGGGCCGCTCGGGCTTGATCGAAGACGCTCCGCAGTTCCGCGGCCTTCGCGGTAATCGGCGATAGTAACGTCAAGAGGCACCTCCACAGGCGCGAAGTTCGGCGCGGCAAAACTCTACGAGGGCCTCGCGGGTAAAACCGCCGCCGAAAAGAAGAATTCGCGATGCGTCTTCGCGATCAAGAAGCGGTAGCGCTCGTCCAAGCTCCCGTCGAGCCGTCTCCACATCCGCCGAACGCTTGGCGACCAGTCCCAGGTGGAGATGCGGCATGGCGAACGCCGAGTCCAGGTAGGCAGCCGTCTGGTCGTGCTGCACAGCGCCGACCTGGTCGCCTGCATGCTCCCGGCAGAGCGCTATCAGGTAATGGGCGCCGGCATTCAATTCATCCAGATTCAGGACATGCCGGCAGACTTTCTCTGCTTCTGGCAGCTCGCCTCCGTTGGTGAGGAGCACGGCAATCAGTAGCTGCGCATCCGGATCGGCCCTCGACTCCGCTGGGAGAGCGCGAAGAAGCTCCATGGCTTCGGAGAATTTTTCTCTGCGCAACAGTTCGATCGCCACTGTCCGATCCCATGCCGCTGGCCGTGAGTTCGCTATGGGCGGGATCGTGCTTGCGGGCGCGCTCACAGCCAATCCATTTCTTTCCTGAGTTAGGTTCGCAATACGCTCGGACGCCCGGCGAATGGCGCTGAACCAGGAATCGCTGGGCTCGACCAACTCGGGAACGGGTCGCCGGAAGGAGCTGTACTCCGCCGTCTCCAGCGGAAGAGTCATCACACACTCTGTCTCGTTGGCTTCACGTCGCTGGTAGTAGAAGGTTTCGTGCGTGTGCCGCAGATGAAATTCATGAGAAACCGCGCGAAGCGTCTCCGCGTGCCCCAAGAAAAGAAAACCTCCGGGTGCAAGGGACTGAGCAATCCGCGCAATGACGGATCGTGTTACGTCAGTCGTGAAGTACATCGTCACGTTGCGGCAGAAAACAGCGTCGAAACTATCGCGCTGCCAAAACAAAGGGTCGTCCTCGACGAGGTTTCGTTCCTCAAATCGGACTGAGGACCGCACGGCCTCGTCCAACTGAAAATCGCGGCCATGGCCACGAAAGTATTTCGATTGCAGATCGTGCGGAGTCTCTCGGAGAGACCAGGGGGAATACCGCGCTCGTTTGGCTTTTCCCACTATCGAGGCGTTGACATCGAAGCCGCGAATCTCAATATCCCAGGACGCGAGTTCCGGGAAGCGCTCGTGAATGAGGATCGCAAGAGAATACGGTTCTTCGCCTGACGCGCATCCGGCCGAGAGGATTCGGAGTCGGCGGTCACTGCCTCGCGCTTGAATGCGGTTTGGGATGACCACTTCGGCAAACGCCTGGAAGTGCTCCGCGTATCTGAAAAAGTAGGTTTCACCTACGGTCAGCTGCTCGGCGAGAGCGCAAGTTTCATTGCGTTCCTCGGCGAAGGAGGAAATACGTTTGCGATACTCTGAAAAGAGCTGGCATCCCGTGTCTTCCATCCGCTTCCGCAAAACGTCTGCAAGGAAGTCCAGCTTGGAGTCCTCGAAATGCAGGCCAAGGTGCTCGGCCACCAAGCCCCGAAAGTACTCGATCTCGGCGACGGCCGGTGCCACAATCACGAGACCGCCTCCTGTGCCGTCAGCGCCCGCCAAACCTCTTCCGGCAACTCCCAGCCCGCCCGCAAAACCATCAGCACTTGCTCGTCGAGTGTGCCAATCGCTTCAACTACGTCTTTCGAGGCTCTTCGCAAAAGCGGCGGCAGTTCCCCGATGGTCATGATTGTGTCGAGGTCGCGAACACCAACCACGACGTTCACGGAAAGCGCCACTTGCCTGTCTCCGACGCGAAGCGTAACGAAGCGCTCTGGCCGCTCGCCGCGTGTGCCCAGAATTGCTCCCAAATCAACAACTGGCGTCGGAAGCCCTCGGATGATGGAAATACCCCGCACGAACGACGGCACACCGGAAATCGGCTCTACAGGAAGTGGACGCATCGTCTCAATGACGTGCGTGATCGGCACGGCACAGAAGCAGCCTTCGAGTCCAACGATGAGAGCCTTTCTTATCCCTTCTGCGCGTTCGACCATGACTTCCTTTCTCCGCTCGCATCTTTAACCGGAAGGCAGACCGTATTCTTTGTCGAATCCTCAGAATCAAGGCCACGCAGCTATCATTCGCGGCCACAGTCGCGACGCCATGCGCAATGTGCACTCATTCCAAAGCGCACGACGCAACAGGCACCGGTACGTACACCATCTTTTCTAACTGATAGCGATTCAGGGTTTCGGTGAAGGGGAAAAGCTGTCCGAACCCTCTTGAAGGAGCAGGTCGAAGCTCGACGCCAAGCTCCTATACCCAGAATATTACGCCCACGGCAAAAACGACACAACAGCAATGCATCTGATTAGTTAACTATTTAACACGCCGCTCCTAGACTTGCCGGGCCCTGACCGAGTGTCGTGAGGACATGGAAATCTGCTTCTCCGGCAAGTGGGCTAAATACTGTGAGACACAATTAGTGGAGCATGTGAACGCGGCCCATCGCACTCCCGAAAGGTAGCAGACCTGTTTGGCAGACAGACGCGCTACACACCTCCGAAGAAATTACGCCGGCCGACCATTCGGTCGCGAACCGATGGATCACTTTAATCACGTTTAGGCGCGCGTCGAAAACCCTGAAAACATTCATCTTCTCGCAAGAATTCTGGTCAACATCAATTAAAAAATCTCCAAGCGTTATTACGTTTTTATAACGTTTTCGGTGGTGGAGAATGGTCACACGATTAGATTCGCAAATCATTGAGGAAAAGGGATTTGGCTCCCCGGGCTAGATTCGAACTAGCAACCCTTCGGTTAACAGCCGATCAACCAACTTCATCAGAACTTGCCGGAGTTGGCCCTAATCGAAGGAAATCAGCAAGTTGCGACTAAACCTGACGAATCACTTTCTCCTTCTTTGTTCACCTTTTGTTCGCGATTTATCAGCATTCATCGCGATTAGTACTACATTTTTATGACAGCGCGTCGTCGAAAGAAGTGGCGCGGAATATCGCGGCTTCCAACAAATGTCAGAGCCTTCTATCCAGTCCTCGCTCGGGCTGGTGCGCTAGGTGCCACCGGCTCTGTATCCTTTTGTTGACTCAGGCGTCTAACCTACTTAGAGTGAACTTAGGGTAATGAGGAAGAGACTAATCATCGTCGTAGCGATGGTCGCCCTGTTGGGCCTGCAATTCGCGGACTGCATGTCCGCGATGACGCAAGACCAGCAGAGTATGAAGTGCTGCGGCTCCATGCCCTGCGATCCCTCGAATCAAAGTCACGATTGCTGTAAGGGGATGGTATCGTCTCAATCCCCCAGCGTGCTGCCCGTAGCTAACGTGACGTTTCATGCGCCGGTGATTGTTGCGGTTGATTTTCTT
>Ga0137418_10004376_pt1 | contig 12976 bp, 8 predicted proteins | sample CZODoug3_1_2_16f_FD_122242 | JGI IMG/M metagenome (GOLD analysis project Ga0137418, IMG submission 122242) | Vadose zone soil fungal communities from Angelo Coast Range Reserve, California, USA - CZODoug3_1_2_16fungal (Hybrid Assembly) | ecosystem: Environmental > Terrestrial > Soil > Vadose...
GGAGCGGCGGTCAGTTCGACCCGGCAAGCCTGCAGGGCACGATCGTGTTCCCCGGCTTGGACGGCGGGGGGGAATGGGGCGGTGCGGCCTTCGATCCCGCGACGTCGGTGCTGTACGTCAACGCGAACGAGATGGCGTGGATCGTGAGCCTGGTGCAGCGTGCTCCCCCGGGGGCGACGACGAGCGGCCAAAAGCTGTACACGACGCACTGCGCGGGTTGTCACGGCGTCGACCGGAAGGGGACACCACCGGCCTTCCCGTCGTTGCGAGACCTGACGGACCGACTCACTACCCCTGAGATCCGTGCAGTCCTCTCGGACGGGAGCGGGCGGATGCCGGGGTTCGCACGGTTGGGCTCCGAGGCCCTGTCGGCCATCCAGCGCTACATCCTCACGGGCGAGGAGGCGCAGGCGGGGGTGGTCACGAAGAGGGACTCGCCGATCGACCAGAAGTACCGCGTCCAGTACTCGAAATTCCTCGACCCCGATGGCTATCCGGCGGTGAAACCGCCCTGGGGCACGCTCAGCGCGATCGATCTCAATACGGGCAAGTATCTCTGGAAGATCCCGTTGGGCGAGTATCGCGAGCTGGCGGCCCAGGGGATGACGAACACGGGATGCGAGAACTACGGCGGTCCGGTGGTCACGGCGGGCGGCTTGGTGTTCATCGGGGCGACGAACTATGACGGCAAGTTCCGCGTGTTCGACAAGGCGACCGGCGGGCTGTTGTGGGAGACCACGCTCCCGGCGCCTGGGAACGCGACGCCCGCGACGTACGAGGTCAACGGGCGGCAGTTCGTGGTGATCGCGGCCAGTAGCGGCAAGGCGAGAGGGCAGCAGGTACCCGCGAGCTACGTGGCGTTTGCGCTGCCGCCGGGGCCGTGAGGTGGGCGTCGGCATCTGACGCCCGCCGCCGTAGCCGTTGCCGCCCAGCCACAGTTCTGTGGCCCGTGCGCTCTCGGAACGACCACAGCCGTCCCCTCGCCGCACGGCACGAGGGTTGCTCAGAGCAATAGCGACTTGGGACTCGGGAACACGGAGGAGGGCATCTTGCGGGACGGCGGCGCGTCTTGTCACGTCGCGATCATCGGGGCGGGGCCGTACGGATTGGCCGCCGCGGCGCACCTCCGCGCCAAGCACGTCGAAACTCGGATCTTCGGCGAGCCGATGGCGTTCTGGGAACGGCACATGCCGAAAGGCATGTTCTTGCGTTCGAGCCCGGGCGCTTCCAGTCTCGCTGATCCCGATGGTCGGCTGCGACTCGACCGCTACCATACCCTCCATGGTCTCCCGCACGTCAAGCCGGTGCCGATCGAGGATTTCGTGCGCTACGGGCACTGGTTCCAGCAGCAAGCGGTACCGGATGTAGATCGGCGCACCGTTACCCACGTCGCCGCCGACTCGCAAGGGTTCCGCGTGCGCCTGGCGGACGAGGAGGAATTTCCCGCGCGGCGCGTGGTGGTGGCCACGGGCATCAGCCCATTCGCCCGGCGCCCGGCGCAGTTTGCGGGACTGCCGGCACCGCTCGCGTCTCATTCCTTCGACCACGCCGATCTGAGTCGGTTCGCCCGCCAGCGGGTCGTGGTGGTGGGTGCCGGGCAGAGCGCGCTCGAATCGGCGGCCCTGCTCCACGAGGCCGGCGCGGAGGTCGAAGTCGTGGCCCGGGCCCCCGGCACGTACTTCATCCCTGACTGGCCGCAGACTGCGCTCGTCCGTGCGGCGCGCCGGCTGCTCAGCCCCATCGCCCGTCCCCCGTTCGATATCATGGGCCCACGCTTCGTGAGCTGGCTCATCGCGTGGCCCCGGCTGTTTCGAAGCTCGCCGCGAGCGCTGCAGGATTTCCTTACGGGGCGTGCCGTGCGGCCGGCCGGCGCGAGCTGGTTAGCGTCGCGCCTGGCCGCGGTGCCCATCACCGCCGGCCGTACTGTTGCGGCAGCGACTCCCACCGGCTCGCAGCTCCGCCTGCGGCTCGACGACGGCACCGAGCGACTGGTGGATCACCTGCTCCTCGCCACGGGTTATCGCGTGGACGCCACGCGATACGCGTTCCTGGCGCCGAGCGTCCTGCAGGCTCTGCGCAGCCGCGATGGGTATCCCGAGCTGGATGTGGGTTTCGAATCGTCCGTACCAGGCCTCCACTTCGTCGGGACACCTGCCGCCGGCACCTTCGGCCCGCTCTGTCGCTTCGTGGTGGGAACCAGGTACATGGCGCGCACGCTGACACGGTACATCACCCATGCGGGCGGGAACGGTCACATCCGTTCCGGGCGGCCAATGGCAAACGGTTTGCTCGCCGCGCGACATGGATAATGCCGTGGGTAGGCCGTGGGCCGTCGTTCTCAGCTCGGACTTGGTCGGCCTGGGGGCGGTCCGGAGCCTGCACGCCGGCGGCGTCCCCACCCTCGTTGTCATGCTCGATCCGTTGGAGCCCGTGCGCGTCTCGCGGTACGGCGACAAGATTCTCGTCCCCAAGTCGCACGACGTGGAGGGCGCCCTCCTAAATGCGCTGGCCGAGATCAATCGGGGACCGCGGCCGGTCCTCATTCCGACGTCGGATCATCTCGTCCATTTCATGGCCAAGCACCGGGCCCACCTGGAAGTGCACTTCCGGTGCTGTATCCCCCCGAATGCCGCCGTCGATATCGCCCTCGACAAGGCGAAGGACACGCAACTGCTCCAGGGGACCCAGGTCCCGCTCCCCAAGACCGTGCAGATGTTGCCGGCCTCACCCGCCGACTTGATCCGCCAACTGGGCCTGCCCCTCATCGTGAAACCCCGCACGCATGTGGATAAGGAAGGGCTGGGGTGGAGGAACGTCATTATCCGGAGCGCGGCCGACGCCGAGGCGTTCTACCGCACGAGCAGCGCGGTGTTCAACCGCGTCATCGCGCAGGAGTTGATTCCCGGCCCCGATGAGACGTTGTGGGAGTGCATCTGCCTGTTCGACGCCGAGAGTGAGATCGCCCGCGCGTTCACCTTCCGCAAGCTCTCGACCATGCCGGCCCACTACGGAGCCACCAGCCGCGGGAGGAGCGAGCGCAACGATGCGCTCGTGGAGCTCGCCGCTCAAGTCGGCAAACAGTTCAACTATACCGGCATCGGCGACATCGACGTGAAGTACGATGCGCGCGACCGGCGTTACAAGTATTTGGAGCTCAACCCTCGACTGGGCATGTGCCACTACTTCGGCACCCGCTGCGGCAAGAATGTGACCCTCGACGCCTATCGCCTGGCCTGCGGTGAGGTTCTACCGGCGGATGCCCCGCAAGTCGAGGGACGAACCTTCTTGGCCGTGCTGGAGGAGATCGGCGGCAGGTTGCAGGACGGCGATTCCTTGCTGGCGGTGTTGCGCGGTCTCCTGGCCGCACTCATGCGCCGGCCGGTGGGGGCGTACTTCGCCCCGGACGATGTCTGGCCCGGGCCCTTTGCGGTGTTTCGAATCTGTTACCGACTGCTGGCGAGGGCGTGGCGCGGGCAGCTCGGCGCCGTGTTCACGAAGCAGTTCAACCCGAGCGGTTGAACGACGGAGGGCAGAGGATTCGAACCTCTACGGGCTTGCGCCCAGCGGTTTTCAAGACCGCCGCCTTACCAGTTAGGTCTAGCCCTCCCAACCAGCCACGCTGGAACCTACGTGCGCCGGCCAGCCCGCGACAGCGGGGGCGTTTCACGGTTGTTTCCCATTAATGGCTGAAACACTGAGGGGCCTGAAGCGCGTGCTCTGACCGCCGAAATCCTACGGTGCCACGAAGGACCAATCCGCGCTGGCCGTTCCCCGCGCACCCGACACGGTTACGGTACCGCTCACCGTCGCGTTCCGGACCGGGATCGAAGAGAGCCGAAAGGTTGCCAGCAACTTCGGGCCGGCGGGTTCGCCGGCGAGCGACTGGAGCACCGGGAGCAGCTGCGAGGGGTCGGTCACGCCCGCGTAGATTCCTCCGGTGCGCAACGCCAGCTCCCGCATGACTTCGACCGCACGGTCCTGGGTCTTGGCACCTTGGTCGGAGGCGGGACCGACTCCAACGGCGAAGATACGAACCTGACTCGCGTTCGCCGCTGCGAAGAGGGAATCCTTGTAATTCTGCGTCGTATCAGTCGGCAACCCATCCGTGATGATCACGAGGTAGCGCTTGTGAGCCACGCTGGTCAGGGTCGTGTCCGTCCAGCGCACGACCTCGATCCCTGAGTGGTACAGGTATGTGGATCCGCTGAGTGGCTGGATGGCCGGGATCTGACCGTCCAGCTCTGTCGGGTTGGTTGTATATGGTTGCAACAGCCTCGTCCGGGCAAACCCGGGACTGGGCGAGCTCCCCCCGAAATCCAGCAGCGCGACACGGTTGGCCGCCCTTGCCCCAAGCACCTCGCGCCAAAACAGCTGCGCTGCAGACGTGCGCAGCCGATCGGGATCACTCCAGCGCATCGATGGAGAGTCATCGATATCGATGGCGGCAGCGACCAGCGTCGTGTCCGGTAGCTCCACGCTCTGACTGTTCACTGGAAGCGGGGCCGCGACCGGGCCCGTAAGCGTCGCTGTGACGCTCCAGCTGTCAGTCACCAGCGGTCGCCCCGTCTGATCCACCGGCACTAGCTCGACGGTGAATTCACCGCGTGACCGAAACGCTGCCGAGTCGACTCGTAGTCCTACGAACAAACTCAAAAAGCCCTGGCGTGGACCGCAACACTCAGTCTGGCGGCAGGCTTGTGCCACGACTGCCAGAAGGGCTGATGCGACAACCGCCGCTACCCGACCATGCACTTGCAACGTGATTCCCCAGAGCGAGTTCATCGCTCAGCGATGGCAAGAGGCAGGCCAGGGGTGACCCGGCGCAGATCTGTGGGCCTTGAGGCGAAGTAGACTCATGCAATGGCAGCGGCCTGCAGCAGTCCTGTGGCGATTGCGTTACAACCTCGGGGACTTGAGGAAGGAGAGACCGGACCGGGGGAGAGATGGGACGAGTACGACCGGACCGTTACAGCGACAGGTCCGTCAGAACGTCGGCGAGCACCTCGCCTTCCTCCCGCGTCAGCGCATCCCACACGCCCCGGCTGCCATCCGCCCGCACCACTTCGAACACCGCCCGAGCGGCCGGACGCCCCCCGACCGTCCAGCGCGCTCGAGCGATCCAGAACCCGGACGCGCCGTCGGCGTCGTTCTCGTAGCACTCCGCAATCCGGGAGGCCACGGCGTGGCAAGCAAAGCCCTTGGGTAAGGACTGCTCGCACGCCGTCAGCGCCGCCGCGAGTTGCTCAACAACGCTGGTCGCCTGGTGCGTGGTCATCGTTGTCGCTGGGTGCACGGGGAACCGTGTGGGTTGTGGGTTCCCCGAGGATGCCGGAAGGCGCGTCGGGGTAACGGTGCCCGGCTTAGCGAGCGCCGCTCACCGCTCCGGCGGGGGAATGAACCCGTAGTTGGTGTTCTTGAAGATCGAATCCGCCAGCACCAGCGCCCTGGCGGCTTCCTGCGGCTTCTGCTTCTGCAGCAGCTGGGCCAGCCCCTGGTACACGATGCCGTACGTCGCCAGGATCCCCTCGGACGGCTTGTCGACCCAGCCGCGCGGGCGGTGCCGCGCCGCCGTGTCGCCGTGGTACACCTGGAAGGCAAGGGTCTCGGTGCGCGGGACGTTCACGTACCCGAGGCCCTGGATCCCCTTGATGCTGTCGGATTCCGTGATGGGGTCCTGGTGCAGCTTCCGCACGAATCCCTGGCCTTCGAGGTACCCCGTGAGGCCGAACTGATCGGCGTAGGGGCCGACGGTGCGCGAGAAGTACAGCGGCCGTTTCCCCATCTGATCCTTGATCGCCTGTAGCGTGACCACGTCCGCCTTCTCGAGATACTGGCGGCCGAGCTGCGCCGGATCGAGCGTCACGCCGATGCCGCCCAGGTTGACGGTGGCCTTCTTCTCGAGGAAGTACACGGGCTGCAGCCCGTCGAGCTGCGCGTCGCTGAAGCTCAACACCTTGCCGCTCGGCTTGGGCCAGGTGCGGCCGCGGTAGATGGCGGGCGCCTTGTCGGGGTCGAAGTCGTAGACCGGCCGGCGCTGCATCTGCCGGAGGTACCAGTCGGTGTTGGCGAGCGACAGGTTCAGCACGACGACGTCCTTGCGGATTCCCTCCACCTCTTGCGCGTACCACAGCGGGAAGGTGTCGTTGTCCCCGGCGGTGACGAGGATGCCGTACGGCTCCACCGACTGCAGGATGTCGTAGGCGAAGTCCCGGGCGAGCGTCTCGCCGGCGCGCGACGCGGTGAGCCGGTTCCCGGCGAGCGGGATCAGCGCGAGCAGCAGCACGGGTGTGGCGAAGCGCCAGCGGCGCTCGGGGTCGGGCTCGCGGTCTGCGAGCCACTCCGTCGCCCACTCCATCAGCGTGGCCAGCCCCATCCCCACCCACACGCCCCACAGCGCGAACGAGGCGATGAAGAAGTAGTCGCGCTCACGCACCTCGTGCAGCGGTTGCGCCAGGTCGGGGCGCTGCGAGTAGCCGTACTTGAAGTTCAGGTAGAAGGTCAAGAGCAGCGTGAACGTCGCCATCAGCGTCGTCATGGCGAGCGCCGTGCGCTGGTCGGCCTTCCAGTGCCGCCACGCGCCGAGCAGGCCGAGCGCGCCGAACACGACCGCGAGCGCGCGCTGCAGGCCCCCCATCCAGTCGCGGCCCCACTGCCAGCTGAAGTACTGCAACCACATCCCGATCTGCGCGGCGATCGACGCCTGCCGCTGGCTCACGGGGGGTTTGCCGTACTGCTGGCGCGTCAGCACTTCCCACAGTGCCTGCCCGCTGGTCGGCTCCCCTTCGTTGATCGCCGGGAAGTGGGCAGAGCGAATCGGCAGGAACAGGTACACGGAGATCCCTACGACGGCCACGCCGAGCACCGCGAGCGCGAAGTCCCAATTGCGGGCCCGGAACAGGGCGTTCCCGAGCGCGGCCAGGAACAGCACGGCGGCGGCCTTCAGCGGCATCGCGTTCTCGAGACCCGTGGCCACGATCATGCCGTACACGCTACAGAACAGGAACCATTGCGACCATTCTTCCCGGCGCGACGCGTCGTCCGGCGGCCGCTGCGTCTTGAGCGACGGCAGCAGCAGGATCACCACCACGGGCCCGACCAGGACCCCCATCATGTGGTTCGTCGCCGTGAGGGCCAGCAGATACACGATCAGCAGCAAGTGGTGGTCGTGCGCCTCACCCGGTGGCTGGTCGTCCCACCGCACGATCAGCCACAGCACCAGCGCGACCGAGAGCAACGACAGCGTGTACACCTTCTCGTTCACGACCGATTGATTCCACACGGTGAACGCGGTCGCGGAGCAGATCGCGCCCGCGAGCGCCGCCAGCCGCCGCGGCCACATGGCCGGGACCCACGCCCGCATCCAGCGCTCGCCCACCAGGAACCAGCACCCCGCCGCGATGGCGCTCGTCACGGCGGCGAGCAGGTTGATACGCGTCGCATAGCCCGCGGCGAGCGGCAGCAAGCCCCACACGTGCGCGATGAGCGTGAACAGCGGGTTACCCGGCGGATGGGGGATGCCGAGCACGTACGCCGCGGCGATGTACTCGGACGTGTCCCAGAACTGCGTCGTCGGCGCGAGCGTGAGCCCGTACAGAATCAGCGCGCCCAGGCTGACGAGTGCGGCCATGAGATACGGCGGCGACTCGGGCGCGCCCATGACGACGGGCGAGGAGGACACCATCCGCTCGGTCACCGGGATCTTCACCGCTTGCTCTGCTTGGCTCATGCGCTTCCTGGGTTAATTGCCGGCGGCCCGCCGCTCGGCGGGCAGCGCATACGTCGTGTTCGCGAGGATCGCGTCGCGCAGCGCGACGGCCCGCGCCGCCAGCGCCGGCTCCCGCTCCCGCAGCGTCGCCGCGATCGTATCGTACACGAACACATAGCCGAACAATGAGTTCTGCGACGGGACGTCTACCCAGCCGCGCGGCCGGGGGCGGGCCGCCGTCTCACCCCCGCCATACACATCGAACGCCAGCGCGCGAGTACGCGGGATGTTTACGAAACCGCGACCCTCCACGAAGTGCACCGTGTCGCTCGCCGTGACCGGCCGGGGAACGACCCGGCGCACGAGCCCCTCACCCACTAAATATGGCGACAGCCCGAGTCGGTCGGCGTAGTTGCCCGTAGACGTGGAAAAATAAATAGGCCGCTCGCCCAGCCGATCCTTGATGATCTGCAACACCGCCAGGTCCGCGCGCTCCAGGTACCCGCGTCCCAGCGCCCGGGGGTCGAGCGTCACGTCGATCGGCCCGAGATATCCCCGGGCCGGCTGCTCGAGCAGGGCATACGGAGGGAGTGTGTCCCGGGATCCGGGGAGATCGTAGCGGCGCATCCACGGGGTCGCGGGCCGCGCCCAGGTCCGGCCTCCGTACAGGGCCGGAGCGGACTGCGGATCGAACGTCGCAGGAGGGCGGCGCTGCAGCTGACGCAGGTACCAGTCGGTGTTGGCGAGCGACAGCACGAGCACACTCACGTCCCGGCGTACGCCCTCCACCTCCTGCGCGTACCACAGGGGGAACGTGTCGTTATCCCCGGCGGTGATGACGAGCGCGTAGGGATCGACCGACTGGAGCACGTCGCGGGCGTAGTCGCGGGCCATGGTTTCCCCGGCGCGCGAGGCGGTGAGACGGTTGCCGACCAGAGGTACGAGCGCCACGAGCAGCACGGGCGCGCACACCGCCCAGCGCCGCGTACCGCGGGGCTCACCCGGGCTGACGCCGCGCTGCAGCCACTCCATCACTGCCGCGAGGCCCATGCCCACCCAAATCCCCCAGGCAGCGAACGACGCGATGAAGAAGTAGTCCCGCTCGCGCACCTCGTGCTCGAGCCCCGGCGCGCTGTAGGGCTGGGAGAAGCCCCACTTGAAGTTGAGATAGAAGACGAGTGCCACGGTCAGCGTGGCGACCAGGGTCGTCATCGCCAGCGCGGCCCGCGGGTCGGCCCGCCAATGCCTCCGGGCGCCGGCGAGCCCGAGCGCCGCAAACAACACCGCGAGCGCGCGCTGCACCGCGTCGGGCCAGTCGCGACCGAACTGCCACGAGAAGTACTGCACGTAGTTCAGGAGCTGTTGCCCGTACAGCAGCAGCGTGTGGCCGGGGTTCTCCGCTCCCGGCGGATACATCGGGTTGGCGAACACCGAGGGCTTGCCGAACTGCTCGCGCGTGAGCACGGCGTGGAGCGCGGGCCACGTGGTCGGCTCGCCCTGGTTCAAATACGGGTCGAAGTGTGCCCGGATCGGCATGAACAGGTCGACGCTCGTGCCCACGGCGGCCACGATCGCGGCGGCGACCAGGAAACGCGGGCGGATGAGCGCGCGCGCATCGGTAGCCAGGACGTACACCAAGACGGCTGGGGCCGCGAGCACGCCCATCAAGTGGTTCGTCGCGGTGAGCGCCAGCACGTACACGATGAGGACGAGGTGATGGTCGCGGCGAGTCGCCACCGGCTGATCGGCCCAGCGCACGGCGAGCCAGAGCACGAGCGCGATCGAGAGCACGCTCACCGTATAGACCTTCTCGTTCGCCACCGACTGGTTCCACACGGTGAACGCCGTCGCGCCGACCACGGCACCCGCTGCCGCGGTGAGCCGCCGGAGCGCCCGGTCCGCCACGCTGGGGCGCAACCAGCGCTCCCCGATCAGAAACCAGAACGCCGCCGCCGCGGCGCTCGTTAGCGCGGCGAGCAGATTGATGCGCCGCGCGTAGTCGGCGCCGAGTGGCAGCAGCCCCCACGGGTGCGCCAGCAGGATGAAGAGCGGGTTCCCGGGGGGATGGGGAATGCCGAGCGCGTGCACCGCGGTGCTGTATTCCGACGCGTCCCAGAACTGGGTCGTCGGGGCGAGCGTCACCATATAAAGGAGCAAGGCGCCCAGACTGACGCAGAGCGCGGTGGCATACGGCGGGCGCTCGACGTCCGGGTACGGCGTGGGTTGGTCGCGCATGCTCGTCATGTCGGTCAATGGCGGAACTGCCGCAGGCCGGTCAGCACCATCGCGAGGTCGTGCCGGTCGGCGGCCGCGATCACATCGGCGTCCTTCACGGACCCGCCCGGCTGAATGATCGCCCGAATCCCCGCTTGGGCCGCTTCTTCTACCCCGTCGGGGAAGGGAAAGAACGCGTCGGAAGCTAACACGGCGCCCGCCGGATCGTGCCCTTGTTGGCGCGCCTTGTGGACCGCGAGAAACGAGGCGTCCACCCGGGACATCTGCCCGGCGCCGATTCCGATCGCCGCTTCCTCCTTGGCGAGCAGGATCGCGTTCGACTTGACGGCCCCGACGGCCGCCCAGGCGAACCGTAGGTCCCGCCACTCCGACTCGGTGGGCGCACGCCGGGTGACGACCTTCCACCCGGACTCGGCCCCCACCGCGCCGGGTCGGGAGCGCTCCTGCACCAGAAAGCCGCCCCGGATCCGCTTGAAATCCCAGCCTGGCGGGTCGGGATCGGCGGCCAGCCGGATGAGGCGCAGGTTTTTTTTCTCCCGCAGCACGCTCAGGGCGTCGTCCGCGAACGCGGGCGCGACCACCACCTCGACGAACAGCTCGCGCAGCGCCGCGGCCGCCGCCCGGTCGATGCCTGCATTGAAGGCGATCACCGAGCCGAACGCCGAGGTGCGGTCGGTCGCGAGCGCCCGCTCGTACGCCTCGGCGGGGCTCCGGCCCAGCGCGATGCCGCACGGCGTGGTGTGCTTGACGATGGCGCACACCACGCGGTCCGATCCGCTCCACGGCGCCACGGCGGCGAGCGCGGCGTCCACGTCCAGCAGATTGTTGAACGACAGCTCCTTGCCGTGCAGCTGCGCCAGATCGCGGATGCCGGGCTCATCGGCCGCGTACAGCGCGGCCGCCTGGTGGGGATTCTCGCCGTAGCGCAGCTCCTGACGGCGCTCGAGCGCCAGCGCGATCCGTTCGGGCCAGCCGGGCCGGCCCTTCACCAGATAACTGTGGATGGTCGCGTCGTACGCGGCGGTGTGAGCGAAGACCTTCGCGGCGAGGGTGCGGCGGAGTTCGGCACTCACGTCCTCGGCCCTCAGCCCCGCGAGCACGACGGGGTAGTCGTCGGGGTCCACGACCACGATCACGTCCTGGTGATTCTTCGCGGCCGAGCGCAGCATCGACGGGCCGCCGATGTCGATCTGCTCGATCGCCTGCTCGAAGCGTACGTCGGGCCGGGCGACGGTTTCGCGGAATGGATAGAGATTGACCGCGACCAGATCGATCGGCGTGATGCCGTGCTGCTCGAGCGCGGCGCGATCGCCGGGATGGCCGCGCCGCGCCAGCAGCCCGCCGTGCACCTTGGGATGCAGCGTCTTCACCCGGCCTTCCATCATCTCGGGAAATCCCGTCACCGCGTCGATGGGGATGACCGGGAGACCGGCCTTCCGCAGCGTGTCGGCCGTGCCGCCGGTGGAGACGATCTCCCAGCCGAGCGCCACCAGCTCGCGGGCGAGCTCCACGATGCCGCGCTTGTCCGAGACCGACAGCAACGCTCTCACCAGGTCTCGGCCACCGCCTGGATCATGTCCGCGAGGCTCACGACGTCGCGCAGGTCCACGACCTCGACGGGGGAGTGGGAGTAGCGGAGCGGCCAGCCCAGGGCGACGTCGATGACGCCGTACGGCGTGAACATCGAGCCGTCGTTCCCCCCGTTGGTGGTGCCGACCTGAAGCTTCACCCCGCGCGCCCGAGCCACGCGGACCAGGGAATCGACGTACGCGGGGGGCGTGATCGACGAATTATCGAGCGCCCGTGCCACCGCGCCCTGCCCGAGCGGCGCCAGCGCGAAATTGGGCAGCTCGAGCGGCGAGTCGGCGGAGACGAACGTGTCGATGGCGTGCACCCGCTTGGGCGTGGACCCGAGCGCGGCGGCCGCGCCCTGCGCGCCTTCGAGACCGATCTCCTCGCGCGTGCTGAAGATGAAGATCACCTGATGCTTGAGCGCGGCACGGTCCAGGTGGCGCAGCGCCAGCAGCTGCGCGGTGCAGCCGACCCGGTCGTCGAACGAACGGCCGATGGCCCGGGTGCCCGCGAGGCGGACGAACTGTTTGGGCATGGTGACGGTGCTCCCGGGGCTCACGCCGCGGGCCAGCGTCGCCGCGCGCGAACTCGTGCCCACGTCCACGCGCAGCGGCGGCGGTGTGTGCCGCGCGACGCCGGAATCCCGTGGCATGAACACGCCCGGGACGTCACCCTGCTCGGTGTGCACCAGCGCCGGCTCGGCCTCGAACAGCGAGGAGAAGAAGCCGCCGCGCGTCTGCAGCTCGAGCGACCCGTCGTCCCGGATGCTCGTGACGGTGAAGCCGATCTCGTCCAGGTGCGCGATGAACACGACGACCGGGTCGCCCTTGCCGACGCGCACCGACAGATTGCCCGCCGTGTCGGTCTCGGCTTGCGCCCACGCCGGGAGCAGGTGCTTCACCGCCTCGCGCACCGGCCCCTCGGCGCCGGAGACGCCGTAGGTCTCGACGAGCTGGGTAAGGACCGTTTGCGCTTCGGCGACGCGCGCGCCGTCCTGCGCGGGTAGCGGGCCCCCCAGCAGCATCGCCCCCAGCATGCCTATCCCCAGGGTCCTCACCGCGCCTCCATCCAGGCCGCCAGCCGCTTCGCCAGCGCGTCCGCCTCCTTGAGCGACACCGTCTCCACGGCCGTATCGGTGTAGCGCGTCGCGAGGACTAGCGTATCGGCGGCGGCTCGACCAACTCCGGCGCGGCGGTCACCACCCAGCAGCAGCGCCGCGTCGAAGGGACCCTGGAGACTCTGCACCGCCTGCAATCCCGTGGTGGCGTACAGGCTGCGGACGGTGAACGCCGCGACGACCGTGCCGCGGACCTTCGGCTTTCCCTGGACGGCGGCCGCGAGCGCGGCGCAGCTCGCGCGCCGGCCCGCGGCGGGCGCGGCGAGCAGGCCATCGCCGTAGCGATGCGGGCGTTTGACGAGCGACACGGGGGAGAGCACGTCGATGCCGAGGGCGCGGGCTTCCGC
>Ga0137418_10004377_pt1 | contig 12976 bp, 15 predicted proteins | sample CZODoug3_1_2_16f_FD_122242 | JGI IMG/M metagenome (GOLD analysis project Ga0137418, IMG submission 122242) | Vadose zone soil fungal communities from Angelo Coast Range Reserve, California, USA - CZODoug3_1_2_16fungal (Hybrid Assembly) | ecosystem: Environmental > Terrestrial > Soil > Vadose...
GAGGAGACGCAAATGGCGACAGGCGTACAGCGTGCCAGTCAGCAACTGACCATGGCGGATTTGAAAGGCAAAGTTGACCCCGATTGGTGTCCCGGATGCGGCGATTTCGGCGTGCTCGCGGCGGTGCAAAAAGCCCTGGTTGAGCTGCGCATACCGAACTATAACGTGGTAACCATCAGCGGTATCGGATGCTCCTCCAACTTCCCCGGGTACATGAATACATACGGAATGCACACACTGCACGGCCGAGCGCTGGCGGTGGCTACAGGACTGAAGCTAGCCAATCACGAACTGACGGTAATGGTTACGGGTGGCGACGGCGACGGTTTCGGGATTGGTGGCAACCATTTCGTCCATTCGATGCGCCGCAATGTGGACCTGCTCTACATCGTCATGGACAACCAGATCTATGGCCTTACCACAGGCCAGACGTCGCCAACCAGCCGCGTTGGCATGAAGACCAAGAGCATGCCTTTCGGAAATATCGAAGCTCCCGTGAATCCGATTTCTCTGGCTCTGGCCGCAGGAGCGACGTTCGTCGCGCGAGGATTCAGTGGTGAACAAAAGCACCTCACCGAGCTGATCAAGCAAGGCATCGAGCACCCAGGTTTCTCCTTCCTGGATGTTTTTAGCCCGTGCGTCACCTACAATCACGACAATACCTACCAGTGGTTCCGTCCGCGCGTGAAGAAGCTCGAGGACGATTCCTCCCATGACCCCACGAACTGGATGGCTGCCATGGAAAAATCGCTGCTGTGGGGCGATGAGATTCCCATCGGGAAATTCTTCGAGCGTACCGACGTTTCAACACTGCATGGAGCGGAGCCGGTATTGAATGAAGGACCTCTTGTACATTGCGACCCGAGAGTGCCTTCCGACGTGGCCCGCTCGTTCATTGAAGAGTTGATGTAGCGACGCTACGCCGCGGGAACTCCGGTATCAAAGGTTTCGTCGGGCGCGGTCCGAGCGGGCCGGCCGTGCCAGGCAGCGAAACCCTCTTTTACGAGGCTGAAGATGGTGCGGCGATTTTGATAGATCAATTTCAGCCAAGACAAGGGACCCATCTGAGGAAAATAAATTCCGCGGAAACACATACGGGCGATAAAAATGTTTATGCGATAGCCCAAGGGCTTGTCCTTCAGCGAATCGACAGCTTGGGCCATGGCTTCCGGACTGTACGCATGAGCCCACCCAGCCCGCACTTCGGCGTGAGCTTCCTCGATAGTCATCTTCAGCGGCGTGTGAGCCATCGCAAAGGGGATGAATTCCTGCCAATGCTTGGGGCGCGTTAATCGCCCGGCAGCTTCCAGCCTTTTGTAAAGCGGAGTCGCAGGCAGTGGCGTGAGCAATCCAAAAATGGGCAGCCCCGCGGGCCAGGTGCGAATCTCCTTGAGAGTGCGCTCGGCGACGCCTACGGTGTCGTTGTCCATGCCGAAAATAAAAGAAGTGATGGCATAAACGTTGCGGGCGGCAAGCCTTTCCAGAACAGCGGCATATTCGCCGGGCTTGTTGAAACCCTTGTTGACGTCGGCAAGATTTGTGGGATCGATGGACTCCATGCCGATGAAGACCCACTTGCCGCCTGAAGCGGCAATGAGGTCCACAAGTTCCTCATCGCGCAACAGATTGGCGCTGATCTGCGCGACCCAGTGCACCTGGGCGCCGGCGGCGATAATGTCGCGCAAGAGCGATTTGGTGCGCTTGATGTTAATGGCGAAATTATCGTCAATGAAGAAGACAGCAATTTGGCCGCCTTCGCTTTTCGCGCGAGCTTTCAAAAGGAGCAGCTCGTTCACCACGCTTTCATTGGTGCGAAAACGGATGGAGTCGCCGAAAAATCCGGTTACCGTGCAGAACTCGCAGCCATAGGGACAGCCGCGCCCCGACTCCATGGGAATGATGCGAAATGTGCCCCAGCCATCACCGATGCGTTGAAGCGTCCGTGCTGCCATCTTTGGAACCAAATTAAATTGGGCGAGGTTTATTTTGTCCCAGGGAATCGCGGGATATTGCTTGAGGCTCGGTTTGCTTTCTTGTCCAAAAGCATCCACGGGAGCGTAGATATCCTTGAGGTGGCCGCGTTCGGCATCGGCGACAATTCTTGGCCAGGTTTCGTCGGCTTCGCCGAGGGCGACGGCGTCGGCGTGGCGCGGGCCGCCGTCGCGGCCGAGAGCTTCGTCAGCCAGTTCGGTGACGTGGGGGCCGCCCATGACGACGGGGATTCCTGTGGCGCGAATCGCGTCGGCGATGCGATAGGCCTTGGCGATCATTCGGGTCATGGCGCCGATGCCGACCAGTCCGATGTTCTGATCGCGGACGTATTGCGCGATCTGCGCCTCGTCCATGGGCTGAGCGTTGCCATCGATGAGCAGAACTTCGTGGCCGGGAGGGGTGAGAGCCTGCAGCAGAAACATCCACAGGTGTGGCATGAAGTTTCGAGTCACACCATTGTCGGGATTGTAGAGAAGGATTCTCATGACGGCTCCGTTGTTGAGATTGGTCGTGCTTCACCGCACGAGGACGTCACGAGCGATGCCGAGAACTGGCGTCTTGGTTTGGGCTGCTTAATCGAGATGGCCGAGATTGACCGTGGCCGAATTGTACACGAGTTGAGGGGTAAAAGTGCGCTAGCGTACAAAATGGGGGAAATAGGGATTTCAGATTGGGACGGGGCGTGGGCAATTCCATTTGCGGACATCGAGAAAAGTATTGTTTCCGGCAGTTGGCGGACAAGAGCCTGCCCTGAGCGAAGCCGAAGGGAGTGTCGGCCCGACACAGTTCCACTCAATCCCGGCTACAATGTTGCGGGTTTTGGGGAGAGAAAAACTATGCGTGGGAAAGTTGCTGGCATTTCAATAGTGGTTTTGCTTTCGCTGTCGATGCAGGCACAGCAGGCTCCGCTTTCAAAAACGGTACAGAAATATGTCCGGGTGAACGCGCCGAAGGTCATCCTGGAGCACGTAAGGGTGATTGATGGGACTGGTAAGCCGGCGGTGGATGATCAGAATGTGGTTATCGAAGGCGGAAAGATTGCAGCGGTGCAGGCAGGCGCGGATGTGACGGCGGGTGCTGGGACCACAGTGCTTGATCTACGCGGATATTCCGTGATGCCGGGGATTGTGGGCATGCACGATCATCTGTTCTACGTGGGGCGGCCGAACTTTGATGCTGAGTGGAAGTGGGAGCCGCCGGTGGCGGTGCCACAGATGAGTTTTTCCGCGCCGCGGCTGTATCTGGCCGGCGGCGTGACCACGATGCGGACGACGGGAAGCGTGGAAACCTATGCCGATCTGAATTTGAAGCATGAGATCGATGGGGGAGAGTTGCCGGGGCCGCATATGGATGTGACGGGGCCTTACCTGGAGGGATCGCACAGTTATTTTCTGCAAATGCACTGGCTGAGCAGCGCCGACGAAGCGCGGCAGATGGTGGATTACTGGGCGGACCGCGGGGTGACTTCGTTCAAGGCGTACGCTCATATCACCCGCGCGGAATTGAGTGCTGCAGTCAAGGAGGCGCACAAGCGTGGCCTCAAAATTACTGGCCACTTGTGTTCGATAACTTACGAGGAAGCGGCGGAGATTGGGATTGACAATCTCGAACACGGCTTTTTCGTCAATACCAGTTTGGATCCCGACAAGACACCCGACACCTGCACCGCCAGCTCGCGCGTCGGACACAGAATCAGCACCTGCACGGCCTTGCTGTGGACGTCGACTTTGTCGATCGCCGGCAAGGCCGCCACGAATTTCCGGATTGATCCGCCGACACAAATGCCATGCAACGCTTCATGCGCAATCACCACTTGTCTTTTGAGAAGGAGTACAGAAAGCTGGGGAAGAACGAACAGATATTCATCCTGCTACCGCCGTCAATTGCGGCTGCGTGTTACCAAACGCAGCGGTGCCCGCGCTACCGGCCAATTCACTGCACAGAAACAGTGAAGCTGACCGGAACGCCCGGCTTGACTAATGCAGTAGCAGTACATGCGTTTGGGTCGGACTCGGTTCCGTCGGCCATCTGCGCCGTGGCGCCGAAAGAGTGCGAGCCGCTTTTCAACGTGAGCGCCGCGCTGGTTCCGGTGATCCCCGTAATCGGTCCGTTGGCCCCTGCCGGAGCGGCGATCGAGAATAATTTCACCGGTGCCGGTCCCGACAGATCGTAAATGTTGAACTGCTTCAGGCAACCGGTGCTCACTGTCGCGCTGCAAGCGTTGTCCGAAGTGAAGTCGTAATTCAGCGTTGCGGTGATAGTGTGTTGCGCCGGCCCGGCCAACGCTGCGAACGACAGTGCAAGCAGCGCTGCGCTACAAGTGATAAGACGTAATCGGATTGGTTTCATGTTTTTTTCCCTGCTAGAAAAGCTGCTTACACCAAAATCTTGGCGGTCAAACCGGATCCGCCGGTCGCGCTTACGAATCGGATTCGCAAAAACTTTGCCTGCACATTGGCTACGGTGCGGCCTTCGCCCGTGGTAGCTACGGTGGTGTCAATCGTTTGATACTCCGCGTCCACGTCGGCCATCGCCGCCTGCAGCACCATGCTCACCGCGGTCGGCGCGCCTCCGAAAATGGTCTGCCAGCGCACCACGGTGCCGCTGTCCGGCAGGCCTGTGAAGCTTGGCATCGCGAACTGCGTTCCCGAAGTGGCCGAGCCCGGAAACGTTTCATTGTTGAAGCTGAATCCCACGTCACCGGAAAACAAGGAAATGGGTGGCACTGCATTCTGATAGACCGGCATGATTGCTCCTTGCTTGGAACGAAACTGCACACACCCCGGCGCGGGCCGGAGCTGCGTTTTAATTTTTTGCCGTGGTGGCGGCAGGCTTTGACTGATCGTCTAAGATACGCTGCCCGAAAATACAAAACCCTCGCTGGAAGCGAGGGTTGGTCACCAGATGGTTGGATACACTTCTAAACGAGGACAAGTATACCACACCGTCAAGTATTGTCAAGCGAAAAGTGAATTTCGGCAAAACTATTTTTGACGGTCATCCCTGTAAACCCTAAATCCTTTGTTTGCAATGCCCGGTCCCGGCAAAATTTCTCTGTCGATGCTGAAAATAAATGAAAAAAGATTCAATTCCCATTTTGCAGAGCGCAAGCACGCTTAACATTTCCCGCTAGCCGTTCGTGACTCCTGTTGAAATTTCTGCGAAACCTCTTGACTCTCACTGAACTTTGGCTCACTGTCCCCAGCACCCCAGAACGCCCTCGCTCGAAAGGAGTCCTGTTATGCCACGTTTTCTTCACCAAATCAGTTACACCTCTGAAGCCATGGCCAGCCTCATCGCCAATCCCCATGATCGTTTCGAAACGGTGCGCGGTCCGATTGAAAAACTCGGCGGCAAAATCGAACACGGCTATTTCGCCTTTGGCGAGCACGATGCCGTGCTGATTACCGACATGCCGGACAATATCTCTGCCGCGGCCATCGCTCTGGCGTTTGCCGCCGGCGGTGCTCTAAAGAATTGCACCACCACCAGCCTGCTGACCACCGCTGAGGCACTGGACGCAATGCGTAAAGCCGCAACGTGCGGCTATAAACCAATGACGAGAGCAGCGACCGCTTCTTCTCGTTAGCGTCCCGGGGGCGCAGACGATCGCCTGCGCCCCTCTTTCTCGCTCGGAACACTCGCTCTAATGGGTCCTAATTCTGGCGAAGCGCCGGCATCGGCACTGGGATGTTGTATGTCTGGGAGCCTACTCCCACGCCGCCGAGACAGGTGTTCGGCGGAGTGGTGCAGATCGAATGCGAGCCCTGGCATTCCGCAGCCCAGAACATGAACCCGAGCGTTCCCGGAGTGGTTCCCGCGCCTGCGGGTGCAACGGTTTGTACCCAGCCTCCGGTCGAGTTCTCCAGCGAAGTGCTAAACGTGGTGCACTCCGGCGCAGGATTTTTTCCGGTGACAATGTACAGGCTGCAGGCCATCTTGGCCGGAGCCAACGGCGGAACCGGCGGAGTGATCCGCGGATAGCCGCTGATGTGCTGTTGCCAGTTGGACTCCGCGGACGAAGCGCTGGTCGGCTGTCTGTTGGGGACCATGGCGTTCGCGTAATCCAGTACCGGCGTGCCGGGATTCAGCCAGTCAGTGGTGGCCTTGGCGGCCAGCGCCACTAGGTATTGGTCACCGGCGGCGAGATCAATGGTCAATCGCGCTGCTGGATTCGCGCCGGTTGGGTCGTATGGCAGGATCGCGCGATACGCATTGATGAACGCCTGCAACCCCGTCAGGTTGGGGCTGGTGTTGTTCTCGTAGTCGATTTCGATGCCAACTCCAAGCTGTTTGGCCAAGTTCGCCGCGTTGGTGCCAAGCTGCGCGCCATTGCTGCTGAGCGCGCTGTCCCAGTAGCTGGTGTAGGTGATTCCACCAATCGAAAGCATCACCCTAATGTTGTGGCTGGTGAAGTAGCTGACCACTGCGGCGTTCATGCCGATCGGCACACCGTTCACGGTTTGCGAATCGTTGGTCTGATTGAGCAGCTTCAGTGGCTGAACGAAGCTCAGTACCACCAGGTTCACCGACGGAACGCCGTCGCCCCGGTCGATCATCCAGTGATTGGCAGTGTCGAAGTCGGTCATGTTCCGCACCGATGCCCAGGTGCAGAAGTCGTTTCCGCAATGCCACGCGCCGTAAATCTCCAGCGGGGTCGCCCGGGTAGTGGTCGCGGCAAGAAACAAACACAGTCCGGCCAGCGCCGGAAGATACAAGTTCTTAAACTTTCTAAGCATACGGCATTCCTCCCAATCGAGTTTTAGCCGGGCTCCGTATCTATAATTTTTTGTTGCATCGAATGTCAATTAAAAAAAGTTTGCACAACAAGACCGCCTCGGTATCCTGATTTCAAAATGAGATGTGGCGCTGCTATCATCTTTCTTGGGAAACCCAAATTCTGACTTGTCCGCAAACCCACAAACCGCCTCGCTCGCGAACATCCGGCTGCACCCAATCAAGGGCCTGGATCCGGTCAGCGTTCCAGAAGCCCGCATCGGCCCCAATGGCGGACTCGACTTGGACCGCGTCTGGGCGCTCTACTCACTTGACGGAAATTGGGTCAACGGAAAACGCGCTCGTACAATTCATTTGTTGCGCGCGGAATATGATTCGGCGATCAGCTCGGTCACCGTGTCGGTTTCCGACGGCGGCGCTGCCAATCCAAAAAAACTGCAGCCTGCGAAATTCGACTTCCCTTCTGAGTTTGAACGCGCCGCAGCGTGGTTCAGCGAATATTTCGGCCAGCAGGTCATCGTGCGCCACGTACCGCAAGGCGCTCCCGATGACGACCAGGCCACCGGCCCGACCATCGTTTCCACTGCGTCACTGCAAAAGGTTTGTGAAACTTTTCCCGGAGTGTCATTGATTGAGGCCCGCGAACGTTTCCGCACCACATTGGAAATCGATGGCGTACCGGCGTTCTGGGAAGACCAGCTCTTTGGCCCCGAAGAAAATTATCCAGTGCGCTTCAAGATTGGCGATGTCGCTTTCGAAGGCAGCAATCCCTGCGCGCGCTGCCCGGTCCCGCCGCGCAATCCCCGCACCGGCGAAGAGATCGTCGGCTTCTCCCGCCGCTTCAGCGACATGCGCCGCACTGGGCTGCCGCCGTCATCGCCAGCGGCCCGCTTTGACCATTTCTATCGCCTGGCCACCAACACCCGCGTCGCCTCCACCGAACAAGGCAAAATCATCCGCGTCGGCGACGCACTGGCGTTGTAGATCACTTTCTAAAAGCGACTCCACTCGGCACTGCGTCCTGCTGGACGGTACTGGCCGATTGCGATAAGGTCTTCGTTTTCTGACCAAGGAGGAGAAATGAAACGCATTGTCACTGTGCCGCGTCCGTGGTTGCTCACCGGATTGGCGGTCTTGGCCCTACTCGCTCTGTATTCCTGGCAGAGGAGGGTCAAAGCTTCGGAACCTGACACGCTACGTGTTCGCAGGCTCGAAATCGTGGACTCCGCTGGCGTCGCACGCCTGCGCATGGGTGCGCCGCTTCCGGGGCCTCAAATGGGCGGCAAAATTTCGCCTCGTCGGAGTGCGGCAAACGGCATACAGATAAACGACGCGCACGGCGACGAAATGGGCGGATTTTCAATGTTGGATGACGGCACTCTCTCGCTCTGCTTCGATACTCGCAACGCCGAAGCTTCGTGCATGTACGTCATGCCTTCCGGCGAGCGTGGCTTCGTGGTCACAGACAACGGTGGCAAAGACCGCGCCAAGATGATTCTCTCCTCCGATGAGACCGTGCTGTTGTCGCTGAACGACGCCAAAGAAAAAACCAGAGCCGAAATTCGCTTCAGCAAGGATGGCGGCCCACAAGCGCGACTCCTGGACGAAACAGGAAAGAACCTGTGGACAGCGACGTCCTCCCACTGACGGCTAATCCTAATTGCGAAAGTATTTCCGCGGCGGGAACATGCCGCGGCGCAGCAGCTCCTGCCCGCAGCGGTGGCGCACATCCTCGGCCCACTTCACCCAGCTCAATTCGCTGAGCCCCAGAAAATGCCGCGCAGTGTCGTACGGCGAAAGCCCCAAATAAAATAGCCGGAACATCACCATGCGCGAAGCCTGCTCTGGACCGTCCAGCGCCGCTTGCCCGGCCAGCGCAAAATCCGCAACCCACTCATTCAGCCGCGGACGAAAATCCGGCCGCCACAAAAATCGCCCGGAGTCCTGCCAGTTCAGCGCGCAAACGCCGCGCTTGGTTTCCAGCACTTCGCGCGCCCCGCGATACACTTCCCAGCACACATCAAATGCCAGTTCCGGTTTTACGCTCATCGTTCCCCCTTGCACCGTTTCGCGTAGCCAAAAAACTTCGTCCGCCGAATTCGCCTAACTTTGCCCTTCGTCCACTTCTTCCCTTTCGCCACTCACCTCGCTATTCGAACCCGCGTCGTCCACGTCATTCATTTCGTCCGCGCTCCACGCGCTGCGATCCGGATCTTCGTAATCGCCGGCGCAGGCACTACAAGCCGTCAGCGCTTCGCCGGTATTCACCTGAGCTCCGCAAGGATTTCCACAATTTTCCACAAACACCTCCGGCCTAGTTACCCTTGACTCTAATGACCGCTGCGTTACTATCTCGCCTACTCTGCCCCGTCCCCTGGAGGCCTCATGCCGAGCTGCAAAATCTCGCCGCCTTGGTCGTTTCTCCTTTCCGCTTCAAAAAACAGCCTGCAGAGCTATGAACTGTCGCGGCTCAGTCACGCCGCTAACCTGCGTAAGGAAATCGCCGCGCTGGTCGATCAATGGGTGGAGGAGAACAGCTCGGCCATGCTGGCGCGCTGGCTGATCGAGAATCGCGAGCGCGATTGCTCGTCCAGCGATCCAGTTCCCACCGACATTTCTCGCGAAGTAGCTGCGCATAGCGCGTCCGATAATTTTTTGAGCGATTTTGATCCCCGGAGGAACACCGATCACAGCCGAACCTGACAAATCCGCTCGCTCCGCCGTTCGCGGCAGTGCAATTCGCGCGATTCGCTCGCCGCAACTCCTCCCGTGGGAAACTCGCGGGACTGCGTCCACGCCATGGTGTCCACCGTGCCCAACCGACTTCGCCGCTGCAAAGCGCTGCCAAGCCGCGCAAACTCGCGTCTCCCTGGCGCAAAATCCGCCACCAGCAATACCCTCGCGCATAGCCATCTCCCATCCGCCGGCCCAACTCCGGCCAGCTTCTGTCATGGCTGCTTTATATGGGTTATCGGGCGTATAGTACTATGAAGGTATATAGTGCTTAGGTAATATAAAGAGACGCGTTCTGAACACCGAGTGAATTAATAAGCGTGGCGAATTAATGAGCGGCCGGGGTTTTCGGAAGAATATCTTTTTCCAACATTTGCTCTTTACGATACACCAGTGAGTTGATGTCGTACGGTGCCAGCTCAAATCCATGCCCGTGCGTAATCGCATCCGTGGGGCACGCTTCCACGCAATAACCGCAGAAAATGCAGCGCGAATAATCGATGTTGTAGACCGAAGCATAACGCTCACCGGCGGAAATCCGGTTCGCGTCAGTGTTTTCCGCGGCTTCGATATAAATGCAATTCGCGGGACATGCAGCGGCGCACAAGAAGCATCCGACACACTTCTCCAGGCCATTTTCGTCTCGATGCAGCACATGAATTCCGCGATAGCGCGGCTGGAAATTCACCGGTTGTTCTGGATAGCTCTCAGTGGTCGATTTCCGGAACATGGTCCGGAACGTAACGCTAAATCCGCCAATCATGGTCCGGAATGTGTCGTAGACTTCGCGAATCGGGGATGCCATGGCCTAGAGTCTAGCAAACGTCGCGAAGTCCGGCAAATTCGCGAATTTTATGCCCGCTGCGCGCGGCCTTTGCTCAAGGCCTGGACAATCTGTTTGCCGTGAAACCGCCCGTTTTCAATGAAGATTTCTCCGGTGAACCGTCCGCCAACCACCACTCCCGCCACATGCAATCCAGGAATATTGCTTTCCAGCGTTTCCGGATCCATTGCCGGCCGTTTCGTTTCTGAATCCAGGTGCACGCCCATGCCTTCAATAAACTCAAAGTCCGGGTGGTATCCAGTCAGCAGGAATACCTGCTTTGCCGGCAACGACATCTTCCCTGCTGCGTTTTCCAGGAGCACTTCGTCCGGAGTAATTTCCTTGACCACCGAGTTGAAGTGCATTGGGATCTGGTTGGCCTTGATGCGATTTTCAATATCCGGCTTCACCCAATACTTGATGCTTGCGCCCAGTTCCCCATCACGATGTACCATGCTGACCCGGGCACCGTTGCGCCACAAATCTAGCGCCGCCTCCGCGGCCGAATTTTTCCCTCCCACCACCACTACGTCCTGATTCCAGAACTCGTGCGGCTCGGTGTAATAATGCGAAACGTGCGGCAGGTTTTCACCGGGAACCTGCAGCTCGTTCGGCAGATCATAATAGCCTGTGGCCACCACCACCTTGCTGCCGTGGTAAGTTTCCACTCCGCCTTTGGCGGTGCTCGTGGTGACCACAAACTCGCCGTCGCGGCCTGCCAACTTCAAAACGTGCTCGTAAAGCTTTACCTCCAACCCAAAATGTTCTGTTGCCTTGCGGTAATATTTCAGCGCTTCCACCCGAGTCGGCTTTTCGGCCGCGCAGACCAGTGGCAGGTCGCCAATCTCCAGTAGCTCCGGAGTCGTGAAGAACACCATATTCACCGGGTAATGAAAAATTGAGTTACATAGCGTGCCCTTGTCGATGACTAACGGCTTCAAGCCCGCGCGCACCGCCTCAATCGCGCAGGCTAGCCCGGTCGGCCCGGCTCCGATACAAATCAGATCGTAGTTCTTCATATCGAATAAGTGTGCCGAGTGAGTCTGGCAAAAGCAAATCGCGCGCCCAGGTATTCCCAGGCGCGCGATTCTGAAATAACAAACTCAGCGCAGTCTTTAAGCCGCGGTCGAATCAGCCGCCGCAGCAGTTCCCTCGAGTTGCGCCAGAATCTCCCGCAAAGTCACGATCAACTCATCGCGCGACACGTGGCTCTTCTTAAACTGGATGCGGAACTTGAACGCATCGTTCTGTGGCTCGAAGTGAAAAATAAATGGCTGCGGCCGTTGTGGGCCGGACTGCTCTTCGCGCCGTTCGCGCCGTGCTTCATCCCGCGTCAATCCGCCTTGCAGAATGCGCTGGAACATCTCGATCATCTTTTTTTCCGTGGGCTGGCGGGCAATCTGCAAAAGCAACGACTTGGAAACGATGCCGTTTTCGACGCACTTTTTCCGCAACAACTCCGGAATGTTCAAGAGCGAAAGCGTTTCGGTGACCGAAGAGCGCGCCCGGCCAATCTTTTTGGCCATATCTTCATGGGTGTATTCAAATTGCGACGCCAGCCGCTGCAATCCGTCCGCTTCTTCGAACGCGGTCAAATCCTTGCGTTGAATGTTTTCAATCAGCGCGATTTCCAGCGTCTCCGCATCGTCTACGGACTTTTCGATACACGGCACTTCCCGCAAACCCGCCGCGCGCGCCGCGTGATAGCGGCGTTCGCCGGAAATAATGTAGAAGCACCCTTCCCGCGAGATGAACCGCACCAGCAGCGGTTCCAGCACACCCTTCTCGCGCACCGAGTCGGTGAGTTCGCGCAAATCGCCCAGCGCTTTTCGCGGCTGATCCGGATTCGGGCGGATCTCGTCCACGCGAATCATGCGGCCCACTGCCGCGCCGCTGTAACTTGTCAGTTGTTCAATATAGTGCGCGTCATGCCGCATCTTCAGCGTGACGGGCAGACCGGCTTTCTTCAACACGTTGGATTACCTCCACCGCAAGCTTTTTGTACTCGATCGCTCCGGGTGATTTCGGCGCGAAGGTAAGAATCGTTTCTTTGTATGCCGGACTCTCTTCGAGCCGGACATTTTTACTGATTTTTGTTTTGAACAATACTTCGCCGAAGACGCTGCGAATCTGGCCGTGCGTATCGCGCGAAATATTGGTGCGCTTATCGAAAAGTGTGATCACCACGCCCAGAACCTTGAGGCCGGGATTTGGCCGCGCCCGAATTCGCTCGTACGTTTCCAGCAAATCGTCGGTGCCCTCAATCGCAAAATACGCGGCCTGAATCGGCACCAGCAGATGCGACGAAGTTACCATCGCATTCACGGTCAGAATTCCCAGCGACGGTGGCGTGTCCAGCACGATGTAATCAAAATCTTTCAGCACCGGCGACAGCGCGTCTTTCAACCTGTACGGCGCGTCGAATTGCCCCGCCAGCACCTGCTCCAACTTCGCCAGCGCCAATCGTCCGGGGCCCAAGAAAAGATTCGGATCTTTCGTCGGTTTAATCACGCCTGCCATCGGCGTGCGCGTTTCGCTCAGTACATCGAACATCGACGCGGAAATTTCCCCGCTCGCGAAAAATGCAATCGTCGAATTGGCTTGCGGATCTAAATCGATGAGGAGTGTGCGCTTGCCGCGGTTTGCGATGGCTGCCGAGAGATTGATCGCCGTAGTGGTTTTTCCGACTCC
>Ga0137418_10004378_pt1 | contig 12975 bp, 15 predicted proteins | sample CZODoug3_1_2_16f_FD_122242 | JGI IMG/M metagenome (GOLD analysis project Ga0137418, IMG submission 122242) | Vadose zone soil fungal communities from Angelo Coast Range Reserve, California, USA - CZODoug3_1_2_16fungal (Hybrid Assembly) | ecosystem: Environmental > Terrestrial > Soil > Vadose...
GCGCCACGCCGACGAGGCGCTGTCGCGCTGGCCGTTGCAGGGGCTCACCATCGTTCACCGGTTCGGCCGCATCGCGCCGGGCGAGAACATCGTGCTTGTCGTGACGGCGTCGCCGCATCGCCAAGCAGCCTTCGAAGCGGCGGAATTCCTGATGGACTATCTGAAGACCAACGCGCCGTTCTGGAAGCGCGAGGAAAGCGAAAAAGGCACGAGCTGGATCGAAGCGCGCGATCATGACGACGCCGCGGCCGCACGCTGGACCAAGCCCTGATGGCCAAACGCGCAAACCCGGTGGCGAAGCGCGGCGCTGGCCGATCGAAACTTCCCAAGGTCGGTGCCGGCGAATTGCTGACGCTGCTCGATTTCGTCCGCTATGCGGTGAGCCGTTTCGTCGAGGCGAAATTGACCTTCGCGCACGGCACAACCGATCCCACAGCCGAAGCGGCGTTTCTGGTGTGCGAGGCGCTGAACCTGCATCCCGATCAGTTCGAGAGTTTCGCCACCGCGCGCGTCACAGCGTTCGAGGCGAGGAAAATTCTCGATTTGATCTCGGCCCGCGTCACGACGCGACAGCCCTCGGCCTACCTCGTCAACAAGATCTACCTGCGCGGCCTGCCCTTCTACGTCGACCGGCGCGTGATCGTGCCGCGCTCCTTCATCGGCGAAATTCTCGATTCTCATTTCAGTGGCGAGGATGACGCGACCTCGCTGATCGGCGATCCCGAAAGCGTCGAAAGCGTGCTCGACCTCTGCACCGGTTCGGGCTGTCTCGCCATTGTGGCGAGCCGGCATTTTCCCAATGCGCGCGTCGATGCCGTGGATATCTCCGAGGACGCGCTGGATGTCGCCGCGCGCAATGTCGGTGACTACAACCTCGAAGGCCAGATAACGCTCTATCATGGCGACCTGTTCGCCCCGCTCGGTGATGCCAGCTACGACCTGATCATCTCCAATCCGCCTTATGTCGATGCCGAGGGCATGGCCGCGCTGCCGCGCGAGTGCCGCGCCGAGCCGAAACTTGCCTTCGACGGTGGCGCTGATGGGCTGGACATCGTCAGGCGCATCCTGAACGAGGCCGGCGCGCATCTGACGCCGCAGGGCGGGCTACTCTGCGAGATCGGGCGCGGCAGGGAACGGCTGGAGGAAGCCTTCCCGCAATGGCCGCTGCTGTGGCTCGACAGCGAGGATTCCGAAGGCGAGGTGTTCTGGATCGCCGCCTCCGATCTAGGCTTAAGACATATTTTTTGAGCATGATCTCTTCGGAAAACCGGTACCCACCCCGCATCAAGTGCGGGGCAGGCTTTTTCCGGATCATGCTCTGAACCACGCTTCCGGGAGCGGTCGGTGTCGTTGCCTTGCGGCGACAACCCCGGCGCGCCTCATACGATAATTTCGATTTTCCCGTCTTTGAGCCGATAGATACCGCCAACTACGCTGAGTTTCCGTTGCTCGACCGCCGCGTTGAGAATCGGCGTCGCAGACTTGAGCTTCGCAACATTGTCGATCACATTTTGCCGAATGGCGGCGTCGAGGAGATCGCCGGAACGCCCCGAAGCAGCGTTGACTGCGGGAGCGATGCTTGCAACCAGGGAAGGCAAGTGGCCCGGCAGGGGGACGTTATCCTTCAGTGACTTGATCGTTGCGCTAACTGCGCCGCAGCTGTCGTGGCCGAGCACCATGATGAGAGGCGTGCCGAGCATGGCGACAGCGTACTCCATACTCGCAACCGTGTCGTCGTTGGCGAAGTTGCCCGCGACCCGGCAAACGAACAAATCGCCTCTGCCGCTATCGAAGGCATATTCAGGTGCGATGCGAGAATCGGCGCAGCTCAGGATTCCCGCGTATGGGTTCTGCCCTCCGACCAGTGCTTCACGTTCGTGTTTGAAATCGTGGCGCCTCGTTTCGCCCGCGACATAGCGCTCGTTGCCTTTAATCAATCGCTGCAGCGAGGCGTCGGGCGACAGCACATTTTGTGGCTTCGGCGGCGCCTGAACTTCCTTGGCCCAGCCGCTCCCGACGAATGCGAGCCCGACTGCGGTTGCGCCGAAAACCCGAAGTGCCTGACGCCGCGTCGGGCACGCGTTAAGTCCGCAAGCTTGATCCTTACAAGTCGCACACACCGGACTACTCCTTATTTCCCCACCTTATCGCCCTCAAATGCCTGACCCAGCCGTTCCACCTCAAGACTGGTGCAAAACAGCGCGAACAAGCAAGCCACCAATATGATTCCACGCCGGACTGTCAGGAAGATGTCGATTTCCCGGCCCAGCTCTGGAAGATGCCTGAAAACGACAATGGAGAATAACGCGCTGCCGAAAATGAAGCTGAGGCGGCCCAGAAACAGAAACACGTGATTGAGGATCATGTTCGGACGCCGAAACGGGATCGGAATAAATAGCAGACGGCACCAAAACGAGATTTGCATCACGGCCAGAACCACGACCGTCGTAACATCAGAAACGACGTCATACGGAAGTTGCTCTCCTGGATTGACCGCTATCTGCCTGAACTCGGGCAGTTGTTGCCAGACAAAGAGGATCGCTCCAGATATCTGGATCGCGAGCACGAACAGATAGGCAACGGCTTTCGGGCGTTCGTCGTTGGTCTTCATCGGCAAATGATATGAGTTGAACAGGGCCCGAGGCCTTAGCGGCGTCTCGAAGGATGAGCAACAGAAACCAGCCGTCACCCTCCGAGGCTCGCAACAGCTCACGCCTCTCGGTCACTTCAACTGCCGCCCGGCGATCACCCCATCGCTTCACTCGCCCTCGTATTTGAACGAGACCTTGAGCTTGGCGCGGTAGGCTTCGATCTCGCCCTTGGCGTCCAGCTGCAAATCGAGCTGGGCCACTTCGGCGACGCGGAGTTCGCGCAGGGATTTTCCTGCCCGGCTGACGGCGGCCGCGGCCGCCTTTTCCCAGGACTCCTTGCTGGTACCGATCAGCTCGATGACTTTGTAGACACTCTCAGCCATGTGGTGCTCCCGTTCGGTATTGGGCAGGACGCAGGTGCTCCTGCCGCCGGTAACCCTAGCATCGGGATTTCAGCGCCGAAAGGATGCGGCGCACCATGTGGGGCTAGCAGTCGCGCAGGAAGCAAAACGGCCGGACGGCATCGATGCCGTCCGGCCGTTCGAGATCGGTCTCAAGGCTCTTTTTTATAAAGCGGGTCTCGTGCGTTAGGTCGCGTATTTGAACTCAGGCATTGCCTTCAGCTGGTCCTTGGTCGCGCTGTATACGGCGTGATCGGGATACCACGGATTGGACCTTGAGGCTGCCGCCGTGGCCGGTGCGGTGCTCGTGGTCGCCGCGCCGGTGGTTGTCGATGGCGCCGGCCGGGTACCTGGCGCATTCGCATTCGGCCCGCCCGAGACGCCGGTGTAAGCGACAGGCTCATTGACGAATTTCATCTTGTCGAAGGGAACCGCGACCAGATGCTCCCCGACGCCGAGGAAGCCGCCGACGCCCAGCACCACCCCCTTGATGTTTCCATCCTTGTCCATCAAGAGATCGTTGATCGAGCCGAGGCTCTCGTTGTTGTCATTATAGACGCTGAGGCCGACGAGCTTCGACGCGCGCCAGTTACCCTGGAACGACGAGTCCGAGGCCGCAGCCGGCGCCATGTTGGCGCGATCGGTGGTTGCTGTCGGAGTTTGCGCGAACGCAACGGTCGCAAGCAGTGCCGACCCGACCAAGCCGGCCGCGATGTGTTTTGCTAACATGTGCTGTCTCCCTGATATGAAATGATGAAGAGAAAACACGCCAATCCATCGACCGTTCCGATCGCCCGGCACAATTTAAACGATTGCGATGCGGATGATGTCAGAGTTCCGTGGAACAACGCGGCGCATACAGCAAACCGCTTGCCGCATCACTGCTTCACGCCGCTTTCGCGATGCGATCAGAAACCGCCCCAATAGGGCGGCGTTCCGTAATAGCGGTGCAACTCTGTTTCCTGCGAGCGATCGCCCCAGTCGAAATCCTTGTCGGCACGAAACGACGGCGCGCGTTTGAGTTCTTCGTTGTCGATGTCGAGTTGGTAAGCCTCGAACCTGGTGCTGTAGGTGAGACGCGCCCATGGCAGCGGCAGCAGGCTGGTTCCCATGCCAAGGAACCCGCCGAAGCTCAGGATCGCGTAGGACACCTTGCCGGTGACCTTGTCGATCATCAGCCGCTCGATGTGGCCGATCTTGTCGCCGTTCGGCCGCCGCACAGCGGTGCCTTCGACCCGGTCGCTGGCGATCAGATGGTGTGGTTTGGTCATGACGTCGATCATCGCACCCTCCCTGGGTTGATGAGCCGAATCAACGCTGTAACAGCGGGTTGGTTCCCTCAGCGCCAGGCAAATAGCCTTTAGGAGGGTAAATCGACTGCCCAGCCCCCTCAATCGCAACACTGACGGAGCATTCATCCTTTCCCGTTCTGGGAAGGATGATGGCGAGGTACTTTGGTGCGTGCGTCGCGGCCTGAGGTCAGGTTTGGTAGTCGATCAGAAGCGCTGAAAATGACGAACTGGCATTGCTGGCGGTGCTGGAGCTGCCGGTCGCGCTGTACGAGGTCGATGACGAGGCCGACAGCGACTGCTGCAGCGCCTGGAGAAACTGCTGCAGAATATCGGCGGCGGAGCTGGCGCCCGAGGAACTCGTTGTGCTGTCGGTTGAGGAGGTACTGTCCGTGGGTGGCGGACCATCTTGGCCGTGTGCGCCGCCGGCGCCACCGGGGCCATTGGCGAACGCTGCCTTGAAGACCCCCTGCAGTTCGGTGGCCTGATCGCTGGTCAGCTTGCCGCTGGACACTTCGCCGGCAATCAGGTCGTCGATCTTCGACTTCAGATCGCCGGGAGAGGGCCTTGTGCCGCCAGCCGAATCGCTCGCCCGGCTGCTCTGCAGCGAGGAGTCGATATCGGTCAGCGCGGAGGAGAGCGCGTCCTGATCGGACGAGCTGATGGTGCCGGATTTTATTTCTGCCTGCAGCTCATCCTGTAGCTTCTGGAGAGGCGACTGGTAGTTGCTGCTGGAGATCGCGGAGATGGAGGTCATTGGTGGCTCCGAAGGTTCTTGTGACCCCTTGACCGTAAGGTTAATGGTCTTAACAAGGTCTTTTTATTGCCCCGCCGGCATGTTGCCCGGTGTTGCGAAGCTGACATCAGAAACATTGTGAAACAAAAATCCTTCGCCGGTTGCCCCGAATCACCGACAAAGGTCCACATGGCCACGGCATCGCCGAACATTCTTGTCGTTGAGGACGACCGCGAGACGCGGGCGCTGATTGCGAAATACCTGCGGACCAACGCCTGCAACGTGACGACGGCGACCGACGGGCGCGAGATGGTCCGGGCCATGACCGACCATCGCGTCGACCTTCTGATCCTCGACGTGATGCTGCCGGGTGAGGACGGCCTCAGCCTGTGCCGCAAGGTCCGCGCCGAATCGCAAATGCCGATCATCATGCTCACCGCGCGCGGCGAGGACGTCGATCGCATTGTCGGGCTCGAGATGGGCGCGGACGACTACCTTGCCAAGCCGTTCAACCCGCGCGAATTGCTGGCCCGGATCAACGCGGTGTTGCGCCGCCAGGCCGCCGCCCAGACGCTCAGCTCCGCCAACGGCGCGACCGCCCTCGCCTTTCTGGAATGGCAGATCGATTTCAGGCTGCGGGAGCTGCGCAACCCGGCGGGTGCGCGGGTTGCGATGACCAGCGCCGAATTCGACCTGCTGCGAACCTTCTGTGAGCGGCCAGGCCGCGTGCTGTCGCGCGACAGCCTGCTCGATCTCACCCAGGGCCGCAACGCCGGCTCCTTCGAACGCAGCATCGATGTGCTGGTCAGCCGCATCCGGCGCAAGATCGAAACCGATCCGCTGGAACCCACCATGATCAAGACGGTGCGTTCCGGCGGCTACATGTTCACGCCCCGGGTGGATGCGGCGACGATCCCGACAAACGGCTGATCATGAAGCGGTTCGGGTTTCTCAATCTCAGGGGTATCAGCGGGCAGATCGCGGCACTGGTGGTGGCCTCGATCATCGCCATACACCTGATCCTCACCGCAACCTTTCTCCTCCATCGTCCGGACCAACCCGATCCATCGATCGACCGCGGGCACGCCCAGCTCGTAGCATCGGTCCAGCTTCTCGGCGCGGCGCAAGCTGCCGAACGGCCCCGGCTCTTCGCCGACATTGCGCGGGCATTTCCGCAACTGGATATCGAAAGCCTTGCTTCGGGTCCCGCTGTCGCGGCGAACGAAGCCGATGGCCCTCACCTGCGCGGTCTGCGGCGCCGCCTCGGCAGCGGCTACCGGATCCTTTCGCTGCCGCAGGAAAATGGTATCCACAAGGTCGGCATCGCGCTGCCGGACGGCGCGATGATTTCCGCAAAGCTCCTGCCGGACCAGTGGCAACCTCCGTTCTGGGGCGGGCCATGGATGATGACACTGCTGTTCGCCATCATCAGCGTTACCTTGCTTGGCCTGTGGGCCGCCCGGGCCCTGACGGCGCCGCTGTCGTCATTCGCGAAGGCCGCCGAAAGCTTCAGCTTGAGCGGTGCCGCTGCACCGCTGCCCGAACGCGGCCCTGAAGAAATTCGTTCGGTTGCGAAGGCGTTCAACCGCATGCGGGAGCGGATCACCGCTCTGATCGACGACCGCACCAAGATGCTGGCCGCCATCAGCCACGATCTGCGGACACCTATCACCAGAATGCGCCTGCGCTCCGAATTTATCGAGGACGACGTGCATCGCAGCCGGATGTTGCACGATCTCGACCAGATGCGATCGATGCTGGAGTCGGTGCTTTCGTTTCTGCGCAACGACCGCAAGCTCGAATCCATGACGCTGGTTGACATTGCAACCACGCTGCAGCTCGTCACCGATCAATTCGCCGACATGGGACACAAGGTCGCTTACGACGGCCCGGAACATGCCATGGCCACGGTCCGGCCCGACGACCTGCATCGCAGCATCACCAACCTTGTGGAGAACGCCGTCAGGTTCGGTACCGAGGCCGCGATCCGTCTTCGAATGTCGTCGGATATCGTGACGATCGATATCGAGGACGATGGTCCCGGCATTTCCGATGCGCGCAAGGATGTCATGCTGGAGCCGTTCGTGCGCGGCGACGACGCCCGCAACATGGATGAAGCCGCCGGCTTCGGTCTCGGGCTTTCGATCACGCGCGCCATCGTGCTCGCACATGGTGGCGAGTTGTCACTCAATGACCGGCAGCCTCACGGATTGATGGTCCGCATTCAGTTGCCGGTTCACCAGCAGAGCCGGCAGGCGGCTGCCTGAGCGTCATTCCGAAAGCATGATCCGGAAAAGTGGGAACCGGTTTTCCGAAAAGATCATGCTCCAACAAGAGGATGAGATCATGATCCGATTCAATCTAATCGGATCATGATCCGAGGCGCGCAAATCCATAAGCTCAGCGGTCAGGCCGCGATGGCTTGCTGATCCGACTCGGCGAAGTACGCGATCGCTTCGAACCGATAGTCGCAGGCGTGGCAGTGCCAGAGATAGGAGGTGCGGTGCGGATCGGCTTCAACCCACTCCGGAGCGGCGATGGGCTTGCCGCATTGGGCGCAGGGATTCCCATGAGGCAAGGAGCCGAAATCTATTCTGGCCATGGCGAGTCTCCCGTTGTCTCTTTGATTTTTGAGGGGTTGGACAGGATCACTGTCGGAAGCGCGGACGTCGTCCGCTACCTGTGAGTGTTGGAGAGTATTGCGTCTTTTGAGCGGCAATGAAAGCGAACTGTGGCGCGACATATTGTGGCGTTGAGGGCTTACTCTCACTTCGCCTTCGGATCAACCGCGGGCTCAACCGTATGCACCGCACCGGGCTTACGCAGATGGATGGTGGCGATGTCGTCGGCATATATTTTCTGCCAGCCGTCGATGTGATCGAGCAGCTTGGTCGCGGCACTCTGCGTGCGCATCAAGGTCGCCTCGATGCTGTACTCATCGAGCAGCCGGAACAGGTTTTCCGGCTGCATCAATCCGCTGGCGGCATTGTGTTCGACGAAAAATTTCTCGCCGAAAAGTTCGGTGCGGCCGTCGATGAAGGTTGCGACACCGTTGGCGATCAGATAGCCGCCGAAATCGTAGTCGTTGAACACCCGTGTCAAATTCAGCTTCTTCAGTTCGACAACGGCGGCGACCGGCGAACCCCGGGTGTGCGGCTCGAAGCGATGCACGGACGCATAGGCCAACGTTGCCGCCACCAGCGCGATCGTGACGCTCGCGAACATCACGCCGCGCATCGGCGCTGCGGCGCTTGACGTTGAAACCTCATTGCCGCCGATCTGCCTTGCCAGCGGCGCCGCGAGAATAAGCGGCGCCAGCAGCGCCAGGATTTCGACGGCCCGCCCTTGCGCGAGCGCCATGTGCAATAGTCCGAGCAGCAGCACGATGCGCAGCGGCGGCAGCCTGACGCCGCGAAACAGCGCAAGCCCAATTCCCAGCAGCAGGCAAACCTCGAAGGCCCCGACGCTGCCGAATTCCGTTGGCTTCCATTCCATGATCAGCGGCAGCGCAGCGCCAAGCGCCAGGATCTTCTGTGACGCCAGCAGCGAATTCCAGCCATACGGCGTGCAGCAGCTCAGCACCAGCGCCGCCACGGCGAATGCCGTCCACCGCAGCGCCAGCGCCTTGCGCAGTTTCGCATCCGCGTTCAGGACGGCGTCGAGCGCGATCGGCGCGATCAACACCAGGCCGAATACAAAGCCGCCATGCAGGTTGGCCCACAGCGCCATCAGCGGCAAAAGCCAGAAGGACGGTGCGCCCCGCCGATCCGCGGCTGCGATCAGTCCGCCGACCCACGCCACCATGACCGGCAACGCCAGCACATGCGGCCGGGCCAACAGATGCGGCACGGTCAACGCCAGCGCCGCCGCAATGAATACCAGCGTCGTGCTTTCGCTCAGCCGCCGGCTCAGGAATCTCGCGAACAGGCCGAACGTCGCGGCGATCGCTGTCGCGGCCAGCACCACCGGCCCGCTCCAGCCCGATATCGCATAGGCCTTGGCGTAGAGCACCTGCGCCAGCCACTGCGTCGAAATCCAGGGCTGGCCGCGCATGGTGAAGGAATAGACATCAGTCTCCGGCACGGCGCGATGGTCCGATATCCACTGACCGACCGTGATCTGCCACATCGTATCGGGATCGATCAGCAGCCGGTTTCCGGCCACCAGAAACAGCGCATAGATCAGGACGCCGACCCACAGCGGCAGCAGCCCGCGCATCGGGCTGGCATCCTCGGCGATATTGGCAACGGACATGGTCATTGGCGCGGCCGGATTCCTGCGGTTTTTCGGCCCGATCGAAGCACGCCAGGGCATAATTCTTGGTAAATCTGGCCGGAGCGGATGCGGGAAACGCCCAAGAAAGCCGGAATTCGGCCACATCATCGCCCGGCGATTGCAACAATCTCGGCCGTGAAACATTCGTTCATCATGTCCCCTCCGAGGCCATCTCTCATGAAACGTCTACTGTCTCTCGCCTGGCTCGCCGCCGTGGTGGCGCTGCTTCCGCATGCCGCTCAAGCCCAGCGCGCACAATATGATGCGCTGGTCGCCAGCCACGCCCAGGCCAACGGCGTGCCGGAAGCCCTGGTGCATCGCGTGATCGTGCGTGAAAGCCGGTATCAGCCGCATTTGATCGGACGCGGCGGCACCATCGGCCTGATGCAGATCAAGCTCGCGACCGCGCGCGGCCTCGGCTACACCGGCACTGCCGAGGGGCTGCGCGATCCCAACACCAATCTCACTTACGCGGTGAAGTATCTCGCCGGCGCCTACCGCGCGGCAAACGGCAACTCCAACCGTGCCGTCTCCTATTACGCCAGCGGCTATTACTACGCCGCCAAGCGCCAGCGGCACGAACGTGTCAGCCCTACCGAGCCGATGCTCGCCAGCGCGCCGCCGCGATAAGCGGCGAAAAAAGCCTGGCCGGCCCGCGCATGGCAGGTTCCCGCCAGGCAAGCCGGTGCAAACAATCCGCAGGCGCGTTGACACTCCCCGCCATCGGCTTACATTAGCCCTGTTCCGAGGGGAGTTCCGACGAGGAGCTGAGAGACCGCACGCTCAAATCCTGTTCGCAGGCTGCGAGACCGCGGTGACCCTTTGAACCTGATCCGGGTCATGCCGGCGAAGGGACAGGGATGTACCAGAGTTCGAACGTACGGCGCGGGCCGTTGCCCGTCGCGACCGGGAGGGAATTTCCCGTTTCCGTCATCGGCGCAGGCATTGCCGGCGCATGGCAGGCGCTGCTGTTTGCGCAAGCCGGCCACACGGTCACGCTGCACGAGCGCAGCGACGCTGCGATGACGCAGTCGACCAGCTACTGGGCCGGCGGCATGCTCGCGCCTTATTGCGAGGCTGAGGCATCCGAACCCGTGATCAGCCGGCTCGGCATCCGCTCGCTCGACCTGTGGCGCGAGCATTTTCCGCAAACGCCGTTCAACGGCTCGCTGGTGGTGGCGCATCCGCGCGACCGCGCCGACTTCGAACGTTTTGCCAGGCTCACAACCTGTTATCGGCGGCTTGACGCGCACGCCGTCACCGAACTCGAACCGTCGCTGGAGGGGCGCTTCCACAATGGCCTGTTCTACGCCGATGAAGGCCATGTCGAGCCGCGACGCGTGTTGCCGGAATTGCACGCGCGCTTCACCGCCGCCGGCGGCACCATTCAGTTCGACAGCGAAGCCAACCCGGAAGACCTCGACGGCATCGTGATCGATTGCCGCGGACTTTCCGCGCGCGAGGCGCAGCCGGAATTGCGCGGCGTCAAGGGCGAAATCATCCTGATCGAGACCGACGAGGTCGAGCTGTCGCGTCCGGTGCGGCTGATCCATCCGCGCTGGCCGCTCTATGTGATTCCGCGCGGCGGCAACCGCTTCATGCTGGGCGCAACCTCGATCGAAAGCGAGGACAACGGCGTCAGCGTCCGCTCCGCGCTGGAGCTGCTGGGCGCCGCCTATGCGGTGCATCCGGCCTTCGCCGAGGCGAGGATCGTCGAATTCGGCTCTGGGCTGCGCCCGGCCTTTCCCGACAATCTGCCGCGCATCGCGATCGACAACCAGAAGATCGCGGTCAACGGGCTTTATCGTCATGGCTTCTTGCTGGCGCCGGCGCTGGCCGAACTGACGCTGGGCTATATCAAGCGCGGCGTGATCGACAACGAGGTGATGCAATGCGCGTGATCGTCAACGGCGAGCAGCGGGAAATCTCCGCAGGCAGCGTCGATGCGCTGCTGAGCGAGCTTGAATATGAGGGCACGCATTTTGCGATCGCGCTGAATTTCGACGTGCTGCCGCGAGCCAAGTGGGCGCAGACCCCGCTCAAGAACGGCGACGAGATCGAGATCATCACCCCGCGGCAGGGAGGGTGACGGGATGATGACCGCAGCATCTCTCCGCGCGTCGTCCCGGCGAACGCCGGGACCCATAACCCCTGGCCTTCGTAGTTACAAAAGATATCTGCCACCGCGCCAACACGAGACGACACGGCGTATGGGTCCCGGCGTACGCCGGGACGACGCGTTGAGGCGCGATCGCCCTCATCAAATTAGACTGTCATCGTCCGGCTTGACCGGACGATCCAGTACGCCGCGGCGCCTCGATTCATTCTTGAACGCCTCTGGAATACTGGATCCCCGCTTTCGCGGGGATGACAGCCTGTGGGCCGGGGCGACGGCTTGTGCGACGGGACACTGACATCATGCTGAACTTCTACGGCAAACCATTCGCCTCCCGCCTGCTGGTCGGCAGCGCGCTGTATCCGTCGCCCGCGATCATGCAGGCGGCGATCCGCAGTTCGGGCGCCAACATCGTCACGGTATCGCTGCGGCGCGAGTCGGCGGGCGGCAAGACCGGCGATGCGTTCTGGTCGCTGATCCGCGAGCTTGACGTCACCGTGCTGCCCAACACCGCGGGCTGTCGCAGCGTGCGCGAGGCCGTGACCACCGCGAAGCTGGCGCGCGAACTGTTCGGCACCTCATGGATCAAGCTGGAAGTGATCGCTGACAACGACACGCTGCAGCCTGACGTGATCGGCCTGGTCGAAGCCGCATCGATTCTGATCAAGGACGGCTTCGAGGTGTTCCCCTATTGCACGGAAGACCTCAGCGTCGCGATGCGGCTGGTGGAAGCCGGCTGCAAGGTGGTGATGCCATGGGCCGCGCCGATCGGCAGCGCCAGAGGCATCATCAACCGCGATGCCTTGAAATTGCTGCGCGACCGCCTGCCCGATATCACCCTGGTGGTCGATGCCGGTTTGGGCGCGCCGTCGCACGCGGCCGCGGCGCTCGAGCTTGGCTACGACGCGGTGCTGCTGAATACCGCGATCGCCAAGGCCGCCGACCCGGTGGCGATGGCCAATGCGTTTCGGCTCGGCGTCGAGGCCGGACGCACCGCATATGAAGCGGGCCTGATGGAAGCCCGCGACTTCGCCTCCCCTTCAACCCCTGTCATTGGGACACCGTTCTGGCATGCCGTATCCTGACCGATTCTATCCCGTGGTGGACAGCGTCGCCTGGGTCGCGCGCCTCGCTCTGCTTGGCGTCGGCACCATTCAACTGCGCGCCAAGGACCTCAACGATTCCGAGGCGCTGCAGACCGTCAGCGACGCGCTCGACATCATCAAGGGCACCGCGGCCAAACTCGTGGTCAACGACTACTGGCGCGCGGCGATCGTGGCCGGCGCAAAGCATCTGCATCTCGGCCAGGAAGATCTCGCCGACGCCGACCTCAAGGCGATCCGTGACGCCGGCTTGACGCTCGGCCTTTCCACCCATGACGACACCGAGCTCGAAACCGCCCTGCGCGCCAAACCGGATTACATCGCGCTGGGGCCGATCTTTCCGACGACGCTGAAATCGATGCGCTTCGCGCCGCAGGGCATCCCGAAGATCGCCGAGTGGAAGAAGCGCATCGGCAATATTCCGCTGGTCGCGATCGGCGGCATCAAGCTCGAGCAGGCCGCCG
>Ga0137418_10004381_pt1 | contig 12973 bp, 6 predicted proteins | sample CZODoug3_1_2_16f_FD_122242 | JGI IMG/M metagenome (GOLD analysis project Ga0137418, IMG submission 122242) | Vadose zone soil fungal communities from Angelo Coast Range Reserve, California, USA - CZODoug3_1_2_16fungal (Hybrid Assembly) | ecosystem: Environmental > Terrestrial > Soil > Vadose...
CAGGGCGGTCCGCTTTCACCGTTGCTCAGTAATCTGGTGCTGGACGAACTGGACCGGGAGTTAGAGCGGCGTGGTCATCGCTTCGCGCGTTATGCCGACGACTGCAACATTTACGTGGGCAGCGAACGAGCGGGACAACGAGTGATGGAGAGTGTTACACGCTTCATCACGCACCGCCTTAAGCTCAAGGTGAATCAGGCAAAGAGCGCCGTAGCCCGACCCGGGCAAAGGAAGTTTCTCGGATTCAGCTTCACCGGCGAACGAGAACCAAGGCGGCGGATCGCTCCCAAGGCCATCGCTCGCTTTAAGGAGAGGATTCGAGAACAGACACGCCGAACCCGTGGCACCAGTCTCGCGCAGATGGTCAAACAGATCGTGACCTACCTGCGGGGATGGCTCGGATACTTCGGTGATTGCCAAACGCCCTCGGTGTTGCAACGCCTTGAAGCGTGGCTGCGCCGCCGACTCCGGTCGGTGGTGTGGAAGCAGTGGAAGCGCGGACGGACCAGGTTCCGCGAACTTCGCAAACGGGGTGTGGGCAAGGACCTGGCGGCGCAAACCGCCGGCAGTCCTCACGGCCCGTGGCGGATCGCGAACTCGCCCGCCCTTAACATTGCTTTGTCTAATGCCTACTTTGCGGGGCTCGGACTTCTGCCCATGGTCGTGCGGTCTTAGCTTAATCCGCCGAACCGCCGGATGCGGACCCGCATGTCCTGGTGGTGTGGCAGGGGAGGAGAGGCGACTCTCCCCCCTATGCCGATTTATACATTTTCCGTACTCTCTCGTGGTGGGCAACGCCATTCCCTGGTATTGGAGTCCAAGGAATTCTGTGCCGCCGATTTCCTTTGCGTAGGTCTCTCCAGATAGCCAAACGGAGGTCCTAATTCTTACAACCCCACCAGCTGCGAGCAGTGCCACGAGCTGCCGTCCAAGCTGGGCGGCAGCCCGATGACCGTATTGCGCGGTCGCACTTCGGCGTCTTACGCGGCGGGACTGTCAAGCAGTTCGCCACTTTCGACTGACGCGAGCCCAGAAGTCCTTACTTTTCATGTTCTTGTGCTCTCGTTGAACGCGAGGGAGGGGAGCAAGGACTAGGCTACAGCGACCAGAAAAGTTCGAAAATCGTCCTCTAGGCTGACCAATCTTTTGTCGCATTCGGGAACTTGCGGACACAGTCATCCCCTGCTTTTGAAACCTCGGAACCGGAACCTCGTCTGGCGACGTGGCAGCCGTCAAAACCATCCTCGGCAATTTGAAACTCACCTACGCGACCGCCACGTCCAGTCAGCTGAATGCGATGAGTGTGACCGCACTGAAGGCATACAAACTGTTCCTCATGCCCGGCGGCAATGCAGTTACCATCAGCAAGAGCCTCACGCGTACCGCCACTACAAACTTGCACAATGCGATCGTTAACGACGGCATGCACTACCTCGGCATCTGTGCCGGCGGTTTCTTTGCCGGTAGCTCGGGGATCTATCACTATCTAAACCTCACGCCAAATGTATGGTTCAACTTCTACGCTGACGAATTCAAGGGCATTCACAAAGAAGCGGTCGAGGTCAGGGGTTCGGACGGCACGAAGCTTGATCAGTATTGGGAGAATGGTCCACAGTTGAGCGGATGGGGCCAAATCGTAGGCAGGTATCCGGACGGGACGCCGGCCATTACCGAAGGCAAATCTGGAAACGGATGGGTCATTCTGTCGGGTGTACACCCCGACGCGCCGCAAAGCTGGAGAACTGGGATGACCTTCACGACCTCGGCCGCTGTGGATAATGCCTATGCCAAAACACTGGTCACAGCCGCTCTCAACGGCACATCGTTGCCTCATTTCTGAGGTAGTAATCGAGACTTGCGCAGGGCTGCCCGGGGTTCGACGACCTCCGGGCTCATTTTTTTCCGACCTTAGTTACCATCGGCTCGGTCTCGCTCCGCCTCAGCCTTTTAATTGGCCGCCGGGTGCGGTTCTGATTTCTGAAAAGCCAGCGCCGGGAGCCGAGAAGCATTCAGACACCACGCCTTCTAGCTCAAATAATCCATGAGGAGATGCCGTTGCTTCCGAGCGTGAACTGGGCAATAATCCACAACACTCACGTTGATGATTTCTCGACAGAGCCAGGCGACCGGAAAGCACTCCTATCAATCCGGAAGGAAAAGCGATGACGCGCTTCAGGCAATAAACGATCTTGCCTCGCGTGTCGGTTCGTCAACAATAATCAGATTTTTGGCATCCCGAGCAGTTCCACGCCTAAGGTCGCCAGACCGATATCCTCCATGGAAGAAAGTCCACTGACCGCGACGGCACCCACCACTTCGCCATGAAGCCGGACCGGGATCCCTCCGCCCCAGCCAGTGAATCTCGGATCTCCGTAGTAGGCAATATCGTGGCCTTTCTCCGGATGCCTGACTTTTTCTCCGATCTCCTGGGTTGGCTTACCCGCCCGGGCTGCGGTCCAGGCCTTGTTCATGGCAATGGCTATCGAGGAGACAGAAGCGCTATCCATGCGGGCAAAACATATGAGCTCGCCGCGCGAATCGGCCACCGCCACCACGACGGCCTTCTGCATGTGCGAAGCCTTTTCAACGATGAGATCGACCACCCGTTTCGCCTCGGAGTAGTCGATGGTTGGGATGGTTTTCATGGGTGGAAGATTAGCAGAGGCTGCCAGCACAGGAGCAACGGAGCAGGATCCGCCCCGTTCGTACGTAGAGCAGAATTCCCGCGAGGAAAAGTATCCGGGGCCGGATATATTTCCCGGCCCGGAGGGGTGCCACTTCAAAAGGCAAACTTCAATCCGAACTGAATGAGGCGGGGCAGGTTGACCGTGTTGGTGACAACGCCGAAATTTCCACTGCCGAAGGTTCCATTCGGCGGTCCAAATTGGGGATGGTTAAAGATGTTGAAGAACTCCGCCCGGAACTCGATATTCATCCTTTCCCCTATCGATGTCTTCTTAAACGCGGCGAAGTCAAAATTGACAACTCCTTGCTGCCGCAGTGTGGCGTCGACACGCGGCTCATCGCCGAACCCGTAGGCCGGGGCATCGGTGAAGCAACTCGTGTTGAACCATTCCGAAAGCCGCGAAGCGGCGCTGCCTGATCTTGATTTATCGCAACCCGCCACGACGTTGGGCCTGAGCGTGCCAGTTCCGAGACTCAGAGCAGTCAGGGAGTTGCCTTTGCCGTCGCTGATCTTTACGGGAAATCCACGCTGAAATGTAGTGACGCCATCCAATCCCCAGCCAGAGACGAGCCCACCCGCAACCCCGTTTACGCCAGAAGCGTACTTCTTGCCGCGCCCAAAAGGCAGGTCAAGCACGTAACTGATGACGAGTCGTTGCGAAACATCCTGCGAGGACAGCGACCGCTCTGCTTTAAGGTTGTTCCAGTCCTGCACTGATCCAACGCCTCCTGATGTGCCGCCTTCCAACCAGGAGGTGAGAGTGTCGGTGTTAGACATCAGCTTGGCGTTGGTATAGGCGACGAGCATTGTGCCACCACCCTGGAACCTTCGCGTAACAGTCGCCTGCAGCGCGTTGTAGTTGCTGCTGCAGCAGCCAAACCCGTTGAGGTTGACTCCTGCATACTCCGGAAACGGCCTATCGAGCTGGCCTTGGATGAGGTTTCCTGGCCCTAAGGCACCGGGAAGAGTCTGGCTGAACGGGTTGGGGACCTTTTGGCCGATGGTAACGGTCTGACCTGCTGCTGCCTGCTGAGCTGCTTGGTTAATGAAGTTGTCGCCTATCTGGTTGATGTTTGTGTTGAATTGCTCCAGATGCACGCCGTGCGATCCAGCGTAGGCTAAGTCAACGAAGAAACCGGCCGGCAGTTCACGCTGGATATCGATGTTGTACTGCTCGAGATATCCATATTTTTGGACCGTGTACCCCGTGGCGGAGAAATTGGATTGATTGAGGATGTACTGCGACACGTTCGGTTGAGGATGGCGCCCTGCGACGGCCACCAGTGTATTCGCACCGGATGGCCCCGTGTTGAACGGTCCCTGACCTTTACAAACGAAATTGACGGCGCCGGGGCCGCTCAATGCGCAGGTGTTTGCATCCAATGTGGCACTGGGAGTCAATCCACCGTCATTGCTGGCGAAGAACGGCGACGTGGCGCTGCTCACAGGATCAACATACGGGTTGGTCCCGAATGATACATAGTTCGGGATAAAGAATATGCCAAACCCACCGCGGATCACGGTTTTTGGAGTCGCTGCAAAGGCGAACCCCAGTCGGGGCATGAACTGCTTTTTCGAAAGGGGAAGATTGTTACGACTGCTGTTCACCCCTGTCTTCACCAAGAAGAGGTCCCCTGGGCAGGCGCTGCCGGCGGTACCGCCGCATCCGGTCACGGAAGAGTTCGTGGCCCTGGGGTTGAAGTAGGTCATCCTGTCGAAACGTTCCGACCATGGGCCCTGAAGGTCATAGCGCAACCCCAGGTTCAGCGTTAGTTTGCTGGTGGCGTGCCAGTTGTCGCCGAAATACAAGGAGCGATACGTCTGCTTTCCAGAAACCGGGCCGGAAATGACAAGTGATCCGGTGGTTTGATTGCCGAATGCCGCTCCTGCTCCCAGACCATATCCGAGTAAGAAGTCCGCAAAATCGACTCCTCCACTGGCGCCCGTGAAATTGCGGGCCAAGCTCTGCGTCCAGGAACCGTTGAAGGAGATGAGTCCTCCACCAGTGTTCGTTTGTAGGTAGTTGTCGTAGCCTTCCTCAAGCTGACCGCCCCAGACAAAAGTGTGTCGGCCACGAATCATCGTGATCTGCGGAGAGAAGTTCCACTGGGTGTTAAAGTCATTAATGGAGCTTTGCCCTTGGCTGCATGTGACGACGGGATCGCTGATGGCGAAGCAGGGAGTGAGCGGTGTCCGTTCGGTATTAGGCACGAAGGCGTTGTAGGCGGCCGGCCAACCCTCTTGGCTCATGTCGAACCCTGAGTTGATAGGAAGACGCAGATAGTGGAACCGACTGGCGCTGATATTGAAATCAGCAATCGTGTTGGCCGTGATGGCGTAGTTGTATCCCACTGCCAGACTCTTGCTACGAGTCTTCTCTGCACAGCGATCCTTGCACAGACCGGTTCCAAAGGGATCTTGTGCGAGACTGAGCAACTTCCAGTAGGTAAATCGGCCAAAAATACGCTGCTTGGCGTTGATGCTCTGGTCCGCGCGGGCCACGTATTCGTCAATGTCACCGCCCGTACTGGCTGCTTTGACAAAATTGGTGGTAGGGGAAGTGCTGTTGGGTAACGGCAGGTACTTGAGCAAGAACTGGGCTGTCCCGTTGATTCGAGTCGTGGGGATCACGTTGCCCGTAAACGGCGTGCGCGGACAAGCGACCGTAGGGTCTGTGCAGGCCGTCGGATCCACCGACAGCGGATCGTATATCGTCGCAAGCCCCGCAGCCGAAAAGTCACCAGTACGTTCGGCGGCAGTCGGAACGTTCGTGGAGAACACCGTGCCTGTGCGCAAGCGAAACGCTTCATAGCTGCCGAAGACAAAAGTCTTGTTCTTAACAATCGCTCCGCCGATGGTTCCTCCATACTGGTTCTGAGTGAACGGCGGCGGTTGGTTCTTCAGGCCGCTAGCGAGCTCCTGTTTCTTATTAAAAAACTCGTTGGAATTGAAAACCTTGTTTCGCAGGTATTCATACGCCGAACCATGCCAGGTATTGGTTCCCGACTTGGTGCTGAGGTTAATCACGCCACCCGCGAACTTGCCCCACTCCGGACCCAGGTTGTTGTATTGGACCTTGAACTCCGAAATTGAATCCTGGGTGGGAACCGTAAGCGGCAAGTTGATATAACCAATGTTGAGAGGCTGACCATCCAGATACTCCGCAGCTTCGTTCGCAAAAGCGCCGCCGATTTGGTAATTGGCAAAGTCGAAGGGATTCTTGCCCACAACCGTTCCTGTTGTGTTGCCTTGGGGAACCACAGACGGAGTGATCGTTGTGAGGTTATAGATGTTTCTCCCGTTCAGAGGTAGTTCATTGGCGGCGCGTGTTTCGACGACCTGTCCCAGCGATGAGGTCTCAGACTGCAAGAGTGGAGTCTCAGCCGTCACTTCAACAACCTGGCTGACCTCGCCGACTTGGAGGGCGGCATCGATGTGTGTGCTTTGTTGGACTTCGACCGTGATCCCCGTACGTGCGAAGTGTTTGAAGCCCGGCTTCTCCACGTCAATCCGGTACTGGCCCGGGAACAGGTTCACGAATGTAAAGAGGCCGTCGCTGCCGCTGGATTGGCTGCGCTTCTCCGAAGTACCCACGTTGGTGAGAGTGACATTCGCATCAGGAATCGCGGCTCCCGAGCTATCTGTGACGGAGCCAACGATCGCGCCGTAGGTGGATTGCGCGCGCGCGCCCAAGCATGACAACGTGACAAAAACAACGACAAAAGCAGCGCAGAACCTGCGAGAAAACATATCCACCCCCAGAAGTTGGAATGTACTCAACACCCAGGCTCAGACTTGGTGATTGGTGTCGGCAACCACATCACTCCCCAACGAATTTTCCCGAGGTGTCCCTGAGATACATTACGAGGGGAAAAGCCGATCTGTACCAAGCTGGGTTGCCGGGAAACAAAACATAGAGATAGCCCACGGCGCTTACATTCGGTGAGCCTGAGGCAAATGCTGGACAAAACAATTACGGATGGTTGGCTTCCTTCCGCAATAGGGCATATAGCAGAGGTTTACCAGTCGGTTTCTGGCTGCCACCGCGGGGTTCAACCGTAACGAAGACTGCATCAATTTCGGCTAGCTGTTTGGAATCGTCGAAGCGAAGCACCCAGCGCCGATTCGATTCGCTGTCCATGTAGAGGATGCCGAGATTCATGGGGTGGGACTTCTGTTCCGCCTCGTTATCTCTTTGCCCCCAGACCTGGAAGGTGCTGGCGCTCTTCACCCCGGGTTCGTGATCGAGATCAAAGGCATAAAAAATCAACGACTTGTTTTGCGTGTAAAAGACGCGACCGTAAGGTTTGCGGGTTCGGCTCCGGCTATCCACGTCGAAGACGTCGGCAATGTAGAGCTTTCGTGCGCCCATCAATTCGCGAATGTCGCGGTCGGATGCCAGGTACTGCTCGTCCTCGCTCAGCTTGCGCTCCTGCTCGTGAGCAGCAGCTGTCAGTTCGTCGACTTTAGACGCCAGTGACGTGGCGCGCAAAAGGACACGATCGTGCTCGGCCCGAATCGTGGTCAGCTCAAGTTGGACGCTCTGGTAAGCCTGTTCTGCGTCGCGGAGTTGGAGCGCCAGTTTGTCGCGCTGCGCGGAGACCAGATGGAGTTGTTCCTGATTCGTGCTGTTCGACGCCAAGAGTGCGCTCGAATGGTCATCGGCGAGGCGCGCCGCAGCCCGCAATTTGGTGAGCTCCCGCTGCTCGCTGGAGAGCTGCTTCTGCAACCTGGTAATCTCCCCGGCTTGTGCGTCCAATAATTCCTCTGCCGCTTTTCTTTTCAAGGTTGCGTCTTGCACGGGCACTGAAGCCACAGCCAAACTCGGTCTCCCAGGCTCCCGTACTAAGCCGCCGAGGTGATAAGCTCCCGCTGCCACCGCGACGATGATGCAAGCAGCTATTCCGGCTGCTGTGGCCCGATATTTTGCAGAATCGGGCCACGGGAAGCTAGGCAGCTTTGCCTTTACCAGCTGAGGCGCAGAGTGTGCCGACTCACGAATACGCGAGAACAAGCGGTGGCGCACGTTGCGATCGTCCCATCTTTCACATTCCTGATCTTGGCCATAATGCGCGGCAAGCAACGGCATGCCTTCGCGGCGGATCAGCGAATACTCCGCGTAGATTTCCCGGCATGGGTAACAAAGCTGAAGATGGCGCTCCAATTCTTGCTGCTCAGCGCTGCTGAGCACGTTCCCTTGAGCCAGCGCGCACAATTCTTTGAACGTCTGGTGGTCGTCCAGTCGCTCGTTTTTAGGCATGGTGATTTTCCCGGAGCCTCTTTACTGCCGGGCTCTTGCGCAGGCGTTCAAGCCCGCGATAAAAGTGGTGGCGTACGTTACCAAACGGCTCATGAAGCCGTTCGCTGATCTCCCTGAGTTCCATGCCTTCGAAATAGAACATCTCCAACGTCTGTCTTTGCATGTGCGTCAAGTCTTCAAATGCGCATTGCAACTGCGAGAAATCGAGTCTGGCCCCGATCTCGCGTTCCACGTCGTTCTGCCCCAGTAAAGTATCGTCCAGAGAATCGATATCTGTACCAGAATAAAAACCTCTGCGCGACAGATGCGCCTTCCGGTCGCGGGACCGGCTGAATGCAACCTGAACTATCCAGCCTTTGGCGCTACCCTTCAGTGGATCGAAGATCAGAGCCTTCTGATAGATGTAAAAGAAGGCTTCCTGCACCACCTCCTCGGCTTCACTGTGATCATTCAGGATACGAAGAGCGATTCCGAATACCAGTCCGGAGTAGCGGTCAAATAACAGCTCCAAAGCTTTGGAATCTTTGGCTTGCAAGCTGGACATCAGATCTTCATCACTGGGAGATCGAACCCCGACAACGGGCAGCGAGAGAGCGGACTCGCGCGTCGACCCCCACCCTACGGGGAGTGTCAGGGCGCGTCCATTCGGAGGAGAGCTCATTTGTTAGACGACGGTCTTGCTGACCCAAGAAGCCGTAGAAACCACTAAGCCGAACCCGGGCGAAGATACATCAGAGCATGACCATTTTTCCAGATAAAATTTCGCCTCGAGCCCTAAGCAAAAATTCTTGAAGGCTGGTACAGAAACCCGATTAGTGTCGTATCTATTGTGCCTGTGAAACTCCGGCGATTTTTCTTTGGCCGCGGCCTTTGCCTTGTGCTAGTTTTCCCTTTTTCACCAAAATGTCGGTCAGCGGTCCAGCCGAGCGGAGCCAACCAGGGTCCCATGCGCAGAGTAGTCTCAGTAGTGCTGTTCGGTCTGTTATTTTCTCCCTCGCTTCATGCTCAGTCCACCAACGCGTCGCTCACCGGCCGGATCACCGACCCCAAAAAAGCGGTGATCACCGCAGCCACAATTACGGTCATTAACACTGGCACGGGGATTCATTACCAGGGCCTCACCAATGAAACTGGAACATATTATGTCTCCAATCTCCCTCCCGGCAGATATCGCATCGAGGTGGAGAAGCTTGGGTTCAAAGCTGTAATCCAATCCGGCGTGATTCTTCACGTGCAGGACGCTCTCGAAGTGAATTTTGAAATGATGCTGGGGTCGGCTTCGGAGAGCGTAACTGTGGCCGGAGTGTCACCACCCCTCGACACGGAGTCCTCGACGGTGGGAACGGTCGTGGAACAGCGGAAGGCCAATGAACTCCCGCTGAATGGACGCAATGTTTTCAACCTGATTGTTCTCGCTCCATCGGTGATTCCTCAAGGCAGTTCCACTGGCACGCCCGTGGGGGTGAACCCCTTCGGCTGGGGGAACTATCAGGTGAGCGGTTCTTTTGGAAACCAAAGCGCCGAATACCTTGACGGCCAGCCATTGAATATTGGCTACATCAATTTGCCTGTGCTGATTCCGACCCAGGACTCAATACAAGAGTTCAAAGTGCAAACCAGCAATCTGAGTGCAGAATGGGGCCACTTTGCGGGCGGAGTGACAAACCTGAGGACCAAGGGCGGAACGAATTTTCTTCATGGCGCAGTTCATGAGTACATGAGGAATCGCATCTTCAACGCAAACGATTATTTCCTGAACGCCACCGGAAAGCCGCGCCCGCCATGGGTGCAGAATCAATTTGGGGCCGAAGCTGGCGGGCCCTTTCACCTTCCTCATTACCGCAGCCGCGCCCGAACGTTTTGGTTCGCTAGTTGGGAAGGTTTCCGGCTGCGGACCGGGCAACCTTTCACCGCCACGGTTCCAACCGCTGCGGAACGGGCCGGGGATTTCTCATCCATCAATATTGCGATCGTGGATCCCTGTGCCGGCAACGTGAACGAGCAAGGCGCTTGCCCCGAAAGCATTGCCGCCCCCACGCCGTTCCGGGGCAACATCATTCCATCTTCCCGTCTGAACCCCACGCCCAAAGCTCTCTTGAATCTGTGGCCGGCACCCAACACTTCCGGCGTTACTACCCCTTCCGGCACCATCAATAACTTCAGCACAGTCGCCCGCACAGGCGGCGATCAGGATCAAGTGGTGATACGAATTGACCAGGACATCACCAGCCGGCAAAGATTCTTCGTCCGATTCAGCCATTGGAAAGTGCTGGACCTGCCCATTGATCCGCTGGAGAACGGATTGTGCGCCGACCGCTGCTCCGAGAAATATGCCACCAACGCTGTAGCGCTGGCGTACAACTACGATATAAGCCCGACGACTATCTTCGACTTCAACAGCGGCGTCACTCGTTTCAAGTACAACCGATCACCGAAGAACGCTGGCTTCGACTTGACGACCATAGGCTGGCCTGCCAGTTACAACGCCGCAGTGCCAGCTATCATGCGGACTCCGCCCACTCCTTGCGTCGCTAACTTCGCCGACAACATCATGTGTACGCAGGGGCAAAGCTTTATCCAGGACCGCAACACGCAGTACAACTTGTCTCCCAGCCTGACTTTGATGCGCGGTCGCCACCGCTATCACTTCGGCCTGCAGTACGAAGCCGGATACGACAACTACGCGCAGACGAACGTCGCCAGCGGAGCTTTCGACTTCTGCGCCTTCAGTCAGCCATGCTTCTCAGGATTCCCGTTTGCTGACTTCCTGTTAGGGTATGCCGACAATTTCGGCAATTTCGAGAATCACTTCTTTGCTCAAGCCGTGGTTCCCGCCTTCACCGCCGGTAAGCAGGCCTATCGCGCGTTCTATTTCAGCGACACTTGGCACGCACTGGATAAGCTCACCATGAATCTTGGGCTTCGATACGAATTACAGGGTCCATGGTCTGAGCGTTTCAGCCGGCTGACTTACTTCGATCCGAACGCTCCAAATTATCTGAACCAGTTTCTTCCAGCCGATTCGCCGCCCGTGATGGGCGATGCATTTCTGGTGCCCCCAGGGACTCAGAACACTCTTCCGCTTCCGAAAGACAATCTGGCGCCACGCATCGGATTTGCCTACAGCATGACGCCGAAGACTATTGTGAGAAGCGGCTACGGAATATTCTGGGTTCCCAACTATGTTTCGTTTGCCTTGAACCCTAACAACGACATGGTGAATGCCGCGAGTACGACCTACACGGGAACGGTGGATGGAAGGCATCCGTACAACTCGATTTCTCTTCCCTTCCCGGACGGCATTTCTCCTCCGCCCGGTCGCACCCTGGGAACTGAGGGCACGCAGCAATTTCTTACGCAGGTGGTGCAGTCTATCACCGAGGTGAATCGTGCTCACCATCCCAACGGCTACGTCCAGCAGTGGAACCTGAGTGTGGAGAGAGAGCTTCCAGCCGGCGTCTTGCTTTCAGCTGCTTACGTCGGCTCCAAGGGAACTCATCTAGAGCAATACTCCCAGCAAATCAATCAGATCTCGGATACGTTGCTCGCGGCGGCAGCAGCCCAGTTTGCGGTCGGAGGAAGGTCTGCCGTCACGTTGCTGCAGCCTGCGCCCAATCCGTTCTTTGTTAAGGGACAGACGTTGGCGCTCGCGGCTCCCACAACAACCGTGGGGCAACTGCTCAGGCCCTTTCCCCAATTCACCAGCGTGGAGCTGGCTGGACAAGGATCGTTTTCAAGCATCTATCACTCTCTGCAGATCACGGCTCGAAGGCGCTTTGCCGGGGCCGGCTCGCTTTTGGTGGCCTACACGAATTCCAAGCTGATCAGCAACACTGACACTCTTACATCCTGGTTAGAGACCGGCGTCGGCGGCATCGAGGACAATAACAATCTGCGAGCAGAGCGCTCCTTATCGTCCCAAGATGTACCGCAACGTTTGGTGATTAGCTACGTACTTGATCTGCCATTCGGTCAAGGAAGAAAGTATCTTTCCAATATTGGCGGCGCCTGGAATGACTTACTCGGAGGGTGGGGAATCGACGGCGTTACCACCTTTCAGAGAGGATTCCCCTTGGTGTTCGCGAACGGGCAAGCCAATGACGCGACGCTGTTCGGTGCGGGCTCGCGTCCGAATGTGACGTCTGGATGTCACAAATCGTCCGCCGGCGGCGGCCCCTCTCGCCTCGGGGCATGGTTCAACCCGGCGTGTTTTTCCGCTCCTGCGGATTTCACCTTTGGCAACGAGTCCCGGGTTGATTCCACACTGCGGTCCGATGGAGTAAACAACTTCGATTTCGCTCTCTTTAAGAAGCTTATGCTGGGGCGGGATGCCAACACAGGATTTGAATTTCGGGTGGAGTTTTTCAACTTGTTCAACCGCACCCAGTTCGCTCCGCCGAACACGATCTGTTGTACGGCGAACAATGCGAACTTCGGCGTGGTTACGAGCACAGCTCAGGGAACGAACCCGCGTTTAATTCAGTTTGCTCTGAAGGTTTTGTTCTGATCTCCTTGAATGGAACTCTCCGGACAGCGTAGCTCGCAACATCAGGAACACTCGAGATGCTGAACCGCCTTCCCCAGATCGGCTGCTTCGCCGTGCTCATAGCCGCGGCCGTCGCGTCGGCGATGCCCGTGTTGGAACAGAAGCTGCCCCATGGCATCGACTTCACGCTGCAAAATTCGTCCACTCCGCAGAAATACCTGATCGAAACCATGCCTGGCGGGGTTGGGTTTTTCGACTATAACAATGATGGATTGCTCGACATCTTTCTCGTCAATGGGGGACATATTTCGAGTCCAATGAAGTCGCCAGACAACTTCGACCGTCACGATCCTAGGTATTGGAATCGGCTTTACCGGCAGAATCGCGATGGCACTTTCACAGACGTGACCGAACAGGCAGGCCTGGCCAATGCCGGTGACGGAAACTATGGTATGGGAGTGGCTGTCGGCGACTACGATAATGACGGCTACCCCGATCTGTACGTCACGAGCTACGGAAAAAACATCCTGTATCACAACAA
>Ga0137418_10004383_pt1 | contig 12972 bp, 14 predicted proteins | sample CZODoug3_1_2_16f_FD_122242 | JGI IMG/M metagenome (GOLD analysis project Ga0137418, IMG submission 122242) | Vadose zone soil fungal communities from Angelo Coast Range Reserve, California, USA - CZODoug3_1_2_16fungal (Hybrid Assembly) | ecosystem: Environmental > Terrestrial > Soil > Vadose...
CGCCCTTCAAGACGTCGGTTTCTTGCGGCGGGGGTCTTCCAGCAGGCGCTGCATGAATTGCAGCTCTTCCCGCATCCCGGCGACCGAGCGGGTCAGGTCCTCGATCTCGGTCTCGAGCACCTCCACCTTGCGCTGCACGTCGCGCAGCTCAGGCGTCGGGCTGCCATCGTCGGTGCGGCTTTCCATGCGCCGGGCCACCGATTTGCCGAGCGGCGAATCGACCAGAATCGCTGCAACCGGGATCAGCAGCGCGACGACGAGAATTATGGCGAGGACCCACATGAATCGGATTCTATAAACCCGCGGCCCAGCGCGCCACCTCGGCGGCGATTTCGTCCAGCACTCCCGCACCGTAGCGCGCCAGAAACGAGCCGATGGTCAGCACCCGCTCCTGCGGCTGCCCCGTTGGCAGGAGCGCCGCGCGGGCCCGCGCGAGCTGGCCGGCCGCGGTCGACTGGGTGCGCTTGAGGCTCGCGACCAGTTTCTTCTCGATCTCGTGCGTCCCCGCGAGCGCCGCGTTGCGCGCCGACTGGACAGTGCGCTCCAATGTCGGATCGACGTGCTCGACCGCGTTGCCGATGGCGGCGTAGCGTGCCTCGAGGTCGGCCCGCAACGCCGCGAGTCCCGCCGCGAGATCGGCCGGCAGATCCGCGCGCGCCAGTCGTGCCTCCAGCGCGCCGGGCGGCCCGGTGAAGTCCTCCGGGCGGAGATCGTACTTGGCCAGCACCTTCTCGATGCGCGATTCGATGATCAGACCGGACCAGCGGGGGATGTGCGCCTGCGGCATGACGCCGAGCCGGGAGAACAGCGGCGCCGATTCCGGCAGATACTCCATCTCCCCCGGACCGCCGACATAGGCGACCGTGGGAAACAGCGCCGCTTCGATCACCGGTCGCAGCAGCACATTGGGCGAGAGCCGCTCGGGCGTTTCGGCGGCGATGCTTTCCAGCTGCGCGCGGGTGAATCGCTCGCTGCTGCGCCGCGTCACAAAGCTGCCGCCGTCCTGGCGCAGCCGGTCGCGTCCCAGCCGCCCTTCGACCAGCACCGGCGTCAGTCCATCATCCAGAACCTCGTCGAGGCCGCGCAGCAGCCAGGGCGCCGCTGCGCGCTTGGCACTGCGGTCATACGCGCGAAAGACCGCCAGCCCGCGGCTCGCCAGCGTGGCGCTGATCGCTTGCGCGGCGGCATCGGCCAGGTTGTTGTCGGATCGATACGCCTGCTGCAGCCAGGCGAGCATGGCGGGCTTGAATTCGGTTTCGGGCAACGCGGCGTTCAACCGGTCGAGCGCCGCTCCGATCTCGGCGCCGCACGGCTCGCGAAACAGCGGCAGCTGCGGCGCTTCGTGCGGGCGCTCGCGCAACGCGATCTTCACCGGTTCGCCGTCCGCACCGAGAACCCAGGCGTGATTTGCCTCGGCGAAGTCATGATCGTCGCCGGCCACCCAGAAGACCGGCACCACCGGGACGCCACGCTCGCGCTCGAGCCGTTGCGCCAGTGCGATCGCCGACAGCGCTTTGTGGAACGTGTACAGCGGGCCCGTGAACAGCCCCGGCTGCTGGCCCGTCGTCACGGCCAGGACCTCGCCGGCAGCCAGCCGGTCGCGACCTGGGCCCGGCACGATGGCGGCGAGGACGTCGCCGGAAACGCGCCGCGGCTTGCCCGCTGGAATCTTCCCGGCGGCCTTGGGCAATGGCGTGGACAGGATGCGCGCGATCATGTCCGGGCGCCCACCAGAATCACGCGCGGTGCGTTGGGACCCGGGGCGCCCGCGTCGTAGTCCCCGAACCGCGCCACCACGCGAAGCCCGGCGTCGACCAGCAAGGCCTCCAGGTCGTCCGCCCCGTACAGACGCACGCGCTCCTGGAAGGAGCGCGCTCGGCCTCGCAGCTCGATCTCCTTGATCACGAAGCGGCCGTCCGGACCAATGCGCCGGCTGACGCGCGGCCCGCTGCGGCGTTCGCTACTGCCGGACCGACCCTTGGCCTGCTCGCTGAGCTGGACGGTACGCCGTACCTGCTCCGCGTTGAGATAATCGAGGACGAAGTGGCCTCCCGGGACAAGCGCCGCGGCGACCTGCCGGATCACGAGTCGATGCTCGTCGTCATCGAGAAAGTACCCGAAGGATGTGAACAGATTGACCGCGAGAGCAAAACTCCCGTCGCGGAACGGCAGCGCCCTCATGTCCCCACGCACCAGTCTCGCGCGGGTGCGCTCGCGCGCGCGCCGCAGCATGGCGCGCGACAGATCGAACCCGACGACATGAGCCCCACGACCGAGGCGTTCCAGCTCCGCCGCGTGGCGTCCGGGCCCGCAGGCGAGATCCAAGATGCGATCACCAGGCCTCCACGAGGCGACGCTCTGAATCAGGGCCACGGCGCGACGTGCATCCTCATCATCGCGGTGGGGATAGAGGGCATGATACTCCTCGCCGAACCACTGCTCGAACCAGTCGGTCATTCGACGAAGACGTCCGCTGTGAACGTGAAGACTTGCGTTTCCGGTTCCCGCCAGCTCCCGGCCGCCAGCCCCGCCTTGTGGCAGGCGGCGTTCAGAAAGGCTTCGGGGCCGAGTCCCTGTTCAGTGGCAACCTGCGGCAGCAGCACCGCCTGGGCGCGGCCGCGCCGCACCAGCACGCCGTCCCGGCCGATGACGAGACGACACAGGTCCGCCGTCGCCACGCGCGCGGGCGGGTCGAGCACGGAGATCTCGATCCGCAGCGCGGAGAGCTCGTCCAGCTGAACGGGAGGAAAGCGCGGGTCGGAACGGGCGGCTGAGACGGCGACCTGGCGAATGACCTCACCCAGCGGCCGGTCGTTCATCACGTGTCCAATGCAGCCGCGCAGGTCGCCCCCTTGCAACTGTTCCAGCGTCACGAACGCGCCGCGCCGCAATGCCGCACCGGGCACGTCGGGCAACTCCGGGAGCGTACGACCATACAGCGCCGCTTCAATGGCGCCGCGCGCCAGCGTGAGCAGTGCCGCGCGGTCGGCCGCCGAAAGGTCAGGATCCGCGATGGTACTTCTCGCCGCGCCGGATCGTGAACGCGCGGTACAGCTGCTCGTACACGACGACGCGCGCCAATTCATGCGGGAGCGTCAGTGGGCCGAGACTCCAGCTCTGCTCGGCACGCGTGATGATGTTCTCGGGCAACCCATCGGCATCGCCGATCACAAACGTGACGTCGCGGCCCTCCATTTCCCAGCGCCCGGTCAGGCCGGCGAGCTGCTCAGACGACCATGCCTCTCCGGTCCGCGCCAGCGCGATGAGACGCGAATCCTCCGGGATCCGCGCCTCCTTCACTTCACGCTCTTCGATCTTGGCGTAGTGCCGGATCCGGCTCAGATAGTCGTCACAGGCCGCCCGGAGCGCCGCGCTCTTCATGCGGCTGCCCCCAAGGGCGACGACGCGATAGCGCATCAGGCATACATGCCGCGTAGCCGGTGCATGCCTGCCACCCGGTCCACGGCGACGATGTACGACGCGATGCGGTTGGCGACCTTGTGCTTCGCCGCCATCGCCATCACCTCGCCGAAGGAACGGACCAGAATCGCCTCCAGCCGCCGGTTGACGGTGTCCTCATCCCAGAAATAGCCGCCGCGGTCCTGCACCCACTCGAAATAGCTCACCGTCACGCCGCCGGCGTTGGCGAGGATGTCGGGAATCACGAACACTCCCTTGTCCTCGAGAATCTTGTCGGCCGCCGCGCTGGTGGGACCGTTGGCGCCTTCGCAGATGATCCTGGCTTTGATGTGGGGCGCGTTCTTGCGGGTGATGACATTCTCGGTTGCGGCGGGGATCAACACGTCGCAGTCGACGGTCAAAACCTGGTCGTGCGTGATCGTTTCGGCCTTGGTGTAACCGGCGAGCTGACGGTGTTCCTTCACCCACTTGATCAGGTCCTGCACGTCCAGGCCCTTGGGATTGAGGAGCGCGGTCGATTTGTCCGACACGGCGACGATGACGGCCCCCTCTTTGGCCATGAGGTCCGCGGCTACAGAGCCCACGTTGCCGAAGCCCTGCACCGCGACGCGCGTGCCCTTGAGGCTCATGCCCAACTTCGCCAGCGCCTCCCGCGTCACGATCATGCAGCCCCGGCCGGTGGCCTCGCGCCGGCCCAGCGATCCACCCATCTCCACCGGCTTTCCCGTCACCACCGCCGTCACGGTGTGGCGCTTGTGCATGGAATAGGTATCCATGATCCACGCCATCACGCGCTCGTTGGTGTTCACATCGGGCGCGGGCACGTCGGAATCGGGGCCCAGGATTTCGATGATGCTGGAGGTGTAGCGTCGCGTCACCTTTTCCAGCTCCGCCATCGACATCGTGGCCGGATCGCAGACGACGCCGCCTTTGGACCCGCCGAACGGGATGTTCACGAGCGCGCATTTCCACGTCATCCACGCGGCCAGCGCCTTGACCTCCTCCAGCGTCACGTTGAGATCGAAGCGGATGCCGCCCTTGGCGGGGCCACGCGACGTGTTGTACAGCACGCGGTAGCCCGTATAGACCTCGACCTCGCCGTTGTCGCGCAGAATCGGGATCGACACGATGATCTGTTTTTCGGGATTGCGGAGCACTTTGTAGAGACCACGATCCAGATTCAAAAGCTTCGCGGCGTGGTCGAACCGCTCCATCATCGCCTCGAAGGGATTCTCCTCGGCGAGAAAGGTCTGCTTGTCGGGACGAATAACGGCTGGTTCGCTCATACCACCCTTGTCAGTACCCCTTCCAGGACTCGCTCGACCGCGTCGCCGTTCAATTCCCAGCGCAGCGCAAGCTGAGCGACGAGCGGCTCCGGAGCGTCAGCGGGCCAGCGGCTGCGCAGCTTCACCGCATCCTTTTCGGTGACTACAACATAATCGGCGTCTTTTGCGGCACGCGCGAGCCGGGCCACGTCGCCCGGCGGATAGGCGTGATGATCTTGATACGCCGAGAGTTGCACGGTCGCACCGAAGGCGCGCACTTGCGCCGCGAAGCTGACGGGATCGGCGATCCCCGCAGCTACGAGGACGCGCCGCTTCGCGAGGGCCGCCAGCTCTACGCGCCGCCCCGATCGGAGGCCCACCAGACTGTCGAGAGCGAGATGCACGCTCGCCACCACGGCGTCTGGCCACCGTGCGGCGATGCGTCCCGCGAGCGCACGCGCTTCGGCCACCGCGGCGCGGCGGCGCGTCACGACGATGACGTCGGCCCGCCCCAGCGCGCTCCAATCCTCGCGCCAGGGACCGGCCGGCAGCGGCCACGCGACGTGGCGCGGCGGCGAGCTCTCGGTGCTCACGACGGCAACATTGACATCGCGGCCGACATTGAGCCGCTGGTAGGCGTCATCGAGCACGAGGACCCGCGCGCCTTTCGCCTGCGCCGTTTCGGCGCCCTTCATACGGTCGGGCTCGGGCACGACGATCGCATCCGGCACCAGCCGTTGATGCACGGCCTGTTCGTCGCCGCGATACCCTCGCAACAGAATCCCCGGCTTCACCCCGCGGCGGGCGAAGAACGCCGCCGTCCATGCCGCGAGCGGTGTCTTCCCCGCCCCGCCGACGGCCAGATTGCCGATCGCGATTGCCGGCAATGGCAGCGCCCGCTGGCGGAGCCACCCGCGCGCGTAGGCCTTCGCCCGCACACTCATGATCGTGCGATACAGAAACGCGACGGGAAGCAGCGCGCCGCGCACCGCTCGCGCCGGCACCGCGTTGCTCCACCACAGCCACTGGGCGACCCGTTGCGCACTCACCCTGTTCCCATGACCTCCCGCAGACTTCGCGTGACGACTTCCATGCCGCGCCGCAATCCATCCTTGCCCGCCGCGATCTCGATCGGCGGCGCGTATCTGACCTCGATGATAGCGAAGGGTTTGGGAATGCACATGCGATCCCAGGAACCGAGGTACCACGCCGAGGCGACTCGCGCGCCGACGGCCACAATCGGCACGCCGGCGTGCTGCGCGGCGGCGATCGCGCCCGGTTGTACGCGCTCCGCGGGGCCGCGCGGCCCGTCGGGCGTGATCGCCACTTCGGCGCCGCCTTCCAGCGCCCGCACGACTCCCAGCAGCCCGATCTCGCCTCCGCGCCGCGTGGATCCACGCACGGCGCGGTAGCCCCAGCGCTCGCCCAGGTCGGCGAGATAGCCGCCATCGCGGTGGCGGGAGATCAGCATCACGACGTCCTCGTCCCGATGGCGGTACAGCAGCGGCAGAATGCGGCTGTGCCAGAGGACGAACACGAACGGGCGCCGCGACTCGCGCAACGCCCGTACGTAGTCGGAGCCCGTCACGCGGTAGCGCCACGTCGCGGCCAGGGCTCGGACCAGCGACGAGCCGATCCGCGTCGCGATCGGCTCGGCCCAGCGCAGCTTCATCGGATCAGTCCCGCCGCGAGCTCGGCAACGCGCTCCGCCGCGCCCGGCGCGCCGAGGCGATCGCGCACCAATTGCAGCCCTTCGCGCTGGCGCCGGGCTGCGGGATTCGCGGCATCGAGCAGCGGCAGCACGCCATCGGCGAGCGTTTCCGCCGTCGCGCGGCGCTGCAGAAACTCGGGCGCCACCTCGTACCCGGCGACGAGATTCACCAGACCTACCCACGGCACGCGGAGCACGCGGAACGCGATGAACGACGAGATCGGATGGACCCGATACGTGATGACCATCGGCACGTCGGCGATCGCCGCCTCGAGCGTCGTGGTGCCCGACTTGCAGATCCCCGCGTCGGCGGCGGCAAATACGAGCAGGGGATCCCCCTGATGCACCCTGATCGCGCCGGGGTCGGGATACTCCGCGCCCGACGTGCCGGCGACGATGATCTGCAGATCGGGGCGCGCCGCGGCGACACGCGCCGCCGCCTCGCGAAACATCGCCCAATGCCGCTTCACTTCCTGCGCGCGGCTGCCCGGAAACAGACCGAGTGTCCGGCGGCCGGGGTCGAGGCCCAGGGCGCGGCGCGCGTCCGTCCGCGACGGCGGGGCCGGCCGGTCCTTGAGCGGATGTCCGACGAAGGTCGCGGCCACGCCGCGCTCGCGAAAAAACGCTTCCTCGAATGGCAGGATGACGGCGAGCCGATTCACGGTGGCGAGCTTGCGCACACGTTTCGGGCCCCAGGCCCACATCTGCGGGGCGATGTAGTACAGGACGGGAATGCCGGCGGCGGCGGCAGCGGCGGCCGCGCGCAGATGATAGCCGGGATAGTCTACGAGTATCACGAGGTCGTAGCGTTTCGCTTGAAACGCCTTCTTGACTCTCCCCAGCAGCCGGACGTGGGCGGGAATCTTGGCTATGGCCTCGACGAACCCGACGACCGAGAACGCTTCCATGCGGTCGAGCACGCGCGCGCCGGCGCGCTCCAGCAGCGGCCCGCCGAGCGCTTCGATCTCGAGACCGGGCAACCGGCGGCGCAGCGCCGTCGCCACCGCCGCGGCGTGGGCATCAGCGGACGGCTCGCCCGCCGAGATGTAGATCCGCGTCACGGCCGCGCGGCGGCGAGCGGCGAGGCGCTGATGGCGTCGGCGACGCGATAGGCGAGTGCCAGCGCCTGCAAGCCAGCCGCGCCCGTCACGACGACGTCCCCGTCGCCGCGCACCGCGCGCAGAAAACTCTCCAGCTCGAGCTGCAGCGGCTCCGCCTCGGGCGCATCGAGCCGCACGTGCTCCACGATCTCTTCGATCCTCGTGGCGCCGAATCCCTGCCATCCCGATTTCAGGCGGTAGAAGTGGCCGTTCCCCTGCGCCAGGTCGAGCGAGAAGTATCCCGTCGGCTGGAAGATGCGCAGTTTGCGCGTGCGCTCCCGTGACACGCGGCTCGCGGTAATGATCGCCACGGCGCCGTTCGCGAATTCGACGCGGGCATTGGCGATGTCGACGTGCGGCGTGAGAATCGGGACGCCGGTCGCCCGGACCTCGCCCACCTCCGAGCGGACCAGCTCGAGGATCAGGTCGAGATCGTGAATCATGAGATCGAGGATCACCGCGACGTCGGTGCCGCGGGGTTGGAACGGCGCCAACCGCTCGGTCTGCAGGAACCGCGGCTCGTCGAGGTAGGGGGCCGCGGCCCGCACCGCCCGATTGAATCGCTCCACGTGACCGACCTGCAGGCACACGCCGCGCTCCCGCGCCGCCTGCACCAGCTGCTCGGCACCGGGCAACGTGTCGGCCAGCGGCTTCTCGATGAGCGCGTGGATACCCCGCTCTAGCACCGGCAGTCCGACCTCGACGTGCGCCGGCGTGGGGACGACGACGGTGGCCGCGTCGACACGATCGAGCAGCGCCTCGAGCGAGGGGAACGCGTTTGTTTCGAGCTCTTTGGCGACTTGCGCGGCGCGGGTCGGGTTGTGGTCGTAGAAGCCCACGAGATCCGCGCCGTCGATCTTCTTCAGGAGGCGGATGTGGTGGAAACCGAGCACGCCCGCCCCGACCACACCCACTCGGACGGACCGCGGGCGCTGCGTCACACCATCACCCCGCGCTGCGACGCCTCGATGAACCGCAGGAACGTCTCCACCTCGGCGATCTGCGGCAGCTCGACCCGCGCGCGCGCGATCCCCTGGCTGACCGTGAGATCCGAGTTGAACACCAGGCGGTACGCGCGCTTCACCGCCAACTTCACCTCCGGCGAAAAGCCCGCGCGCTGCAGCCCCACGGAGTTGAGCCCATAGAGATGCACGGGGTTGCCGGCCGCCTTCGTGTAGGGCGGCACATCCTGATTCACGCGCGACGCGCCGCCGACGAACGCGTAGGTGCCGATCCGCACGAATTGATGGATCGGCACGAGGCCGCTGATGATCGCGCGGTCGTCCACCGTCACGTGCCCCGCCATCTGCACGCCGTTCGCCATGATCACGTCGTTGCCCACGACGCAGTCATGCGCGATATGCACGTACGTCATGAGAAAGCAGCGCGCGCCGACGGTCGTCCTGCCGGTGGCGGTGCTGCCGCGGTTGATCGTGCAGTATTCACGGATGATCGTGCCGCTGCCGATTTCGACCCACGTCTCTTCGCCCTTGTACTTGAGGTCCTGCGGGTCATTCCCGATGATGGTGCCGTACCCGATCTTCACGCCCTCGGCGACCCGGGTATTGCGCTCGATCACGGCATGCGCGGCGATGCTGCAATGTTCCCCCACCGTCACGCGCGGCCCGATGACGCAGTACGGGCCGACCGACACATCGGCGCCGAGCTCGGCGGTCGGATCGATCAGTGCGGTTCGATGAATCACTTATCGACCACCATCGCCATCATTTCCGCTTCCGCGACGACCTGGCCATCCACATAGCCCACACCCTTCATGCGGCATGTCTTGCCGCGGAATTGAATCATGTCGAGCTCAAAGCGGATCTGGTCCCCCGGGACCACCGGCCGCCGGAATTTCACGTGATCGAGCGACATGAAGTAGACCACCTTGTTCGCCGAATCCTGACCCTCGAAGTGGCTCATCAATAACATGCCGCCGGTCTGCGCCATCGCTTCGATAATCAGCACGCCCGGCATGATGGGATGACCCGGGAAGTGCCCCTGAAAGAACGGCTCGTTGATCGTGACGTTCTTGATGCCCACGATCCGTTTCTGCCCCTCCACCTCGATGATCCGGTCCACGAGCAGGAACGGATAGCGGTGTGGCAGGTAGTCCATGATCTTCGCGATGTCCATCGCGGGCATTCCGATGCGCCTCCCTGCGCGAGCCAGCGCCCGGGCCAGGGCGATATTGCCGCCGTGGCTGGGCCGCGTCGCCACGACATGAGCCTGAATCCGGGCGCCGGTCAGCGCCAGGTCCCCCACGATGTCCGCCGCCTTGTGCCGCACGAACTCGTCCGGCCAGCGCAGCTTCCCGCCGTGCACTATGCCGCGATCGTCGAGCACGATCGCGTTGGTCTCCGATGCTCCTTTGATCAGGCCGCGGGCCTGCAGCTCCGCCACCTCGTGCGTAAACCCGAAGGTGCGCGCCGGCGCGAGCTCCGCCGCGAAACTCTCCGGTGTCACTTCGTACGTCCCCGCCTGCCGCCCGATCAACGGATGCGGCCATTCGATCGACACCGTCAGCCGGAACGTCTTGGACGGCGCGACGACGTAGCTCGCGTCCTTGTCGGTGACGGTGAACGGCGCCTGCACCGTCAACACCGCCGCCTCGCCCCCAACGGACGCAGGCTCCGCTTTGGTCAGCGCGTCGAAGTACGGCTGTACGCTGCCGTCGAGGATCGGTGGCTCGGGCCCGGTGAGCTCGATCGTCAGATCGTCGATCAGGTGCGCGGCGACCGCAGCCAGCACGTGCTCGACGGTGTGGATCGTCGCCTCGCCGTGGCCGATCGCGGTGCGGCGCTCGACGGCCTCGACTTCGGTCAGCCGTGCCGGCACCTCGGGCGTGCCCGCGAGATCGGTGCGCCGGAAGACGATCCCCTGCCCGGCCGGTGCGGGTAGAAATGTCGCTTCCGTCGCCGCGCCGGTATGCAGGCCCGTGCCGCGCACTGCCGCGGGGCGCGTGACCGACCGTCTAGCGCTCGGTGACGGCAGGAGGCGCCTCAGCTTTGGGTTGTACGAGCCGCTCGAGGTCGTCCACGATCTTCGCGAGCCGGTACAGGGCGAGCTGCCCGCGCAGATACTCGCGGTGCGGGCGGGCCAGCGTGCCGAAGTACGTCCCCTCGGCGGGAATGTCGGCGATGGTCCCCGACTGGACGAGCAGCCGCGCGCCGCGCCCGATGGTGAGATGATCCGAGATGCCCGACTGTCCGCCGATGATCACGTCGTCCTCCACCTGCACGCTGCCTGCGATCCCCGCCTGCGCCATGATGAGGCAGCGCGCGCCGATGCGCACGTTATGGCCGATGTGGACGAGGTTGTCGATCTTCGTGCCCGACCCGATGACGGTGTCGTCCACGCTGCCGCGGTCGACGCACGTGTTCGCTCCGATCTCGATGTCGTCCCCGATGAGGCACCGCCCCACGTGCGGGATCTTGCGGTGCGCGTCACCACCCGTGCCGGGGATGTAGCCGAAGCCGTCGCTCCCCAGCACCGCGCCCGCGTGCACGATCACGCGCTTGCCGAGCGCCGTGCCGGCGTACAGCGTGACGCCCGGGTAGAGCTGCGTGTCGTCACCGACCGCGACCCCGTCCCCCAGCACGCACCCCGCGCCGATCCGGACGTTGCGGCCCAGCTGCACGCCGCGGCCGATGACGGCATGCGGCCCGATCGCCGCCGGCTCCTGCCAGGTCGCGCCCTGGCCGACGACGGCGGTGGGGTGGACGCCTGCTTCCCAGACGGCCTGCGGGTACAGCACGGGAAGCACCACCAGCAGGGCGGCGTAGGGATCGTCCACGATGATGCGAGTTTCCGGACCGCCCTCCGACGACGCGAGCGAGGGCGCGACCAGAACCACCGACGCGCTGGTGCGCTGAAAGTAGGGGACGTAGCGGGGGGCGGCAAGAAAAGACAGATCGCCGGGACCCGCGCGCTCGAGCGGCGCGATCCCGGCGACGGTGACGGTGCCCGGCCCCACCAGCCGTCCGCCGGTGAGCGCCGCGATTTCACTCGCGGACAGCGGCCGCGTGCCCGCCGAATTCATCGGGGGGGCAGCCCTGGCCGCCGGTTACTGGGCCTGCGAGAGGCGCTGCAGCACCCGGGCCGTGATGTTGAGCGCGGGGTCGGCCGCAGCGATCACTCCCCCCGCGGCGTCCGCGTCCAGAATCAGCGCGTAGTTCAGCTCGGCGCGGAGGCCCTGGATGATCGAATTCACGCGGGCCTGAATCGGTGCCAGCAGCTCCTGCTCGCGCTGGCGCGCGCGATCCTGCAGCTCGTTGGTGCGCGTCTCCATCCGCTGTTGCAGCGTCTGGAGCTCGCGCTGTTTCGTCTGCCGGGCGGCCGGCGAAAGCGCGATCGATTGCTGGTCGAACGCCGTCACCGCCGAGTCGAGCTGCTGCTGCAGCTTCTGGATCTCGGTGCGGTAGGCGTCCACCTCCTTGAGGTACGTCGATTCGGCGACCGCGTAGCCGGGTGTCCGCTGCAGGATTTCCCGGGAGTTGATGTAGGCGATCCTCAACGGCGCCGGCGCGGGCGACGGGCCTTGAGCGGCCACGATCCGAGGCGCCACGGCAAGCACGGCGACGGCGGCGAGCGAAACGAGCACGAGACGCTGCATAAACCAGGAACTCCCGGGTAGGACTGTGGGTGTGGCTTAGAAGAAATTGCCGAGCTTGAAGTGCAGCTTCCAACCTGGTGCGGGCCGGCCGAAGACGTCAACCCGGTCGAACCCGTACGCGTAATCGATGCCGAGCGGCCCCAGCGGGGAGATGATGGCCGCGCCGATGCCTGCGCCGCGGAACAGTCGGGTCGGATCGTACAACGCCGGGCGCGCCCACACGTTGCCGGCGTCGAAGAACGTCGAGAGATACAACATCTGGGACACGCGCATACCCAGCTCGCCGGTCATCGAGAAGAACGCCTTGCCGAACGCGTTGGGGTTGATTTGCGAGCTGGCGTTGGGATCGAAGCCGAACGGCGTGATCGACCCTTCGTCGTAGCCGCGCAGCGGGATGAAGAACTGCGTGCCGCCGAGGGTGAACAGCTGCTCGAAGAACGGCGAGCTGCCGAACACGAATCCCGAGCGCGTCGAGAAGCCGAGCACGAACTTCACGTTGGACGTCGCCGTGTTCCCGAGCGAGCCGATCGGGGCGTAGAAGTGTCCCTCGATGTCCACGCGCTGGAAGTTGCCGGAGCCGCCGAGCAGCCCGCCGCTCTGCGACAGGCCGGCCTGCACCATCGTGCCCGCGGTGGGGAACGGCAGGTCGATGCGCGTGTCGCGCAACAGCGACGCGCCGATGGTGGACCGGACGCAGTTGTTGCAGCGGAACGCGGGCGCCGTCAGGTCCGAGCCGGTGAAGCTCTGCTGGTCGACGCCGTACGACACGAACAGCCGCGTGTAGTTGTCGCCGAACACCGGGAAACCGAGCTGCAGGCTGGCGCCCCGGCGCCGCAGCCGGCCGAAGTTGCCCACGACGTA
>Ga0137418_10004385_pt1 | contig 12967 bp, 10 predicted proteins | sample CZODoug3_1_2_16f_FD_122242 | JGI IMG/M metagenome (GOLD analysis project Ga0137418, IMG submission 122242) | Vadose zone soil fungal communities from Angelo Coast Range Reserve, California, USA - CZODoug3_1_2_16fungal (Hybrid Assembly) | ecosystem: Environmental > Terrestrial > Soil > Vadose...
GGTAAACAAGGTCATTAGTGGGGGGCTAATATAGCGAATCTACGAAACTTGCGAAAGAGACCACCAATGTTTCACGGAACGAGTGTCAAAATCTTCGACATGATTTCCCGGGCGGCGTCGGGGTGTCCCCGGCCCCGCGCCAGGGTGCCGAGCGACTCGAGTCGGCTCCGGTCGGCCATCAGCGCGGTCACCTCCTGGGCCAATGTGTACGGGGTAAGCCCCTCCTCCGGGAGATGGATAGCGGCGCCGGCTGCCGCGAGCGCCGCCGCGTTGTGCGTCTGGTGATCGGCGGCGGCGGTGGGAAGTGGCACGAGGATGCTCGGCTTACCCCAAGCGCACAGCTCGGCGACCGTCATCGCGCCCGCGCGCGCGACCACCAGATCCGCCGCGCGGTAGGCAAGGGCCATCGGATCGAAAAAGCCGCGCACGACCACTCGCCCCCCGACGGCGTAGCGCGCCAGCGCGTCGGCGTGCGCCGTCCCCGTTCCCCACACCACGTTGACTCCGTCGAGTAAGCGGCGCTCGAGCGCGCCCGCGAGCGCGTAGTTGATCGCCCGCGCGCCCTGACTGCCGCCGAACACGAGGAGCGTGGGCCGCGAGGGGAGGAGCCCGAGCTCGACGAGAGCGGCGTCGCGACTCCCCGGCTCGGGCGCGCGGATCGGGTTGCCGAGCGCGAACACCGCCGTGCGCGGGCCGACGCGCAGGCGCTCGCGCGCTTCGGGAAACCCCAGATGCACCTGCCGCGCGCGCCGCGCGAGCCAGCGCGTGGCGAGGCCGGGGAACGCGTTCTGCTCCTGGAGCACAGTGGGCACGCCACGCTGCTGCGCGCGCCACACGACCGGGCCTGCGGCGTAGCCTCCGGTTCCGATCACGATCACCGGCCGCTCGGCCTCGAGCACGCGCCCGACGGCACGCCACGCGCGTCCCGCGATCAACAACCAGCGCACGTTGTTCCACCAGGTGCGCCGGTAGATCGGCTCCATTGGCAGGAGATGATGGCGGAACGGATAGCGCGGCAGCACCTGCGCCTCGATGCCACGCTCCGCGCCGACGAGCACGGGCTCGATGTCGGGCCGCGCCTGACTGAGCGCCTGCGCGAGGGCGAGCGCGGGCATGAGATGGCCGCCGGTGCCGCCGCCGGCGAGCAGGACCTTCGTCGCCCTCACGCGGCCGCTGCCCGCCGCCCGCGCCCGATGCTGATCAACACCCCCGTCGCCACCAGCGCCACGAACAGGCTCGAGCGTCCGTAGGAGATGAACGGCAGCGTGATGCCGGTGGCCGGCAGGAGTGCGAGGGTCACGCCGATGTGCAGCACCGCGGTGATCCCGATCATCCCCGTGAGCCCCACCGCGAGCAGCCGGCCGAACGGGTCGCCGGCCGACTTCGCGATGCGGAAGCCGAGCCACGCGAACGTGCCGAACAGCACGATGATCGCGAGCACGCCGAGAAAGCCCCACTCCTCGCCGATCGTGGAGAAAATGAAGTCGGAATAGGCGTACGGCAGGTAGCCGAGCTTCTGCTGCCCCTGCCCCAGCCCGACGCCGAACACCCGCCCCGCGCCCATCCCGACGAGCGACTGGTGCACCTGCCACGTGGCCTCGGAGGGCGCGTTCCCGGGGTTCAGGAACGTGACGACGCGCGCCAGGCGGTATTGCGCGCTCGCCACCGCGCCGAACAGGATGGGCGTCGCGACGACGGCAACCGCGAGGAAGTGGCCGATGCGCGCGCCGGCGGTGAACAGCACTACCCCCGCGAGCAGCCCGACCAGCACGGCCATCGAGAGATTCGGCTCGAGGAAGATCAACGCGACGAGCGGCGCGAGCACGACCACGAAGGGCAGCACGCCGTATTGGAACGTCCGGATCCGCTCGCCCTTTTTGGCCGCGAGCATCGCCGTCCAGACCACGACCGCGAACTTGGCCAGCTCGGAGGGTTGCACGGTTACGAATCCGAGGTTCACCCAGCGCCGGGCACCGTTGATGCTTGGAGCGATGCGCTCGGTGAACGGGAGCAGCGGGAGGAGCAACAGCACCCCCACGACCGCGAGCACCGGCCACGCGGCCCGCTGCCACTTGCGGTAATCCGAGCGCGCCAGCAGCGCGGCGACGATCCCGCCGACCGCCGCCCCGAGCGCCTGCTTGAGAGCGAAGCTCGAGCCCACCTGCCCGCCCGAGATCATCAACAGGCTCGAGGCGCCGTACACCGCCGTCAGCCCGAACACGACGAGGATCGCCGCGACCAGCGCGAGTAGGCGCGTCTCCCAGCGCGTGTCCCTCACATCTGCTCCACGAGCTTCCGGAACGTCGCACCCCGTTCCTCGTAGTTCTTGAACATGTCGTAGCTCGAGCACGCAGGGGACAACAGCACCGCGTCGCCCGGCTGCGCCGCCCGGCGCGCGCGCGCGACCACGTCCTCGAACGTGGTGCCGCGCTCGAGCGGCACCTGGCCGCCCAGGTCCTGCGCCACGAGCGGTCCCGCCTCCCCGTAGGCGATCACCAGCCGGCACTTCGCTCGGAGCAACGGCGCCAACCGCGTGTACGGCTCCCCTTTGTGCCGGCCGCCGAGCAGCAGCACGAAGGGCCGGTCCATCGCGTCCACCGCGACCACGGTCGAGGCGATGTTCGTGGCCTTCGAGTCGTTGATCCAGCGGACGCCGCCGACCTCGCGCACCGGCTCGAGCCGGTGCGGCAACGCGCGAAACGAGCGCAACCCTTGCCCGATGAGGGCCGCGGTCGCACCCGCCTCCCGCACCGCGAGGGCCGCGGCGAGCGCGTTCGCGACGTTGTGGTCGCCCAGGAGCCCGAGCTCCGCGCGCGCCAGCAGCGCGTCACGTCCGAGTTGCAGGCGGCGGGCCGCCGCGTCGTACCAGCCGTCCGCGGCACGCCGCAGTGAGAACAGCGCGCGGCGGCCCGGCGCCCCGTTCGCGAGCTCGAGCACCGCCGGCTCGTCCCCATTCAGCACCCACAGGTGGCCGGGGCCGGCGTTTCGAAACAGCAGCCGCTTGTCCGCGTAGTACGCCTCCACGCTGGCGTAGCGGTCGAGGTGGTCGGGGGCGAGGTTCGTGAGGATGCCGATGTCCGGAGCGAAGTGGGGGCTGTCGTGCAGCTGGAACGACGAGACCTCCACCGCGAGCCACTGATAGCGGTCGCTTCCCAGGGCGATGTCTACGAGTGGGCGACCGATGTTCCCCGCGGCCTCCGCCCGCAGGCCCGCCACACGCAGCAGGTGTGCCACCAGCGCCGTGGTGGTGGTCTTGCCGTTGGTGCCCGTGATCGCAATCACGCGAGTGCCGGTGCCGGCCAAGGCCTGGAAGCCGAGGTCGATTTCGGAAAGGATCGGGACGCGGGCCTCACGCGCCGCCGCGAGCGGCGGCGCCTCGGGCGGCACGCCGGGGGAAACGATCACGGCCGCGGCCCCGCGGATCTGCGCCAGGTCGTGCCGTCCCACGTCCAGCGCCACGCCGCGCAGTGTCCGCAACGCCTCGAGCGTGTCGCCTCCGTACGGGTGGTCCGATGCGTCGCTAGCGTACACGCGCACACCCTCGCGCGCCAGCAGCCGGGTAGCGGCCACCCCGCTCTTCCCCAGCCCAACGACCGCCACGACGCCGTTCCCCCGCCACGCCTCGGGAATCATCGCACCTTCAACGTCGCGAGCGCGATCGCCGCGCACATCACCCCTAGGATGTAGAACCGCATCACGACCTGCGGCTCGGCCCAACCCAGCTTCTCGAAGTGGTGGTGCAGCGGCGCCATGCGAAACACCCTGTGAGCGTCGGCGTACTCCTTGCCGCGTCGCCGCTTGTGCCAGCGATACACCCACACCTGCAGGATCACCGACACCGCCTCGGCAACGAACACGCCGCCGGCGATGAGCAACAAGAACTCCGCCTTGAGCATGATCGCGACGGTGCCCAGCGCGCCGCCGATGGCGAGCGAGCCGGTGTCGCCCATGAACACCTGCGCCGGGTGCGCGTTGAACCACAGGAAGCCGAGCGCCGCCCCGGCGAGGGCGCCGCAGAAGATCGCGAGCTCGCCCGCCCCGGGAAGGAAATACACCCCCAGGTAGTGGGAGGCGTCGAACCGCCCGAACAGGTACGCGAAGATCGCAAACGCGCCCGCCACGATCGCCGTAAGCCCGGTCGCAAGACCGTCCAACCCGTCGGTGAGGTTCACGGCGTTCGAGCTCCCGGTCACTACGAGGGTGACGAACACCACGTATAACCAGGGCGCGAAGTAAATCAGCCGGTACTTGAAAAGCGGCAACTGCGTCGAGGCGGGCTCCAGGTTCGGCGCCAGCGGCCACAAGAGCAGCGCGATCCCCAGCGCCACCCCGAACGTGACCTGGCCGACCAGCTTCCACCGCGCCACGAGCCCCTGGGGTTTGCCGCGCACGATCTTCAGGTAGTCGTCGATGAACCCGATCGCCCCCATCCACAGCATCGCTACGATCGCCACCACCACGTACGGGCTGTCGAGTCGCGCCCACAGGAACGTCGGCACGACGGTCGCGAGGATGATGATCAGCCCGCCCATGGTCGGCGTGCCGCGCTTGGTATGGTGGCTCGCCGGTCCCTCGGCGCGGATCACCTGCCCGACATTGTGCTCGCGTAGCCGCCGGATGATGGCAGGCCCGCACAGGAACGCGAGCACGAGCGCCGTCACGATCGCGCCCGCCGCGCGAAACGTGATGTAGTTGAACAAATTGAACAGGATGTGCTGCTTTGCGAGCGGCGCGAGCAAGTGATAGAGCACGTGCGATCCTCAGTTCAGGTGCCGCAGCACCCGCTCGAGCGCCACCCCGCGGGACGCTTTGAGCAGGACGATCTCGTTGCCCGTGAGAGCCGCCTTGAGCCGCGGACCCAGCGCCTCCGCGTCCGGCGCCGTGAGGAGCCGCGTTCCGAGCGCCGCGCGGTGCGGCTCGAACGCCGGCACGAACTCGCCCACCGCGGCGACCAGCGCCGGCTGGAGCGCGGCGATATCCGCGGCTGCCGCTGCATGCAATCTGGCACTCTCCGGCCCGAGCTCCAACATCGAGCCCACGACCACCGCGAGCGGCCGCCGCCGCCGCTCGGCGAGCCAGTGGGCGAGCTTCAGCGCCCACCGGAGCGAGCCCGGGTTCGCATTGTACGTGTCGTCGATCACGGTGAGGCCGCCGAGCGAGAGCACCGCTCCTCGCCCGGCCGGGAGCCGCACCGCCGCGAGAGCCCCGACCGCCCGCGCCGGGTCGGCGCCCGCCTCCCGCCCCACCGCGAGCGCCAGCATGGCGTTTTCGATCTGGTGGAACCCCACCACCGGCAGCGTCACCGAGTGCCCCCGCCAGGTAATGCGGGGGTGGCCCTCGTCATCGAGCTCCGCGGCGTCGGGCCGCACCTGCGCGCCGGTGCCGGTCCCCGCGACGACCGTCGGCGCGCGGCGCCGCGCCTCGCTCGCGAGCTCGGGCGGGTCGGTCCCGACCACGGCCATGCGCGCTCCCTCGACCAACGCGACCTTCTCCTGCATCACTCCGGCAAGTGAACCGAAGCCCTCCACGTGCGCGTAGCCCACATTGGTGATCACGGCGATGGTCGGCTCGATCACGGCGCGCAACCGGGGGATCTCGCCCGGCACGCTCGCGCCCGCTTCCACCACCAGCGCCTCGGTATCGTCGGGAGCGGCGAGGATCGTGAGCGGCACACCCACGAGGTTGTTCAGGTTGCCGCTCGTCGCGTGCACCTGGTAGGTGGTGGCCAGTACGGCGCGGATCATCTCCTTGGTGCTGGTCTTGCCGCTCGAGCCGGTGATCGCCACGACCGGGCTCCCGGGCGCGAGCAACCGGCGCCGGGCGCGCGCCAGGTGCCCGAGCCCGGCGAGCGTGTCGGCCACTTCGAAATACGGCAAGCCGTCCACCGGCGGGGTGCCGCGGCGCACCACCGCGGCCGCCGCGCCTTTGGCTCTCGCCTGATCGAGGAACGCGTGGGCGTCGAAGCGATCGCCCTTGAGGGCGACGAACAGAGCGCCGGATGTCAGGTCTCGCGTGTCGGTGGCAACGGCGTTGAAGCTGAGCTTGGCCGGCGCGCGCACGCCGAGCGCTTCCGCGACCCGCGCGCTCGTCCAGAGGGTCACGAGGCCCCCAGCTCCTTCACGATCGCCCGCTCGTCGAACGGCTGCTTTTCCGTCCCGATCACCTGGTACGTCTCGTGCCCCTTGCCCGCGAGGAGGATGGTGTCTCCCGGCCGCGCCAGCTCGAGGGCGCGGGCGATGGCCCGGCGGCGGTCGAGCTCTCGGGTGTGCGGCTTGGCACGCATTCCAACTTCCACGTCGTCGAGGATCTTCTCTGGATCCTCGGTGCGCGGATTGTCCGACGTGACGATCGCGATGTCGGCGAGGCGCACGGACACCGTGCCCATGGGGGAGCGTTTGCCGCGGTCGCGATCGCCGCCCGCACCGAACACGACGATGAGCCGCCCCTGGGTGAGCGGGCGCAGCGTCTCGAGCGCCCGCTCGAGCGCGTCCGGCGTGTGGGCATAATCGCGCAGCACGGTGCACGGCCGCTCGGCGATCCGCTCCATGCGGCCCGGGACCTGGGGCGCGCGCGTCAACCGCTCGGCGACGGTCTCGACCGGGACGCCCAACCCCCAGGCGCACGCCGCCACGCCGAGAGCGTTGGCCACGTTGAAGCGGCCGAGCAGCGGGAGCCGCACTTCCGCCCGGCCCATCGGGGTGACGAGCTCGAAGCGGGCCCCGGCGGCGTCGAGGGCGACGCGCGCCGCCGTCACGTCGCCCTCGCGCTCGCCGAATGTCACGCGCCGATGGTCGCGCCGCAGCCTGAGCCACGCGGGATCGTCGGCGTTCACGACCTCGAGCCCGTCGGGGGCGACGTACTGGACGAGCTTCGCCTTGGCGCGGAAATAGTCTTCGAGGGTCTTGTGGTAGTCGAGGTGGTCGCGCGTCAAGTTGGTGAAGACGGCCGCGCGGAACACGAGTCCATCCACGCGGCCCTGATCGAGGCTGTGCGAGGAGACCTCCATGGCCGCGCCGCGCGCGCCACGCGCGACGAGCGCGGCGAGCGTCGCCTGGAGATCGATCGGCCCGGGCGTGGTGAGGTTGCCGGCCTCGCTCGGCACAGGGTCGCCCGCCGCATCGAACGCACCCAGCGTGCCGATCGAGCCCGTCGGCTCGAGCGCGGACAGGACGTGCCGCAGCAGCGTGACCGAAGTCGTCTTGCCGTTCGTCCCCGTGACGCCGACCAGGTCGAGCTTCGTCGCGGGACGGTCGTACCACGCTTCCGCCGCGACGGCAGCGGCGCGCCGCCCGTCGCGCACCAGGATCTGCGGGATATCCACGGGCTGCTCGCGCTCGACCAGCGCGGCCGCGGCCCCTCGCTCGCGCGCGGCCATCACGAACTCGTGCCCGTCGCGCACCGACCCGTGCACGGCGCAGTACAGCATGCCGCGCTCCACCTTCCGGCTGTCCGCCGTGAGGCCGGTGATGTCGGGCCAGGTGTGCAGGTCGGGCATTTCGATGAGGAGCTGCGCGCGCTCGAGCGCGGCGACCACTCCCTGAAGCTTGTTCATCGCCGCGGCCCGCGGAGGGGAGGCGCACCGCCACGGGAACGAACGCGGTCCGCGGCGTGTGGGTCCGCGAACAGCGTCACCATCGAGCCCGCCGCCGCGCTGTCCCCCGCCGCCGGCCAGGTGTGCTCCGCGACACCCCAGCCCCGGAGCGCCACGCGGAACCCGCGCCGGTGCAGGGTGCGCACGGCCTCCCGCAGTCCCAAGCCGGCCACGTCGGGGACCGCCCGGCGCGGCCCGACGCCGGCGCTGTCGGGTTGATACGGCCAGGGGACCACGTAGGGCACCAGGCCGCCATCGTCGTCGGCGGGCGCGGCCGCGGCGCGCGGTGCGGCGGTGGAGAGCCGCGCCCGGTCGAGCGCCACCGTGCGGGCCGCGAGCGCCTGCTCCAGCATGGAGCGCGTGACCGGGGCCGCCGTCTGGGCGGCGAAGTAGCTCCCCTTGTGCGGGTTGTCGATTTTCACGACCAGCACGAGCTGCGGCTGATCGGCGGGGAACAGCGCCGCGAACGAGGCGGTGTATTCACCCGCCGCGTAACGGCCGTTCACGACGCGGCGCGCCGTCCCCGTCTTCGCCGCCACGGGAAAGTTGGTGAGCGCCGCCTCGGTTCCGGTGCCACGCTCCACGACGCCGCGTAACAGGTTGCGCAGCGCCACCGCCACGTCCTGAGAGACGACCCGTCGCACCGGCTCGGGGCGATGCCGGTAGCGCACCCCGCCACCCGCGCTGCGGATCTCGCGGATCAGCGTGGGCTGGAGCAGGAGACCGTCGTTCGCGAGCGCCCCGTACGCCATGGCCACCTGGATCGGCGTGACTGACAGCTCGTAGCCCATCGCGAGGCTCGCCGCGCTGGTACGCGTCCATTCGGACGGCGGTCGCAGGCGTCCGGTGGCCTCCGCCGGGAACTCGATGCCCGTGAACGCCCCGAAGCCGAAGTCCCGCAGCGTCGCGTACTGCTCCGCCGGCGTGAGCCGCGCCGCGAACTTCGCGATGGCGATGTTGCTGGAGACGCGGATCGCGTCGGCCAGCGTGAGCGAGGGCTGCGGGTCTTCGTCGGTGATCGTCCGACCGAGCACGCTCCACTTGCCCCCCTCCCCTGACACGTGGTCCGTGGGCGACACCCGGCGCAGCGAGAGTAAGGCGGCGGCGGCGAAGATCTTCGCCAGCGAGCCGGGCTCGAATGTGTCGGTGAAGGCGCTCGGGCGCGCGCTGCCGTCCCGCTGGCGCGAGGCCAGGGCCAGCACTTCGCCGGTCCCGGGATCGAGCATCACGACATCCCCGCCGTCCGCGTCCATCCGTCGCAGCGCGTCGTCCAGCGCCCGCTGCGCGATCTCCTGGAGCTCGGCGTCGAGCGTGAGCACGACGTCGAGCCCAGGGACGGGCGGGGCGATCACCCGCGCCGGCGACTCGTACTCGCGTCCCGCGCGGTCCTTCAGCACGACCGCCGCGCCCGACCGGCCGGCCAGCAGGCTGTCGAGGGTCCGCTCGAGTCCGGACGCGCCCAGGCCCTCGTCCCCCAGACGGCCGATGGTCGCGCGCGCCACCGCGGGATCGGGATAGAACCGGTTCAGCACGGATTCGAGATGCACGCCCCGCACGCTCCGCAGGGGCTGCACCTCGAGCGCGCTGTACGGCCCCGCGAAGTAGGCGTACCGCCGGCGCAGGGCCTGCTGCCAGGTGCGCGCCGTCAGGCCGAGCCGCCGGCTGATGAGCGCCCCGTCGGCCGCCGGGTCGCGCAGCTCGTTGGGCGCGATCCCCACGTGGTAGGTCTCCTGCGTGACAGCGAGCGGCGTGCCGTGGCGGTCGTACAGCGCGCCGCGGCGCGCCTGCAGCACGATCCGTTCGGTGCGTTGCGCCTGCGCTTCCTCCGCCCAGCGGCGACCATGAAGGATCTGCACCTGCGCCGCGCGTCCCACCAGCAAGGCCAGGCCCACCAGCACCCCGAATTCGACGACCTGGATGCGGACCGCGGGCCGGGCCATTCGCTAGCGCGACCCGCTGGGAGCCGGGACCAGGACGATCTCGCTGTCGCTCGGCAGGTGCAGACCGAGGCGCGCCTGGGCGCGCGGGACGAGCACGGCGCGGCTCTCGGCGGCGCGGATGCGGCGCTCGAGATCGGCGCGATGCCCGTCCAGGTTGGCGCGCCGGGCGCGCAAATCGGCGAGCTCGCGGGCGGCGCGAATGGCGGCGGTCTGCCGGGCATACACCAGCCACGTGGTCACCAGGAAGGCCACGAGCCAGAGGGCGACCCAGTGGCGGCCTTTAGCCATCGCCGGCCCCGTCCTCCCCCGTCACCTCGAAGGCGCGGAGCTGCGCCGAGCGCGCCCGCGGGTTGTCGCGCACCTCGGCGGGCCCGGGACGGATCGGCTTGCGCGTCAGCAGGCGGCCCAGCGGCCGCCCGCGGCAGGTGCACACCGGCTGGCGTGGCGGGCAGACGCACGACCGGCTCCAGTCGCGGAACGCGTTCTTGACGATGCGGTCCTCGCCCGAGTGGTAGGTGATCACCGCCATGCGGCCGCCGGGCACGAGCGTGGCGCGGAGCGCCGGCAGCGCGAGCTCGAGTTGTTCGAGCTCCTGGTTCACGACGATCCGCAGCGCCTGGAACAGCCGTGCGAAGTCGGACGGCCCTGATCGCGGGCCGCGCGCCTCGCGAATCGCGTTCACGAGATCGTCGCTCGTTCCAAAAGGGGCCGTGGCGCGCCGCCTCACGATCGCCCGGGCCAGGCGCCGCGCGCGCGGCTCGTCGGCGAGCTCGGCGAACGCGTCGGCCAGCCGCGCTTCGGGCCAGGTATTGAGGAGATCCGCGGCCGTCACGCCGTGTCCCGCCGCCATCCGCATGTCGAGCGGCGCCCCGGGACGAAAGGTAAACCCCCGGACGTCGCTATCGACCTGGTGGGACGAGAGGCCAAGATCGAGGAGGATCCGGTCGGGGCGGAACGTCTCGATGGTGCCCAGCACCTTGGCCGAGCCGAAGGGACCGGTCGAATACCGGATCCTCGTGTCGCCCAGGCGGGCGCGCGCTGCGGCGATCGCTTCGGGATCGCGGTCCACGGCGAGCACCTCGGCGCCGAGCTCGCGGAACACCGCCGCGTGGCCGCCGCCGCCGACGGTCGCGTCCACGATGCGCCCGCCGCCCGTCGTCCAGTCGCGCACGGCATCGGCCAGGACCGGAACATGGTAGCTGGAGGTCAATGCCCTCCCGAAAAAGACGAAAGCCCCGCCTGCCGTGGCAGGCGGGGCCGGGTGCGTCGTCCCGCGAGGCGGGTTCAGGCGGGGCTGACGGGGCTCGAACCCGCGACCTCCGGTGTGACAGACCGGCACTCTAACCAGCTGAGCTACAGCCCCCTGCGACGGAGGGTGGCAATATAGGCCGGTGCGGAAGTCAATTCAATGCCTCAGAAATTCTTGCACTTGAATTGCTTCTTCACCTGCGGCATCACGGCTTCGAACTTCGACACGTTCTGCAGCATCGTGTTGGCCGTGGGCGGATGCACCCGGGCGCCGAAGACCAGCGCCTCTTTCGTCCGGGCGATGCGGTCGTTGATCACCTTCGCCTCGCCGCAGTCCTTCGACTTGATCATCGCGCTGTACGGCCCGGACAACGACGCAACCGACGACACCCCGTACCAGAAGCTCGCCTGCAGCCGGATCTGTTGCCGCGGCCCGAGGGTGTCCGCCGGCGTGCGCAGCACGACGAGCTGCAGCAGCTGGTCGAGCCACGGGTAGGCGCGATCGTACGCACCCGCCTGCGCGAGCTTCGATCCGGCGGTCAGGATGAACACGGCCGCGCTCAGGCGGTCGGTCGAGTCGGGGGAGCTCAATGCCGGGGCGAGGTACACCTTCGCGCTGTCGATGCGATCGGCGAACGCCTTGCGGAGCGCCCGCAGGGCTGCCGTGTCCGATTTGAGCTTGCTCGCCTGAGCGGTGTCGTACATGGTACCCTCGACGATTCCTCGGGCGACCAGCAACGAGGCCTTCACGTCGGTCGGGTCGAGCTTCAGGGACTGCTTGTACGCCCAGACGGACGAGTCTTTTTGGCCCTTCAAGTCGTACGCCGACCCGAGCGCCTTCCAGAACGCAGCCGACTTGGGGAAATGTCGCACCCCCGCGCGGCCGAAGAAGAGCAGCCGCTGTGTGTCGGAGATCTGCTGCGCCGCGCCGAGCGCGGCCTTGAGGACGGTCGAGTCGGCGAGCTTGGACGTGTCGTTCCGTGTCACTTCCACGAAGCCGTCGAGCACGCAGCGCCACAACTCGCCCTCGATGCAGATTCGCTGCCGGAAGTCGAGCATCCGCTGGTCGTTCGGATTCTTCGCGAGCCCCTCGTCGAGGACCGCCTTGGCGCGCTCGTACCGCTTCTGCTGCCGCAACAGCTCCGCGATGCCGAGCCGCAGCTGCGTGTTTTGCGGCTCGCCCGTGAGCTCATGGACCAAGGCGTCGATCGCCTTGAGCGTGTCGCCCTTCTGCTGGTAGATGTGGGCGATGTTCTCCCACGCGGTGGCGTTGAGGGAATCGCCCTTCGCGGCGCGCTGATAGGCCGCGAGCAGGCTGTCCAGCGGCATGTGCTGCGCCTCGTACACGGTGGCAATGCAGATATGCGCCGCCGGGAGGTTCGGCTCGATCGCCAGCCCCTTGCGGGCGGCGTCGAGCGCCTTCGGGAACTGGCTCTTTTTCCGCTGGTCCTCGCATTCGCGCGACTGCTCGGCCGCGCGAACCAGGGTGTTGAGGCGCTGCGCGATTGCCTCCCCCACGGACACCGCCGTGCCGGGATTGCTGACCGATACCGTGAAGAGCGCCGCCAGGCCCGAGCTACCGATATCCCGCACCCGGACTGTCGCGGTGATGGTGCCGCCGCTGCGCTCGAGCGTCCCGGACGTGTAGGCATTCACCGAGAGGAATCGGCCCAACTGGTTGGCCTGCGTGTCGTCGAGCAGCACGTCGCACGGGTAATCCGACGCCTTGAGAGCCTCGCACAGCTTCGGCTTGGGGATGACCTGGATCTTGTACTTCGCCATCCCGCCGAGCTTCTCACGCGCCACGTCCATCACCGCTACGCTGAACGCGGAGTCGGCCGGCGACTTCACCGTGAGCGGCAGGATGAGCAGCTTCTCGGTGGGTTGCTGTGGCTGGTAGGAAACTTGTGCCGGAGCGGCGGTGGCGATGCAGCCTAACCCCACGATCCATCGCAGCAGTCTCACACGCGCAGTCCTCACGTTTCGGTCTGATACCCCAATGGGCGAAGAGGGATTCGAACCCCCGACATCCTGCGTGTAAGGCAGGCGCTCTGAACCGCTGAGCTATTCGCCCGTCGTACGACGGAACCTAAAGGGCGAGGCCTACCGGGAAGAAAACGCAGTACCCGAGTACAAGCAGAATCGGCGCGGCCGTCGTCGAGCCTTGGTGCAGCAGCCAATACCCGGT
>Ga0137418_10004386_pt1 | contig 12967 bp, 8 predicted proteins | sample CZODoug3_1_2_16f_FD_122242 | JGI IMG/M metagenome (GOLD analysis project Ga0137418, IMG submission 122242) | Vadose zone soil fungal communities from Angelo Coast Range Reserve, California, USA - CZODoug3_1_2_16fungal (Hybrid Assembly) | ecosystem: Environmental > Terrestrial > Soil > Vadose...
GCGGTGCGCGACGGAATTCAGCGCAGCGCTGCGGAGTGGATGCGGCTGTATTTCCGGCATGCACGGACGCTGAACCGGCAGTTGCTGCGTTATCTGGATCAGAAAATGGCGCAGCCGGTTTCGTTGCGAGAACGGCTTTTTAGCGCGGCGCGCAGCATGGCCCGCCAGGAAACGCCGCAGCCTGGAGCGCACTTTGCAATTCGCGCCGGACAGTTTGAAATACTGGACCAGCCGGCGCTGGCGGACCGCTCAATCATATATTCGTTGTTCACCGAAGCGGCGCGAACCGGTACCGCGCTGAGCCGTGACGCGGAACGCATCATCCAGTACGTGGTTTCGCATCCCGAACTTCCCGCGATCAATCAAAACATGAGTTGGGAGACGCTGAAGGAAATTCTTGCCTCGGATTATCCCGGCATGGCGCTGCGGCCGATGCACCGCCTGGGAATCCTGATGGAGATTCTGCCGGAGATGCGGGCGATTGATTCGCTGGTGGTACGCGATTTTTATCACCGCTACACCGTGGACGAACATTCGCTGCGAACCATCGAGCATCTGCAAGCGTTGGCGGAACCGCCGGATTCCCGGGGGATACCGTTTGCGCCGATCTGGAAAATGCAGGACCGGCGCGACCTGCTGGTGTTCGCGCTGTTGTTGCATGACACCGGAAAAGGAATGCCGGTAGAGAATCATGTGCAGGGCAGCTTAACGGCGCTGGAGAGCGCGACATCGCGGCTGGGGTTGGCGCCGGAAGAGGAAGCGGAAGTACGATTCCTGATCGAGCGCCATCTGGAGATGTCGGCCACCGTGCAGCGGCGCGACATTTTTGATCCAGCGACGGTTTCCGCTTTTGCGGACTCGGTGGGAACACTGGAACGATTGCAGCGGCTGTGCCTGCTGACCTACGCCGATATCCACGCGGTTAATCCGGAAGCGCTGACGCCGTGGAAAGCGGAGATGTTGTGGCAGCTTTTTGTTTCCGCCGCGAATCATATGAGCCGCAGCCTGGACCGCGACCGACTGCACGCTTCGGACGAAAGTTCGCTGCTGGATCAGATTCAATCCGGGACAGGCGGCGCGAGCAAGGCGGAGATTGAGAGATTTTTGGAAGGGTTTCCGCGGCGGTATATGGCGGTGCATTCCGCGGCGGAGATTGCGGGACACTTCGCGCTGTATCGCAAACTTGGCAGCGCGCCGTTGCAAACCGAACTGCGTGCGGAGCGCCACGGATTTTTGCTGACGCTGCTAACCGCCGACCGGCCACGGCTGTTCTCAACGATCGCCGGAGTGTTGGCGGCATGGGGCATGAACATCATCAAGGCCGACGCCTTTGCCAATTCCGCCGGAGTGGTGCTCGATACATTTCACTTTGCCGATTTGCATCGCACCCTGGAGTTGAATCCCAGCGAAATCGAACGGTTCCTGAAGAGCCTGACCGACGTGCTGGGCGGAAAGGCGGCGCTGGAGCCGTTGTTGCAGAGCCGCAATTTGGCCAGCCGGGCGCGTCCGCCAAAGGTTGCGGTAGCGACGGCGATCAGCTTCGACGACGCGGCATCGGCGCACAGCACGCTGCTGGAAGTGGTGACCCACGACCGCTCCGGATTGCTTTACGAGATGGGCTCGGCGCTGGCTCGGCTAGAGTGCAATATCGAAGTCGCGCTGATCGATACCGAAGGCGAAAAAGCGATCGACGTCTTTTACCTGACCGCGCAGGGAAAAAAGCTGGACTCGCGGAAGCAGGAAGTGTTGCAAGAAGTTCTGCAAGGAACGCTCGGTTAGCCGCCACCGTCCTCCGTAAATCCAGATAGAATCAATTTGATCTATTGCATCGCCGATTGGAGAAGCGGGTGAATTCTTTGCGCTTTAAAACTTGCGCCTTCGTACTGGCGGGATGGTGTTTGGGTCTGGCGTTGGCCGCCGAATCGCCGGACAAACGATTTTTCCACGACTGGAAACGCGCGAGCGAAACGCCGGTTCTTGGTCCCACTGGGACGGAATGGGAGAGCGCTGGAACTTTTAACCCCGCGGTTATCGCACGGGGTGAAAGGTTTGTGATGCTGTATCGCGCGCAGGACGCCGCTGGAACTTCGCGCCTCGGATATGCAGAGAGCACCGACGGCATCCACTTCAAACGAAGGTATGGAGCAGTGCTCAGCCCGGAAGCCGAGTACGAAAAGGGCGGCGGCGTGGAAGATCCGCGACTGGTGCAACTGCGTGGGCGCTACTATCTGACTTACACCGGATATAACAAGAAGGATGCCCAGCTGTGTCTTGCGGAGTCGACGGACCTGATCCATTGGAAACGACTTGGTGTGATCCTGCCGGCGTACCAGGGAAAATGGAATCGAGGCTGGACCAAGTCCGGGGCGATTGTGCCGGAAAAGATTGCCGGAAAATATTGGATGTACTGGCTGGGAACGGCAGAAGACAAGACGGACCAGATGGGAGTTTCCAGTTCAACGGACATGCAGCACTGGAGCGAGGAGACTGATGCGCCGGTATTGCCGAGGCGGGTGGGAAAATTTGATTCGCGAGTGGTGGAACCGGGACCACCGCCGATGGTCACGCCGGACGGCATCGTGCTGGTGTACAACGGAGCGGATGACAATCTGGTCTATCGCACCGGGATAGCAGTGTTTGACAAGAATGATCCGCGAAAAGTCTTGTACCGCAGCGAAGAACCAGTTTTCGGGCCAGAACGGGAGTGGGAGAAAAACGGCCAGGTGGCAAACGTGGTGTTTGTGGAAGGAATGGCGAAGCGCGGAAAAGAGTGGCTGTTTTATTATGGCGGCGCCGATAAGTACGTGGGTGTGGCGACTGCAAGTGCAGGAAGTGAACGAGTTGAGGCATTGGACGGAGTGAAGTAGTCCGCGATGGAGTGCAACGAGCGGTAAGCTTGTGGAAAATGTGGCCTATCAGGTGACTGGAGCTGGAGCTAGCGATGAGGACTAAATATTTTGGCGCAATTTTATTGGCAGGAGCCTTTGCGGGCACCGGTTGCCATTCCAACCAAAAGGCCCAGACTGACGCCGTTCGCGACGGCATTCGCCAGTACCTGACTTCGCTGAACACGCTCAACCTCGGCGCGATGGACATGAATGTCAGCAACGTGAAGATTGACGGCAATCAGGCGCAAGCGGACGTGCTGTACACGCCGAAAGGCGGTGGCGCTCCGGGGGCCGGCATGCGGGTATCTTACTCGTTGGAAAAAAAGGGCGAGCAGTGGGTGGTGGTGAAGAAGAACGCGATGGGCGGCACGATGGATCATCCTACTGGGGCCAGCAATCCGCGCACTCCGCCAGGCGCGGTGCACGGCAACATGCCCAATTTTAAGGACATTCTGCCGCCAGCTCCAGCCGACACGTCGGCGGCAAATGGCGCGCTCCCGCCCGGACATCCGGCCGTTCCAGCTACGGAATATCAAAAGCCCGATTAGCGCGCTTCCTTTTTTTGCCGGAAAATTTGGTGGACGTGACAGGGATCGAACCTGCGACCTCATGCTTGCAAAGCACGCGCTCTCCCAGCTGAGCTACACGCCCACAACAGCAACTAGCATCAATTTTAAAGCATTTGCGACCGTTCGCATACTCCGAAACACCAGAGCTTTCCGGAGATGCGAACGGCTCGCATCGCTTACGAAAGCACCGTTAGCGGGTAACGGTAATCACCAACGGAATAGTCTTGGCGGAGCTTCCTGCTCCAGCAGAGGCTGTCAGGTTCACCACGTAAGTCTGTGGACTTGGGGGAGCCGAGCTGCCGGAGCCACAACCCACCGCGTAGAACGCGAGGGTCGCCAGAATTGCAAGCAATCCCAGCGCGCGCTTCAGGTGTTTGCGTCGAGCGAAGGGCAACAGCAGTCCCGCAAAAGCGAACGTCGATGCAAAGACCAATGTATTGGAATTGGCACCCGTATTCGCGCCCAGCGTAGTTGCGCTGATCGTGATTTTCACTGTGCCTGGATTGACGCCATCGAGCGTGACGGAATTCGGCGAGAACTTACAAGTTAGTTTTAAGGAAGGCAGATTGCCACAGGAGAACGACACCGTCTGTATGGAACCGCCCAGGGGAATCACGCTGATCGTTGCAGTGCCGCTTTGGCTTCCAGAAAGAGACAAGCTGGCGGGCTGCGCTTGCAAAGTATAGTCCGCGACCATTTCGGTGATGGGTCCGCCAGACGACGCGGTAAGAACGGCATCGCCCAGATAGTTTGCCGAAAGCGAATGTGCGCCGGCGGCAAGCGTGTTAATCGCCAGATTGGCAGTGCCAGTCGCGTCGAGCTTGACGGTGCCGATGGTATTGGCTCCATCCAGAAAAACGACGTTTCCGGTAGCGGTGTACTGCCGAACGTCTGATGCAACTTGTGCGGAGAGATTCACGACGCCGCCGGCAATGGTGTTGGGAATGTCGGCATTGAAATTCACATAAGGGGAAGTATTGGCGTTTACTGTGAGATTGCCGCTGGCGGTCGAGGCGTTTACGTTGCTGTCGCCGGAAAAGCTGGCCCGAACGAGATGTTGACCAGGAGTTGTGAACGTCGTGGTGAATTCTAACGAGTCGCAGTATTGCGAGCTCACGGTGACCGGGGGTCCGAGCAACACTGGTGATCCAGAGGTGAAATCGCTGATCGAAACGGTGCCGCCATACGGAGCGCAGCTATTATTGGCGAGCACGATTTGGCCAATGATGGTCACAGGAACGTTGGGAACCGCCGTGCCTGCCAGGAAAACGTCCGCGATGATCGAGTCGACCTTGGTGACATTGAAAGTATAGTTGGCCTGGCTGGCGTTGAAGCTGTTGTCGCCAGGATAGCTAGCCTGCACTTGGTGCGGTCCTACCGCCAAACCTACCGCCAAGTTGGGGAGCACACTGGATTGGCCCGTCGGGTTTATGCCATTTCCAAATACGGTGGAGCTCTCTCCGTAATTCAAGGTCAGCGTACCGGGAGCTACAAAGTCTCTGGTCGTAAGGGTGGCTGGAGTGCCATCCACAAGCAAATTGATTTGGCCGGTGGGATGGCCCACTTCGGAAGCTCCGGCTACGGCGACCCAAAGCATTACTGGTTCAGCGTATCCGACCGAGACTGGCGTCTGAATGTAATAACCACCGGATAGCCCGCCCATCTGCATCTGGCTGGCTTCCGGCGTGACGGTAACGTTCAGCACGTTGGATGTGCTGGAATAATATTTTCCGTCCCCACTGTATCGGGCGGTCACGCCAAAAGCGCCTCCGGGTACGTCTGGCGTCGCGATGGTGGCGATGCCGTTGGAGCCGGAAGTGGTGAGCGAGGCTGAACCGACACCCAGGACGTCGCCGGTGCCCGCAGCAGTCGAAAGCAACGACACTGCGCCGGTTGGAGCCGAACAACCGGCACCGGAGCACGCAACTTTGGCTTTGAAGGTGATGGGCGCGCCGTGAACCACGGTGGTTGCTTGACCATTTCCGAGTGCAAGCGTTGTTGAAGAGCCGGCGGTCGCGGAAGCGGTGGCCCAGTTTGTTACCAGCGCGGTGGCGTCGAAAGAGCCAAGTCCGGTAGCCAGGTCGTAACCAGGTCCGGCGGAATAGCCGACGGTAAATTGTCCGTTGGTGTCGGGGACTTTGTTGTCGCCCTTGGTGATGTCGTGATAGACGCCCGGAGTAGCTGCCAGTTTGTAGAACACATAGTTGGCGAGGCCCTGTGGCTGGCCACCCAGCTTTTGCAGCACCAGGGCCATGATGCCGGCAGCCGATGGACTGGACGCCGAGGTTCCGCCTACGGAGAAGACACCTATGTATTGCGGATTGCTGCAGCTGGATTCGAAACAAAGTGCGTAGCCAGTGTGCCCCGCAGCGGCCAGGGAGAAGTCCGGAAGATCGCGCTTGCCGTCATTCGGGACACCGATTGCGGTCTGCCAGTTAGGCTTTGAGTAGATGGTGCTGACACCGCCGCTGCCCGCCCATAGTGAGGTAAAGAACGGATCGTTGCTGCTCTCGTTCCAAACCATTTCCGGAATATAGCTGAGCGCCGATTGCAGGGTGAGTGGGTCGGCGTTCACGGTCCAGTAGGCGTCGTTGTTTGCAACGTCATCGAACTGCGTTCCGCCGACGGCCACGTTGTATGGAGTGGAGGCCAGGCCGTTCACGGCTACGCCCTGTGAAGCGAAAAGGCCGCTGCTTTGCGAATCGCAGCCGGCGCCGCCATTGTCCCCGGAGGAAACAAAAGCGGTGATTCCCTGCGCGGCGGCTTGCTGCCACAGAGAGTTGTAGAACGCGGCTTGTACGCTGCCGAGCGTCTGTTCGCAACTGCCAAAGCTGGTGCTCATGATCGGGGCCAGATTGTGGTCAACGATGTAAGCCGCGGAAATATCGACGCCATCAGCAAAGTTGCTTTGTGAAGCGACGGCAACGATGTGCGCGCCCGGAGCCACGGCGCCGGCCCAGGTGATGTCCAGTATGGCTTCGATGGTGTCGTTGAAGGATTGCACTTGCGGATCGTCGCCATTGACGATCATTTGCGGGTCGTTGGCAGGCAGGCCCATAGCCACGCGAAAATCGCGAATGTCCTGAAGGCCGTCAATCCCGTAAGTCGGGTCAACCAAGCTGCTGCGGGTGACGATCGCGATGGATTCTCCCGTACCGTCAATGCCCGCGGCGTACAGCGGCTTCACGTTATAAATCGTTGCAAAATCCGCTGGGCCCATGAAGTGCAGACCGTAAGGGCCCTCAATTTTGCCGGTTTTTTTGTTCACTGGAATTTTCTGGCCAATTTTGAGGTCTGGTTTGCTCGGATCGTCGTGCAAACGAACCACGCCCTTAACCACTTGTGACAGAGCAGTGGGAATCTGCACGTCGGTCGAATTTGCGATGAATTTATTATTGTTCAAGCTGTAGCTGTGCATCTCGGTGGAAAACGCCCGCTCAACCTGGCTTACGTTCCCACTGAAAACGACAAATCGCCGGCTTTGCGAAACTTCATGGACCGTTAATCCCTGCGACTGCAGCCACTGCTGGACGGTCGAGGCATCCTCTGCGGCAACTCCAAACTGTTCGCCGTATTGCGCGGGAGTCAACCATTTGTGAAAGGAAGGCGACGATGAGTCATGAAGCGATGCGATCAGATCGGCAGCTTGTTGTTGCTGATCGGCGGTTGGCGCAAGCATTAACAGCATGCGGCCAAGACGCTGTCCTGCAGGCAACCGACCGTGATCGATGCTGACCTTAACCAGCGGCGAAGTGCTGCCGGTCACAACGGCACGCTCCTCATTGCGAATCGAAGAAGGAATGCGCGACTGAGCTTGCGCTTGAACTGCTGGTGCTCCAAGAACAGATATAAGTAAAGAGAAAACAGCGATGAGCCGGGTGAGCCAGTTTCCGAGAACCAAAGGGGAACCCTCCAATTATGAATTTTTAAAAGTAGTTCTATAAAAATTAAGAATGCGATCGAAGCTAGAACCAGAACACAAAACATTACTATTGGTTCAGCCACATCTGCGGGATGCGGGGTAGAGTTTTAGAAGAACTTCAGATGATTGCTGTAAGAGATAGAAATTTCGATGCGAACAGCGATGCTCAGTGCATCGGGACATGGACCATCGCGAATCGTGAAATGGCCCTAACGGCCAGTTGCACACGATTGCTGGCGTGGTATCTACAAACTCCAGGATTCATGCCAATGCCTTTTAAAACGAATTAAAGCGCCGCGGAGGCGACGCATGCAAACTCTGGTGCGGGGGTGAGAGATATCTTAGGGAAATCGCGCTCGTTACGCAAGCGCGGCAATCTGGGGGATATGACTGTCGGTATATTTTGAGGCTGTTTCTTGCCCGGGTTTCTAAAAGTGACGCAGTGTGGCTCACGCCCGTGCAAATCGCACGGCTATTCCTTGGGATTCGCCACGAACTGGTAACCCAGCCCGCGAATGGTCAGCAGATAGCGCGGCTTTGACGGCTTCGGCTCGATGTATTTGCGCAAGCGCACGATGAAACTGTCGATGGCCCGGGTGTCGGTCTCTTCGTGCAGATTCCAGACATCCTGCAAAATCGCTTTGCGGGACACGGGATGGCCGGCATTTTTAATTAGGTAGCGAAGCAGATCCGTCTCCATTACCGTAAGCTGAATGACTTCTTTCCCGGCGCGCAGTTGCAAATTGCGGAAGTCCACCATCTTGTCGCCAAAGCGGAAATTGTCCTGCAAATCGGAATCCTGCTGAGGACGTTCGGTGGCATTGCCGGTGCCGCGAGTCCAATCCTTGCGGCGCAGCAAGCTCTCCACGCGCGCGATCAAAATGGCCAGATTGAACGGCTTCGGCAAATAATCGTCCGCGCCAGACTCAAATCCCTTCAGCACATCTTCCGGGCGGCCCCGCGCGGTCAGCATGAGTAGCGGAATGAAATTTTTTGCTTGGCGCAATTCCCGCGCCACCGTGAAGCCGTCTTTCCCCGGCAGCATCACGTCGAGCACCAGTGCGTCAAAACTCTCGTGATTTTTTACGAGCCGAGTCAATGCATCCTCGCCTCGTTCGGTCGTCTGCACCGAGTGCCCTTCCGCCTCCAGGTTGAAACGCAGCCCCTGCGCCAGGTGCGCTTCGTCTTCCACAATCAAGATCCTGCTCATGCCCGGTAAATCCTCGGCAGCCGCATGGTGAACGTGCTGCCCATTCCCTGCCCTTGGCTTTCCGCGTAGGCGTCCCCGCCGTGCCGCCGCGCGATGGAGCGCACGATGAATAGTCCCAGACCGGTGCCCTTGACCTGACCGTTTACCGAATTGGGCGCGCGATAGAATCGTTTGAAGATTCGCTTCAGCTCTTTAGCCTCGATTCCCATTCCGCGATCGATCACCCGCAGCGACACGGTATCAATGTTTGGAGCGAGAATATCCACCACAATACTTTTCTTTTCGCCAGAATACTTGATCGCGTTATCGAACAGATTCAGCACGGCGCTGCGCAGTTCTTCTTCATTGCCCAGCACGGTAATTCCGTTCGCGGGCTCGGTGCCAAAACGCAGCATTTCCGTTGACAAGTGTTGCCGTAACCGCGCCAACTCCAGCGCCTCGCGCACCATCGAAGCAAAATCCACTTCCTGCCAATTCTGCCGGCCACTCCCCTGCCGCACCTGGCTGGCTCGCAGCACCTGTTCAACGCTTCCCAGCAGGCGGTCGGTGTCTTCCAGCATGACTTGATAAAATTCGCGCCGTTGCGCTTCATCCAACGGCCGGCTGGTTAGAGTTTCCAAGTACAGTCGAATCGAGGCAATAGGAGTCTTTAATTCGTGGGTGATGGCGTTCAGAAAACTGTCCTGCTGCTCGTTGCGGCGGATTTCTCGCACCAGAAAAATGGTGTTGATGACCATTCCGGTGATGAGCAATCCGAACAGGATGATTCCCAGAACCAGCGGCACTACCTGCCGCCAATGAAAGATAATCCAGCTGACGTTGAGTGCCACCGCCAGAGCCACCAAGCAGATACCGAGCACGATAAAAAACGCCATGGCCTTGGTGCGACGGGTGATGCGCATGCCTGTAGTTTATGCCAGACGGATAGCTTCTGTCAGAAGTGTGCGGGCTTCAATTTGCACCGGTGGCCGGAAGTTAAGTGAAAGGGGCACGGCACCCGTGCCCGCGAGGTTTTTCTTGACGCTTTTTCAGAAATGCGAACTAATCGCCTGCACCGACTGGCTCCGGAATTTCCGAGGCCACTTCAAACGGCCGCGCGGAATCACCACTGGCTGGCACAGCTTCGGTGTCCGGCAGCGAATGCTGCGTCAATCTCGGCAGCTTGATGTCCCAAGCAAGTCCCAACGTGCGGAGCGCGCAAATTCCGTACCAATTCATGTCGAACTCATACCATGCAATGCCGTGCCGAGCGGCTTGTGCGAAAGCGTGGTGGTTGTTGTGCCATCCCTCACCAAAAGTCAGTATGGCAACCCAAAAGCTGTTGCGCGAAGTGTCCTTGGTTATGAACCGCTGTGAACCCCACATATGGGTCGCCGAATTCACCAGCCAGGTTGCATGCTGGCCAACCACGGTGCGCAAGAACAAGCCCCACAGCAGAACCGGCAAGCCGCCCAGCGCGTACAAAATCACTCCGAGCACCGCGATCGGTACCCAATGCCATTCGGTAATCCAAACGTGAAATTTATCCTTGCGAAGGTCCGGAACAAAATGCAAAAGCTCTTTGGCTTTGTTGTGCATCGCGCGGCCGGTGATGATCCAGCCCAGGTGCGCCCACAAACCGCCGTCGCGTGGAGAATGCGGATCGCCTTCGACGTCCGTCAGTTGGTGATGTACGCGATGGGTAGCTACCCAAGCGATCGGCCCGCCTTCCAGTGCCAGCGTTCCAAAAGTGGTCAGCGTGTATTCCACCCATTTCGGAGTCTTGTACCCGCGGTGCGTCAGCAACCGGTGATAGCCCATTCCAATTCCCAGGCTTCCGGCAACCCACCACAGCAGCACCGCAACCACCAGGGCTTTCCAGGTAAAAAAGAATAATGCCGCAATCGCTCCGACGTGGAACGCGCCCAGAAAAAAGGTCGTCGTCCAGTTCATCGGCTCTTTAAATGTTTTGTCGCCCACCAATATGCTCATGTCTAGTTATCCTCGGCGCGCTGCTTTCTCTTCCAGAACTGAAACTATCACGCGGGTGTTCGGCTCTTTGTAATACTTGTGTAATCCCTCCCGTTTCCGTTTCGAACCCACAACTGGTACGAAAGTACAGGTGTTTCCCGGCGGAGTATCATGTTTATGGTTCTTTTTCGCGGTGCGAGGTGCCTCATGCGTCTGCAATTTTTATTTTTACTTCTCTTCGCCCCGGCAGCGTTCGCGCAAACCGCAGCGCCAGATCACGATATGTCCCAGATGCAACATGCTCACGGCGGATTTATGCAAGGCGGCATGCAGCACGAAGTCGCGAAAGGCGTGATTCTCAACGCCAAGTCCGACGCAACGACTCACATCATCACGCTTCGCGTCGGCCCTATGCATCTCCCGGCAAATACTTCGCATATGAAAATGCCGCAACCCGCGGATCTGGTTTGGACCATTCCCATGTCCGGCTGGTTGCTCGCGTACCATCCAAAAATAGTGGATTCCAATGGCGCCGCAGTCCCTGGAACGGTTCTACATCACGTCGCTTTCTGGAATGAAAATCGCTCCGATTTTCTCTGCCCCAATAAGGAAGAACACATCTTCGGCGCTGGCGGCGAACTGACCGATTGGGCGTCGATTCCCGGCTTTGGCTATCGCGTCGAAAAAGGCGACCAAATTCGAATCGAAACCATGGTCCACAATCCGACGGCCACTTCGTACGACAAAGTTTTCCTGGAGATTTCCATACCCTATCTCGATGACGCGACTCCCGCTCCCGTCAAAAGCTTTTATCCGGCATGGATTGATGTGGGCGTTTGCGGAAACTCCAGCTACGACCTTCCTCCCGGCCCCAGCAAGAAAGTTGGTTCGGTCCCACTAAAATATTCCGGTATTCTTCTCGGTGTCGGCGGCCACATGCACGACTACGGCCTGCAGCTCACGCTTGAGAGCTCCAGCGCGAAAGAGCCTTTGGCCACACTACCGGCAAGAGTGGACGAGCAAGGCCACTTACTCGGAATTCCGGTAGTTACTTTTTTTCAGACCGGCGGGCTCCGGTTATCCGCCAGCGACAAACTGACGGTTACTTCCGCTTACAACAATCCCACCGACAAACTGCTCCGCGACGGCGCCATGGGAATCGTCGTCGGCTACTTCGTCCCGCAGGATACCGCTGCGCTTAATTCTCTCCGCCATCCACACGAGATGGCCCACCACGACCACTGATTCTAGGGGCCTTCACAGACTCTCCCGCAGCAATACATCCAAATATCCGTAGCATTATCAATATGTTACAGAGACACCCATCGGACAACCGGGAGCGTCTAATTCAGTGGAGGTACCTATGGTCTTTACCAAACGCAGTTATCTCCTGATGGGGGGAGCCGTCGTCCTGGCCGCTGCTCTCGTCGCAGGTGCAACCGTTTATGCCGATAGGCCCGATCCAATGACCGTTCCGGAACGGACCCCGATCCACATTACTCTCGACCAGGCGGTCGCCAGCGATCAAAACATTCCTGGTGATCACTTCAGCGCCACTGTGGCTGAGGCGGTGGACGTGAACGGCAAAACCGTGATCCCGCAAGGCGCTCACGTTGAGGGCTTGGTGGTGGATTCGCGCAAATCCGGACACCTCATGGGCAGGGCGCAACTTCGCCTGGTTCTTGATGCTGTTCAGGTTGACGGCAAGTCTTACGACTTGCGCACCACGGCCGGTCTGCGCACTGGCCGCGACCACAAAAAGCGTAACTTCGCCTGGATTGCAGGCGGCGCTGGCGGTGGCGCATTGATTGGCGCAGTCGCGGGTGGAGGCGAAGGCGCTCTCATCGGCGGCCCGATTGGTGCCGGCGCTGGAACTGCGGTCGCCTACTTTACTGGTAAGCGAAATATCCACCTGAGGCCGGAAACCCCACTTACCTTCCACCTCGATCAGCCAGTCACCATCGAGGTAGCCAAGAGCTAATTGAAGGCAGCTCTCTGAGCTAAACATTCCCAGTCGAACGCGGACCCGGACCTTGTCAGTGCGAAGCAAGAATGCTCAAGCTTACTGACGTCCGGGTCCGCGCTATTCCGATAACCAGAGTCCGCATAGCAGTTCGATCTAGACGCTCAGGAGTCGAGCGACCTTTAGTGGGCACGTTAACTCAGGGGTGAGGAGCACCCCGCCAATTCTACAACGCAGTATAGTCGCACACGGTCGGAAAACCAATCATGGCCATCCCTTTTCTGTGATAACTTCTGGTATCGGCTTGGCCGACACGCGAAAGATGCCCAAACAAGTCTGCCCTTTTTGCGGTAAGCCGCTCAGAACGGCCGTGGACCGTTGCCCCCATTGCCGCGAAGCCATCCAACGAGGTGGTGGCGCCCCTCCGTCGGCGCGAGAGATTTCGGCCTCCTACGGAGGCCGCGC
>Ga0137418_10004387_pt1 | contig 12966 bp, 14 predicted proteins | sample CZODoug3_1_2_16f_FD_122242 | JGI IMG/M metagenome (GOLD analysis project Ga0137418, IMG submission 122242) | Vadose zone soil fungal communities from Angelo Coast Range Reserve, California, USA - CZODoug3_1_2_16fungal (Hybrid Assembly) | ecosystem: Environmental > Terrestrial > Soil > Vadose...
CTTCTCCTTATAGATTGACTATTGTGAGTCTTTATAGGCATTTGTATACATTTTGTATTTAGATTACCTATAATATTGCCTATAAAGGGTCTTTATATTTTGGTATTCCCGGTGTGCAAGCATCAAGCCTTCGTATCAAGTCATCTATGCAAAGCTCCATACAAGGAGGAGGGCTGTATTGGGGCATCACGACTGGATCATGGCATGAGGGCTAAAACCCAATTACTGACACATTTTACTCACGAGGATGTTCTGATCTCACGTCAAGAAAGCCTGGGGTACCACTTCGTTCGGGTTGATAGTTCGGGGCAATTTCCCGGACATGGGACACAGGGGGTGGAGCTAAACACGCCCAGGTGAGTTTAGCACTGGACAAGGTCACAGTCGCAACTTACTACGGTTTGGATACCTTTTTTCTAGAATGTTGGCCTTGGTAAAATAATAATCGAGTGGTACTGTCATCATTGAAAGTGAGTTATTCGTTATGTGAATGACATCTGAATGGTCACCAATATATCCGCATAGATCCTGCGCACAGGATGCAACCCAAAATCCACGATATAGACCAGTGCCAGCTATATAAACTGCAGACTCGGTCACACAAATGCAGCAAGGAAACATCAAAAAATGCGTGGCACGATGCCCAGCAAAATAGGCCATGGATAGGCGGCCCTGATTGGATTCAGTACTCTTTGGCCTGTCGGCAATATCAGTCGAGCCATGTGGTGATGAACACATCAACTTAAAAGCACTTACCATGCCCAAGGCTTCAGTCCTTTCGTTTTGGGGTCAAAATCGAGGACTTGATCGAAACTCGATAGTATTTTACTGAGCAGCTGCTGGTGATGTTCGCGGGTAGCCTGTTGAGGATGCACTTCATCCATTGTTGGTCATGCAATATCAACAGTTAACAGGATGCTTTTATATAGGATACAAGTTGGCGCTTAAAAGAGCCTAGCTAGAGCTGTTGGCAAGGCTCGTGCTGTGGGCAGCAGCACTGCCTTGGCCATCCTGGCTGTTTTTGATGCCGGCTAGAGTTTGGTGCTCAACCCGTATGTTCAATAGCATAATTATTGGCCAGTATTCAATCCCTCCGCTCTCCCCTCTGTGGTTATGCTCGTCTTTCGGCTTCCAGGTCCATTTACCAAACTTCGGTCTCCTGTCGGTCACAACAGAGTGTTGTAATATCTTGCTTGATCGTTAACGTTGACAGTGATCTTCACGAGGTGCTGCTCGTACATGGGCTGCATAACTGGTGATTCTGATCATGTCGAATCTGGGTCTTCTTGAATGTTTTTGTGGAAGAACGTTTTCACATCAAAATGCCTATGGGAACCACCAACGATTTTGCCAGCGCACCAAGAAACGAGTATCAGGTGTTCTTGACCAAGCGAAGGAGTTCTTCCAAGCAAAGAAAAAGCGGAAGGTCGGCCAAATTGCATTGCCTCCAGCTACAATCGTGAATGTGCCTCCCCCAGCAGAGGTTTGCATATGTTCCCCCGATGTTTGGTGAGGCATGGCACTGATTACTGTGTAGAATCAGGTTGAAGACGCAGAGCTTCCACAGGATGATGGTGCCATATCTGTACAGGATGAAGACGATATGTCTCTGGCAGCACGCTGGACCCGCAGAAAAAATATATCGATGCCGAAACGTTTCAAAGACCTACTACCTCAGACCACACCAAGCTTACCACCCCCCGAGTTCCAACCACCCCCTCCACTTCCATTAAATACAGCCGATCCCCCTGCTGCCAACCCATCGTCGCTTCCTTCTCGTTTATCTCGTATAATTCGCACTCCTCGAAACATCTTTGGTCTTGTGCGCCAATATTTTACAACGCAACTACCAACCGTCGATCCTAAAGAGCACTTTACTCTAGCAGATGTATCACCTCCTACCACTATGGCATCTACTCATACTGCAACACGCTCTAAGTGGCTGCCTTTTCCAAATAAGAATTCATTTCTTCTAGGAGCTTGGCACTGGAATGGCGGTATTCAAAAATCACAGTCGGAGTTCAAGGATCTTATCGAGATTGTCGGTGATGCTTCGTTCAATCCAGATGACGTTCGTCACACCAAATGGAGTAAAGTCTTCGCCACACTCGGAGATGGTGGTCCAGATGAGGCAGAGGTTGATGGGGAATGGCTAGATGTAGATGCTGGATGGAGGAAGAAGCAGGTGGAGATAAAGGTTCCTTTTCACAACCGAATGCAAAGCCCTGGGACCGGTCAGTTTGTCTGTGGCGAGCTATATCATCGCTCCATAGTAGAAGTAATCAAGGAACGGATTTCCGACCCACATACCGCCGCAAAAATCCATCTGGAACCTTATGAACTGCTTTGGAAAAGGTCCGATCAGCATAGGGAAGTCAGGTTACATGGTGAAGTGTATACTTCCGATGCGTTTCGTGAAGCACATAATGTGCTCCAAAACTCCCCCCCAGAGCCCAACTGTGATCTACCCAGAGTAGTTGTGGCATTGATGTTTTGGTTGGACGCGACACATTTGACGCAGTTTGGGAGCTCGCAGCTTTGGCCATGCTATATGGGCATCGGGAACGAATCAAAGTACCGACGATGCAAACCGTCATGTAATCTTTGCAGTCACGTTGCCTACTTCCAGAAAGTAAGTAAGCGTCCAATTGGTTCAACAGCCTCCCATATTGACCCAATCAGCAGCTACCAGACGAATTTGCACACTTTGCAAACCAGCGCGTCGGTGGAAAAGGTCCAAAAAAGCCATTTTTGGCTCACTGTCGCCACGAGTGTTTCCATGCCCAAGCTGAGGTCCTTCTAGACGACGAGTTCATTCAAGCGTGGCGACATGGTATTGTGATAGAATGTTTCGATGGGATCTTCTGCCGATTTTATCCACGCATTTCCACTTATTCGGCGGACTACCCTGAAAAGTATGTTCACCCAATCTTGCTTAGGAGTTTATATTTTCTTAACGTGAAACCAGAGTTCTACTTGCGGGCATCAAAAATAGGGGACATTGTCCCTGCCCTCGTTGTCTGATACCGATGGACCGCCTTCAAAATATGGGTATGCCTCTAGACCAATGACAACGTGTTACCCTAAAGAGGGTGGATGATCACGTCCGGCAGTTCAGTATCGCAAACGCCAGAAGGCTAATATACGAACGCAATTATGCCGTTGACAGCAAGTCGTTGGCCAATTTTCTCAGTGCCGACTCCTCAGTCCCCACATTGGTAAGCTCCAATGTTCTGCCTATGATGAGAGCTTGAATCTAATCCATCTCAGAATGCGTTTTCTAACAGGCTACAGCCCCTGGGATTTAATTTTTTTCAAATGCTGGTTGTCGATTTGCTACATGAGTTTGAACTTGGGGTATGGAAAGCCCTTTTCATCCATCTGTTACGAATTCTAGAAGCAATCAACCCGGCTCTGCTTCATAAACTGGACCAATGGTATGATGTATTCCCTCGCCGCCACCTACATCTATATACCACTCATTGTGATATAGTTACTGTGAGATCGCAACTTTTGGTCAAGCCACAATTCGAAGATTCCGCTCTAACGTCTCTGAACTGAAGAAAATGGCCGCCAGAGACTTTGAAGATTTACTGCAGGTGGGGTTTACAATACGAAAATAGGCTATTTGATCAATTCTGATGCTTTTCTGATACTCAGTGTAGCATTCCCGTATTCGACGGTCTCATCCCTGAGCCTCACAATAGCGCCATTCAGTGCCTCCTCTTTATTTGCGCTCATTGGCATGGACTAGCAAAGCTACGGATGCACTCAGATCTCACATTGGATATCATGGACAACGTAACTGCATCACTTGGAGAAGCCTTTCGTCACTTCAGCTATAAAATTTGTGTAGCATACAAAACCAAGGAGCTACCTAAGGAAGCCAATGCCCGCCGCCGCTGTCAATCCAAAACATCAAACCCAACAAAGGAACCGCATGGCACGATCCTCAAAAAGACATTCAACTTACGCACTTACAAGTTCCACTCACTCGACGACTACTGCCGAACAATTCGGTGGCTTGGGACCACTGAATCTTATAGCACGACCATTGTAGGTGTTATTGAGATTTATCGATTTTCGCAGGCTCACAAGAACTTTCAGGGTGAACTTGAGCATCGCCGTCCCAAAGGATGGCACCTTCGAACAGACCGTAGAAATTTTGTTAAGCAAATGACGCGGATAGAACGACGGCAGGCACGCATTCGCCGCATTAAGCAGAAACTCAAAACAGGAAGAGCTCAAGCCGAAGATGTTTCTACAGCCCCTGAGGTTCATCATCATATCAGCTCATCACAGAATCGCCACGAACATATCCCCAGCTTCCTTAATGCGCATGAGGGGGATCGCGCCATCCAGGTTTGTATCGTCTTGACCAATTTGAAATGTAGCTCATGCCGATCTAGGACTTTTTACCAAAGTTAAAGGTACACGTACTCCCTCGTGTCAAGGCATTAATATCACAAGAGAACGATGCATCCACCGAGCAGATGCCCATCGCCGACACCGTGCCTTTACCCACATCAGACGTGTCAGACCATAGCAGATTGTTTTTCCAGCGTGATCGCATGTTTTTACACAACGTCTTTCGCGTCAATTATACGACCTATGATATCCGCAGAAAGCAAGACACGGTCAACTCGAATACAACTCACCGCGACATCATGATCCTGGCCAATACCAACGATGATTCTGATCATCCGTTTTTGTATGCCTGAGTTATCGGGATCTTCCACGTCAATGCCATATACACAGGAGGTTCATTACCTGATTACCATCCTCGCAAGGTTGAGGTGTTATGGGTCCGGTGGTTTGAGCACGACACTGGTGCCCCCACAGGAAGCTGGTCTGACTTCCGACTAGACCGTTTGTGTTTCCCACCAATGGCTCGTGAAGATTCTTTTGGTTTTTTAGATCCGGCTGACGTTGTGAGAGGATGTCATATCCTGCCTGCATTTTCTTCCAAAAGACGCTACTCAGATGGGTGGGGAATATCTCACTGTGCTAAGGATGCCAGCGATTGGAAGAGTTACTACCTCAATCGGTATGTTTACTTCTTTTATCTGCTATTATTTTTTAACCCCGGTTTCTCAGCTTCGTAGATCGCGACATGCTAATGCGGTTTCATTGGGGCCTTGGTGTTGGGCACGCCTATACTCACCAACAGCTGTGCACGAACAAAGCTATGGTCTGGAGTAACTCTCAGTCTTATTCATCTTGGAATGACCCAGATGGTACTGAGCCATCAGACCAAACGGGAATGGAAGAGGATGCCATCAATTCTGGCATGGGTACCGACGGCTCTGGTTCAGAGTCAGATGATAGCGACTACAAATTATCAGAGGGAGATGAAGAGAGCAGCAGCGACGACGATGATGAACATTTGCTGCACACCCATGATATGTATGGTTCACTCGATTCAGATGATGCTTCAGAGGGTTTTTGATGTGTTAGCATGTTATTCTATGGTGCGAATCAAATTATTGGCGTGTTCTCACTGTGCTGATGTGTTGTGCAGCCCCGAATTTTCCCGTTTATCGGAAAAGTGCGTTCACATAACTCCCAACATATATACTATATCTTGTACCGTATTTAAAAATATCTTATAGTATAGCCATTACCATGCTTGCAAGCCGAGTTCCTCTGGCATGCAAGAACTTGGCCAGCACTACTGGGAGCCAGAAGCCTACCTGAATTTAGACTACAGACGTGCTTCACATCTCCTAGTTCATTGCTTCCGTAGCCAACACAACCTAGTGCTGCTGGGATCACAAAGCCGGCATCAAAGTCAAACAAATGCTGACTCGAATTCTCAGCCACAGCAGTTGTTCAACATCTAGCTTCACCCATAACCATATCAACACGTCTACCATGCAACAAAAAGTCGGCGGACCAGTTGGGGCATTCCTTGTGGTCCAAGACCCAACAATGTGCGTTATTGTTCTTTCGTTCCTAATACAATGCGGGTTTAGTAACTTTATAATACAGACTGCAGACAGACTCTGAATCTGGCATCCGCCTCTATACTGAATCCACTGGATGTGCATCTGAAGTGGATGTGCCGAAAGTCACTAAGCCAAACAAACTGCTGGACGATGTGTCGCAGGATATTGCCAGGAGAGCACAGATCAACCTGTTTACTTTGCCGGTGTTAGATCTAGCTCCCAGGGTAGAAGCATACAATGCATCGAAGCTCTCACCAGTATCTGAGTCAAAGCAAAAGACCGAGATGGCCGTGAAGCTGCAGGGTCCCATTAGTGTCAAAGATATGGGTAAGTCCCGTTTAATCTATGAGCCCTTTCTCTGCTGATCTGTTATATTGTGGTTGCAGGTGCGAGTCCATTCATTTATAAGGCCATCCCTCTGTCTGGAGACGATGCACCAGAGTTCACGCCAGCGCCTTTGAGGAAGACTGAGATGGCTGTGAGGCAGCAAGGTCCTATTTGCTTCGAAGATATGGGTAGGTTCCGTTTGGCCCATGAGCCTTCTATCTGCTGATATACCGTTGTGGAACTACCATTGTGGCAGGCACTCGTCCGTTCACGTCTAAGGCAACTCCTTCGTCGGAAGGCAAAGCATCGGGGCTCATGTCAGCGTCCCCAACCTGCAAGATGGGAATAGCCACGAAGCAGCAGCACACCACTAGCTTTGAGGAAGTGGGTGAGTGTACCTGGTCTATTTCTCTCTGTGTTGACTGGTTCTACCTCGATTGCAGGCAATGATCCGTTCACTCCTGGGGCAATCCCTTTGTATGAAGATGACACACCAAAGCTCACACCATTGTCTTCGATGCGAAAGGTTGAAAAGACCCTAAAGCCACAGAATCTAGTGCAGTCCAAGAATACACGTGAGTAGCTACTGCCGAGATGTCTCGTCTCTTAGCTGACCTTCTCTCCCGTATTTATAGTCACTCTACCTCCCACCTCTACAAACACTTTATATGGCAGTCCGACTAAATGTGAGCCACCTCAATGTAATAACGTGTTCTAGTTGGTAATAAGTTATATACAATAGCGGACCATCGAAAATTCTCAACCAAGGACTTTCCTCGTCCATTTCCGCATCCACAGAGACATGTCCCCTCTCAAGTATCTAGCAAAAGTTGCGCTCATAAAGTCAGTATTGCCAACTGCCCTTCTCCCACTCGCCTACAATATACTCGCAATCTGGCGGGCATCACGGGTGTGGTTACCGAGTCTGCGATGGTATTCGTAGGAATCACTCCAACTGGGCTTGGCGACGGAGTTGATAAGTACCTAGATGCTCATGGGTATGACAGTAGCTCTCGCCTGCATATTGTGTATGCTTGGCGAGAGAACTATGGTGTCCAGGACTTTATCACGTATGTATGTGGGGAGGGGATGGTAAAGTCCGAGGCGCGATGGCTGTGGCACCTTATTACTGAACATTGTTAACCATGTTACGGTTTGCTTCTAAAGAATCTTCATCATGATGTCAGCCTAAGTAGCCAGTACATCACGTTTCTCATGTAGTCGTAGTGGCAGCTGCACCATAAATTAGTTTTGCCTTATCCATCAGGAAAATTCCTGGCCTACTTAGCTCGACTTAATGTACTTAGAATTTCTGATTAAGGAGGACTAAGTGGGGTTAAGTAAATAAAGTTGAAAAAATATGCTTAATGGTGCAAATGACCTACTTAAATGCACTTAATCACACTTAACTTTCAATTAAGGTGTGCTAAGAACACAAATAAGTGAGTCAAGTGCACAAAAATCTGCCAAGTGCAGTTGGAGCACAGCCACCACAATTTGCCACTTAGACATATTTCATCTGCTTGGCACCCTTATTTGTGTTCTTAGCACACCTTAATTGAAAGTTAAGTGTGATTAAGTGCATTTAAGTAGGTCATTTGCACCATTAAGCATATTTTTTCAACTTTATTTACTTAACCCCACTTAGTCCTACTTAATCAGAAATTCTAAGTACATTAAGTCGAGCTAAGCAGGCCAGGAATTTTCCTGATGTGACATCCACTCAACCTAGTGGATATCTATGTAAGTTGATGTATCAATATCTGGCACTCGATTGAATTTGGTTTTGAACTAGAAATGGGGGACACTATCTAGGTAATTTATTGGCGTCGACGCGTCCCTTTCAAAAAACCTTGGCCCGATCAAATGACAGAAGAAAGGACACACACATGGATAAGACAAATCTGCGGGCGGTGCCGCAGATTATTATTATTTGGACCTGAGATTAGGTATACCTGCCAGTGTGCAAAGGAAACCGTGCGGAGGAAGGTCATGACCAGACATTTCACGACAATCAGGGAATATTTTTAGGCGCGCCACCCCTCCCATGGGATTATCATACAAACGTGCGGCCCGCAGGCTGTCGGTGATGAACTCTTAGCTTTAACTCTTGGGTCCTTGTGGCAGTTCTCATCACCAGTTTTAAACTGTAAATGGTCTATGCTACCTCGAGAGAAGGTCAAAATTATGTGGTTATTATGTAACACACCTCTAGTAATATAGAACAAGCAATTTCTCACATTGTTTTATGTATCGCCAGGTCATCGGTTCGTCTCGTTCCTCGCCCATTCTTTATACTCTAAGTTGAACCTCTCCAGCCTGCAGCTGATTGTTCCCCAACTAACCCAACATGTATCGTGATCATTTGGGATTTGCCAATTCCGCACAGCCTACATAAATTGGCGCTCAGCGCCCGACTCGTTTTACTCTCTGCAACTGCTGTATAGCTGCTGTTTCTTGTGGCTGCGACTAGTACACTCCCTTCTTTGTTGTTCCTTCCTACGTTCTCCCGTTGCTACCAGGGTTCAAGATCATATAGGGCCGGAGATTTAAACGAGCACAGGATAAGGATCCCGATCAGTAAGTCAAAACGCTCATACACAATCCACCGGTCATAGAAACACTCGCAGTCTAACATATGTCTTCAGGATGATCATGCAGAAGCTGAATCGCACCATATCCAAGATCTTTTCAAGGGTTAGATCACCCAAACGCCACCTTCCTCTCCCTCCCGAGATTTGGCTCGCTGTGTTCGAAGACATAGATGACATGTCAAACGTGAGGTTGACATGTACATCGTTCGCAGCCTTGGGCAAAGTCCAGGCGTTTTCTTCGTTAAAGATATCTCCATTCATTCTTGCTGCTGATGGTGACTACTACCGCCGGTGGGCATTTACCGAGGATGTCGTCGCAGAGCGGTTAAACCGCTTGGATTTTTGGGCGTCAGACGACATAGCACCGTTTGTTCGCCATTGCAAGGTGTATCCGCAGTTTTACTCGGAATCCATGGCCTCGATGGTCCGCTGGCGGAAAGGACACGCAAAGGAATTCATTAATGCAGTCTTCCAAAGACTACCACTATTTCTTAACTTGCATCGCCTCGAAATCTCTCACATCCCGGTCTCTGAGCAAATTTTGACCCAGTTGTGCCAGCTGAAGGCACTCCGAACGCTAGAAGTCACAGACTGCACTCTCGTTGCAAGGATAGCTCCCCGACCGCCATTGGATATAACCAATATACATTTCTACTCAGGCACGGGCTCCTTGACGTATAGGGACTGGGAAGAGCGTGGAGATGTGGGGTGGTTGGACGTTTTAAATCCAGATACCATTCGCCGTATTTGCATCTCATTCAACGAGCCCAAAGTCGTGCACTTGCATGGGGTAGCAACCAAACACAGTTTATGCGACTCCTTTACTTCCGAATCTGAAAGGGTCTCGCGACATATCTTATCGATCTTGTCACATCCTTCCGCTCTTGAGGAGTTAAAGATTTACCCATTTCGGTCTGGGACTTGCGAGGCGGACTTGGATCCCCCCAGTAACTATACGCTTGGATCCTTGTCGCTTCCCTCACTGCAGGAATACGATGGCCCATACCAATATTTGAGCTGGGTAACTACCGGGCCGGAGTTGCGCAGTGTGAGTTTGATCACGTTGGATCAATCTCCCTATGCCTCTTCGACCATCCTTCACAAAACTATTCAGCAGCAAAACATCGGCGAGTATATTCAATGTCTGACGATCCGGGTCGATACCATCCCGGACATTTTGTTGATAGCTATCAGGGCTCGATTTAGTCGCATTAAGGTCCTAAAAATGTACGCCAAGCAAGTGGACGAAGATGAGGTCAGCTTCTTCTCTCCAGTAAACAGAGAATTTATGCTTGACTCGATTTTTGTTTAGCTGATTGCCGCGGCCATGTCAAACTTTCCGCTTGGCATCGAGACTTTGATCTTCGATTTGTGGTATTTGAGCTCGAAGATGAATCGTGCAAGATGGATCGGACGTGCCTTCGTTCTCAAACGCGGACTTTTTGCCAACTATCCCTCACTCAGACGAGCTACATGCACTATCGCTGGGCGTTATTTGGGATTCGATTGGAAACGCACTGATAAGATTGTTACATCGAAGGTTGCCCGCGGAGTGAAAACAGTCGCTTATGTGTCCGGCATAATTAGCGAGGATAATACTTGATAGTATAAGCGACAGGCTGGTTCACGTCCCATTGAATTCCGTTGGAATGAGGGCACTGGCCATTGTGCGTGAGATGGGGAGCTATGACAACTCGTCTGTCTGCTTCGTATCAGGGTGGGGTGATAATTCCCAGGTTGTTGTCAATGTCTGGTGCTTTGGTGTTGTAATTTGTTTAGGGCTTGTTGTTCATGTTCTTCGCCCTGCATGCCTGATAAAAGAAACAATGAGATTCCTGCGGAACATGTTCTTAGTTCTTTGTCCGTTATTGTATCGGCTTGTCAGGGGCAGTCCACTCCTCTTTGAACCCGATTCAGAAATTAGTATTTATACGATTCGTGGGCACCAAAGCCATTCTTTGGATCTCTGCACCTGATGCAGCGTGGCGCCAACGGCTGGCGCTCACACGGCTTTACGTACGGAGATTCCACGGAGGCAATGCTCTGAGTCTAATCTCAGGTGGCTTTAACCCAATATGGCCAACACGTGATATAATGACAAACACGTGACTGTGCATAACAATAAGAGCTTTCAGAAATGGTCGCCTGTCAATCCGAGACCCTTTTGTTCACCGAGACAAAAAACGAGGATGATTCATATAGCTGGGAGCATGCAGGCGTATTCTCATCCCGCCCACCAACCACCCACCAGCGTCCAAGTTGATCTTCGACGTTCACGACGCCCCCTACGTAGATCTCCGTCTTGACATAGATCGTATCACTGTGCTACTACTCTGAACTTAACGGTACAAATAAAAAATGGCCTTTTATTCGCCTCGGAACTGTATAGTTACTCCTATACACTCACTCCCAGTCGAGCTCCTCTCGTACGTCTTCACCCTTAGCACACACACATCCTTTGTCCAAGAGGACGATGCGGCCGAACCCAACCAGAGCGATTTCCCATTCGAACCAGCAAACATGTTGACCACCATTGCTATATCCACTGTCAGTCGATACTGGCGTGAAGTTGCTCTGTCAACCCCTGCTTTATGGACGGATATCTGCATCTCTACGGAGCTTCCCGACGACGATGACGAAGAGTCATGCCAATTGAGGAACACAATGAAGCCAAACTCAAATCGCCTGCTTACATACCTAGCCCGCTCGGGTAATGCGCTGATAGATATACTCATCAGCGCGCGAGACCCTGACTGGGATTTCTCTGAAACCGAGTGCGCTTAATTCTATATAATTTATTTGCAGAACTCTTTACTAATAGAACAACAGAGTATCGACGGACCCTGATTCAGATTGCACTTATACCCATCCTTTCCTCTCCACACACATGCACGCAGCCCTAGACATCTTAATGCCACACATCAGACGCTGGCGCTCGCTCACCATCCTCACCGACACATGTTCCCCAATGCACACTGCCCTCAATCGACTCAGCGACCCAAATTGCAGAACATTTCAAGGCGCTCATATGCTCGAGTCTATTGTGCTCAAGCGATGTAACGAATATATCGGCAGTTCTACCGAGTTCCTCCCAAAGGAAATGAAGATGACTCCAGAGGTACCATTCGCTGCACTGCTCAGCAGTACGGGTGGCGATTGTTTACCTCAGTTGCGCAAGCTGCGGCTTCATGGTGTCCATCTAAACTGGACCAATCTACCTTTGCTCCTTCCGGCTATGAACGACGGGTTACGTAGCCTCGAACTCTCGGAACACCCGTATGAAGTCCGACCGACGCTTGTCGACTTCCGACGCATTCTCTCGTCTTGTCCAGGCCTCCAAAAGCTTGTGGTAGGAGTTTCTGGACCCATCTGGGACCAGGACGACACCATGAACGGCGCATTCCCTTCGCATTCCGGCAATAGTTGCCCCGTCGCTCTTCCGCATTTGAAAGAGCTCATTTTGGGATATACCGACGCCGACGATGCCCGGCAGGTGCTGAAGTCCATAGATGCTCCGAACGTCAAGTCGTTGACTATCACGGACACAACGTCTGTTATGTTTCCGCAACCGGAGGATGGAGGAAGCTTGTTGGTCGCATGTGGGATCAATGCATGGGGAGGAGATGCACAAATTCCCCATGAGGCAGGATTATTGGAAGTGCCGGCGGCGCAGGGTGCCAACAAAACAGTCTCGTCTCGCTTTCCCGCTCTGGAAGAAGTTACCCTGGATCGTGTGGAGGCCTGTTCCGTGTCACCCTTCCGCACATTCTTCAACGCACTCCCGACACTCCGTCGCTTAACGTTCCAACATACCTCCATGCACGCCATGCATGCTCTCATGCCACTCGAGGAGCAGCAAATGGCAGGTCTCGCAACACCCCCATCATGCCCCTGCCCCAATCTCCAATCTGTTCATATCCGCGGTGCTGCCCTTGATTTCGACGCCATTGCCACTACTCGCAGCGCCCGCATCAAATATGGTGCATATGCCTTTGAGCCAGAGATAACCCTAGATCACTGTAGGGCCGACGATGTAGTGCATGTGGGTGCACCAGCATATGAGGGTATGGAGGTGAGAATCAGGAGTGGTGATCCAT
>Ga0137418_10004388_pt1 | contig 12964 bp, 7 predicted proteins | sample CZODoug3_1_2_16f_FD_122242 | JGI IMG/M metagenome (GOLD analysis project Ga0137418, IMG submission 122242) | Vadose zone soil fungal communities from Angelo Coast Range Reserve, California, USA - CZODoug3_1_2_16fungal (Hybrid Assembly) | ecosystem: Environmental > Terrestrial > Soil > Vadose...
AGCGTGGTGCTCTTGTACACAAATCAAAAGGGGACACGCACAGCAGAGTTCATGGACTTATCGGCGATTGGAAAGGTTGCTCGGGTTGTGGCGAACTACAGTGCTCAGCAGGCGTGATCAGCCTGCGCCAGATTTCTAACTTCTGAAAAGAAAAACGGAAATCAGACGCGTCAGTCCTGATACCTAAGTTACCGGTAACCCGAACTTACCAGGACCTTAGCCGGATGATGATATTCTTCTATCCAGGCGACCAATGTTAAGCAGCGATTTCCTAACAAAGTTCAAGCATGCCACGGAAGCGAAGTGGAGCGAGAAATTAATCGACCCAACGCTTTATGGCTTTCAGTTCCAACGAGGCACGCGCTGGAATGAAGGCTTGTCTGATGAGACGGTCACCGAATACGAAAGAGTTCTGAGTGTTCGGTTTCCCCACGATTTCAAAGCATTTTTGCGCGAAATGAACGGAACGGACCTCGCAACTCTGAATGTTTATGGCTCTTGTGGCGAACCCCAGCGGGAATCGGTTGGGGTTTATTCGTATCCGAGAGACATTGAGACCGTGAAGGCACGCATTGAACACATTCGCGCAAATCGGGCTGAGATAGCTGCTGACTTGGCTGGACAAGGCTTCAAACTTCCTGCAGAGGCAAGCCTTGTGCCGGTGTACTTTCATCGATATTTAGTCTGCACGACAGACCTCAACAGTAGCGTTGTACTGTCCATCGTCGTCAACGCCACAGATGCAATCGTTTATGGAAACTCACTGAAGGAATACCTGGAAAAAGAATTTCTCGGAGATTCTATATGATGGCTGTTGGTCAATAAAAGACTCGCCAGTGCCTGGTAACCGGACAAGGGAAAAAATAGTATGGAACATGTCTGGTTACCAGACATGTTTGGGACGCGACCCAGTTACTTCACTTCCAGGGCACGTCTGGCGCGTTGTCTCCGCTTTGAGATAGATTTCTCGCGGAGGACTCAATGAACATTCTGGCGGCAATCAAACGTGAAGAACGAAAGCTCGAGAAACAGTTGGGCAAATTGCAGAAGCAATTAGAGGGTGTGCGAGCTGCCGGAAAAGCGTTGGGGAATTCAGCTGGTCGCGAGTTATCGGGGATAAAAAAGCGAGTTCTCTCTGAAGCTGGTAGAGCGAAGATTGCGAAAGCCGCCAAGAAGCGGTGGGCTAAGGTGCGAGCACAAGCGAAAAAGGCCATGAAATAGCTGACTTCTGGGAGTCAGCCGTTTTCACTGTCCGCTAACGGCGTTGGTGACCCAAGCGTGCCCCAATAATTTGTGCGACACAAGGGGGTCACCTCAACTCCAGGGTCCAACTGGGGTCCAAAACCTGGCCTTTTTGCGCCGATTTCGGGGGTCTCATTGTTGTAAGGGCAACCGAATCAATGGGACTTTGAGAGTGATCGTCAAACTCATAACCCGAAGATCGTGAGTTCGAATCTGCCCCACGGCAGTTTCAGGAGGCTAGTGAGACGGTGAACTGATGTGCGCGAACAGTGCAAACCGGGCCCCCGGCACCATCAGAGCTTCCTTCCCACAGGTTTCCATCGCCGATTATCTGGTTGGTTTTCCCGTTTCGCCACCTTAGCAACGAATGCGCAAGGGGAGCCGTTTGTTTATTGGCATTGGGCCTCGCCGCTTTGCGGGTTATTGCGGCGTCGGGAACCCTGAGAATTTTGTTACGAAGGCGTTCCTGAAGCCCCTCTGCGCAGTCTGGAACGCGCCTGGCGTCGTCGGGAAAGTGGTCGAATCGGTGTAGCCCGTCACGTACGCATTGCCGGCCTTATCCACGGCGACGCCTTGGCCCGCACCGCTATCGCCAAGATAGGTGGAGTAGACCAGCGCTGACCCGGCAGAGTTCAGCGCTGTCACGAAAGCGTTCCACGAAGGCGTGGCCAGCTGGGGCTGAAAGGCATCGGGCGTCGTCGGGAAATCAGATGAGGAAGTCATGCCTGTCATATAGGCGTTGCCTGCCGCGTCCACCGCGATCCCAAATCCATAGTCGCTGGAATAATAGCCATTGCCGCCGAGATAGCTGGAGTAGACCAGACCGGTGCCGGTGGGATTGAACTTCGTTGCGAAGGCGTAGCAACGGGGGTTCTGGTAGGTAGTTTGGAACGCTAGCGGCGTGACAGGGAAATTCGCGGAGCATGTAAAACCCGTCACGTAGGCACTGCCCTGGCTGTCCGCAGCGATCCCGAAGGCCTCATCGCCGCCGCTTCCTCCGAGGTAGGTAGAGTAGACCAGCGATTGTGACCCCACCCCCGCAGGGTTCAGCTTGCTCACGAAAGCGTTACCGGCGCCTGGAGGCGCCAGGTGAGACATCTGGAACGCGGGCGATACGACCGGGAAGTTGGTGGAGTAGGTAAAACCCGTGGCATAGGCGTTGCCTTGGCTGTCCACGGCGATCCCGAAGGCCACATCACCAGAGGTTCCTCCGAGGTAGGTAGAGTAGGCCAAAGATACCGGCTCTGGCAGCGCAGGATTCAGGTTGCTCAAAATGGTGTTAGAGCTCAGCTTGCTCACGAAAGCGTTGCTCCCGCAAACAATTTGGTTATTGATTGGCTGCCTCGGGTTCCCTTGGTAAAGCGCCTGGAACGCGGACGGGGTGACGGGGAAATCGGAGGAACAGGTCGCACCCGTGAGGTAGGCATTGTCCTGACTATCGAGGGCCACGCCGAAACCCCACTCAGTATCGCTGCCGCCCAGATACGTTGAGTAAAGCAACCCCGTGCCATCACTGTTTAGCTTGGTCGCGAAGGCGTTCTGAAATCCGTGCAACATAGGTTGGAAGGCTCCAATCGTCGTCGGGAAGTCGCTGGACGTGGTCCAGCCCGTCACGTACGCGTGGCCCGCCGCGTCCACGGCGATGCCAGCCCCTTGATCGCCGCCGGTGCAACCTGAAGCTAGCTCATGGGGGCAGGTTGGGCTTCCACTGCCGCCTAGATATGTGGAGTAGACCAAACCTGACCCCGCCGGATTCAGTTTGGTCACGAAGGCATTGCCGGCAAAGCCGTACAAGGCATGATTAGTCGTCTGGAAGGTTCCAGCAGTTGTTGGGAAGTCCTTGGATCCAGCAAGGCCGGTAACGTACACATTGCCACCGGAGTCCACCGCGATGCTATAGCCAGCATCACCCGAGCTACCACCGAGATAGGTAGAGTAAGCCAGTACCGGGTCGATGATCAGCGGCCGTCTGCGATCATAAGCGGCTACCTGAAAGCTGACTTCGTGCGCATTTTTGAACTCATAACCGCCCGAGATTTCTTTCCGCGCGCCGTCGATTTCCTGGTAGATGCGCGGCTTCTCCAGCCGAACCTCGCTCCCTTTCACTCCCAGAACGAGTCCGCCTTTAGCGTCGAGCGATAGTTTCTTCTGGCCCGTGAATTTCAGCGTGACGGAATGCGGGTCCGCCCCAGGAGCAATGATGAAGTCATATTCCAGTTCTTTTTGATTACCGTAGTACACCAAGTCCACACCACGATAGACATCACGGTACTTCACTTTGGTGAACAGCGGCACATTCGTCCGCCATTTCGTCTGGTCGTTGCCGATGAAATAGTTGGCTTTGCCGGGCAACTCGTCCACTCCCTCAAGTTGCGGAGTTCTGTTGGCGCCCGCCAGGTTCATACGAACGACGGCGGATGGTGTCACGGTTTCCGATTCGGGCTTGGCCGCCGGCGCATGTGCCGCTGCGCGGAGCGATTTTGGTTTGGGTGCCGGCTTGCGCAGAGTCAACACCGCTTCGCCACCTTGCGTCAAAAACAATGTGTAACCTTGTCCCCTCGCCAGGAACTTCACCCGCGAGTCGGTCTGCCCCTGATTCGCCTCGAAGCTCAGCGGCAGCCGCCCGAAAGAATCTACTGCGTGCGCCTTGCTCTCATCGGTGGATGCCTTGGCCGACACTTCGGGCGCCTGTTCTTGCTGCGCAGCGAAAACAGAGTCGCTTAGTCCAAGGTGTCGATCCGGGGTCGGACGTGTAATTCCAAACAGAACAGCGCCCGAAACAAACAAGCAAAGAGAAAGACATACTCGCACGATGTATTTCATGGCCTATCCTTTCATGGGCAGATCAATGTCGCTCCGCTAGCCACTTGAAGTCCCTCGCGACTTTCGGGTCACTGCGGTGGCTGGAATCCGGAGAATTTTGTTACGAAGGCGCTGCTCCAGCCGTTTTGCGCACCTGGATTCGTAGGCTGAAAGGCGTTCGGTGTGGTGGGAAAGCCGGAACTTGCCGGGCCCACGATGTACGCGTTGGCAGAAGAATCGACAGCGATCCCGTAGCCTGCGGCGGTCAGGTCACCGAAATAGCTCGAATAGAGAAGGGATGAGCCCGCAGGGTTTAGCGCGCTGACAAAGCTGGTGTAGCCGAAAGCCGCGGGTACCGGCTGCATGGCATTCGGGGTCCTGGGAAAGTCGATGGAGTTGGTATAACCCAAGACGAAAGCATCTCCAGCAGAGTCCAACGCCAAACCTAGCGTGAAGCTATATTTGCTACCATCGAGATAAGTGGAGTACACCAATCCGGAACCGCTCGGGTTCAACTTGGTCACAAAGCTGCTAAACGCTGTGTTAGTGGGACCAAAAGGAACAACAGTTTCAAATGCACCTGGAGTGGTCGGGAAGTTGATGGAGCAGGTCGTCCCTGCCACGTAGGCATTGTTTTGGGTGTCTACGCCAATGCCATAAGCGGCGTCGTCGCAAAGGCCGCCAAGGTAGGTCGAATAAACTAACGTGGAACCGTTGGCGTTCAGCTTGCTCACAAAGGCGGCTCTGTCCGGTTGATTCTTCACCGGAAAAACAGGATCGAAGGCGCCTATAGTTGTCGGAAAATCGGCGGAATAGCTGAAGCCTGTGACGTAGGCACTGCCGCTGGCGTCGACGGCAATGCCAGTAGACTGGGCTTCGCCGCTGCCCCCTAGATAGGTGGAGTAAACCAAGGCCGAGCCCGCCGGATTCAGCTTCGAAACAAACGCGTTGAAGAACGGGTTCGTGGCCCGGTACGCGGTCTGAAAGGCGCCCGGCGTCGTCGGGAAGCCGTCACCAGTCGAGCCTGATACGAAAGCGTTGCCAGCGCCATCGACAGCGATGCCGCTGGCCTGTGTGCCGTTGCTGCTCCCGAGATACGTGGAGTAGATAAGTGCCGTCCCCGTCGGATTCAGCTCTGCAACGAAAGCGTTGTAGACAGATTGCAGGCCAGGTGGCTCCGCCTTGCCGAGGAATACCGTCTGGTAAGCGCCAGGAGTCGTGGGGAAGTCGGAAGAGTCGGTGTAACCGGTAATATAGACATCGTCCGCAGAGTCTATGGCAATACGGGTGACATGGTTATCTGCACTGCCACCAACATAGGTCGAAAAGACGGGCGCAGAACCATCGGGATTCAATTTCGTTACAAAGACGGCCGCGGAAGCGATAGCACACCCGTTGCAAGGCGATGGCGGATTAGTATGGAAGACTCCTGGAGTCGTGGGGAAGTCAGTCGCGTAGGTGTAACCAGTAATATATGAATTCCCAGCGGAGTCCGCGACGACGGAGAGTGCGCCAGTGCTGCCCATGCTGCCGCCGAGATATGTCGAGTAGACCAGGGTCGGGTCGATGATGAGGCGTCGGCTAGGATCGTACGCGGCGATCTCGAAACCCACGCTGCGCTTGCCTTTCAGCATGTACGTACTCGCAACTTCGCGCCTGCGGCCATCGATTTCCTGATAGACCACAGGCTTGCGGAAGCGAAGCTCCTTTTTGTTGACCGTTAAGACCAAATCTCCATTCGGATCAACGGAGAACGCCTCGGCGCCCTCAAAACTCACCGCTATCTTTTGTGGATTGGCGTGAGGCGAAACGATGAAGTCATATTCCAATTGCTGCCGGTTGCCGTAGTACGCCAAATCGATGCCGGGATAAACGGAAGAAAAATTCACCCGCGCATACGTGGGCACGTCCGTGTGCCACTCCCGGGGATCCTTCCCAACGAAATAGTTCACACGTCCAGCAAGCTCTTCCAGCCCTGCAACTTCCGGATTTAGAGTGGCTCCCGCGAGCTTCATTCTCAGAACGGCAGGCGGATCGGCTGACGGCTCCGACTTCTCCTTCTTTGCGGCGCCCTGCAAAACCAGCACTGCTTCTGCGCGCCGCGTTAAAAACAGTGTGTAACCCTGCCCGCGCGCCAGGAATTTCACCTCCGGATCGGCTTGGCCCTGATTGGCTTCAAAGCTCAGCGGTAGCCGCGCGAAAGAGTCGGCTGCACGCACCTTCGTGTCAGCGGGCCGTTCTTTGGCCTCCGCTTCGGACGAGTGCCCCGGCTGCAAAGGGGAAACGGAGTCACCTCGTCCAAGATTTTGCGCTGTCGCTGAACGTTGAGTTCCGAACAAAATGATGCCTGCCACAAACAAACGGAGAATAAGACACACGTGCACGCGATGTTTCATGGCGAATCCTTTCGAGGCAGATCAGGTGTTGTGGCCTCTGGCTCTGAGCTATCTGGCTGAACGATAGCCGAGTGCTTGGAGGACACTTCGAGTGTTGACTCGCGCCGAGTTGATGACCTCAACGCGGCAACAAACTGTCACCCTGGGTTTGACCGGCAAAAACCACGGTCAATCCTTGGTGTGTTTGCGGCTGGGGTAAGGCTGCTTGCGATTCCGGTGGGCTTGGTTACCGCGGCGCATTTATATGTCGAGCAGGGGAAGATGGCAATCGGGTGTTCCATGCATTACGAATCCGTAAAAGGCTGTAATAGAGGAGGCGGCGCTAGCGCCTCTGGGGCAACTACTCCTTGCTTTCTTTTATTTTGTAGATTCGATCGGCGGCGAGATTTGCGAGTGTTTCTTTTTTTCCGGAAGGCCAGGAAATTTCGAGGCGGTCAACGCGGTCGTGATTGCCGAGGCCAAAATGAATACGCAGGTCGGGCTGAGAAAGATAGCTGCCGCCGCTCACCACTTCGCCTGTTTGAACGAGATCCCCTGCGATTGCCTTGACGCGCGCGTTCAGGGCCAGGCGGTTGCTCCGGGTTCCTTCCAGTTCGAAACCGATCCAGTGATTCGGCGGGCCGCCTTGCGGTTGCAGGATCACTGGCTGACCTTTTAGATTTTCCACCACAATTTCGATTCGGCCGTCGTTGAATAGATCGCCGTAAGCGACGCCGCGGCCAACGCGCGGGACTTCGATGTCTGGCCCGACAAGATGGCTGACGTTCTTGAACGTGCCGTTGCGCTGATTTTCGAAGAGCAGCATCGGCTCGCGATATTTGGTGCCGACATCCGCGGTATCGACTTGCGGATAGACGTGGCCGTTGACCATGAAAAAATCCGGCCAGCCGTTGTTCTGCCAATCGATGAAGCCATCGCCCCAGCCGACGTACGACGTGGTGCCCGGCGCGATTCCCGAGTGGTAGGAGTCGTCGTTGAAGTTCATGTCGCCATCGTTGCGATAGAGGACGGCGTACTCGTTGCTGAAATGGGTGATGGCGATGCTGAAGCGGCCGGTGTGAAGGTAGTCGCCCAAAGCGACGCCCATGTTGGCTTGTTCCGCGCCATCCTGGCTGACGGCTACGCCGGCGGTGTAGGCGATGTCTTTAAAATGGCCGTTGCCTTCGTTTCGATAGAGATAGTTGGGCTGGCCGTCGTTGGTGACAAAAAGATCGAGGCGCCCGTCGCCGTCGAAATCCATCCAAACGGCGGTGAGACCGAAGCGATTCTGGGGATCGGAGACTCCGGCGGATTTGGAAACATCCGTAAAAGTGCCATCGCCGTTGTTGTGGTACAGGTTGTCGGGCGAACCCTTAAGGCCACGAGGGCCGCACTGGACGTCGATGCCCTGGTACTTGCAAGTTTTGCTGGAGCCGAAGACCGGAAGATCATCCAGGCCGAGCGCGACGTAATGCGATACGAAAAGATCGGCCCAGCCATCGCCGTCGTAGTCGCCAAACGCGGCGCCCGTTGCCCAGCCGGAGTCGCCGGCCAAGCCCGCTTCCTTGGTGACGTCGGTGAACGTACCATCGCCGTTGTTGCGGTAGAGAACTACACCACCGAAACAGGTTACGAGCAAATCGGGCCAGCCGTCATTGTTGTAGTCGCCTACAGCCGCTCCCATTGCCCAGCAGGGGAAACCGACGCCTGCCTTGTCGGTGACATCGGTGAAGGTGCCGTCGTGATTGTTGCGGTATAGCGCGCTGCGGGCTTTCTGGCCGGCACGGGCCATTTGGACGCTTTGCGCATTGGTGAAATAGATGTCGGGCCAGCCGTCGCGATCGAAGTCGATCAGGGCGACGCCGCCGCTCATGGACTCGACGATGTATTTTTGTTCGGGGCTGGAAAGATGCTCGAAGCGGATGCCGGTGGAACTTGTGATGTCCACGAGCCGAGGCAACGGAGAGGATGCGGCGGCGTTCGGCTTGTGATCCGATGCGCGATCGGAGGCGGGTGGAGGTGGCGACGGCTTGCGCGGCTCCACGGGGGACTGAGAAAACAGGGATGCGACGCCAATCGTGAGATATAGCGTTCCAACAGTGCAGATCGTTCTGTTCATGCACATGGACGCGCCCGGGGATCGGTTCCGGCAGTTAAATGCATGGTGGAATGCAGCGGGAAGAGCAAGAGAGTGTCCTTAACGGCCGGCATTGCGCATTTGCACGGCGTACAGCGAACTGCGCGCCGCGATGAACAGGGTTTTGCGGTCTGCACCGCCGAACAGAATTTGCGAAGGACGCTCCGGCACTTCGATGGTACCAATCCGTTCGCCGGAGGGGTTGTAAACGAAAATCTGGCCGGCGGCGATATAGACGTTGCCTTCGACATCTTCGGCAACACTTTCGCCGCCAATTTCGGCAAACAGTTTTACATCAGTGAAACTGCCGTCATCACCGACCGCGGCGCTATAGGTATTCTCCTGGTTTTCATCGGTGATGTAGAGCCTGCGGTTCGCAGGTGCCGGCGCCAATCCGAAGGCAAGCAGCACATCGTGGATCTTGGAACCGTAATAGAGCGAGCCGGTGACAAAATCTTCTCCAGCGGGGATGAATATGCTGCGATCGAGCGAGACGTATTGGTAAGGTTTCTTTTTCTCCCTGGTTGCGGGGAAATCGTTTTCGTTGCGCCAGTAATCTACGGGAAGAACAGGCGTCATGCCGGGGCGCGGTACGCTTGGCTCGGGCTTGAGCAGAGTGAGCTGGTCAAACTCGGCGCCCGGCTTGAAGGTATAGACAGTTCCCTGCCCCGCGTAGGAAACAACGAGCAAGTTGCCGGATTTGTCGAACGCGAGTTGGACTGGATCGAGAGGATTTTCGCGGACGATGGAGAGCTGATGATCGGGCGGCGACCAGCGATAGATGGTTTGCTTCCTGGCGTCCACAAAGTAAAGGTTGCCGGACGCATCCACCGCGCCGCCGGAAATGTTGAAGAAGCCGCCGGCGACTTTTTCCAGCCTGGCGCCTGGGACGAGAACCGGGGGCGCTTCGGGCGGGCGAGATGAGGGCGGGTTGCCCGAAAGTGTAAGCCAGGAAAATTCGCGCTGGCGAATCTCGGCGTTGTGGGTCTGATCAAAAACCGCGTTGTCGAAAGATGCCTTGCTGTCGCTGTAGCAATGGACGTTGCGGAACCGGATGTCTTTGGAGCCCGAAACCTTGATCGCGTAAGGAAATGGCTGGTAGCTGCTGACCACGCGATACACGTGGAGATTGGCGATCGTGATGTTGCTGGAGTCGCGAATGTCGAGCGGCAGCGCAAATCCGCCCTCGCCTCGCTCCTCTTCCGTTTGCAGGGCGTAAATCTGCCAGTTGGCAGCGTTGCGCAGAATCACTTCGTTGCGGACGTGGTGTTCGCTGGAGAGTTCGTAAATGCGGCCGCTGGTGGAAGTGTTTGAAATGTAGAGGCCGGCCTGGGCAAAAGTGCTGGGCGTCCAGATGTCGACGAACGTGCCGCCACCGCCGTCGGTGATCCAGAGGCTTGGATACTGGGCGTCCCAGCGGCGGTTGATATTGGAATCGGCGGTGTGCGTGTTGTTGTAAATCTGCTCCCAAACTTTGCGGCGCGCCTCGGGAGTCGCATCCGGGTCGACAGTGCCATGGCCGCCAAGAAAACGCACGTCGTCCAGCATGGAATCTTTGCCTGCCATCCATTTGAGGGCAACAGCGCGCGGATTGACGCCGTTGGTGTAGAGACCAATGCCGGTGACGATGTTTGTGCCGCCCTGGGGAGCTTCGAGCAGCGGTTTGGGACTTCCGACGCCTTGGAAGGAGGGGGTTCCGTCCTGAAGAAAGATGCGCGTCACGCTGGGGTGGAGGCCGATGAGAACCGTGTCGGGACGGAGAACGATGGTGTCGGTGACGCGATATTGACCGGAGGGAAAGTAGATGGCCTGGTGCGTGGAGATGGCTTTTCGAATGGCTTCGGTGTCGTCGGTGGCGCCGTCGCCGCGGGCGCCGAGAGCGCGGATGTTGGTCCAGGTGTTCATGGGCGGCAGAGCGCGAATGTCGGATTCGACGGGGTCCGGAAGAGCGGTCAATGGCGTAATTTCAAAAACGTCTTGAATGGCTGGGGTGGCGCCGATGTCGTCAAAATGCAGACCGTGCGAGAAAGTTTTGACCACGTACATTGTCTGTGCTGCTTGCGGGCTGGCCACTTGCCTGCCGCTCTCGCGATAAGACGCAAAGATGGGGACACCGCGGCAGACGATGCTCTCCATATTGATTTCGGTGCGCGCGCTTTTCTCGTTGCTGATGATTACGGCAGGGCCGGTGATATTTTCCATGCGGCCGTCTTTCACCCACAGTTCTTCGGAATAGTTCGGATCGATGGAAATTGCGGTGGGAACATTTTTGAAACGGGGGCGGATCAGCGTCAGGCCGGCTTCATGTTCGCGGATGGCGGCTTCGCTCTGGCCTTCGAAGGTGCTGTCAATCACGGTGAATTGCCAGCCGGGGGAGGGTTTGCGCGTCCAAATAGCGTATTTGCCGCCGAAGAAATGCAGATCGACGGCGACGTTGCCGCCATCGTGAATTCCAGCGAGGCCGGAACCGATGTGGAAGTCCATGTGGGCGAGGTAACAGTGTTGGGCATAGTGGGCGCGAACGCCGACGGCACCGGGATTGCCATCCTGAATTTCGATGTCGACGTTGCTCAACGCAGAGTAGAAGGTGCCGGGGTTGGCGTCCGGAGGAGTTGATTTGCCGGCATTGCGGGCATCGCCGGAAGGCTGATTCGTTGCGGGACGGTTACCGGTGAAAAAAACCATGTAGGAAGGGCCCTGCTGAAATCCCGGCGTGTTGGCGGCGAGGACGAGTACAGGCCGTGTTTTGCCATAGCCGATGACACGAATGGACGGCCAGATGTAGATGGTTTTGGTGAGGCGGTAACGGCCGGAGGGCAGAAAGAAAACGCCCTGCGTTGTGGTTTCCTGGACTTTGTTGATGGCTTGCTGTAAGGCGTCGGAATCGTCGGCCTGGCCGTTAGCGTGGACGGGAAAATTATCGGGCGTTAGATAGACGGCTTTCGCGTCGTCCAGCCGGGCTGGATATTGGGAGTCGGCACAGAGGCGAATGGAAGAAATCAGAAGAACCACAAGCGCGTAGAAAATTTCCCTCATGCGAGAACCTCGTTGATGATTTGTTCTTGCCTATTGCTGGCGCGCGTCTTCATCCTCATGGACTTTCTTGTCCGGCTCCAGGCGCATCTGGCGATAAACGTCGCGAAGCTTTTCTTTCATGTCCTTGTATTTCTGATACTCCGCGATTTCGCGTTTTGCGTCTTCGGCGCGGCCCATCTGGCGGTAAATGGTGCTGAGACGAAAGTGGGCAACCGCGCTGGTGGGATCGAGCTTCACGGCGTTTTCCAAAAGCGGGAGGGCCTTTTCGGGCTGGTTCATGGCCATGAGGGCTTTTGCGAAGCCGATGTTGGCTTCCGGATCGTTGGGCTGGAGCTTTAAGGCGCGCTCGTAGTGTTCGCGGGAAGCGGCCGTATCGCCCTTTGCCGCGGCGAGGTCGCCGAGGCGGCATTCGGATTTTTCGTCGGCGGGATTTATGGCCAGGGCCGCTTTGTATTCGAGTTCGGCCTGTTGGGGCGCGTCGGGAGCGGATGAACTGTTGAGCATCTCCGCGAGTTCGAAGTGCAGGCCCGGCAGATTCGGCTGGAGCTTGAGAGCTTCGCGATAGTTGGCGATAGCTTCGGGGGTGTTTCCCTGGCGGGCGAGTTCGTGGGCCATCATCTGGTGAGTACGGGCGGAGTTGGGAGCGACAATGATCAGGCTGAGGCGGGATTCGTCGGCTAAATCGGAATAGAGGCGGTAGGCAGTGTAGATGATTTCGACGTTTGTGGGGTCCAGTTCGCGCAGCACGCTTACGGTCGCGGCGGCCTTATCCAAATCGCCGGCTGCAAAGTGCAGATCGATCAACTCCATACCCGTATCGATGCGGATTTTTTGTTCCTTCACCTTTGGAAAAGCCTTCTCCAGATCGCCAGTTGCCGCGTGGATGTCTCCAGTGCGCTTTTCCGCGATGCCGAGCAGCGCCTGAATTTTCCAGAGTGAGGGCTGCATCTTCAGGGCGGCTCGCAGTTGCGGAATGGCATCGGCGTAGGCTCCCTGGAAGAACAATAGGACGCCGAGATTGCCGCGGGCGTCGGCGTTGTTGGGTTCGAGAGCGACGATGGCTTTGAATTCGGGCACCGCAAGATCGGGCCTGTTTTCCCGAAGATATTCCTGGGCTTTGCGGGTGTGTTCCTGGATTTGCTGCTGAGGGCTGGGAGCGGTTTGCGAAATACAGGAGGTGGCGGTTGCAAGGAGCAGGCTGAAGAAAGAAAAACCAATTTTTATTTTCCGCATGTCGCTAGTATACGGCGAGTGAATGAACATTCGTGTTCAAGTCCCAGAGAAAAAAAGGAGGACGGCGGAGTTCCGCCGTCCTCCCCTCGACGTGGGGTTAGGGTTAGAAAGAGAAGCGAGCCGATAGCTGTCCGCTGCG
>Ga0137418_10004390_pt1 | contig 12961 bp, 13 predicted proteins | sample CZODoug3_1_2_16f_FD_122242 | JGI IMG/M metagenome (GOLD analysis project Ga0137418, IMG submission 122242) | Vadose zone soil fungal communities from Angelo Coast Range Reserve, California, USA - CZODoug3_1_2_16fungal (Hybrid Assembly) | ecosystem: Environmental > Terrestrial > Soil > Vadose...
GATGATCATGTCGCCGAGATCGGCGGGCTTCACGTCCGCGCGGCGAATCGCTTCGGGGATGACAACGGCGCCGAGATCGACGGCGGACACGTCCTTGAGCGCGCCGCCGAAGGAGCCGATTGGCGTGCGGCACGCGCTGAGAATGACGGCGGGTTCGTAATCGGGCATCAGAATCTTCCGGGTTCCCCTTCGACGTGCAGCGTGGCGCCGGTCGCCTTCTTCACCGCGTCGAGCGTCGTGTCCGACGCGATCTCGCGGAGAACCAGTCCTTTCGGCGTCACGTCGATCACCGCAAGCTCGGTGACGATCAGGTGAACGACCTTCGTGCCCGTCAGCGGCAGCGCGCACTTCTTCAGGATCTTGTGGCCGCCATCCTTCGTCGTGTGCTCCATCGCGACGATGACGCGTTTGGCGCCGGCGACGAGATCCATCGCGCCGCCCATCCCCTTCATCATCTTGCCCGGCACCATCCAGTTGGCGAGATTGCCGTCCTCGTCCACCTCCAGCGCGCCGAGCACGGTCATGTCGATGTGGCCGCCGCGGACCATCGCGAACGAATCGGCGCTGCTGCAGTACGAGGTGCCGGGCAGCTCGGTCACGATTTCCTTGCCCGCGTTGACGAGATCGGGATCGATCTCCGACTCGAGCGGGTACGGACCGACGCCGAGCATGCCGTTCTCCGAATGGAGCGTGATGTCCACGCCGGGCGGCACGTGATTGGCCACGAGCGTCGGCATGCCGATGCCGAGGTTGACGTAATCGCCGTCGTGCAGCTCGTGCGCGATGCGGCGGACGATGCGTTCGCGTTTGTCCATCTCTCTCTTCAGACCGCCTGCAGCTGCCGGACGGTTCGGCGTTCGATCCGCTTCTCGTAGTACGCGCCCTTCAGGACGTGCGTGACGAAGATGCCCGGCGTCACGACGGCGTCGGGTTCGAGCCGCCCGGGTTCGACGATGTCTTCGACCTCGGCAAACGTGACCTTGGCGCCGGTCGCCATCACCGGATTGAAGTTGCGCGCGGTCTTCCGGTAGATGAGGTTGCCCTTCGTGTCGCCCTTGTATGCCTTGACGAACGCGAAATCGGCGTGGAGCGGCGCCTCGAGGATGTAGTGGCGCCCGTCGATCACGCGCGTCTCCTTCCCCTCGCCCACCATCGTCCCGTAGCCGGTCGGCGTGAAGAACCCGCCGATCCCAGCGCCCGCGGCGCGGATACGTTCGGCAAGGGTCCCCTGCGGCACCAGCGTGTACTTGATCTCGCCCGCGATCGCCTGCCGCTCGAACTCCTTGTTCTCGCCCACGTAGCTGCCGATGAAGTGCGCGACCTGCTTCGCCCTGACGAGCATCCCGACGCCGAAGTCGTCCACGCCGGGGTTGTTGCTGATGATGGTCAGGTTGCGCGTGCCGCGCGCGTGCAGCGCCCTGATGAGGTTCTCCGGCAGCCCGCAGAGGCCGAAGCCGCCGCACATCACCGAGGCGCCGTCGTGAACGAGCGCGACCGCTTCGTCGGCGCTCCTCAACACCTTGTTCATGTCAGTGATTATCCTTCATCAACTCCGCGCGCCACTTCGCCGCGGCCGAGAAGATCGCCTCGACGGCCTCGCCGCGCCGCACGTCGCCGCGCAACTGCGTGAGGCGCTGGATCAGGCAGTCGAGGGCGCTCTCGATGGCGTCGGCGTTGGTGAGGCAGATGTCGCGCCAGACGTCCGCTGGGCTCGACGCCAGCCGCGTGGTGTCCACCAGGCCGCGCCCGGCCATCCGCAGCCCTTCGCCATGTGTCGCGCTCCCGACGGCGTCCATCAGGGCGCTGGCCGCAAGCTGCGGCAGGTGACTCACGAACGCCATGACGCGGTCGTGTTCGTCCGCTGAAATGATCAGCGGTTTCGCTCCGAGACCGGCAACGAATCGCGATAGCCGCTCCACAGCGTCGCTGTTCGTGTTGTCATCGGGCGTGAAGATCCACGGGCGGCCGGCGAACAGATCGGGCCGCGCGAACGCGAAACCGCCGCGCTCGCCGCCGCCGAGCGGGTGCCCGCCGACGAAGGTCACGCCGGGTGCCAGCGCGCGGGCCGCGTTCACGATCTCGCGCTTGGTGCCGCCGACGTCGGTGATGGTGATGGGATGGCCGATTTGCTGAAGAAGCTCGATGTTCTGGCGAACCGGCGCGGCGAGAACGATCAGCGAGACATCCGGTGATGCCTCGATCGTCTCGAAGCCGCGCTCGATGGCGCCCGCGCCGAGCGCGTGTGCCAGTACCGGCTCGGAGTCGACGCCGAATACGCGCGACTCCGGCCAGCGCTCACGGACGGCTAAGGCAATGGAGCCTCCAATCAGGCCAAGGCCGACGATGGCGATGGATGGAAACGGGACTTCGGACGAGGTCATGTCATCGGGATTTGGGATTTGTGATTTTCTAACGAGCCCAGCCGCGGCGAGCCACGGGCTCGAGACAGATGCTGCGGCCAATCGCCGGCGCGATGATCCGCAGCTCCGCCATCAGCCGTTCGAACTGCGCCGGGAACATCGACTGCGCGCCATCGCTCAGCGCGCGATCCGGGTCGTTGTGGACCTCGATGATGAGGCCATCGCATCCCGCCGCGACCGCCGCGCGCGCCAGTTGCGCCACCATGTCCCGCCGACCGGCGCCGTGGCTCGGGTCGGCGACGATCGGCAGGTGACTCAGCTTCTTCACGACCGGAATTGCGGAGATGTCGAACGTGTTGCGCGTCGCGGTCTCGAACGTGCGGATGCCGCGCTCGCACAGGATCACGTCGTTGTTGCCGCCCGAGAGGATGTACTCGGCCGAGAGCAGCCATTCCTCGATGGTCGCGGAGATGCCGCGCTTGAGCAGCACCGGCTTGCGGGCGTGACCGAGCTCCCGCAGCAGCGTGTAGTTCTGCATGTTGCGCGCGCCCACCTGGAAGATGTCGCAGTACTTCGCGATCAACTCGATCTGGCTGATGTCCATCACCTCGGAGATGACCTTGAGGTTGTGCGCATCGGCCGCGCTGCGCAGCATGCGCAGCCCCTGCTCGCCGAGACCCTGGAAGGCGTACGGCGAGCTGCGCGGCTTGAACGCGCCGCCGCGCAGGATCTTCGCCCCCGCCCGCTTGACGGCCGCGGCAACGGCGTGCACCTGCTCATCCGTCTCCGCCGAGCAGGGGCCGGCCATGACGATCACCTCGTCGCCCCCTATTCGCACGTCGTCGACGTTGACGAGGGTGTCCTCGGGCTTGAAGGTGCGGCTCGCGCGCTTGTACGGCTCCGTGATGCGGAGCACCTCGTGGACGCCGTCGAGGATGCCGATCAGCTCGGGGTCGATCTTGTGGGCGCCGACGACGCCCAGCACGGTTCGCGTCACCCCCGACGAACGGTGAACGTCCATCCCCAGCTCGATGAGGCGCGAGATCACGGCATCGACCTGCGCCTCGGTGGCGCGCTCGTTCATTACGACGACCATGTCATTACTCTCCAATCGAAGGACCGAAGTCTTCAGGGTTGGAACCCGACTCGCGTTCGGCACGGCGCGCTTCGTCGATGATGCGTTCGAAGATCCGGACGACGGCTTCGCAGGTGAGCGGGCCGGCGAGGTCCTGCGCCGACTGCCGGACCTTCTCGAGCACCTTCTTCTCCCGATCCGGCTGATACACCGGCATGCCGAGCTCGCCCTTCAACTTGCCGATCTCGACCGCGCACGCGACGCGGACGTTCAGCAGGCGCACGAGCTGGTTGTCGATGCCGTCGATCCGATCCCGCAACTCGTCGATGCTCAGGACTTCAGCCAACGCACATACTCCTCTACGCGGGTGTTGAGATCGCGAGACGCACCCTCGCGGGCAATCACGTCAACGAGCGCGCTGCCCACGACGGCCGCATCGGCCCACTGCGCGACCTCGCGCACGTGATCGGGCCTCGAGATGCCGAACCCGAGCGCGACGGGCAGGTCGCTGACTCTCCGGATACGTTCCACCATCTCCCGGGCGCCCGTGGCCAGCGCGTCGCGCGCCCCGGTGACACCAAGGCGCGAGATCGCGTACAGGAAGCCGCTGCCGAGCGCCGCGGCCCTGCGCAACCGGTCGTCGGTCGTCGTAGGACTGAGGAGCAGGATTGTATCAATCCCCCGCCCGGCGAGCATGGTCCGGAACTCGTCCGCCTCCTCGATCGGAAGGTCGAGGACGAGCACCCCGTCGACGCCGGCTTCGCGCGCACGGTCGGCGAACTGCTCGGCGCCGAGACGGAGAATCGGGTTCGCATAGCTGAAGATCACGATCGGCGCGGCGATGTCCGTGCGAAGCTCGCGTAACAAGTCCAGGACGCCCGAGAGCGTGGTGCCGGATGCGAGCGCACGCTCCGTCGCGCGCTGAATGACAGGGCCGTCCGCCAGCGGATCCGAAAACGGGACGCCGACCTCGAGCACGTCGGCGCCCGCGCGATCGAGCGCGCGCAGGATGCCGGCGGTGCGCTCCAGATCGGGATCCCCTGCCGCGATGTAGGTCACCAGTCCGGGTGCGCGCTTGTCGCGCAGGCGTGCGAACGTCGATTGGAGCCGCGTCATCGTTCATCTGCCGGGTCCGAAAGGACCCGGCCTCCACTGTCGATGACGGTCTGTACGTCCTTGTCGCCGCGGCCCGAGAGGTTGACGAGCACGATCGAGCCCGACTGCAGCGTCGGCGTCAGCTGCATCGTGTAGGCAATGGCGTGCGACGATTCGAGCGCCGGCAGAATGCCTTCCAGGCGCGCGAGCGTCCTGAAGCCGTCGAGCGCTTCGGCGTCGGAGATGTGCGCGTACTCGGTGCGCCCGAGCTCGCGCAGCCACGCGTGTTCGGGTCCCACCGCCGCGTAATCCAACCCGGCCGAGATCGAATGCGTCAGCTCGATATTCCCGGCGGCGTCCTGGAGGACGAACGTCCGCGTCCCCTGGAGCACGCCGGTGCTCCCGCCCGCGAACCGCGCCGCGTGGCGCCCCGGCGCGATCGTCTCGCCGCCGGCTTCGACGCCGATCAACCGCACGCCCGCATCGTCGATGAACCCGTCGAAGATGCCGATGGCGTTGCTGCCGCCACCGACGCAGGCGACGACCACGTCCGGCAGGCGCCCCGCCTGCTCGAGGATCTGCGCGCGCGCTTCGCGTCCGATAACGGACTGGAACTCGCGGACCATCAGCGGGTAGGGATGCGGACCGAGCGCGGAGCCGAGCAGGTAATAGGTATCGTCGACGTTGGCGACCCAGTCGCGCATCGCCTCGTTGATGGCGTCCTTGAGCGTGCGGCTGCCCGCCTCGACGCCGTGTACCGCTGCGCCGAGCAGCTGCATGCGCACGACGTTCAGCGCCTGGCGGCGCATGTCCTCGGTGCCCATGTAGACGCGGCACTCGAGACCGAGCAGGGCGCAGGCGGTGGCGGTCGCCACGCCGTGCTGTCCGGCGCCGGTCTCCGCCACGACGCGACGCTTCCCCATGCGCTTGGCCAGCAGCGCCTGGCCGAGCGCGTTGTTGATCTTGTGCGCGCCGGTATGGGTCAGGTCTTCGCGCTTGAGGAACACGCGCGAATTTGGCGGGTCCGAAAGGACCCGCCCTCCCCTGGCCAGGTTGCGCGCTTCATAGAGAGGCGTGGGGCGGCCGACGTAGTGCTTCAGCAGCCGATCGAGCTCGTCGCGGAACGCCTCGTCCTCGCGCGCGGCGTAGTAGCCCGCCGTGAGCTCCTCGATGGGCGCCACCAGCGTTTCGGGAACGAAGCGGCCGCCGTACGCGCCGAAGTAGCCGCGCGCGTCCGGATCGCGTCGCCCGAACACTGGCCGATCAACGGGTGCCGTCCTGGTCGCCTGCGTCACTGCAATCCCTCGAATGCCCCTCGGGCGTTGGCAATGAACTGCGCCACCTTGTCGAAATCCTTCACTCCAGGCGCCGACTCGACGCCCGAGGACACATCCACGCCGTAGGGCCGCACCGCGCGAATCGCGCTCGCGACGTTGTCGGGCGTCAGGCCGCCGGCCAGCACGACGCGCCGCTTCTGCGCGATGACGGCCGCCTGCGACCAGTCGATGGCCGCGCCAGTGCCGCCCCGGCGCACGGGATCGATGTTGTCGACGAGCAGCGCCGTGTCCGGCGACCAAGCCTCCGATGCCTCGCCGATGTCGCTCACCGAGACCGCTCGAATCACCGGCCAGTCGAGCGCATCGGCGTACGCCGGCGGTTCGTCGCCGTGGAGCTGTACGGCGGTGAGCCGCGCGCGCTCCACGACCTGGCGGATGGCGTCGACCGGCTCGTTGACGAACACGCCGACGGTCATCACGTTCGACGGCAGCTCCGCGATGATCTCGGCCGCGCGCTCGATCGTGACGGCACGAGGGCTGCGCGGCCACAGGACGAAGCCGACGGCGGTGGCCCCGTGTTCCACCGCGTGCAGCGCGTCGGTGAGGCGCGTGATGCCGCAGACCTTGATGAACAGGGCGTCGGCGGTCATTTCTGGAGGACCTCCGCGCCCGTCAACTTCCGGATCGCCGCGGCCGGATCCGCGTCCGTCATGAAGCGCTCGCCGATCAGGAACGCGCGATAGCCGCTGGCGGCCAGGCGGTCGAGCTCCTCGCGCGACTTCAGGCCGCTCTCGCTCACCCCAATCGCGTTGCGCGGGATGCACGCGGCGAGCCGGCCCGACGCTTCCACATCGACCCGGAGCGTCCGCAGGTTCCTGTTGTTGACGCCGATGACCCGCGCGCCGCTGTCGATGGCGCGCGCCAGCTCGGTTTCGTCGTGCACTTCGACCAGCGTCGCCAGCCCGAGCTCCCACGCGCGCGCCTGCAGTGCAACGAGGTCCCGCTGCTCGAGCGCGGCGACGATCAACAGCACCGCGTCGGCCCCGGCGGCACGCGCCTCGAACAGCTGGTACTCGTCCACGATGAAATCCTTGCGGAGCAGCGGCAGCGCGACCCGCGCGCGGACGGCGGCCAGATGCTCGAGCGAGCCGTCGAAGAAGGTCGGCTCCGTCAGCACCGAGATCGCCGCCGCGCCGCCCTGCTCGTACTGCGCGGCGAGTCTCACCGGGTCGTAGGCGGCCGCGAGCACGCCTCTCGACGGCGAGCGGCGCTTGCACTCGGCTATCACGTTGACGCGATCCGCGACGCCGAGCGCGTCCTCGAAGCGCGACCCGCGCGGCGACGCCGGGGCCGCGCGCCGCTCGAGCGCCGCCATCGGCTCGCGCGTCCGCCGTGTGTCGACGATACGCCGCGTCGCGGCCACGATCGTGCGCAGCAGGTCGGGTCCCTCGACTCCGCCCGCGAGAACCGCGCTCATACGACCGCCTCCGCGCGCGAACTGTCCACCATCTGCTGCAGCCGCTCCTGCGCCGCGCCCGAATCGATGGCTGCCGCCGCGGCGGCAATCCCCTCTTTGATCGTGTCCACCCGGCCGCCAGAGACGAACAGCGCGACGCCGGCGTTGAGCAGCACGACGTCGCGGCGTGGTCCCCGCGTGCCCGCGAGCACCTCGCGGATGATGGCCGCATTCTCCCCGGCGTCTCCTCCCTTCAACGCGGCAGGATCGCCCTTCGCGATGCCGAAATCGGAGGGATGCACGTAGAACGTGTTGACGGCCTCGTCGCGGCACTCGGATACCTTCGTGTAGCCGGTCGTCGACACCTCGTCGATGCCGTCCGCGCCGTGGACCACCCACGCGCGCTTCGAACCAAGCAGCATCAGGGCGCGCGCGAGCAGCTCGGTCAGCTCGGGGCGCGGCACGCCGACGAGCTGTCGCGTCGCGCCCGCCGGGTTGGTCAGCGGGCCGAGCAGGTTGAACGCCGTGCGAATGCCGAGGTCGCTTCGCACCTGCGCCGCATGCCGCATCGACGGATGGAAGGTGCGGGCGAAGAAGAACGCGATCCCCGTCTGTCGCAGCGCTCGCTCCACGGTGGCGGGCGAGGCGGCCACGTTGACGCCGAGCGCCTCGAACACGTCGGCGGAGCCACACTGGCTCGACACCGACCTGTTGCCGTGCTTGGCGACCGCCACGCCGCATGCCGCGACGACGATGGCGGCCGCCGACGAGATGTTGAACGTCCCCGACCGATCGCCGCCGGTGCCGCACGTATCGAACACCTCGCGGGCCGGCGCCTGCACCGCGACCGCGTGCTCGCGCATCGTCCGCGCGAAGCCGACGATCTCGGAGGGCCGCTCCCCCTTCATGACGAGCGCCGACAGCAACGCCCCGAGCGCCGCCGGATTCGCGCGGCCTTCCATGACCTCGCGCATCGCCGCGGCCGCCTCGTCGGCGGTGAGGTCCTCGTGGCGCACGACCTTCTCGAGCAGCTGCGTGAACATCACATCTCGATGAAGTTGCGCAGGATCCGCCGGCCCTCTTCGGTCAGCACGGACTCCGGGTGAAACTGCACGCCGTGAACCGGGTACGCGCGGTGGCGGACGGCCATGATCGTGTTGTCTTCCCGCGTGCGCGCCGCGACCTCGAGCTCGCCGGGCACCCTGTCGTTCGAGATCACCAGCGAGTGATAGCGGCCGGCCTGGAACGGCGCCGCGAGTCCCGCGAACACCCCTTTGCCGTCGTGCACCACCGTCGACGTCTTGCCGTGCATCGGCACCTGCGCGCGGCAGACGATGCCGCCGTAGACGACGCCAATCGCCTGGTGGCCGAGGCACACGCCGAGAATCGGCGTCGTCGGCCCGAAGCGCCGGATCACGTCGACCGACACGCCGGCGTCTTCCGGCCGGCCCGGCCCGGGCGAGATGACGATCTGTTCCGGCGCCATGGCGGCAATCTCGTCGAGCGTCACCTGGTCGTTGCGGCGCACGCGGATGACCGCCCCCAGCTCGCCCAGGTACTGCACGAGGTTGTAGGTGAACGAGTCGTAGTTGTCGATCACGAGGACCATTACAGGCCTGCCTGCGCCAGTTCGAGCGCACGAATCACGGCTCTCGCCTTGTCGCGCGTCTCCTCGTACTCCGCCGCCGGGTTCGAGTCGGCGACAATCCCCGCGCCCGCCTGGACGTAGGCGTGCCCGTGCTCGATCAGCACCGTTCGAATCGTGATGCAGAAATCGAGGTTCCCCGCGAAATCGAGATAGCCAACGGCCCCCGCGTAGACGCCGCGCCGCCGGTTCTCAAGCTCGGAGATGATCTCCATCGCGCGCACCTTCGGCGCGCCCGAGACGGTTCCCGCCGGGAAACAGGCGACCAGCGCGTCGAGCCTGTCGTGTTCGTCCGCCAGCTTGCCTTCGACGATGGAGACCAGGTGCATGACGTGCGAGTAGCGCTCGAGCGTCATGTAGGTGGGCACTTTCACCGTGCCGTACGCCGCCACGCGCCCGATGTCGTTGCGCCCGAGATCCACGAGCATCACGTGCTCGGCCCGCTCTTTTTCGTTGCGCTTCAGCTCTTCGGCCAGGCGCTGATCCTCCTCCTCGTTCCGGCCGCGCGGCCGCGTGCCGGCGATCGGATGCGTCTCGACGCGCCGTCCTTCGACGCGCACGAGCATTTCCGGCGACGAGCCGACAATCGATCGATCGCCCATCCGGATGAAATACATGTAGGGCGACGGGTTCACGTGCCGCAGCGCGCGGTAGACGGTGAACGGGTCGGCGCCAAGCTTCGTTTCGAAGCGCTGCGACAGCACGACCTGGTAGACGTCGCCAGCCGCGATGTATTCCTTCGCGGTGCGTACCATCTGCTCGAACTGCTCGCGCGACACGTTGGAGGTCACGTCGATCGGCGCGCCGTCCGGGCTGGGCGCCTTCGAGAGCGGCCGCTCGAGCTCGCGCTCGACGAACTCGATCTTCGCGCACGCGAACTGGTAGAGCGACTCGAGATCCTCGTCGCCCGTGATGCGCGCGTTCGCGATGATGAGGATGCGGTGCCGCACGTGATCGAACGCCAGCACCGTGTCGAACAGCATGAAGCCGCCTTCGTCCTGTGGTTCCGAGATCTCCTGCAGCGTGACCGGCTCGAACCACGCGGCGGCGTCGTAGCCGAGATAGCCGACGGCGCCGCCCGTGAACCGCGGCAGCCCGGGGACGAACGGCGAGTGGAAGCTCGCCATCAGCTCGCGCAGCATCGCGATGAACGGCTGGTCGGAACCGGACGTCTGTCCCGCGCGGTCGAGGATCGTCGCGCCGTCGCGCGAGCGAAGGATGAGAAACGGATCCTTGCCGAGGAACGAATAGCGGCCGACGTGCTCGCCGCCCTCGACGGATTCGAGCAGGAACGCGTAGTCCGAGTGCTCGGCGATCTTGAGGAACGCCGACACCGGCGTCAGCAGGTCCGCCACGATCTCCTTGTGGACGGGGACGAACGTCCCGCGCTGCGCCAGCTCCTTGAATTCCTCGAACGTCGTCAGTCGCATATGAGTCCCCGGATACGAGCCACGGAGGCACGGAGACACGGAGTCCTACACATGAAAAACCTCCGTGCCTTCGTGTCTCCGTGGCCCGTGGGTGTGAACGGCGCCGCGCATGACGCCGGCTTGCGGCTTCTGCCCCGTCCACCATTCGAACTGCCGCTCGGCCTGCGCGACGAGCATCGGGAGGCCGTCGAGCGTCAGGCAGCCGGCGCTGCGGGCGTCGCGCAGCAGCGGCGTCTCGGCGTCGCCATATGTCAGGTCGTACACGAGGCGGCCGTCGAACGGGCCGCCGGGCAACGGCGTCTCGTCGCGCGCGCTGGGGCCGCCGAGCGGCGTCGAGTTCACGAGGAGATCCCACGAGCCCGGCGGAGGAGGCCATGCCCCCGGCTGCGCGCCGCAGCCGGCCGCGACCTCGTCAGCCTGCTCGCGGCGCCGGGCGTGAACGGTCACGTGCGCGCCGCGCGAGGTGAGCGCCACCGTGACGGCGCGTGCCGCTCCGCCCGCCCCGAGCACCGCGGCGCGAGCGCCCTTCAGCGATCCCGGATAGACCGCCTCGAGCGGATCGAGGAACCCCTGGACGTCGCTGTTAGCCGCGTCCCACCCGACGTCGGTGCGCCGCAGCGTGTTCGCGGCGCCGACGGCGCGCGTCAGCGCGTCGGCGTAGCTCGCCGCGCGGAGCGCGTCGAGCTTGAACGGAATGGTGACGCTGGCGCCTGCGACGTGGATGGCGTCGGCAAAGGCGAGAAAGTCCTCGACGTCCGCGGCGCGCAACGGCACGTACACCGCGTCGAGCCCGGCGGCTTCGAACGCGGCGTTGTGCATCACCGGCGACAGCGAGTGCATCACGTGGTTGCCAACCACGCCGTAGATCGCGGTGCCGGCGCCGACGGTGCGGAAGCGGAACTCGTCGAGCATCCTCGACGCGGGAATCTGGCCGGGCGCGACGGCGCCGCCGGCGTAAGTCCACGGCGATCCGAAGCGGGACGCGAGCAGCCGCGTCGGCAGGCCCGCGTCGCCCATCGCGATCACGACGGCGTTGCCTTCCGAAGCGATCGCCAGCAGCGGGAGCGCATCGCTCAGCCGCGTCGCCGTGATCGCGATCTTGATCATCGCGGCGCCTGCCTGCCGCATCTCCGTCGCGCGGCTCGCCAGGTCCGCCGGGACGCCTTGAAAATCGTGCGACGACAGCACGATGCGACGGGGATCCCGCGCGATGACGTCCGCGAAGCCCGCGCGCCATTCGACGTCGACGTGCTCCGCGCCCGCATCGAGCGCCTCGATCAGCAGCGAGCGGCGCCGGTTCTCGTCGCCGTCGAACCTCCCGCCTTCCCACGTCGGGCGGCAGGTGGCGATGACCGGCAGGCTCCGTCCCTTCAACGCTGCCCGCACGTTCACATCTCCCACGCCGTCCAGGCGCAGCTCGACCATGTCGGCGCCGGTCACGGCGTCACGCGCGGCGAGCAACTCGGCCATGTTCCGGCCGGTGACCGTTTCTACAAGGCGTGTTCGCGTCAATAATCGAGCGCGCGGCGGGCGCGCGCCTCCCTAAAAGAAAAAAGCCTCTTCGCCGTCGTGGCTGAAGAGGCTTGGTCTTGCCGACTTCCGGTGCGTGGTGTGTTGCTAGACGCCGGAGGCCGCCCCTTCAGTCACGGTCCCGTACCACCACCAATAGCTGGCGAAGGCGGGGGACACGAAGGGGCTAAAAAATCGCGGCATCACGTGCAAAACAGTGTTGGGACAGTACTTCAGCAGCCACGATCGTGTCAACACGCCATCCCCTTAGCCCTTGCGATCTCATGGGTTTACCCGTATCTTCAACAGTGAGTCCACCTATGAAAATCCGTTGTCTCGCTGCCCTCCTCGCCCTGCTCGTCCTGGTCGGCATCCGCCTTCCAGCGGCAACCACGTCTTTTCCCGTCGATGAGCTGAAACCGGGCATGGTCGGCGTCGGCCGAACGGTGTTCCAGGGCGACGAGCTCCAGGATTTCAAGGTTCACATCCTTGGCGTGCTCCGCAACGTCATCGGCCCGCGCCGCAACCTGATTCTCGCCAAGCTCGAGGGCGGTCCGCTCGCCGACACGGGCGTCATCGCCGGCATGAGCGGCAGCCCGGTCTATATCGACGGGCGCCTCGTTGGCGCGGTCTCGTACTCGCTCGGCCAGTTCTCGAAGGAACCGATCGCGGGCATCACGCCGATCGCGGAGATGGTCGAAGCGACCACGCAGGTCACGCCGCGGCGCCCCGCGGAACGGATTGCGCTGCAGATGCCGCTGTCGCCCGAGAACATGCGCGCATCGCTCAAGCAGGCCTTCTCGTGGATGCGTCCGTTCGCCGAGAGCCCGAACGACGTCCAGGTGCTCGGCAACGGCCTCGACGCCAGCGTCGGCACCATGCTGCGGCCGATCGCCACGCCGCTGACCATTGGCGGCTTCGACGCGTCGGTGATCGATCCGCTCGCCTCGGCGTTCCGCGAGCAGGGATTCCTGCCGATGATGGCAGGCGCCGGCGGCCAGGACGCCGCTGCTCAGTCGCAGCAGCCGCTGCGTCCCGGCGATCCGATCGGCGTCTCGCTCGTGACGGGCGACCTCGAGTTCGGCGCGACCGGCACGATCACCGAGATCGACGG
>Ga0137418_10004391_pt1 | contig 12961 bp, 9 predicted proteins | sample CZODoug3_1_2_16f_FD_122242 | JGI IMG/M metagenome (GOLD analysis project Ga0137418, IMG submission 122242) | Vadose zone soil fungal communities from Angelo Coast Range Reserve, California, USA - CZODoug3_1_2_16fungal (Hybrid Assembly) | ecosystem: Environmental > Terrestrial > Soil > Vadose...
CATCCGCGACTCGCCAATCGCATCGTGCAATTCGAGCACCTCGAGGCGCAGCTCAAGGGCGCCAGCTGCGACGTTGCACTGTGCTGTCTTGGCACGACCCTGCGCCAGGCAGGCTCGCAGGAGCGCTTTCGCGCGGTCGACCTCGAGTGCGTGCTGGCGTTTGCGCGCGCCGCAAGGGCGGCGAATGCCCAGCGCCTCGTGGTCATATCGAGCGTGGGCGCGGACCCGGGCGCGCGCAGCTTCTACCTGCGCACCAAGGGCGAGATGGAGCAGCGGCTGGTGGAAGCGGGCTTCGAATCGCTCGATATCCTGCAGCCCTCACTGCTGCTCGGCTGGCGCGGCGAGATGCGCCCGCTGGAGCTCGCGGCACGCGCCTTCCTGCCGCTGGTGAATCCCCTGCTGCGCGGCAGGTACATTGCTTACCGTGCCATCCCGGCGCGTACCGTGGGCGAGGCCATGCTCGGCGCCATTCGCAGCGGCCGACGCGGCGTGCAGCGCTACACCTACCAGGGTATCGGGGCGCTGGCGCGCCTCGCGGCTTCCCGTACGCGCGCGCCGACGCAGCCCAAGACGCCCGCCCGCGCACGGTAATCACGGCACTTGCGGGCACGACTCAAGATGCGCGCCGCGCCCGCCATCGCCGTCGCACTGCTCATCGCCGCCTGCAGCAGCCTTCCCGCGCCGCCACCCGCGCCCCCGCCGGGCGGGGCCGCGATCGCGCAGGCGGCGACGGCGCTGATCGGCACCCCGTACCAGTTCGGCGGCGCCGACGCCGCCGGTTTCGACTGCAGCGGGCTGGCGCGGTACGTGCACGAGCGCGCGGGCGTGGCCATTCCGCGCACCGCCGCCGAGCAGCAGCGCGCGGCGCACCCGGTGCCGCTGAAGCAGCTGCAGCCCGGGGACCTGGTGTTTTTCCGCATCCGCAAGCGCGGCATCGATCACGTCGGCGTCTATACCGGAGCTGGCCGCTTCATCCACGCGCCCCGCGCGGGCCTGGCCGTGAGGTACGGCGATCTGCGCGGCGACGGCTTCTACGCGCGGCGTCTGGTGGGTGCGGGCCGCTTCTGGGACCGGGAAACACCTGCGTCGCCCCGGTGAGACATAAAGCGGCGCGCCTGGCGCGTCGTACGTATAAATCGCACTTGAGAGCCGCGACACAAAATGAGGGCTTGACTGCAATCCGCGACGCTTTGACACTTGCACCTTAGTGATAAGGGCAAACCTGTCGAAAGACGGGGACGCAAAGCTACCGGTCTAAAGGGGCGATCCTATGACGGCGGGGCTGCCACGATCGCGCAGTAAGCGCGAACGCTCGCACTCCTCCCGTCGCGCGAATCAGCGCGAGTCCCTGAAGACCGTGTCCGTTGGGGGTTTCGGTTTTCGGGGAATGTTTATGACAGCAATGGCCAACTTCTCTTCGGCGCGCACCGGCGCCGAAGCAAGGCATACAGAGGGGCCGGCGGCCAACGTCGGACCGTTCGTTCTCAACCTGTGCTCATCCACGACGCCGATGGCGCTCGCGCAGACGGATCTGCCGGAGCTCAAGCGCTTCACGTTCTTCGTCAGCCGGCGCTTCGAGGAGGGACGGGAGCGCTTTCGTCTGCACATGGGCTATTTCGCTACGCTCGCCGAGGCCGAGGAGTGGCTGAGCGTCGTGCGCGAGATCTACCCGGGCGCCTGGGCCGGTGAGGCCCCGGGCCGCAAGCTGCGCGAGCGAGCCACGGCTGCGGCCGCCGCTCAGGCCCGGCATGCCGCGGGACCTCAGCCGCGGGTCGCGCCCGCACCAATACGCACCCGTGCCGCGGCGCTGGCTGCTGCGCCGAATCCCCCCGCAGATCGCGTGCCCGTGGTACACGCCGCTCCGCCCGCGGCGCGCCGCGCCGCCGCGGCGCCGGTGGCTTCGCCGGTTGCCCGGCCCGCAGCGCCACGGATCACGTCGCCGACCGCAGCACCCAGGCCCACCGCCGGACGTGCGCCGCCGCCGGTGGCGCGCACACCGCCCGCCACCGCGAGTGCCGCCGTACCACCCGCCGCGCACGCCTCGGGCCGCAGCGTGAGACAGGTGTTTGAAGACTCGAACGTGCGCGAGGTGCTCGCGGCGCTCGGCGAGGCCAGCGCCACCGGCGAGACGCGCGTGATGCATGCGCCGCCGGCGCCGCGCGCGCCGCCGCCGGAGAGCAACTCGCTCTCCGACACCCAGGTGTTGAAAATGCTCGAGCTGCGCCGCCCCGAGGGCAGCGAGCCGCCGGCCGCGGACGTCGCCCATGGCAGCATTCCGATGCTCAAGCCCGACGATACCGGGACGCGCCGGGCACTGAAGGAGGCCGTCGTCAGCAACGCGCCGGTGTCCTTTGCGGTGCAGCTGCAATGGTCGGTGCAGCCGGCGGAGCTCGACAGGGTGCCACCGCTCGCCATCTTCAGCGCCTACACCCTGTATACCGTCGAGGGCAGCCGCGACGGGCGCAAGTGGTATGGACTGCGTCTCGGCTTCTTCAGCGACGCCATCTCCGCCAAGCAGGTCGCCCACTACGTGCGCTCGGAGTTCACCTCGGTCGCCGTGGTGCCCGTGAGTCCCCAGGAGAGGGGGCGCGCGACGGATCAGGACGGGAAGGCGGCCACTCTGGCGGCTCCGGTCGCGCACCCGCATACCACGGACGAATTCAAGCTCATCGACAATGACACGGCGAGCCTCGCGGTGGCGGCGCTCCTGCAGGGCAAGCAGCAAACGGCAGGCACGTCGGGGGCAGCACCCTCAGCCAAGCCGGCGCCCAAGGTGGCGGTGGGCCGCACCGTACGCCAGAGCGCGGCGCCCGCCCGGGGCCGCGGTCGCGGCAAGGTGGGTGCGCGCGAGCACCGTGGCCCGCACACTCTGGAGGAGACGCTGGAGATTCTCGGCGCGAGTCAGCTCACGATCGACGATGGCACCGGCGAGACCCTCAACGACTCCGGTGTGCGTCACCTGCGCGTCGAGGTGCAGAAGAATTCGCCCTTCACGCGACTGCTCGAGCGCCTCAGCGAGCGGATTAAGAAGCCGTAGTCTCGGCGTCGAACTCCGCCAGCACCGCCTGCCGGTAGCGCATGCCCGCCGGACCTCGCAGCAGGTTCTGCGGATCGAACTGCGCGAAGAAGTCCAGCGCGATCACCTTGTCGAGCACTCACTCAACCCTTGCCGAACAGTTTTTCTAGTTCCGTGCGCGCCTTCTGCACCTCGGCGGTGTTGGGTGGCGTGTACGCCGCAGGCCGCGGCTTGAAGTGATCGCAGAAGTTAGCGTGCGTCTTGTCGTTCACTTCCTCCGCGGTCGGCTCGCGGCAGTGCTTGGCGACGCGCGTGTCGTACTCGATGCACATCCGGCACACGTGCAGCTCGCCATGGCACTTCGGGCACTCCTCGAGCCGCCGCAGCGGCAGGCTCAGCTCGGCGAGGGAGGCGCCGCATTTCCAGCACACCAGATCATGAGCCATGGAATATCATACGACGAGCTCATCGACGTCGTGCACAGCTGCTTCAAGTGACCGCGCCCGCAAGTGAGACCGCCAACGTGACTGCGGAGGCCGCAGGGCTGCAGCAGCACTCGCACGTGTTCCTCGGCGCCGGCCATGCGAGGAACGAGCGCAAGGCCTGGGCGGTCATCGGGCTGTGCTCGGCGATGATGGTGCTGGAGATCGGCGGCGGGATCGCCTTCGGCTCCCTCGCCCTGGTCGCGGACGGCCTGCACATGTCGACCCACGTGATTGCCATGCTGATCGCCGCGTGGGCCTACACCTTCGCCCGCAAGCACGCGAGCGATGCGCGCTTCAGCTTCGGCACCGGCAAGCTGGGTGATCTCGCCGGCTTCAGCAGCGCCATCGTGCTGGCGCTCATTGCGCTGCTCATCGGCTACGAAGCCGTGCGGCGCTTCCTGGCCCCGGTCCCCATCGAGTTCCGCGAGGCGATTCCGATCGCGTTTCTCGGCCTGCTGGTGAACATCGTGAGCGCCTGGCTCCTGAGCGGCGCAGACGCTCACGCACACGCGCATGCTCACGGGGAGGAGGCCGGCGGGGAGGCGGTGCACGCGGAGCCCACTGAGCACGGCGCCCGCGCTGCACACCGGGATCACAATCTGCGGGCCGCATTCATCCACGTGGCGGCTGATGCTGCGGTGTCGGTTCTCGCCATCCTCGGGCTGACGGCCGCCCGCTTCCTGGGTTGGGTGTGGATGGACCCCATGATGGGAATCGTCGGCGGCTGTGTCATCGCGTTATGGGCCTATGCCCTGGTGCGCGACACGAGCCGGATCCTGCTCGACATGAACCCGGATACCGCGCTCGCCGCACGTATGCGGCGGCGTCTGGAGGAGGACGGCGATCGGGTGGCGGACCTGCACCTGTGGCGGCTCGGTCCGGGCCATTTTGGCGCCATCGTTTCGGTCGTGCCCCGCGAGGCGCGCGACGTGCATTTCTACCGCTCTGCGCTGCGCGGCTTCTCCTGCCTGTCGCATCTGACCATCGAAGTCGTGAGCCCGAAGCGTGGCGCGGCGGCGCCCTAGCGCGGCGGTGCCGCCGGCCGGGTGCGCTGGCGCAGGAAGTCCTCCAGCACCCGCCCGGTGTGGGAGTGCTTCCTGCGGCGCGCGATCTGCGCCGGCGCACCCTGGGCGACGATGCGCCCGCCCCCATCACCGGCCTCGGGCCCCAGGTCGAGGATCCAGTCGGCTTCGGCCATGACGTCGAGGTTGTGCTCGACCACGACCGCGGTGTTGCCGGCGGCAACCAGCCGGTGCAGCACGTGCAGCAGCTTCTCCACATCGGCCATGTGCAGACCCACCGTGGGCTCATCCAGCACATACAGCGTGTGCTTCGGTCTCTGCCGCGGGCCGTGGGCGACGTCGTCGCGCACCTTCGAGAGCTCGGTGACCAGCTTGATGCGCTGGGCTTCGCCGCCCGAAAGCGTGGGGCTGGGCTGTCCGAGCGTGAGGTAGCCGAGGCCCACGTCCTGCAGGAGCTTCAGTGCATGATGCACGCGCGGATGGGCGGCGAAAAACCCGACCGCATCGTCGACGCTCATCGCCAGCACATCCCCGATGCTGGCCTCCCGCCACGACACGGCGAGCGTCTCGGAGTTGAAGCGCCGCCCGCCGCAGACGTCGCACGGCACCTTGACGTCGGGCAGGAAACTCATCTCGATGGTCTGCATCCCCTGCCCGGCGCACGCCTCGCAGCGGCCGCCGGCGGTGTTGAATGAGAAGCGGCTGGCGCTGTAGCCGCGGATGCGCGCCTCGGTGGTACCGGCATACACGCGGCGGATGTCATCCCAGAAGCCGATGTAGGTCGCGGGGCAGGAGCGCGGGGTCTTGCCGATCGGCGTCTGGTCCACTTCCAGCACGCGATCGAGGAGCTCCAGCCCCTGCACCGCCGTGCAGCCGATGAGCTTCACGCCGGCGGCGCGCTTGCGGGCGCGGCTCCCGGGCGCGTTCTGCCCGAGCAGCCGCTTCAGGTTCGCATACAACACGTCGCGCGCCACGGTCGATTTGCCCGAACCGGACACGCCGGTGATCACGACCAGGCGCCCGAGCGGGATGCGCACCTCGCTCCCTCTGATGTTGTGCAGTGCCACGTGCTGCAGTGTCAGCAGGGGTGTGGCGGCGTTCACCGCGCGCTGCGGGTGCGCCGGATGCAGCAGCGGCTCGCGCAGGAAGCGCCCGGTGGTCGAACGCGGGTTGCGCATGAGGTCCGCCACCGTCCCGGCACCCACCAGCTCCCCGCCGCGCACGCCGGCCTGGGGACCCAAGTCCAGCACGTGATCGGCGCGGCGGATGGTCTCCTCGTCGTGCTCCACGACCACCAGCGTATTGCGGTGCCCGGCGAGCTCGGCCAGGCAGGCGAGCAGGACGCGGTTGTCGCGCGGATGCAGCCCGATGGTGGGCTCATCGAGCACGTAGCACACGCCCTGCAGGTTCGAGCCCAGCTGTGCGGCGAGGCGGATGCGCTGCGCTTCGCCCCCCGAGAGCGTGGGCGCGCCGCGATCGAGCTGCAGGTACCCGAGTCCGACACGCTCGAGGAATTTCAGGCGCGCGCGGATTTCCGCCAGCAGGTCGCGCGCGATCTGCCGCTCACGCGGGCCGAGCCTGAGCCTGGCGAAGAATTCGCCGCTGGCGCTGACCGATTCACCCGCCAGCGCGGCGATCGAGCGCTCGCGGAAGCGCACGTTGAGCGCCGTGGGATTCAGCCGCTGCCCGCGGCAGGTGCCGCAGGGCTGAGGCTCGCGCGCGTACCACTCGTTCCACCACAGCTCCTCGCCGCTTTGCTGCTCATCGAAGCCTGGCATCTCGACGCCGGTCCCGTAACAGCTCTCGCACCAGCCGTGTCGGGAATTGAAGGAGAACAGACGCGGGTCGAGCTCGGCGAAACTGCGGCCGCAGGAGGGACAGGCGCGCTTGGTGGAGAACACCGTCGCCCGGGCGGACTGCGGTCCCAGCACGTGCACCAGCCCCTTGCCGAAATCGAGCGCGCGGGCGAGCCCCGCGCGCAGGGCGGCCTCGCTGCGCACGCCGACGTCGATTTCCGCAACCGGCAACTCGATGGTGTGCTCGCGGAAGCGCGACAGGCGCGGCCACGGCGCCGTCGGCAGCGCTTCGCCATCGACACGCAGTGTCCTGAAGCCCTTCTTGGCCGCCCACTTGGCCAGATCGGTGTAGTAGCCCTTGCGCGCCACGATGAGCGGCGCCAGCAGCGTGATGCGCTTGCCGCGGTAATCGCGTACCAGGCGCGCGCCGATCGAGGCCGCGCTCTGCGGCTCGATCGGCCGATCGCAGTCCGGGCAGTACTGCGTGCCGAGCTTCACGTACAGCAGCCGCAGGAAGTGATAGATCTCGGTGAGCGTCGCCACGGTGCTCTTGCGCCCCCCGCGGCTGGTGCGCTGCTCGATGGCGACCGTGGGCGGGATGCCGAAGATCGCGTCCACGTCCGGGCGCGCCGCGGGCTGCACGAACTGGCGCGCGTAGGCGTTCAGCGATTCCAGATAGCGGCGCTGGCCCTCGTTGAAGAGAATGTCGAAGGCGAGAGTCGACTTGCCCGAGCCGGACACGCCGGTGATCACGGTGAAGCGGTCGCGCGGGATCTCGACGTCGATGTTCTTGAGGTTGTGCTCGCGCGCCTTGTGAATGACCACCGCGTGGCGGTCGCGGCCGTTACCGCCGTGGTAGGGCGCGCGCGGCTCGGCAACCGCGGGCGCGGCGCTGGCCTGCGCCGCCACCGACTGCGCCTCTGCGTAGGCGCGCAGCGCCTCGCCGGTGAAGGAGCGCGGGTGCGCGCGTAGCTGCGCGGCGGTGCCGGCGCAGATGATCTCGCCGCCGCGCTCGCCGCCCTCGGGGCCGAGATCGATGATCCAGTCGGCGGCGCGGATCACATCCAGGTTGTGCTCGATCACCAGCAGCGAGTGACCGGCGATGAGCAGTTTGCGGAACGCCTTCAGCAGCTTCGCCACGTCCTCGAAGTGCAACCCGGTGGTCGGCTCATCGAACAGGAACAGCTTGCCGCGGTGGGTGGTGCTCGAGGGCACGGCAGCCGCCCGCGCCAGGTGCCCGGCGAGCTTCAGTCTCTGTGCCTCGCCCCCCGAGAGCGTGGGTACCGGCTGGCCGAGCTTCAGGTACTCGAGGCCGACGTCGGCGAGCGGCGCGAGGCGCGCCGCCACCTCGGGGGCGTCGGCGAAGAATGCCCGCGCCTGCGTCACCGTGAGATCCAACACGTCCGCGATGCTGCAGCGGCGGCCGTCGGCACCCTCGCGCCGGATCTCGAGGACTTCATCGCGATAGCGGCGGCCGTTGCAGTCGGGGCAGCGCAGGTAGACGTCGGAGAGAAACTGCATCTCGACATGCTCGAAGCCGTTGCCGTTGCAGGCCGGGCAGCGGCCGTTGCCGGAGTTGAAGCTGAAAGTTCCGGCGCCGTACTTGCGCTCCTGCGCCGCCGGCTCGGTGGCAAACAGTGCCCGGATCGCATCGAAGGCGCCGACATAGCTGGCAGGATTGGAGCGCGTGGTGCGGCCGATGGGATTCTGGTCGACCATCACGACGTCATCGATCAGCTCAGCCCCGGTGAGGCCTGCGAACTCACCGGGTGCCTCGGTCGGTTTGCCGTGATACTTCAGGAGCGCGGGATACAACACGTCCTCGATCAGCGTCGACTTGCCCGATCCCGACACGCCCGTCACGCACACCAGGCGCTTGAGCGGAATACGCACATCGAGGTTCTTCAGGTTGTGCTCGGCCGCGCCCCGCAGCTCGAGCCAGCGGTTGGCAGTGGCCACGGCCACCACGCCGTGCGCGGCAGATGCGCCCTGCGCTGCCGGCTGGCTCACCGGAGCGACCGTCCTGCGACCGCCCAGGTACTGGCCGGTGAGCGAGGCGGCGCTGCGGCGGATCTCGGCCGGACTGCCGTAGAAGACGATCTCGCCGCCGCGCTCGCCGGCCCCGGGCCCCAGGTCCAGTATGCGGTCGGCCTCCAGCATGATCTGTGGATCGTGCTCGACCACGAGCAGCGAATTGCCGGCGTCCCGCAGGCGCTTCATGACGCCGATGACGCGCCGCATGTCGCGCGCGTGCAGGCCGATGGAGGGCTCATCGAGCACGAACAGCGTGTTGACGAGGGAGGTGCCGAGCGCGGTGGTGAGATTGATCCGCTGCACCTCCCCGCCCGAGAGCGTGCGCGACTGACGATCGAGCGTGAGGTAGCCGAGCCCCACGTCCACCAGGTAGCGGAAGCGCCCGCGGATCTCCCCCAGCAAGAGCTCCGTGGCCTCATCGAGCGGGCGCGCCAGGGTGAGCCGGTCGAAGAACTCGCGGCCGCGCTCGATCGGCAGCAGCATCAGGTCATGGATCGACAGCCCCGGCAGCCCTGCCGTGGTGTCGGCGCTCCATTGCACTGCGCGCGGGCGAAAGAGCCCCGCGGGGCCGAGTGCCGCGTCAGCCAGCTCGCGAGTGCCGAGGCGCCACAGCAGAGCTTCGCTCTTCAGGCGCGCACCGTCGCAGGCGGGACAGGGCGTGTAGGCGCGATAGCGCGACAGCAACACCCGCACGTGCATCTTGTAGGCGCGTGTCTCCAGCCAGGCGAAGAAGCGTTTCACCCCGTACCAGACCTTCCTGGTCCAGGCGCCCTCGCCTTCGATCACCCACCGGCGGGCCTCGGCGGGAAGCTCGCGCCACGGTGTGTCGAGGGGAATGCCCCGCTGCTTCGCGAATTTCTCCAGGTCCTGCTGGCATTCGCTGTAGGACTTGGTCTGCCAGGGCTTGATGGCGCCGCCGCGCAGCGAACGGGTCTCGTCGGGAATGACCAGCCCATAGTCGATGCCGATGGTGCGCCCGAAGCCACGGCAGGTCTCGCACGCGCCCAGCGGCGAGTTGAACGAGAACTGGCTGGGGGTGGGCGTGTGGTACGCCAGGTCGCAGTGTGCGCAGTGCAACTCGCTCGAGTAGCGCCAGGTGTCCAGACACTGCGGCGGATCGCTCTCATCCACCACCTGCACGTTGACGCGTCCGCGCCCGACGCGCAGCGCCGCCTCGATCGACTCGAGCACCCGGCCGCGCTCGGCGCTGCCGGCCCGCAGCCGGTCCTGCACCACTTCCAGCGTGATGGACGGTGTGTTCCCCGCGCCCTGGCCGCGCTTGCGGCCACGCCGCGCGCTGGCCCCCGCCCTCGGAGCCGCCGCCGGTGGCGGCGCGGGAACGGTGCTCCCCAGGAAGCGTGTATAGCCCTGTCTTGCCAGCAACTCACGCACTTCGTCGGCGGTGAAGTTCGCCGGCACCGGCACCGGAAAGCTCACGAGCAGTCGCGGATCACCGGCGTGCTGCGCACGCGAGCGCAGGTCGGCGTAGATGCTGTCCGCCGTGTCGCGCCGCACGAGCTCCCCGCAGCGCTGGCAGAACAACGCCGCGGCGCGTGCGAACAGCAGCTTCAGGTGATCGTTGAGCTCGGTCATCGTGCCGACGGTCGAGCGCGAGGTGCGCACCGGGTTGGTCTGGTCGATGGCGATGGCGGGGGGAATTCCCGAGATCGACTCGACCTGCGGCTTGTCCATGCGGTCGAGGAACTGCCGCGCGTAGGGGGAGAAGGTCTCGACGTAACGCCGCTGGCCTTCCGCGTACAGGGTGTCGAACACCAGCGACGACTTGCCCGAGCCCGACACGCCGGTGACCACGATCAGCTCGTTGAGCGGCAGATCGAGATCGAGGCTCTTCAGGTTGTTCTGGCGCGCGCCACGCACGAGGATGGCGTCACCGGGGGCGTCGGTCATTGCGTCACTGTCGGGTGTGGTGAGGGTACGCACCTGCGGCAGGCAGGCGCGGGCTTCGGTGATTGTAATGTATCCGGGCGGGTGCGGATCCGAGCAGTGCACGCGGCTGCAATCCAGTGTCACGTTTCCCGGTCTACTGTTCAGACGCGTAGCCTGCGCGCCTTTGGGGTGGAATTGTGTTTGCGTGGAGACACTTACGTCATCCACCCTTGAGAAGCTATCCTCCGGCGCCGGCGCTACAATCGGCGCCGCCCCAATCCTCTCAAGGAGAACGCAGAAATGAATTCCAGAATCCTGTCCAGTGTTGCCCTGGCCGCGGCTGCCGCGGTGATGTTCTCGGCCGTGGCGGTGAGCACTGCCCGCGCCGACGAAGGGAAAGTGAAGTGCGAGGGTGTCAATTCCTGCAAGGGACACTCCGCGTGCAAGAGCGCCAACAACGCCTGCAAGGGCCAGAACTCCTGCAAGGGCAAGGGGTTCCTGGAAATGAGCAAGGCGGAGTGCGACGCGGCGAAAGCCAAGGCGAAGTAAGACGAGTGGGCCGGGCGTGCTTCAGGGCGCCCGGCCCGCCCTTTAGCTCCCATGCTCAAGCCCCCCGCGCTCGGGTTTGGTCTCGGCCTGCGGGTCGATCACTACGAGGCGATCCTCGCCGATCGCCCCCCCGTCGACTGGTTCGAAGTACTCACCGAAAACTACCTGGTGCCGGGGGGCAAGCCGCTGCATTACCTGACGCGCATCCGCGAGCGCTATCCGCTGGCGATGCACGGTGTGTCCATGTCGATCGGCAGCAGCGCGCCGCTGGATCGCGAGTACCTGCGGCAGGTGAAGGCGCTTGCCGCACGCGTGGAGCCCGCGTGGATCTCGGATCACCTGTGCTGGACCGGGGTGGCCGGCAGCAACACGCATGACCTGCTGCCGCTGCCGTACACCGAGGAGGCGCTGGCGCACGTGGTTGAGCGGGTGCGCGCGGTGCAGGAGCTGCTCGGGCGGCGCATCCTGCTGGAGAACGTCTCGAGCTACGTCGCGTTCCGCGATTCGCGGCTCACGGAGTGGGAATTCCTGCGCGAGGTCGCCTCGCGCGCCGACTGTCTGATCCTGCTCGACGTCAACAACATCTATGTGAGCGCGGTGAACCACGAGTTCGATGCGCTCGAGTACCTGCAGGCGATTCCGGTGGAGCGCGTGCAGCAGATCCATCTGGCCGGGCACGAGAATCACGGCGACTACCTCATCGACACCCACGATCATCCGGTGCCCGATCCGGTGTGGGAGCTGTACGCGGCCGCCGTCGAGCGCTTCGGCAACGTCTCCACCATGATCGAGCGCGACGACCACATCCCGCCGCTCGCCGAGTTGTGTGCCGAGCTCGCGCAGGCGCGCGCGCTGTGCGCACGTACCCTGGCCGGGAACGGCGCGGCGGACGGCGGCGGCTCGGCGGCAGAGGCCGCCGCACGGCACCGACCGCAGCGCGCCGTGGCGGCGGGCTCATGAGTGGCCTCGCGCGCGTCCAGGGGGATTTTCAGGACTACCTGCTGCGCGAGAGCGACGCGATCGGCGCCCACGTCCTCGGCAGCGCGCGCGTGCCGGTGGCGACGCGTCTCGGCATTTACGCCGGCGCCTACCGCAGCCGCCTCGCGGACGCCCTGCAGAGCAACTTCCCGGCGCTGGCGAAGCTGCTCGGCGAGGCGGATTTTCACACCCTCGCCGCCGAGTACGTGCGCACCCATGATTCGCCGTACTTCTCCATCCGCTACTACGGCGATGCGTTGCCGCAGTTCCTCGCCGCTCACGAGGACTACGTGGCGGCCCCGGTGCTCGCCGAGCTGGCACGCTGGGAATGGACCATGACGGAGGTGTTCGACGCGGCGGACGCCGTGCCGCTCACGCATGAGGCCCTCGCAGGCGTCGCGCCGCAACAGTGGGCGCGGTTGCGCTTTGCCTGGCACCCGAGCGTGCGACGGCTGGCCTTGAGCTGGAACGTGCCGCAGATCTGGCAGGCGCTCACCGAGGAGCGCGAGCGACCGCAGGCGAGCCTGAATGCGGCGCCGCTGCCGTGGCTCCTGTGGCGCCACGAGCTCACGACTTACTTCCGCTCGTTGACGGACACGGAAAGCGCGGTGCTGGATGCCGCGCGCAATGGCTGGCCGTTCGGCGAGCTGTGCGAACTGTTGTGCGATGAGCTCGGCGAGGCACAGGCGCCGGCGCACGCCGCAGCGCTGCTGCGCGACTGGGTCGGCTCCGGACTCATCAGCGGCGCTGCCTGAGCGAGCCGCCCGCTCTGCGCGCGCTCAGCATGTCGAATCCGGCTTACGGCAATGTACTGCAGATGATCGGCAACACGCCGCTCATGGCGGTGCGCCGTCTGGATACCGGGCCGTGCCAGCTGTTCCTGAAGCTCGAGAACCAGAATCCGGGCGGCTCGATCAAGGATCGCGTCGGCCTGTATCTCATTCAGGCCGCGGAGCGCAGCGGCACTCTCAAGCCCGGTGGCACGCTGATCGAGGCCACGGCCGGCAACACCGGCCTGGGGTTGGCGCTGGTCGCGGCACAGAAGGGCTATCGCCTGCTGCTGGTCATCCCCGACAAGATGAGCCAGGAGAAGATCTTTCACCTCAGGGCGATGGGGGCGGACGTGGTGATGACCCGATCGGACGTCAGCAAGGGTCATCCCGAGTACTACCGCGACGTCGCCGAACGCCTGGC
>Ga0137418_10004392_pt1 | contig 12960 bp, 9 predicted proteins | sample CZODoug3_1_2_16f_FD_122242 | JGI IMG/M metagenome (GOLD analysis project Ga0137418, IMG submission 122242) | Vadose zone soil fungal communities from Angelo Coast Range Reserve, California, USA - CZODoug3_1_2_16fungal (Hybrid Assembly) | ecosystem: Environmental > Terrestrial > Soil > Vadose...
GCCGGCCACGGCCCCGGTATCCGGCGGCGCCGCGCCAGCGGGCGGCGGGCCGGGCGACGCGCAAGCGGCGGGCGCAAACGGGCCGGGGCAGACTTCGGAAGAACGCCAGGCGGCGATCGACAAGCGGCTCAATGATTCGCTCGGCTCCTTCGATGCCGAGCTGCGTACCGAGCAGCAACGCGTCGCGCAGGAGCGCGATGCGCGCCGGGCAGCCGCCGCGGGCAGTGCCGCCGCCGAGGGACCCGCCACCGACAAGAGCGGCGACTCCCCGGGCACTGCCGTCACCGAGGCGCCGCCCGAGGAGAGCGACAAGCCCGGCGGCTCCGGCCGGCGCGGCGGTGCGGCCAAGCGCCGCGATCCGTCGGGTGACCTGAAGTCCGAGAAGGCCGGCAAGAAACCCGACGACAACGCTGGCAACGGCGCGAGCGCACGTGAGATTCCCGACGGCAGCGACGACGATGTGGTCGCGCGCCGGCTGCGGCAGGCGGCGCAGCAGGAGACCGATCCGGAGCTGAAGGAGAAGCTCTGGCAGGAATACATCGACTACAAGAAGAATGCCCAGGGCAAGTGACGGTGCGCGAGCAGATGGACAAGACGCGAGGGAGGATGGGCCGAGGGCTCGCCGTGCTGGGCTGCGCCGCGCTGCTTGCGGCCGGCGGCTGCGTGGTGCACGAATCCAAGCCGCTCCCGAGGGTCAACCCGATCCAGGCGGACCGGCAGATCCCCCAGGACGAGCTGCTCGACGTCACCGTGCACCCGCTCGACCCCGGCATCCCGCCCAACCTGGACCCCAAGGCGCTCGAGAAACAGCGCATCAACCCCGATATCCGCAAGGCCGAGTCGCGCTACATCGCGACGCTGTTGCGTGGCACGCTCGAGTCCTCGGGACAGTGGGGAGCGGTGCGGGTGGCTCCCGAGAGCGCGCAGTTCATCGACGTGATCGTGTCGGGCCGGATCCTCGAGTCGACCGGCGCGAAGCTCGCGCTCGAGATCACGGTGAAGGATTCCACCGGCCGTGTCTGGATCGGCGCGCGCCGCTACGAGAGCCCGCCGGATACCGGCTCGTACAAGACCGATGCGGCCCTGAAGGCACGCGACCCGTTCCAGAACCTGTACTCGGCCATCGCCAACGACATGGTGGCGGCGCGCGATGCGCTGCAGGCCGGTGACCGGCGCGACATCCGCCGCGTGACGCAGCTGGCGTTCGCGGGTGATCTGGCACCCGCGGCGATGAGCGGCTACCTCGCCAGGGACCCGAAGGGACTGGTGAAAGTGACGCGCCTGCCGGCCACCGATGATCCGATCGCCACGCGCGTCGAGCGCATCCGCCAGCGTGACGCCACCGTGATCGACACCGTCAACGGCTACTACGCGAATTTCAGCGACCAGATGAACCTCTCCTATGGCCAGTGGCGGCGCGCGAGCTTCGAGGAAATCGAGAAGGAGCAGCGCGCGCTCAACCAGGCGCGCACCCGCACCTACCTCGGCGCGGCCGCGGTGCTGGCGAGCGTGCTGGTGCCCAACCAGTGCAGCCCCTACGACTACAACTGTCAGCGCGTCCAGTCCGCGGTGCGTTACGGCGGCGCCATCGGCGGCACGGCGGCCATTCTGTCGGGACTGAAGAAGTACTCGGACGCGAAGGTGCATGCCCAGGCGCTCAGGGAAATGTCGGACACCTTTCAGTCCGAGGTCGCACCTCAGGTCATCGAGATCGAAGGCCGCACGCTCAGGCTCACCGGGACCGCCGAGGAGCAATACCGGGAATGGCGCAAGATGCTGCACGATCTGTACCTGGAGGAGAACGGCACTCCGGTGCAGGTGGCGCCCGAACCCGTCGTGCCCCCCGTACCCGTCGCGCTGGATGCGGCACACTGACGGGCCATGACCGAGGCGGTGACCGCGTATCCCGGGCGTGCAATCAAGGCCCCCTACACTCTGCACGAACGGCTGGGCACCGGCGGGCAGGGCGAAGTGTGGCGCGCGCATGATGTGCAGCGCGGGCTCGACATTGCGCTGAAAATCCTGCATCCCGCGGCAGGAAGCAGCGCCACCGCCTGGGCCGTGCTGCTGCACGAGTACCAGAGCGCCAGCCGCCTGGATCATCCCGGGATCCTCAAGGTGTTTCCCCCGGAGCGCGAGGACGGCGCGCTGCTGCTGCCGATGGAGCTGGCCCCGGGAGGCGATCTGCGCCGCCTGCGCGGCGCCGGCTACCTCGCCATCGTCCCGGTGCTGCTCGAGATCGCGCAGGCGCTCGAGCACGCGCACGAGCGCGGCGTGATTCACCGCGACCTCAAGCCCGCGAACGTACTGTTCGATGCGCACGGCCACGCGAAGCTGGCGGACTTCGGGGCCTCCGGCCAGGTGCTGGATGCAGGCAGCGAGATACCGCGCACGCTGTCGCCCTTCAGCGCAAGTCCCCAGCAGCTGCGCGGCGAGCCGCCTGCGCCGGCGGACGACGTGTACGGGCTGGGCGCGCTCGCCTACGAGCTGCTGTCGCGCTACCCGCCGCACTACCCGAATTTCGACGCCCAGCGCGTGCAGCGCGAGCCGGTGCCGCTGCTCGAGCCCGCCGAGCAGATGCCGCCGCAACTCGGCTCGTTGGTGAGCCGCATGCTCGCCAAGGATGCGAACGAGCGGCCGGCCTCGATGCGCGAAATCATCGATGAGCTCGATGCGGCGCTCAACGACACCCTCACGTTCGACTTCGAGACTGCCGAGCCGCCGCGCGATGCGGAGCCGGCCAACCCGACGGGTCCGCCGGATGAGCCGCCCGCAGCGCTGCCATCCGTGTCGTCACCGAGTCCGCCGCTGCGCGCGCTGGCGCCCGGCGTCAGCGACCCACACGCGCTGTGGGAGGAGTTGCGGCAGACGGTCATCCCGGAGCTGCCGCGGCTCGAGCCCATGCGCAGCCCTACGCCGCGGGCATTGCTCGCGCTCGCCGGGCTGGTCGCTGCGGCACTCGCTGCGTTCTTCTGGCTGCCGCGTTACGCAAGGCTGCCCTCGGCGCCAGCCCCGGCGCCGCGCAACGGCGCCGCCGACAACCTCGCGCCCCCCGGCAGCACCGCTGCGCCTGCAGCGACGGCCGGGGCGAGCGCCCGGTTCGCGACGGACCGTGCGGGGTTCGACCGCCGGCTTGCCGTGCTCGAGACCCGCGGCGCGGGTGTCTGGGGCGGCGCTGACTTCGCCGCGGCCAAGACACGCGCCGCCGAGTCGGTTGGCGCGTACGACGCCGGGAGCCTCGCACTCGCGCAGCAACGCCTCGCGCAAGCCTCGCGGCTGCTCGAGGCGGTCGAGCGTGCGGCGCCGGCGGCGCTCACCGCCCAGCTCGCCGCGGGTGAGCGCGCGCTCAGCGCCGGCCAACAGGAGCTGGCGGCCCAGGCCTTCGATCTGGCGGTGCGCATCGATCCGCGGGACCCGCGGGCGGCGCTCGGGCAGAGCCGCGCGCGACGCCTGTCGGGCGTTCTGCCGCTGCTCGCGGACGCCGAGAACGCGCAGGCCGCGCGCGAGTACTCGCGCGCGGCGCAGGATTACACCCAGGTGCTGACACTCGATCCGAAGAATGCGCAGGCCCGTCTGGGGCTCGCGCGCTCGAGCGCCGCCATGGGCGATGACAGTTACGCCAAGGCGGCCGGCGAGGGTTTCGCGGCACTCGGTGCCGGCCGCCTCGAGGAAGCGCGCGCTGCCTTCACACGGGCGCGCGACCTGCGTCCCAGCGGGGTCGAGGCTCTGGAGGGCCTGCGGCGGGTCAATGCGGTCAGCGGCGAGCGCGGCTTCACGGCGATCCGCGCGCGCGGCGCGGGTCTGGAGGCGCAGGAGCGTTGGGACGAGGCGTTGCAGCTCTACACCTCGGCGCTGCGTCAGGATCGCTCACTCGTCTTTGCGCAGCAAGGCAAGGCCCGCGCCGCGGCACGCCTGCGGCTCGGGAATTCCCTGCAGGCGCTGATCGAGCGCCCCGACCGGCTGGCGTCGCCGCAGGTTCGCAATGAGGCGCTCGCACTGCTGCAGTCGGCGCAGGAGCAGCCCTCACCGGGTGCGACGCTGCGCGTGCAGATTGCGCGCCTGTCCGCGCTGCTGCCCGAATTCGACCAGCCCGTACCTCTGTCCCTGACATCGGACAGCCTCACGCAGGTGGCGATACCCAGCGTCGGCGCGTTCGGCAGCTTCGCCAGGCGCGACATCGAGCTCAAGCCCGGCCACTACACCGTGATCGGCACGCGCGACGGTTACCGCGACGTGCGCCGCGACATCACCGTCAACCCTGGGCAGCAGACCCAGACGGTGAACGTCAGCTGCTCCGAGCGCATCTGAGCTGCCCATGAACGACGGCGTGTCGATGCAGCCGGGGGCGTGGGGGCAGGTGCGCGTGCGCGAGCCCGCCGGCGAGCGTGTGCTCGGGGAAACGCTGTCGATCGGCGGCACCGGATCGGACGTCGTGGTGCCGGGCGTGGATGCCGGAGCGGCGTTGTCGGTCAGGCGCCAACGGGGGTTGTGGCTGGTGCAGCCCGCCCCGGCGGTGGTGGTGCGCTTCAACGGCCGGCCGCTCTCCGGCGAGCGCGATCTGCGCCGCGACGATGTGCTCAGCGTCGGCGACGCGCAGGTCAGGGTCGGTGACGCGTCGCGCACGCTGTTGCGCCTGTCGGTGGAGCATCTCGCCGGCAACGTCACCATCGCGCCGGCGGCCGCGCTCGCCGCAGTGTCACCCGAGGACGGGGGCGATCAGGATCTCGAGATCCAGGTGCCCGCCGGCCTGGCGGTGCCGCGCCCGGGTGCGCGTGCCGCGGCTTCGCCCGGGAGCGCGCGGCGCGCCTGGTCGCTCGCCGCGGCGGCGGGGGCCGCCGCGGCGCTCGCACTGCTGGCTGCGCGGGTCGGGTCGGTGGCGCTGGACGTACGTCCGCAGGACGCGCGGGTCCGCGCGCCCGGGGCGCTGTCGCTGCACCTGGGTGGCCAGCTGCTGATTCTCCCGGGCCGGCGGATCGTGCGCGCGGAGCGCGACGGCTTCCTGCCGGCCGAGGCTGCAGTCCTGGTGCAGCCCGGCGCCGCGAGCGCGGTGCATCTGGTGCTGGTCAAACTCCCCGGGCAACTGCAGATCGACACCGCAGGCGTGGTGGCGGCGGTGAGCATCGACGGCGTCGCCGCGGGCCTCGCGCCCGGAGTCCTCACCGTACCGGCGGGCGAGCGCACCGTCAGCCTGCGCGCGCCGCGTTACGTCGACTACGCGACGACGCTCACCATCCAGGGAGCGGGCGCGCGCCAGGAGCTGCACGTGCGCCTGCAGAGCGCGTGGGGCACTCTCACGGTGACGGCCGTTCCCGAAGGCGCGCACGTCAGCGTGGATGGCGTGGACGGTGGCCCGGCGCCGGCGACCATTGCCGCCGCTTCCGGGGTGCGCCGCATCCGCATCGCGGCGCAGGGCTGGAAGACCTGGGAGAGCAGCGTCGTCCTCAGGGGCGGCCAGGCGCTCGCCGTCGGACCGGTGACCCTCGGCCAGCCGGATGCGCACCTCAGTGTGCGCTCGGCGCCTGCGGGGGCGGACGTCACGATCGCCGGCACCCATCGCGGCCGCGCGCCACTCGCGGTCGAGCTGCCGGCCGGTATCGCCTATCCGGTGCTCGTGAGCCTTCCCGGCTACGCGACCTGGACGCAGGAGGTGTTCGCCACCTCGGGTCGCAGCCTGATTGCGGACGCGCGGCTCACCCCGGTATTCGCACGCGTGAAGGTGGCCGGCGAGCCCGCCGGCGCCGAGCTGCTCGTCGACGGCGCACCGCGCGGACAGACCCCGCAGTCGCTGAGCCTGGCGGCCGTCGAGCACCGCATCGAGGTGCGCAAGGCCGGATTCGTTTCCTTCGAAGGCATCATCACGCCCGCGCCCGAGCTCGAGCGCACGGTGTTGTATCACCTCACGCCCTCGGATCGCGGGCAGGCGCTGCTGGAGAGCGCGCCGCTCAGCAGAAGTCAGATCGGTTACCTGCTGCGCCTCGTGCCGCCCGGCACGTTCCAGATGGGCAGCGAACGGCGCGAGCAGGGCCGGCGGCCGAACGAGGGCCTGCGCAGCGTCACGCTGCAGCGGCCGTTCTACATCGGGGTGCAGCCGGTCACCAACGGTGAGTTCCGCAGATTCCGCGCCACCCATGCCTCGGGCTACATCGAGCGCCAGTCGATCGATCTGGACAGCCAGCCGGTCACCCAGGTGAGCTGGGATGACGCCGCGCAGTTCTGCAACTGGCTGTCGCAGCAGGACGGATTGCCGCCGGCGTACGCGCGCAGCGGCAACGGCTTCGTGCTGACGCGGCCGGTCACCCGCGGCTACCGGCTGCCGAGCGAGGCAGAGTGGGAGTATGCCGCGCGCTACGGCGCCGCCGGGGTGTCGCATCGCTTCGCCTGGGGCGATTCGCCGCCGGTGCCGCCGCAGGTCGGCAACCTCGCCGGCAGCGAGACCGGCAGCTCGCTGCCGGCGACGCTTCCCGGGTATCGCGACGATTACCCGGTGCTCGCGCCGGTCGGTAAGTTCCGCCCGACGGCCCTCGGGCTGCACGAGGTGTCGGGCAACGTGTCGCAGTGGGTGAACGACTACTACGAGTCCTTCGTGGACGCGGCTCCCGTGACCGACCCGTTGGGCCCCGAGCAGGGTACGCTGCACGTCGTGCGCGGGGCGAGCTGGAAAACCGCCAGCGTCTCGGAGCTGCGGCTCGCGTGGCGCGACACCGCCGATGGTCCGGCCCCTACGCTCGGGTTCCGGGTCGCACGCTATGCGGAGGATGCACCATGAAGAACTGGATCCTGGCTGTGCTCATCGCCCTGTGCGCCGCCCTGGCGGTGGCGAGCCTGCGCGCCGCCGCGCAATCGGTCATGACCGGGCCACGCACGCCGCCAGGCCTCGCAACGGTGGCGCCGGCCGCGCAGGCGCCGACTGCTCAGGCTCCGGCCGCTCCGGCACCGGTCACTACCGCGCCCGCGACTCCTGCCGGCGCGATCCAGGATGCGACGGTGGCGCCCGACAAGCGCCAGTCGGCCGACAACAACGTGAGCTTCCCGGTCGACATCTGAAACGCGCCATCCGATGAAGCCGTTTGCCATCGAGCCCGACGATCGCGCGTTCGCTGTCGCGCGCGCTGGGGTGGTGCTCGCGAATTCCCCGTCCGCGGTGTCCGACGGCTCCGCGGTGGAGGCAGCCGGCGCCGACGCCTGGTGCGCGGTGCGTCAACTGCCGACGACCACTTCCACGCGTCACCTGGGCAGTGTGCTGCGCGAGGCGCAACCCTCGGCGCGCGCGCTGTCGCTGGTCCTGGCGGAGTTGGCGCGGCGCCTCGCCGCTCACCCGCCCGCGGCCGGGGAGCGCATCTGGATCGCCGCTCCCGCGGGCGCCGAGCGTTTCGGCCTGGGGGCGCTGTTGGGCGTCGCCCGCCAGCTGGCCTTGCCGGTCGACGGCTTCGTGGACGCGGCGGTGGTGTCGGCCGCGGCGCTGGGCGGCACGGGAGCCGCGATCGTGGTCGAGCTCGGCCTGCACCACGTGGCCGCGACCCTCATCGAGCGCGACGGCGGTCCGACCTGCCGCCGGCGCTCGCTGGTGAGCCCGCGCGGCGGACTGTGGCAGCTTTACCAGGGGTGGCTCGATCTCATCAACACGGCCATGGTCAGGCAGACGCGCTTCGACGCGTTGCACGACGCCGCCACCGAGCAGCAGCTGTTCGATGCGCTTCCCCGTCTGGCGCGCGATGCGATGGCACAAGGCGTCGCCACCGCCGCACTCACCACCGGTGGCGAGCGCGTCGAAGTGCCGATTACCCGCGACCAGCTGGCGCACGCGGCGCAGCCGGTGTGGCGCGAGATCGCGCGCCTGCTGCACGAGCTGCGGCCGGCGGGCAGTGCGCTCACACTGCTCGTGCCGCGCGCGGTGGCGGGGTTCCCCGGCGTGCGCGAGGCGCTGGCGCAATTTGCCGGCTGCGAGCTCGTGAGCCTGCCGGACGGCTTCGCGGCAGCCGCGACGTCGCTCCTCGATCTGACGCCGCGCAGCGCCACCGAGCCGGTGCGGTTGCTGCGCCGCTTGCCCTCAGGTGCCGAGCCGGCGCTGGCGGCGCTGGCCCTGCGCGAGAGTGCGCAGGCGGACGCGCCGTGGCTCGCGCCGTCGCACGTGCTGTTCGCGGGCCGCACGTTCGCGCTCGGCGCCGAGCCACTGGTGGTAGGGCGCGCTCCGGGGGCGGCGCATGCGATCACCCTGGCGCAGGGGCTGGCGGGCGTGTCGCGCCGCCACTGCACGTTCCTGCGCGACGGGGCGGAGCTGCTGCTGCTCGATCACAGCCGCTTCGGCAGCTTCGTGAATGGCGAGCGGGTCGCGGAGCGCGCGCGCGTGCGCGCCGGGGACGAGGTGCGCATCGGCGACCCGGGCGTCACGCTGGCGCTGATCGCCGTCGCAGACGCGGCACCCGGGTCGCGCGCCTAGCTGAGGCGACTGCGGCCGTGGCGCGACGCCGTAGCATCGAAGTCTTCACGCTCTCGTTCCTCGACTGCATCTGCTGCGGTTTTGGCGCGGTGATCCTGTTCTACACCATCGTGAGTGCGCAAAGCGGCGTAGTGCGCCTCAAGGAGACCGATGTCCTGAGCTCCGAGGTCAGCCGGCTGAAGGAGCAGGTGCTGACGGGCGAGCGCGGTCTGGTGGTGCTGCGCGACACGCTGGAAAAGACGCGCGACCAGAGCGCCAGCGCCACGCGCGAGACCAACCGCATCGTGACCGATCTCGAGAGCCGCAAGGAGCAGCTCTCCAGTTACGATGCGCAGACGGTGGCACGCCGCGAGCATATCGAGAAGCTCAAGGCGGACATCCGCTCCCTCGAGGAGAGCAACAAGCGGCTCGAAGCCGGGAGCCTCGAGCGCGCGCCCCTGGGCCAGGAGGTGAGCGGGCGCGCGGCCGCCGAACGGCGCTACATCACCGGTCTCACCCTGCACGGCAAGCGCATCCTCATCCTGCTGGACGTCTCCGCCAGCATGCTGCACCAGGATCTGGTCAGCATTCTCAGGCTGCGCAACCAGGACGACGCGCACAAGCGCGCCGCCGCCAAGTGGCGCCGCGCGGTCGCGATCGCGGACTGGCTCTTGTCGCAGATGCCCGCCGCCGGCAGCTACCAGGTGCTCACCTTCAACACCCAGGCGCAGCCGCTCGTGCCGGGCGGCTGGCTTGCGGGGAGCGATGCGGCGGCGCGCGCCCGCGCCATGCAGGCGCTCGAGACGCTGGTGCCGGCCAATGGCACGAGCCTCTACAACGCCTTTGCCGCGGCGCGCAGCCTCACACCGCTCCCCGACCAGGTCGTGCTGATCACCGACGGCCTGCCCACCCAGGGTAAGACCCAGGGCGTGCGCCGCTACGTGAACTCCGCCGAGCGGATGCGCCTCTTCGACGAGGCGGTGGCGCAGCTTCCCGAGCACGTACCGATCGACTGCGTGCTGTTGCCCATGGAGGGCGACCTGCAGGCCGCGCACCGCTTCTGGCACCTGGCGCGCGTCACCGACGGCACGCTGCTCATGCCGGCGAAGGACTGGCCCTGATGCGCCGGCGCCGCGAAGTGGAGGTGTTCAGCCTGTCGTTCCTCGACTGCATCTGCTGCGGCTTCGGCGCGATCATCCTGCTGCTGGTGCTGAGCGAGATCGGCCAGCCCGCGGCGCTGGAGCAGAGCCGCAGGCACCTGGGGGGCGAAGTGCGGCTGCTCGAGGAGCAGCTTCATGCCATTCGCGGGCAGACCGACGAGCTCAACCGCGAGCTTGCGGGCAGCCGCGAGACTCTCGAGCGCGCGCGCGGCCGGCTGACGAACCTGGCGGGCGACCTCAGTCGCATCCAGGGCCGCTATGCCGGCAGCCGCGAGGACGCCTCGGTCACCAACATCATCGAGCGCCAGCTGGTCAGCGCCCAGCAGACGCTCAGCGAAGAGATGCAGCGGCTCGCCACGCGGCGCGCGCAGAGCCCGAGGAGCGCTGCCATCGGCGGCATTCCGATCGACAGCAATTACGTCATTTTCATCATCGACACCTCCTCCAGCATGACCAGCAATCACTGGGACGTGAATCTCGCGATCGTGGACGAGATCCTGAGCCTGTATCCGCACGTGCAGGGGCTGCAGGTCCTGAACGACCAGGGAACCTACATGTACGAGGGAACGCGCGGCCGCTGGCTCGCCGACACCCCGGAGCAACGCCAGGAAATCCGCGCGCGCGCCAGGAAATGGCGCGCGTTCAGCCAGTCCAATCCGGTTCCCGGAATGGAGGAGGCGGTGCGCAGGTACTGGGCGCCCGACAAGCGCGTCAGCATTTTCGTGCTGGGCGACGAATTCACCGGCGACTCCATTCAGGAGGCGCTCGACTCGATCGGCGCTCTCAACAAGCCCGGGCCCGACGCTCGCCGGCCGATGCGCATCCACGCCATTGGATTCCCCGAAGGAGCGGACATGTCGCCGTTTACAAATATCCGCTTTTCCGCCCTAATGAGATCGATATGCGAGCAGAACGACGGCACGTTCGTCGGCATGAAGCGCTAGACGCCGTGCGAGTGTTGGCCGGCGCCGTCGCGCTGGCCACCCTGGGCGCCTGCGGCGGCATCACGATCGCACCCGATCCGGTCCTGCCGCAGCCGCTCGTGCAGCCGCTGCCGAGCAGCGTCGGTCTGGTCCTTCCCAAGGAGCTGCGCAACTACGTGCACAAGGAGACACGCTGGGGCATCGAGTGGCGGATCGCGCTGGGACCGGGGCACGTGCACCTGATGCGCGACATCTTCAAGGACTCGTTCCGCGAGGTGCAGGAATTCAAGGATCTGGAGGCGGCGCGCGCGGCATCCGGGCTCAAGGCGGTGTTTGAGCCGCTGATCGATCAGTACTCCTTCGTGACTGACCACGACACCGGCGGACGCTACGACGCCGCCACGATCCGCTACCGCATCAATGTCTACACAGCGCAGGGGGAGAAAGTCGACACCCTGACCCTCACCGGTTACGGCAGCGCCCTCGCCCAGGGCATGTCGAACGGTAAACCGCTCGAGCGCGCCACGCTCGCGGCCATGCGGGATGCGGCGGCCAAATTCCTGGTGCAGTTTCCGCAGCAGGCCGCCGCCCAGCAGCTGGCGCACGACGAGCCGCTGAGCGTGCAGTCGGGCGTCGCTACGGCCGCCAATGTGCTGATCGAGGCGGTGCCGATCGAGGAGGCGGGTCCGGACGGGGACGCGGCGCCGCCCTAGGGCTGGCGCGGCCTCTTCGACAGGAGCTTTTCGACCAGCGTGACGCCTTCGGTATCAACCGGCTCGCCGTCCAGCAGGCGCGGCGCGTAGCGGGCGCGCCTCACCGCGGCCAGCACGGTCTTCTGCTGTGCGCCCGTGGCATCGCTGCTGCTGGTGGTCACGTTGGCGGTGTGCCCGTCGCGCCTCACGGTGAAGGTCGCCTGCACCGAATGCTCATCGGTGTTGTCGCGCTCGGCGAGCCGTGAGCGTGCGGCCGAGGCGGCCGGTGTCCGGTAAGCCAGCTGCCTCGGCACATCGAGCGTTGCGGTCGAGCCGGCCTGCTGGAAGTCCTTCCAGGCCTCGCGGTAGCGCGCGAGGCTCTTGTCGGGCAGATCAGCGCACAGGTACCAGTCGCCCAGCTCCATCAGGGTCGTGCCGCGCAGCTGATGATCGGGCGGGCGCATCTTGTCGATGGTCTGCAGCGCGAGCAGCAGCGCCTTCTCCCCGTCGGGGTGCAGCCCGTGCCCGCCATGGTCGCCCAGCACGCCGACGCTCGGCTGCCCGAACGGGTCCGCGTACTGGGCGGCTTCCTCGTCGTTGCCGATCATGGCCTCGAGCCGGTAGCTGCGCGCAATCCCCAGCAACGGGTCGATCACCATGCGTGCGGCGCGAGTGCCGGCGCCCTCGGCGATGGTGAGTTCGCGGGCGTACTGCGCGCGCGCGGAAGGGTAGCGGCCCATATGCTCGAGCCAGCGCGCATAACGGTCCACCGGGCGGATGACGCGCGCATCGGTGCCGCCCCAGGCGCTCTCGGCGACCCGCACCGAGTACTGGAATTCACGATCCGCCTCGCTGTGGCGCTCGAGATTCACCAGGCTGCCGATCAGCGGATCGAGGATCGGCATCTGCCCGGGATTCAGCAGACCGTCGAGATTGCGGCTCAGATCGAGCGCGCGCTGCAGGGTGACGCTCGCATCCTCATACTGCCGGGTGGCGTAGTAGGTTGCACCGAGCCCCTGCAGCGGGCGCAACAGCAGACGGTCAGCGCTGCCGCCGCCGGTGTCGGCGGCGATTTTCACGCTGCGCAGATAGGTATCCTCGGCATCCTTGTAATCGCCCATGCGGTACTGGGTGGTGCCGAGATTGGCGAGGGGATTGACCAGCTCGCGATCGTTGGCGCCGTACTGCTCCTCGGTAAGCGCCACGAGCTTCTCGGCCAGCGGCAGCGCGTCCGGGTAGTGGTGCGCATCGAACGCGGCACGGTACTCCCGGTACACCGCCACCCGCTCGGCATCGGTCACGGCGAGCGCCGCGGCCGGCGCCAGCACCGCCGCGGCCAGTATCAGGGGCAGCTTCAAGGGTCTCACCGGGTGCGCCCACCGTCAGCGCACGACGCGCCGTAAGAAATGGTAGCACTGCGATGCGGCACCGCGCGCCGCCAGCGCGCTGCCGGGGCGCTGCGGTGGCGCAACAGCGCGCGCGCCTTGCCGCGGGACGCGTGCACTTCTAAGCTGTCTGAAAACAACATCCGCGGTTGCGATGAGGGGTGCAACGATGTCAGGCGCAGAGGGGCGGGTCGCGCTGCTGGCCGGAGCGAGCGGGCTTGCCGGCGGCTACGCGCTCGCAGCGCTCCTCGAGGCGCCGGACATCAGGCGCGTGCTGGCCGTTTCACGGCGGTCGCTCGGACGCGAGCATCCGCGACTCGCCAATCGCATCGTGCAATTCGAGCACCTCGAGGCGCAGCTCAAGGGCGCCAGCTGCGACGTTGC